>OLXR01000011.1_pt1 | contig 177250 bp, 187 predicted proteins | sample 1673941 | NCBI WGS metagenome assembly OLXR01 (sample SAMEA103958134, study PRJEB25191) | human gut metagenome
TATCATCATTGGAGTATTTGTTTAGTCCTAGTAGTCGTACAACTATAGTAAATGGCAAACATGTATATGAGGGGAATTACTTATATATTCTTAATCCAAGCTCATATCAACTAGATGCTAATAAAGAAAATACTTCCATAACTCAAAAAATTGCTACAGTATAATAAACTATGAAAAAAATTAATATACAACCAGATATTGACCTTCAGAATTCAAGAGAATATTATGGAGTATCTAATTCAAGAGACTTTTATAAGGGAAAATCTTTTAACTTTGCTCAAGGATGAGCACCAGGAATTAACTATTATAATGATAGTTATATCCAAGATTTTGTAGCTTATAGAGGAACTTTATTAGCTTGCCATAAGAGTCACTTGTCTAGTAGTCTATCTGAGCCAAAACTACTTTATAATGATCCTGAGGATTCTACTAAACCAACTGGTGTAGACTCACCCTTCTGGGAATTTGTATTTTCGGGTACTACTGGTGCAACTGGTGAAAATGGCCAGGTGTACGTGCCTGAGTACAATGAGTCTACTGGATTTATTACTTGAAACTTAGAGTCGAATCCTTCTACAGTTACTCCAATGTATATTAAAGGAAATAAGGGTGATACTGGAGAAACGGGAAAACCAGGATCTCAAGGGCCAAAAGGAGACAAGGGGGATCCTGGAGATACTGGTCCTAAAGGAGAAAGAGGTCCACAAGGTGATCGAGGACCTACTGGAGAGCAGGGACCTAGAGGACTTCAAGGAATTCAAGGAGAAAAAGGAAATAAGGGTGATAAGGGAGATCGAGGTGATAGAGGACCTGCTGGAACTGCGGCAACTATCAGAGTAGATTCTGTTATTACTGGGGATCCTGGTTCTCAAGCTTCTATCGTAAATGTCGGAACTGCTTCTGAAGCTGCTTTCAGATTTACTATTCCTAGAGGTCAACAAGGAGTTCAGGGCATTAAAGGTGACAAAGGTGACAAAGGAGACACTGGAGAACAAGGCCCTAAAGGTAAACAATTAAAATTGTATCGAGATTTTACAGATGATACAATTAAATGAGGATATGATGGAGAACTACCTAGTCAATGGACAGTTCTTTGTTATATGGACTATCTACGAGGAGTCAGCATTGATGATGTAGATATTACCGATGATGCTCATCTTAAGGTAACGCTTTCATCTGGGCATTATACATGAACACCAGATGAAAATGGAAATCCAATTAAAGATGAGAACGGAAATATCATATATGATCGCTGAATCCCATCAACTATAATTACTAAAGGCAAAGCAGCCGCTACTCTTACTGCTGGTAAGGTAGAAATGCTACAACCAGGGGAAGATCCTAAAATTGAAAATGTAGGTACAATTAAAGATCCTATTTGGGATTTTTATATACCTAGAGGATTTACTGGAGAACATGCTGTGCATGTTGGTCCAGAAGATCCTGTCACTTTTAGAAATTCTCATTTAGATGATGCAGACATTCAAGAAGCCTACAAGAATGCTGAACAAATGATTTGGGTTGATACCAAAAATAAAGCTGATTTCGATCATTTAAATGCTGTATATCATGCATATAAAGAAGCTGGAGGAACTGCTTTAGATCAATCTAAATTTGCCGAAGCTTTTGCTAATTTAACCAATGCTTCAGGATTTTCAATTAAAATTGTTGATAATTTTGAAGCTCTTGGAGAGCCTACAAAAGAAAAACAAAACATAATTTGGTTAGTCCCTGCTTCCCAAACTGGAGTTAATGACTTATATGAGGAATATATAGTGGTTAAAGCCGAAACTATGTTAGATACATATCTGTGGGAGAAATGGGGAAGTGGCACTATAACTGTAGATCTTTCAGGTTATTATACGAAGACACAAGTAGATGAGGCAATTTCTACAGCAAAAACAGAACTAGAGGCTGCAGATACAGCTTTAGAAGGACAGATTACTACAGTTACTAATCAGCTTAACAATAAGGTTGATAAAGTTGAAGGTTCAGGTTTAATTTCTGATACTGATTTAAATCAAATCAGAACGAATAAATCTGATATTGAATCTTTACAAACATCTGTTGGAAATAAACAAGAGACTCTTACAGCAGGTCAGGCTATCTCAATTGCAGAAGAAAATATTATTGATGTTAAGCTAGATCCAGCTACAGATGAGGCTCTATCTAAGTCAGCTGAAGGTCTTAAGTTAGATCTTAGTGGAGTAAAAGGTTCAACTGTAAAAGTTGGAGTTGCTATTACTGGTGGTGCTGAAATTGGTGCAGATCAAACAATCGCTGCTGGTATGCAGGCTCTTAGTGATAGTATTAGAACCGCTGTTGCAGGAGGTATTACATCACTAACAAGTCCTGATGAGACTATTACTGTTACAGGTACAGGTACTTCTAGAGGTTTAGCTGTAAATATATCTAAATTAGTATCAACAAGTTCAGCTATCCAAATTGGAGAAGATGGCAAGCTTGATATGTTTTGGATGGAAATTGAGTAAATAATTCTTCTCCCCCTCCCATGAAAATGGGGGAATTAATTTAAAAAGAATGCAATTAAGTTTTCAAAAAATTGCTACAGTTCCAGCGAGTGGTCTTGTAGCAGGTAGAATATATTTTGAAACATCAACAGGTATGATTAAAGTAGCAACAAGTGCTACTGCTGTTGATAAATTTGGGGATGGCGTCAAATCTGCAAGCTGGGATGAGAGTGCTAAAACCCTTAAAATTATTAACGAAAGTGGAGAAGAGATTTCTCTAAATCTATCAGATGTAGCTTCAGCTTCTGCAGTTACTACAGAGCTAGCAAAGAAGTTAAATATTGGAGCATCTGGAGATGCCTCAACTGTACAGAGTTATTATGGACTGAAGAAATATACAGATGAAGCAAAATCGTCTGCAATTAGTTCAGCTAAATCATATACAGATACTGAGATTGGCAAAATTCCTGCCGCTATTGTTTATAAGGGAGATGGCACAACAGTTACTCAATCTGGAACTAGTACTGTTACATTTGCTGTAGGAGAAATCCCTCAAAGTAAAGTAACTAATCTGACTACAGACTTAGCTGCTAAAGCTACTACAACTGCTCTTAACGCAGTTAAAGCTACAGCTGATGCAGCAGCTCCTCAAGCTACAACATATACTAAAGAGGAAGTAGATGCTAAAGTATCTACTGCTGTTGGTAGTGTTTATAAAATGAAGGGATCTGTAGATAACGTAACCGATCTTAAAGCTCTAAAGAACGTAGTTATTGGTGATGTTTATAATGTAGTTGCTGCAGGTACTTTAAATGGAGAAACTTTTGAAGCTGGTTCAAACTTTGTAGCAATTAAAGCTGGATTAGGGAATCAAGAGGAAATGTGGGATAAGTTAGGTGGAACAATTGATCTGTCTACTTATGCTAAGAAAGCTGAAGTACCTACTTTAACTGCATTTAATAATTTAACAACAACAGTTAATGGAAAAGTAACTGCAAATGCAAATATTTCAGCAGGTACAAAGTGTAAGATTACCTATGATGCCAAAGGTTTAGTAACTGCTGGAGCAGATCTTACTGATTCCGATATACCTACTTTAGCTACCTCTAAAATCTCTGGACTTGATACTGCTCTTAATGGAAAGGTTCCAACTACAAGAACTGTTAATAGTAAACCATTATCAGCTAATGTAGTACTTGCTGGTGCAGATATTTTAGTTGGAGGTGATGGAACATATAGTGAGAGTGATCTTCAAGCTGCAATTGAAGCAATGGATGGTAGAATTACTTCCGCTGCTGCTTCTGGCGTCCAATCATTTGGAGAACAAACTGGGGCTATTACTGTAGATACAGCTAATACTACTAACGGACAAGTTAAATTTAGCATGTCTGGAAAGCAGCTTAAAGGTACCGTTAATGGTCTTAAGAGTGCAGCTTATGCCGAAAAAGAGACTTTTGCAACTTCTGTTCAAGGTACTAAAGCTGATTCTGCAATTCAGGTAGTTAATGGTACAGCTTCTAATTATATTGCAACTAGTAAAAGTGGAACTACAGTAACAGTTACTTCTATGCTACAACCTGTAGCTAGTGCAAGTTCAAGTGCTAAAGGTCTTGCTGAAGCTAGTGATGTAAAAGCTTATGCTGACAGTTTAATGACTTGGGCTGAGTTTGAATAACATATTTATAGGGAATGGGAGTATTCTCATTCCCTTATTTTTAATTTTTAAATAAGGTTAAAATGGCAAAAATAACAAACAGGTTCGTCCATTTTAAGACGAAAGCCAGTTTCACTTCTCGATTGGGAGCTGGTGATATCCAGGAATCAAGTGTTGTGTTCATCCAGGATGCAAATGAAATTTGGACACACGGAACATATTATAAATGTGATATTAGTGAGGCTGAAGTTATAGCCCTTATTAATTCTAAGGGGTATATTACTGAAACTGATATTCCTTCATTAACTGGTGGAGCATCTGCTACTTCAGGGCAATATGTATCTGGGGTAACAGTATCAGGGCATAATGTAACAGTTACTAAAGCAGCTTTGCCAACTTCTATAAGTGGTAATGCTGGAACTGCTACTAAATTAGCAACTCCAAGAGTAATTGCAATTGCAGGAGCTGTATCTGGCAGTGCAACTTTTGATGGTTCTAGCAACATAAGTATTGATAGTACATTAAATGATTTTGATGCATCTAAAATTACTTCTGGAATTCTTAATGCTGATATACTTCCTGAGATTCCTATTTCTAAAATTCCTGCGGCTGCAATGGAGAGATTATATGTAGTGGAGTCCCAATCAGCTGCAATGAGTTTAACTATACAAGAAGGAGATGTTGTTCAGATTGGTTCAGGAGGTCCTATGTACTTCTGCGTATCAGAATCTGCATCTACTTTTGCTACTAAATTTAAAGTATTTACTGCAGGGGCTGCTACAAGTGTACCTTGGTCTGGAGTGACTAATGCTCCTACAAAGCTAAGTCAGTTTACCAATGATTCTGGTTTTACAACAAACAAAGGTACAGTAACTTCAGTAGCAATGTCAGTTCCTACAGGACTAAGTATATCAGGTTCTCCAATTACAGCAAGTGGAACGCTTGCTTTAAGTTATACTTCAGGATACTCAATTCCTACTACCGCAAAACAAACAAATTGGGACACTGCTTATGGATGAGGAAATCATGCTTCTGCAGGATATGCAAAAACAACACAATTAAATAGTTATCTTCCTTTAAGTGGAGGAACTCTAAGTGGAAAATTATCTACAGCTGTTCAAGAGGGTACATGGATTTTAGGAAAAGACTCTGCTGCTATTCAGTACAAAGGAATGAAAGCTGCATCTGAAGGTAACTATAATAGCTTTCTTGGAATCAAAACTAATACAGGAAATACTGTAAGTTATGGGGTTCTAAATGATAACTGCGGATTTTATACATATCTTTCAGAGCGTTCAACCAATGGACATGATTATAGTTTTTCTATAGAAACATCTACTGGAATATGAAATTTTGCACATCCAACATCAAATGAATTTGTTAGAATAAATGATGCTATAATTGCTACTCGAGACTGAGTTACAGGTAAAGGTTATCTTACTTCAGTTCCAGCACAAACTTGGGCAAATATTACAGGGAAACCAACTACATTAGCTGGATATGGCATTACAGATGCCATTAAAAATACTGTAGCTGTATCTGCTTCTACTTTAGCTGCAGGATCTTCTGCTACAGCTAGTTATGATGCTTCTACTAATAAGTTTACTTTTGGCATTCCAAGGGGAGCCACTGGTGCTCAAGGTGCAACTGGCCCTAAAGGAGACACTGGAGCAACTGGACCTACTGGGCCTAAAGGAGATACAGGTTCACAAGGACCTGCAGGAGCGGCCGCTGGTTTTGGAACCCCAACTGCAACAGTATCTAATACTGTTGGAGTACCTTCTGTAACGGTTACTGCATCTGGTTCAAATACTGCAAAAGTATTTAACTTTGCATTCACTAATCTGAAAGGAGCAACTGGAGCAACAGGATCACAGGGTCCAAAGGGAGATAAAGGAGACAAGGGTGATAAGGGAGACACTGGTCCAACAGGTCCTGCTGGAACTTATACTCCTGGTACTAATATTTCAATTAGTAATAATACAATTAATTGTACCTATACTTTGCCAACTGCTACAGGTTCAGTACTTGGCGGAGTTAAGGTTGGAAGTAATATTACATTGTCTTCTGGGACTATTTCATTAAGTAAAAGCAATGTAACTTCTGCTTTAGGCTATACCCCTGCTAATACTAGTGATATACCTGAAATTCCTATTGCATTACCTAATCCATATGCATTAACAATTAATGGAACTTCATACACAGGTTCATCTGCAGTTTCAGTAAATGTCCCAACCCCTTTAATAGTGGACTCTTTAACTAGTTCAACAATTTACGCTGGATATAGTTATAATAGTACCTCATCGAGAAGTATTTCTACTTTATCTGGATTTAGTACAAATAAACCAGATGCAGTTGTTATATCTACTGGCAAATTAAACTGAACAAATACAACATTTAATGGTAATAAAGGCAATGTTATAAAGATGGATGGTCTTGCAGATTTATCTGGAACTTATTATATCTACTGCTTAAGTTATATGGCAAATGGAAAAATTGCTGTTAATGGTGCAGTATATGCTTAATGCTTTAAAATATTATAGACATGACAACATATTCAAAGAAATATTTTAATGAGGAGACACAACAGTGGGAACCTCTATACTCTACAGAAGGGCGTTCTGCATATGAAACTGCAAAGTTAAATGGATATACAGGAACAGAAGAGGAGTTTAATAAAGTATTATCTAAAATACCAGTAATAATCTCATCAATTGAGAGTTATCCTACTGAAGGAAGTAAAAATTTGATCACTTCTGGAGGAGTATATCAGGCATTAAAGGATTCAGAAACCTCTGCTGAGGAAACTCATCAAGAGCTCCTAAATGAAATTTCTAATGTAAATAGTACACTATCTACTGAAATTTCAACTGTAAACACTAATCTTACTACTAAGATTACTCAGATAGAAACAACTACCATTCCTAACGCAATTAAGGCTGCAATTGTAGATAATTTAGACACAGAAGATTCAAATAAAGCATTGTCTGCTACTCAAGGAAAGGTTTTAAAAACAATGATCAGTAATTTAGCTAATCTTAGAATTGAAGTAGTGAATGAACTTCCATCAACTGGAGAAACTAATGTAATTTATCTTGTTAAAAAGGCTGGAATTAATTCAGATGTACATGATGAATACGTTTATGTGGAAGGAAACTGGGAAAAGATTGGCAATACTGAAGTAGATCTTTCTAATTATTATACAAAAGATCAAGTATATACTAAATCTGAAACTTACAGTCAGGAAGAAGTAGGCACATTAATTACTGAAATCGAGGGCAAAATTCCAACTATTCCTAATGTAGAGACTAGTATGTCTGGGGCTGGTAATGTTATTACTTCTATTGACGTTGATGCTTCTAATAAACATAAAATTGCTGCAGTAAAAGGAATTTCAGTTTATTCTAAATCTGAAATAGATGAAAAATTATCTGATTCGGGTTTAGGAGATGTTATCGCAGAAGCTCCCTTTACAACGGCTGACAGAGTAATTACATCAGGTGGGGCTGGAAAGACTGTTAAGGATTCTGGAATCTTATTAACTAATCTTGCTACGAAGGAGTTTGTAAATCAATTTGAGCCTGAATGGGATAAAATAGCTAATAAGCCTTCAACTTTTACTCCCTCTGCCCATACACATACTGTAAGTCAGATAACTGATTTTCCTACACTCGTTGTAGATTCAACTTTAAGTACAGCATCTGAAAATCCTGTTCAAAATAAGGTTATTACTAATACTCTAAGTAGTTATGTTAAAACTGCTGATTTAAATGTAACTTTAGGGAATTATTATACTACTTCTGAAGTCTACACAAAACAGGAAGTTAATGATAAGATAGCTTCTGCTGGAGGAGGTGATGTAATAGCCAGTGGAAATCTTGAAGAAGACTACATTATAGTTGGAGCAGGAACTAAATCCATTAAAAATTCTAGCCAAACACTTTCTAATTTGGCATTAAAGACTGATTTAAATGGATATGCTACTCAAAGTTGGGTCAATTCACAAGGATTTATTACAGAGGCTGGAGATAATTATTATCCAACAACGTTTACTTGGACTAATGGAACAACAGCAGGACCAACAGGCTCTTTGACTGGAGTTGGAATGTCTGCTGTATCTTTTAATGCTATTCCTGTGGCATCTGCTACACAATCTGGTGTAGTAACTACTGGAGCTCAGTCATTTGCAGGAGAAAAAACATTTATGGGAGGTATATCAGCTCAGGATGCTGATATTTCAGATCTTATCATTGGGAGCTCTCTTGAATTTAATGCCTTCGGCAGATTTAATTATATAGCTACATCAACAGAAGCTGGAGGTATAAAGATTGGAGCTACTGCTTCAGGGGTTAATTTACCTTTAGTTTTAAACAGTTCAAATCAAGCATATATAGCTGTTACTAAAGGAGCCGTAACTGCAGCATTAGGCTTTACTCCAGCAGATGTTAGTGATATTCCAGAGATCCCCATAGCTCTTCCAAACCCATATGCATTAAACATTACAGCAGGAGGTTCAACTACAAGCTATACTGGATCATCGGCATCTACTATTAATTTAGATAGTATTTTTTCAAAGTCTTTAGCTAGTGTAGATACTCCAGGTAAGGCGGGTATATTCTATGGCTCTTCTTCATCATATTCAGTAAGTACTGTATATGTAACAAGCAGTAATCCTGATGCAGTTATTGTAGTTCCTACTGCAACAACAGTAACATTTGGAAGTAACTACGTGAAAATGAGTGGTTTAGATGATTTAACTGGAGGTAGTTATAAGTGTTATTGTATAACTTATATTAATACTGGGTTAGTGTTAGTTAATGGTGCTATTTATGGCTAATAAAATTTCAAAATTTTTAGTGCAAGAATTTTAATATTTTTGCACTAAAAATTTTGATTTTATAAATATAATCTCTAATTTTGTAGAGATAGAAAAAATGAATTTTTAATGGTTATGAAAATGAATGTTGCAACCAGATTAGCTATTTTAACTAATCTGCCAGAACAAGGAAGTGTTCTTGAGATGATTTCTGCTAGAAACATCCGCAAGAAAATAGACTTCTCAAGTGAGGAGATAACTTCTCTTAACTTAAAAGAAGCCGATGGAAAAATTTCATGGACTCCAAATGTTGAGGACATTGAAATTGAATTTAATGATTCTGAGACAGAGTTCTTACGAACTGTTATAAATATAATGGATCAGAAGCATGTCATTACAGATAATATTCTTGATTTTGTAGAGTTGATTCAAAATTAAGTTTATTCTACTACATATTTAGTTTTAAAGTTATATCATATAACGCAAAACAAGTTCTTTGAGGAATATATACATAAAAGGGATTCGAGAATGCGTTTTGTAGTGATATAGTATCAGACTGAGGGAAAATTTTAACGAAAATTCGTAATTAGACAAGTGAGTTCCCAAAATGTCCATGCATGATGTTATAAAACGTGTTATTTGATAACCACACTGGAATTCAGTGTAGTATTTTTTCATTAACTTTAAAATTAAACAAATTATGGACGTAGTAGAAAAACAGATTGTACATGAGTACGACGAGGATCGCAAAGAGTATGCATCAAAAGGTGTCGCTGGTACTGGCTTAGGTCTTGGTATCGCAGGAACTGCTCTGGGCCTTTGGGCTCTTAGCAAATCAAGCCTGTTTGGAAATGCAGGTTGTGCCGCTGCAGGTGCTTTAGCAGCTGAGGCTATTTCAGGCCCATCAGCTTTCCAAGCTTGGCAGCATTCTTGCAACGCTGAATTAGCAGATCAAAAAGCTCTTTATGACTTTGCTTTGCTGTCAGCTAACGCTCGTTTCAACGATCGTCAAACAATCAATTCAGAGATGTTTGGTTTATACAAAAGCCAAATTGATGCAGACTTCGGACTGTACAAAAATCAGAGAGACCAATTCGACGTATTAGCCGATCGTATTGGAAAACTTGAGACTGCTGCTGCTGTACAAGCTGCTGTAGAACCTTGGAGAAGCAAAGTAACTAAGATGGAGATTGCTGGTGTAGCTGGCATGGTAGGACTTGAGGCTGAGCGCAGAATGTGTGCTGACAATAAGATAGTAAATTATGCAAATAATACATTCTATCCTATTCGTGTAGCTGCTGTTGAAGTAGGTACTGACACAGTACAGCGTTCACTGTATAATCCTTTATGCCCTTGCTCAGGATATTCAAATAGCATCTTATTTGAGCCTACAACAACTCCTGCAGCTTAGTTAAAATCTTAGTTTAAGATGTATCCTGTGAATCAAGTTTTCCTAGGTAATCCAGATCCATTATTAGCTTCTGACATTACCGATCAACTTCAAAGGGTAAAAGCTTATGAATCTCAATTAATGCAATTACAGAAAACAGCTTCAAAGGAGCTTATTTGGGATTCTATTGATAATGAGATGAATGCTCTAACTGAAAGTCAAAAGAATCGATTTTTTGAAGATAAAGAATATAGTGAAATCACTACATCACTTCAAAAAATGGTTCAAATAGAGCTTTTAAATTTAGTTAAAGCTAAAATTGAAGGCACGCAAGAAGGTAGAGAGTTACTACAAAAGCAATTATCAGTAGTTAAGAAGTTGAAGAATAAGATCGTCCAAGAGACTGACAATGAGATGGCTATCTTTAATAAGTTCCGTGAATTTTCTAAGGATAACCCAAGTCTAACCTATGAAGAATTCTGTAAGCAATGGCGCAACACGTAGACGTTATAATGAATAATTTAAGGAACTTTGTGAGTGTTAAATTAACCTCACTATCACAAAGTAACCCTATGATGGCTTTAATGAAGCCTCTAGCATCTAGAATAATTGATAATAACATGTACAAAGTTGAAGCTTTGCTAAAACAGATTTCAGACAAAGATGGATTAGTTGATGTTGAAGGTATTCTAACAGAAATGTCAGATAACATAATTAACACTAAACCATTTAAAGTGGAAACTGGATTACTTGGGCAACTTGAAATAGGTGCAGGAAAAATAAAGATGGATATCCCAATGGTTAATAAATCTTTGGTTTTGAATCAACAAGATCTAAATGAATTAAAAGACATGCTCTCGCATTAGAAATCAGAAGATGGAAAGGAATGGTATTTTTTATATCATTCCTTTCTTTTTTATAATACAGATTATAATTAAGTGGGAACACTATCAAATAACTCCAAAGTTGGAGATAAAGGTAAAGATTTAATTCTGCAAACATCTGGTAGGGTATATGTTCAGGTAAAGGACAGGTTTTATGAGATTAATTTTAGAGGAGAGGATGAAGAAGACAAAGAAGAGGAAAAAGAAGAAACTCCTCAGATTATTTTTGTTGATAGTGAAGATTCTTTAACTGATTTACAATATCCTGGGGATAATCATCTTATACTAACTAAGGATGGAAAACTTTTTATTACAGAAAATGAAGGATACACCCCAGTAGCTATTGCTTCTCAAATAAATACTACCTTTACTATTCCTTTAACTATAACTACATTAGAAGCACCTTTTAATATAAATTCCACTAATTTAGTTAAAAATCTCAATTCAGAATATTTAAATGGAATCTCATCATCTAGTTTTGCAAGAAAAGATCTGAATGAAACTATTTCTAGATGAACTATAACAGAACTTATTAGTGATTCTATTAGAGATTCAGAAGGGAAGTCTAGTTTAAATTTAAAGAATGGCTCGTTAACTATTGACACTATTAGAGTAAAAAATCTAATTTTATCAGATGATTCTGGTGGAAATGAAGAAAACCCTTCATTATCAGAATCTGATTTTGATATTATTAATAAAAAGACATATTTTAGTAATGGAATTCTTATAAAGGCAATTAATATAATTGATAAATTAGACTCTTACATAGATCTTCCAGATATTCAGTATTTTTCTAATGAAAATTACTTAGTAGGAGGATATAGTATTATTGATCTTATCTATACTGCTTTTAATGATGGGTTACTGTTAGAATTAGAGTCTATTGTTGATTACGCTAACACTTTAACTTCATGTCAAAAATTAAATTCAGATAATCAGTGGAGTCCTTATACACTAAATGATAATGACTTTGTCTTAAATGAAGAGGGCATCTATCCATACAAACAATATAAATTTTTACCTGTTTCAAGTTCTGTATATGAACAATATAAATATGGTTCAGATAGAACTTGTTTAGAAGGAATTTATAATAGATGATATAATATAACTGATTATACAGGAGATATTGCCTCAAAATATCAGGGAGTAACTTTTGAATTAACATTAGAAAAGCACTCATTAAAGGCAGGGGATTTTCTTTCAGGGAAGAATAATGATGGCACAATTGATGTTATGGTTGTTGGATGTACTGAGTTTTCAGCTAGAGTAATTCTTTCAGGAAGTGATTGCTATTTTACTAACACTACAGAAATAGGTATTTATAATGAATGGGCTGAATCCCCTCCAGTTACTGAGCCAAATAAAACCATCTATGAAAATATTACTTCTTGTTTAGAGGAGCAAGATGCTGAAAAAGGCTCTTCAATATCTGCAGATCCCAAAGTTGGAGATATTTTATTTACAGGTTCTTCAGGAAATATTATCGGAAATATCTCTGGGACTGAAAACTCCATTTTTGGTACTTTGGAAGGCTATGGATTAACATCTGAAGGTAATTGTTACTTTGTAAATCCTGGAATTGCATTAGTTAATACTGATAATTTAAATTATCTGAAGCTCTATAATAAAGAACAATCTTTCATTGGCATTAATAAGAAAAATGAAAAATGGATTACCATTGAAACTGATGGAGGTTGTGATATGAGAAGGGATAAGATATATAATATTAACAATCATCTTTCATTTTGCAGTTTTGGACCTATAAGAGTTGAAGAGGATGGTTCAGCAACAATTGGTAGTGGAGAAACACAAATTACTATTACTGCAGATGGTAAAGTTCAAATTCCAGAAGCCTGTATTATAAAATAAAAAATATTCTAATATTTTATTTGGACATTTAAATAAATGTAGTTATATTTGCAGCGAATAGATAATCTATAACTAATAAGGAAAAATAAGAAATATGCAATTTGAACATAATCAATTTGACAATTTGCTGGATGATGAGACTACTGAGGATCTAAATACTGAAACTCAGGAGGAAGTTATTGAACCAGCAGGCAATTCTACTGAGGAAGAGGAAGAAGATTCTTCATCTTCTGAAGAAGGAACTGAAGAAACAGGGGAAGAAGATGATCTGGATGCATTTTCATCCTTCTTAAAGAGTCGCGGAATTCGGGATGGAAAAACTATCATTTATGAAAACGAGGAAACAGGAGAGACTGAAGAAGTTGATTTTGGAACTCTAAGTAAGGATGAACAGCTTTCAATTCTTGAATCTTTAACAGATCCAGGTCTTTCAGAAGATGAAATTGAAACTATCAATTTACTTCGTAAGACGAATTCGTCATTTCAAGATATAATTACGTATTATCAGCAACAGGCTATTGATGAATATAAGGCTAGAAACAACAGCCAAGAAACTTATACCATTGATAGTTATTCTGATGAGGAATTATATTTGGCAGATCAAAAAGCCAAATTCCCTGAAATGACAGAGGAAGAATTAAAAATTGAACTAGATGTAGCTAAATCTAATGAAGATCTCTTTAAAAAGAAAGTAGATTTAATTAGAAAACAATATAAGGAACAAGAAGAAAATCATATCAAGGAGCAGGAAGAGGCTGAAAAAGAGCAACAGAAGGCATACCAAAATATGTTTGTAGATACATTAAATGATTTTAACTATATTTCTTTGGATTATAAAGATCCTAAGAGTGATAGTTTAATTCTTGAAGAGAAAGATAAAAATCTAATTTATGATTATGTATTTAAGCAAACTCCAGAAGGTGTAACTAAATTTGTTGAAGATTTATCAAAACCTGAGGTAATTGTTGAGCTAGCTTGGTATAGATTATTTGGTAAAGATACAATTTCTGACATTAGTAATTATTGGAAAGAAGAGTTGAAGAAAAATCGCAAAGCAACTCCTCCAAAACCAAAATCTAATGTTACTATAAAAAAAGAAACTAAACCCCAATCACAGGGAACCTCTCTTAGTTCCAAATGGGACGAACTATTATAAATAAAATAAATAATTTAGTATATGAAAATTACAGGTTTTACTACCATACGCCCTGAAATGGCTTCTACAAGAACGTATGAAGACTTTTCTAAGTTCTTAGGCACTAATCCTGCTAGACTAGGTATCGTATCGTCATTATATGATCAGTATACGGCAACTTACCTTACAGAATCGCTGATGAACATTTATACGATGGAGAAAGATCGTAAGAATGCATTTCAATCAATTAACTCATTCATGGTTGAGTGGGATATTGATGTGAATTTCATCAAGCGTGTTCCTTTCTTATCAGTGCCAGAAGGCGATGGTGCACAGGGAACAGACATCGTAGTTCACTTCCCTGAGAACTACTATCAAAAAAATGACGTGTTTATTATCGAAGGTTCACGTCAGCAATTAATCGTTCTTAGCCGTCCAGTTCGCAGAAGCGATGCTGACTTTGAGCTGATTTGTAAGATTCAGGATTCTGACTATTCTGCAACGCTAGATCTCTCAGCTTGCCAGCCTGGTATGAATACCCGTTTCTTAACAAACTATCAGCCTGAGCTGCATGAAGAAGGTTATACGAAATATCAGAGCAATACTGAGAAACATAGAACTTTCATCTCAATGCACCGTTGTGATGTTTCCTACTCAGCTAAATATGCTGCAATGGAAGATCAGTTTATCACAATTGGTAAGGGTGATGGAAAAGATGATGTAACATATAAGATGAATCCTGCTGCTAAGGATTGTTTGGATACTTTCATGTTAGCTCGTAACAACTCATTACTTTGGGGTAAAACTAACGTAGATAAGTATGGTAAAGCTAAGATCTTCGATCCTGAAACTGGCCAGCCTATTATCTCTGGTGATGGTATTATTCCTCAGATCGAGCGTTTTGCAGGTAAATATGTATTTACGAAATTAAATATCAGAATCTTTGAGACTGCTCTACAGGCAATGGTTGCTAAATCAGAGAAGCCTACTGGAAATCAGTATATCTTCATTTGCAACACTGCAATGTGGAATGATGTACAAAGAGTAATGTCAAATTGGATTCGTGACTACAAGACTAATGGTGCATTCATTTATTCAAAGGCTACTAATGGTTACATTAATCTTGGTGCTACTTACAATGCTTATGAGTTTGCAGGTAATACCATCGCATTTAAGATTGACCGTTCCTTTGATATTGAGTTCCCATCGCCTCGTAGATTTGGTATCTTCCTTGACTTAACTGCTGATGGAAAAACTGGACGTCCTGCACTTTCAATGTTTACATTTAAAGGTCTGCAGATTGTTCATAACTGGTTAACTGGTCCTGGTGGACGTGATGGTAAATCAGGTGGTGAGGTTTCGACTCCTGTAGCAGGAGCTAAACTGATCAACTGGGGATACGCTGGTGTAGGTGTATTCAATCCTTATAGATCGTTCATCCTGATGTCAGAGAACTAAAAAGAAATGTGTGAGAGATTCCCCTTGTAATAGGGGAATCTTATCACCATTAATAGATTATATGATGTATAGATAAATTTTGAATAAGACAAAATATGAATAGTATGAATAATGTAACGGAAACTAATGATGCCAGTAATATCATAACACTGCGTAGTGTATATGGAAAAGTAAAAACCTACTACTTTAACCCAATGAGAGGTAAGAATGGAATGTATCCTCCTTTTGTAAAAAGAGTTAGAGTTAGTGCTGATGGACGTGATACAGAGATGATTTTAAGTGAACAAGACTTAAATAGTGAGCAAAGAGACTATTTTATCCCTGAAGATCTTGAAATTATTGTAACTGATGGAACAACATTTAATTTAAATGATCAATACCAAGCAAATCTTTGGGAATGTATTAAAGATTCACATTTAATTGCCCCAGAAAGAGGTGCAAAAGATGAGCATGGAAATTTTCTTATTGATGGCGATATTAGACGTTACGGATTAGCAGAATTATATGTAGAGCGTCCTGGAGTTGAATCTAAGAAACGTGTGTCTCGTATTAAGCAAGTAACAAAAGCATATACTTTTATTGAACAGGATAGTTCAGAACATAGAAAGGTTATTTGCAAACTTCTAGGAAAGACAATGAGAAATGCTCCTGATACGGATATTCAGGATTATTTATATCAAAAAGCAGAGAAAAACCCAGAACTCATTATTGATATTTATACCAGTGCAGATCAAAGTCTGAAACTTCTGCTAATTGATGGCAAACAAAAAAATATTATTAGAGTACAAAGTGGTGTTTTAATGTATTCTGATACAGCTCTTGGAGTTACAGATGAGGCCGCTATTCTATTCCTAAAGGATCCTAAGAATAAGGCTATTTATGACTCAATTGTTTATGAGGTATTTGGGGATATGAAGACAGAAGATGTTGTAGTAAAACCCAAGGCACCCAAAAAATAATAAATTAGAATATTATGACCGCTAGAAATTTATATGAATATGGTTTAATAGAACTGAATAAGTTAGAAGCGCCAAGTCTCTTAACTGAAGACTATGTTTATTTTTTAAATAAAGCGGTTCAACAATGTATAAATTTAACCTATAATAGATACGATACTAATCAGCAATCTACTGACGATTTACGAGTTCTAAAAACCACAGCGTTATTACAAAACCCAAAAAAGTTAGAGAATGCTGATGATTTAGCATCTATTCAAGAAAAAATAAACTCTGGAATTCTATCATCAACTTATTATGTGGATCTTCCAAAAGACTATATGCATATGCTTAATTGTATTGTAGGTTTTACAAGAACAGAAAATCCTAATAAGAAAACTCATTGTGATAATGAGGCTGGAACCAAAGTTTATTTTACTGCTAAACGACTTACTGCAGATATGTATGGAGGAGTAATTAATAATTATTATCAAAAACCTTCATATAAAAGGCCCTATTACTATTTAAATAATATTAACATAAAGGATAGTATAATTACCAACCAAAATACTGATACTCCTTTATTAAAATATTCAGAAGGAGAATATGATAAAGATGGGACCTTAATTAATACTCATTATCTTAATGATAAAAATTTATCTGGTATTGAAGGAGAACCTGGCAATCGTTTAGCAAATCCCTCTAATGTACGACTGGAATTAAGATTCGGAGACGATACTTTATATACGCCTACAGAAGTGTATATTGAGTACATCAAAGCTCCTATGTACATTAGATTGAGTCAAGAACAAATTGATGATATTGTTGACTCATCCCAAATTTTAGAATTCCCAGATTATATGTGTTACGAAATTTTGAATATTTTCGTCAGATTAATTATGGAAAATGCAAGTGATCCTAGATTACAAACAAACATTCCAATTAATCAAACTATTCCAGAAGCACAATCTAGGAATTAATAGTACTAATTTTAAATAAATACACAAGTATGTTTGATTTTTTTAAAGAGGTAATAATCAACTCAGATACTCTTCCTAGAGAGGAAGGTATTGATGCTGCTGGTAATGCATTTAAGCGTTTCTATGCATTAACTCCAACAACTCCTGCAGAGGCTATTGGAGCTGATCCTGCAAATTACCGTGCTCCTAAAGAAGGCGTTTTACGTGTTCTTCGTTGTGCAGATTATGTTAAATCTGCTCTTAAGGACTCAAAGGTTTATAAAACAGCAGGTCGTAAAGGAAAAGTTGCTGAAGTTGAGATTAACTTAGCTCCTCTTGCAGATAGTGTAACGGAACCAATGCAATATCGCATTTTAGTTGATATTAGCCTTGAAAATCGTTATTACAGCGATTATAAATATCCTTGGTCAGAGTTCCACAAGCCTATTATGGCAGAGTTTGAAGTAACTCCTGGAATGGATGCCAAAGCTATTGCAGAAGCTGCTAAGAAATCACTTAAACTGTATATCCCTTCGGATTATAAATATGCAGTTGTAACCCTACCAGATGCAGCAGGCAAGTTAGTTCTGCGTTGTTCAGATCCTTATCAGGTTATCAAAGCTGTTAAGGTTCAGTATCTATCAGAAGAGGGTTGCATGCATGGATGCGCTAATCCTGTTTACTATGATAAGGCAGTTGAAGTAAATATTACAAAAAATATTGCTCCTTTTGGAACTGGTGAGTGGTTAGTTGAGAACTTACGCTTCCCAACATATCCTAACCTACGTTATGCAGGAGTTAATGATGATGAGAAACCTGTTGCAGGTGCTTTATATACACAGTTTGCATTTGAGTATGTATCACCTCGTAGAGGTTTACATGGTCAAGGCACTGTTGGCCAAGCTTTAGTTTCTGTAACTCATCATGTCTTCTATGTACTGGATTCATTGGTTGCAGAATTTGAGCAAGCTATTAAAGATGCATTTGGTGATGTTATTGTTCCTATGGGAGCTGAATTAACAATCTTAAATGCTGGTGAAAAGTTTGCAGGTCCTATGGTTGTTTCTGTAGCTGATGTAAATGGTGGAACGGAAGATAATCATGTGGCTTTACAGGCAACTTTTAGTGGGGAAGATGGAAACGTAACCCCTGAATGGTCTGTAACTGGACCTTTCAAGATTGGTAAGCTTGAGGAGCAAGCTATCTTAACTAAACTTGATGCAGATGTTAAGGCTGGTGATGTTGGTACATTAACCGCTTCCTATAAAGGAATTTCAACAACTGTACAGGTAGTTGTTAAGTAAATATATAATTTACACAGTAATGGCAGGTGGGAGTCTTTTTCCTGCCTGCCATTAATTTTTAATATTACAACCTATGACAATAGAAGCCATAGCTAGTGCCGTGTGGAACAATGTCTACGACGGCCTAAAAGGAACTGTAAGTAACCCAGCAATGTCATTAGAACAATTAACTGATGAGGTTGTTGCAGAAAGAAATAATATTGCAAAAGAATATCTTTTAAAAGGAGTTATGACTTTACAAGAACTTTATAATGCAGTAAACTGTGTTGAAGTTAATTGTGATTTTATGTCAAAATGTTGTGATCTTCCAGTTGGGAAGAAAGCCCTTCACTTTGAAATTCCTCCTGTTCTTCTTATGAATGGAATTTCCACAATTCAATTTGTAGGAAGTATAGATAGACAAGAACAATATAGTGTTTATACTGATGTAAGTTATAAATTTCATTTCTTTAGAAAGAGAGGAGCTGATAAACCATTTGTTTATATAGATCCTACAATAAACTCTAATGGCAACATTGATGGTTATATCTTTAATGTTCCTTTTGTAAAATATATTTCAGTAATTGCAATTTTTTTAGATCCAAGAAAACTATTAGAATTTGATTGCTGTAATGATCCAGAAGCTATAACAGAATGTGGAATTATCTCTAATGATATTATTCACAGACTAACTGAGAAGAAGATTAGATATTATCGTCAACTTATGCTGCCTTCTCAGCCTAATACTCAAACTCCATTATAATGAAACTACATAATTTTAACTCAGTTTATTCCATGGCAAGTATTGTCTATGGAATCACAGTAGACCCAACTAACTTTGAAGATGTTGCAATGTTAGGATGGGAATTAATAGGAAATAGGCACACAAAGCTGCATAAGTATATTACAAATACAGTTAACAAACGCATTCAATTGCCTTGCAATTTAGTGGAGATAGAATCAGTCACAATTCCTTATATGGATGCTCAAATGACATCCAATCAAACCACTTATCCTCAAGTATATAATCAATATGTTGAAAAATATATTGAAGCTTGAAAGTGAGATGAGTCCACTTTATATGAAGCTGGAAAAATGATTAAATATAGAGAGGAAGGGGACGAGATTGTTTTTGATAGAGATTTTCCTAAAGTTATCATTCTTTATCATGGAATTATTGCTGATGAAGATGGATTACCACTACTTAATGATAAAGAAGTTAGAGCTTTAGCTGCATATGTTGTGTATTCGGATACATATAAACAAGCATTAATGAGGAAGGATGGAAATCTTGTTCAACTTGCACAAGTGGCTAAGGCAGATTGGATGAAAGCCTGTACGGCAGCTAGAATTCCAGATATGTTTACACAAAATGATATGGACGCAATTCTTGATGTCAAGACTCGTTGGGATCGTAAGCAATATGGAAAGTCATTTAAACCTATTTTGTAAATGCATTATTTTACCAACCATTGTGTAACTTCTACTGAATTATTTAGAAAATTTAAGAAGGATAAAATAAAACTTCCGAAAAAACAGTATTTAAAGGAATATAAAGCTGATACAAGGCAAGAGTTGGCTGCTAAAGTACTTAACTATTGTTTGTATTTAGTAGTTTTGGATATCATAAATAATAATGTTATTTTTGCATTACCTGATACATTTGGATTTAATTCTGAAATTGCTATGAAAACATTTCAGGGAGATGAATTCAAAGAAATGTGAAAAAAAGGTAAATTTAGAGACATTGACTTTGTATTATCTGGATTTAAAGGCCATCAGTTATTTTATACTTTTGAAACTAAATCTGGAGTGAAAGAAAAACCCATCTATGTCAATAAGAAGTTAAAAGATATTATTAGTGATAATACGAACGCAGGAAAAAGCTACTTCTAATGGATATTATTAAGTACTATACAGATTATATTGATGAAGTTAATGAGAAGTTTCCTTCTTTAAGCAAACATGAGATAAAACAGATATTAAATTATGGATTGAAGATGTTTAATACTTGTCATAGGAATGGGTTAGATACCATTAATATGACATCATATTATACTATGTACACAGGTAAATTATTCAACGATGATTTTACGCATTATCATTATTGAAGACTAAAGTACAAAAGAAAGCTGAGATTTCTTTATAGACGACAAAAAACTATCTATGATGGTCATTACTATTTTGGGATGACTGAAAAGGAATTTGAGTACTATCAATCTCAGAAGAAAAATAGAGGCACTAGACGACAAGTCTTTCACTACCCCTATATGTTTGCTTACAAAATAAAAGAAGAAGCTTTTGCTGATCGAGGTCGTAAATATTTCTTTATAGTTGACTATCCAGAAGATGTAGGATGGATGTTTTACAAAGAAAATTGAACCACTCGAAGAGCAAGATATTTTGCTTATAGAGATGACAATGGAAATATACAAATGATTTAAGTATGGCAAATAATACTAAACAACAAGCAATAAATACTTTTACAGGTGGTTTGAATACTGATTTACATCCATTAACAACACCTAATGATATTTTAACAGACTGTATTAACGGTACAGTTATAACATATAATGGCAATGAGTATATTCTGCAGAATGATATGGGTAATTATAAGTTGGATAAAGCTAAATTATATGCAGATTATATTCCCATTGGAATTAAGGAGTATGGAAATATTATATACATAGTTTCATATAATCCAATTGATAAAAAATGCCAAATTGGCTCATATCCTTCTCCACAAACGCTATTTGATAATTCTGAATATGGTTCTAAAAACGAAAATTATCAAGGAGTTCCAACTTATACATTAGACCCTGATTGGACGTGACCAACAGACCCTAATAGTTTAATAAGTGATGGTATTGTAAACTTAAAAGGTACAAGTGAAAATCCTGCAACGGATGTATTATTTACTAATACTAAACCTAATCAGAATTTAAGAGTTTTCTTTCCTGCAGACGGTTTAGATTTGAAAGACACTTTTTTAAATCCTGGTGATAAGTATTATTTAAAAAAGGAGGAAGGAGAAGATTCTCATTGGAAATTTCAACGTTGTGAATATTATACATTAACGGAATCTAAAGAAGCCTTACAAATTGAAGAAGGTTTAGTAATTTCGGATCCTGATGATTATGCTCCAGAAAAGTTAAGAAACGTAACCTGAGAGACTCCAGGATGGTTAGCATATAAACCTTCTCTTATAGAGCCAGCTTCTTTTGATTTATACTTAACTGATATAAAAATTCCAAGCTTCCTAACCAGTACTTCTACAAGGCAAACAGGAGAAGGAACTGGAGAATTATCTTTTAATATTCAAGGACAGTTAACAATTAATACTACAGGAGATTGAAAAGATTATTATGATAATCTTAAAGTTTATTTTGATTATAGCTATGCTGGGGGTAGCTGAGAGAATGATTGAGATAATGGATCACATGTTAATAGTGAGGAGGGAGGAATTCCTACTAATTATGGAAATACTATTGATATTTTAACCTTTAATAATAAGAAAAGTTTAGATATTTCAAAAGAGGATATTGAAAATAATAAAACCGTTGTTATTAGAGCTACTCCTTATATCATTGATAACACTTATGGAATTGTCTATGATAATTTAGCTGTAACATACACTATTAATTTAGGGGAACTGTATAGCATTAATGAAATAGAAACATTTTCTGTTTATAAATATTTATCAGATGATGAAGGTGTTACAATCAATTTTAGTATAATTAGTCCAACATCTAATCTAGGTCAAATCACATGTAAATATAGAATCCACGATATTTCTGAGAAGTTTGTAGGAGTAGAAGAGAATGCTACTGATTATACTGATATAGATAGTCTGAACTTATTAGGGCAGAATGTATTATCCATAAATTATGGTACTGATGAAAATCTTTCCTGATTTAAAAAGGAGAATATATATGTTTTTGAATTAGCTTTTTTTAATATTTCTGATTGAAATAACTATATAGTAGAAAAAGAAAAAGGAGAAAAAATCGAGTTACCTTCTCCAATATATCAAACGGCGGAATTTTTAATTACTTCTTCAGTTTTAAATGACTTTTATACATCAGATGACCAATACCAATTAATTTCTTTAAAGAGATGGACTAGCAACATTAAAAAATATGTAGAAATTAATAAGGAAGTTCATTTTGGAGAACTTACAAATATTGATAGTTATTGTCGATATGCTAAAGTTTTTAATCCCTCTTCTATTTTTGATAAAGATTATTATTTAACTATAGATGATTCAAGTTGGAAAATTAATAACCCAGAAGATCCTAGTGTAGCTCTAACCTCAAAGGATACTGAAATCTTAAGAAATGCTGCAGTTAGTTCTATTATAGATAGTGAAAAAAACATATCTGCCTCAACACACTATGGAAGTATTGGGGCCTATGTTGGTAATTTACCAATAAATATTTATACTCCAGTAATATTAAACAATACAGGTATATGAAAAGAAAATAAATGAAAAACGGATGTTACATATACTGTAAAGAATTCAACTAATACTACAACTCTGGAAAAATCATATTCTTCAAAGACTTTAACTTTAGAGGTAGGTAAAGATGTTGAAGATTCTTCAATATATATTGTTAATGCAAGAGGAATATTTAATTTGTATAATACCGATTTATATAATGGTAATGGTTATAAGAGATGATATTTATATCGAAATTTAACATATTTGAAAGAAATTTGCGACACGTGAATTCAAAATGTTATTAATGAACAACAGCCAACTCTAACAGAGGATGTTAAAGATAACTTGTCTAAATTAAAAGTGCTAAAGAATAATTCAGGGATTATATCTGAAAATGAACGTAGAGCTATTACATATTTACAAAGTAGCTCTAGTAGTAATAGAAGAAAGTTGTATTTAATGCTAAAATCTGCTTCTGATTACAATTTTAGCTCTTTTACACTAAAAGGCCATTATTATGATAATCATGATGGGGAAGTTCTAAGCAAAGATTGGCCTACTATTACTGATTTTGATAATTATTTTTCCCGAAGATTAACTTCTAATTATACTTTTATTCCTGTATATTTTGATACTAATACACGAGGAGGTAATGGAGGAGAAAGGAGAATATGAACTTTTCCAGATAAAAATACTCCTTGACATTCTTCTGGTGATTGTAGAAATAGTGCTGGATTTGCTATTTTATGTAAGGATGGAGGAACTATATCAGTTGCTTTAATTCAAGCATTTGGTCCTATAGATAATCCTCCATATGCAGGCACTTTTTATACAGCCAGTGATGGCTCTAGTACTAGTCAGATGCTTATAACAAGTAATACAAAAACTTCTAGCAGTTATATTTCAAAAAATATGCTTTGAAATTTTGCAATGTATATGTTAGTATTAGGAGTACAAATATATGGAGTATATGATTTAGAGCCAAAGACAAGAAATATTATTGGAAATAGAGACCAAATTAGTATTTATGACTCTGATGAAAAATATACTATTACATATAAAAGATCTGATTTATTAGACTCTATTACATATAAAGGAATTGATTTTCTTTCTGAAGAATCCTTAAAGAAAATAAACTCAGAAAATTTTATTTCTAGTATAATAAAAAAAGGTTCTTATAAAATGAGTTTTAATAATATAATTGGAAGTGAAAAAGATAAATATCAATTTGTTAAAACGAACCTATTAACAAATAGTTTATCTGGAAGTTATAATTTTCCTTTTACATTAACTAACCTGGATATTATACATTCTGATTTTGTTCATAAACTGGATACTTCTTTACAAGATATAATTACAGAATTTATTGCTAGCCAGAGTTATAACGATAATACTGTATTGTGTGATTTAAATACAGATACAAGAATTTCAAGATACTTAAAAGGATTAGTATCTAATTTCACTTTTGAGTATAAGAATAATAAGGGTTATATTTACTATAAAGGGTTACCAGAAAATACATTTGGAGGGCGATATGATGATCGTTACTTTAATGATATAAGATATCTAGAATGAACAAATATAGAATGATCTGATTTACATGAGGGATTTAAACTAAGCTCTACTTTTTTGGAAACAGAATTAAATTCTTAATAAATGAGTGAAATAAAATTAACTGTTAAGAAATATAAATCAGAAGGAGATCTGGCGCATGAATATAGTCCACTACATAATAAATTAACTAAAGGAGGAGTTATAGAAGACTTCGAAACTGATGAACTTCAGTTTGATTTAAATAAACCAGTGGATATAGAGTGCCAGCCCTCTTATGATGGCACCGTTAATTTAATTATTAACGATGATTTGAATCCCCCCAGAATTATAAACACAACATATTCTGTGATTGAGGATAATAAGTATAGACGAATACTTAGAAACCAAACTGAGCAAACAAACTTATACAAAGAAGGTTTGATGGATGCTCAGACCAGATTATTTAGAAATATAAACAAAATTCCTAAAATAGAACTTTTAAATATTGCGTATCATGGGCAATTAAAAGGAGGAAACTACACTGTTTATTTGAAATTAGCGGATAATGATTACAATAAAACAGATGTCATTGCTGAATCAGGCATTATCAGTGTATTTAAAGGAACTCTAGAAAAAATATATTCTATATCTGGAACATTGGAGGATGAACGAACAGATAAAGCTATTAATTTGCAAATTAATAATATTGATACTTCATTTTCTAAGGTGTTCGTTTATGTAAGAAGAGAATATTCTGATTTAAATGGAATATTAAAAACAGAGACTTTCCAAATAAAAGAACCATATAAAATTGTTGGTTCTTCTCTGCTGCTAACTTTAGATGGGTTTGAAGAAACATTATCAATAAACGAAGAAGAGTTAAATATAAAATATAATATTTGTACTGGGGTAAAAACACAGGCTCAGGTACAAAATATGCTTTTCTTTGGAAATGTTCAACAGACAGTAGTAGCTAACGACGATTTGCAGAATATTTCCTACTTTATAGAAGCGGAATGTGTTAAAGGTAAAGATATTGGATATGTTAGACCTGATTCGTATACTAGAAAGAGCACTGCAGATAATGTAGGAAAAATTGAATACTATAATCCTGTTTCTATATATTATTCATTAGGATATTGGCCAGAGGAATTATATAGACTTGGAATTGTTTATATTTTCTTAGATGATTCTATCTCTCCTGTTTATAATTTAAGAGGCTGTAAATTCACTATCGAGTATTATGAAGATGCATTTAATCCTGATAAGAATCATTTAACTAACTTTAAATATGGAGCTTCTGAGGACTCTAATAATAGTTTTACAACATTATACAAAGATAGAAACACTGGAGAAGTTAATGTTATTAGTAAAGAGGACTTCTTCTTAGCAGGAGGTAGTTTCTTAGCTAATACTAAAGGCGTATTTAAATTTCCAAGGATTAACATTCAAAACCATATAGCGAAAACTACAGAACCTATTGGCCTTAAATTCACATTAAATTCTGATTTAATTACAGAATTATCTAAAAAATATAAAGTAAAAGGATTTTTCTTTGTTAGACAAAAGAGAATTCCTAATGTTATTGCTCAAGGATATTCTATAGGAGTTGATAAAGTATCATATATTCCAATGTTATTTGATCAGAAACTAAATGATGAAAAATATCAAGATGGAATGTATTTTACAGAGTCTTTTATTAATAGTAAAAGAGTACTTTCCACTTCTTATAAAGATAGAATAATTAAAACAGGTTCTAAACAATCTTCAGGGTTACTTTGTGTTGATGCTATGGTTAATCCCCAAATTCAGTCAATGTTAGATAACTCAGAATTCTTACTTACTAAAGAATTTGATTTTGAATTAGCTCATACATCTTCATTTGAAAGAACTTATCAAATAGGGGTTCCTGAAGGAGAATCTAACTGGAATAAAACTATACTTAATACCCAAAGTAAATTAATTTATATTCCAACTGATATTCCTCTAAAATATGTAGATGATTATGGCTTTTCTACACGAGCAGGTTCCTCAGAGGATGCAAAGGATTTTAGATTCTTCTCAAGCAAAAACTATGAGAAAAACAATAATAATATTGTTAGAGGAGTTTACTGTCCTTTTGTAGGAACTAATCAGGATTTAAAGGATAATGCTATTTACACAATACGAGTAAATAATTACTCTCAAGCATATGAAACGCAGTATTTTAAGATTAGAGGAAATGATTTATCCCCATTTATGGCAATTAGTCCAAGATATGAGTTAGAGGACAAAGATCTAAATAAAGTTTTAAATGAGAACGGCAGTATTGTTAAATATGAAGTTCCAACAGTATTCAGGGGAGATTGTTTTACAGCTACAGTAACGATTAGAATCAACACTAACTTTATTGATTCTGAGGTTCCTACTAATGATATGATTGTTAATCCAAATACATGGAAAGATGGCTATAAGGGATATAGTCAAACATCTACTGAAGATTGGAAAGATATCAATAGAGCTGATATTAATACTGTTCCTATGGGGCAGTGGTTTACATATAAATGTCTTTCTAATTATAATCTTGGATTGCGTTCAGAAAATAGACAAAATGTAGAGGAAATGGCTTTGATGGGAAATGCAAGAAGCTTTTATCCTTTACAAGGAATGACTGTTGCCCCAGTAAGTAAGATTCCTGAATCACAATTACTAAATGCAGGATACTCAACTTCATTACCATTTAAGAAATACTTTACTCAGCCAAATGTTCCTTATGTTAAAGACATCTTTGATACTAGAGTTATGTTTAGTAATGTACAGATTGAAGATGACTTTAGAAATGCATATAGAATATTCCAAGGATTATCTTATAAGGACATTGAACGTCAATATGGAGCAATTGTTAAATTACTTTCATTAGGTGCAAATCTTTTCTGTGTATTTGAGCATGGTTGTGCTATTATTCCTATTAATGAAAAAGCATTAATCGCAACAAGTACAGGTCAAGCTATTCATATGTATGGATCTGGAGTACTGCAAAATCAAGTAACTCCTATATCTCCAGACTATGGAAGTATTTGGCAAGAATCTATTATACGTACTCCAAATGGAATTTATGGTGTAGATACCTATGCTAAAAAGATTTGGAGATATAATGCAAATGGATTTCAGATAATTTCTGATATGTCTGTTCAAAGGTTCTTACATGACAATATAATTCTTCAGGAAAGTGATAAATATCCAATTATCTCTTTAAAGAATGTTAAAACACACTTCAATAACTATAAAGGAGATGTGATGTTTACTTTCTATAATGGGGATAAAGTTTGGAATCTATGCTACAACGAAAGACTTGAAAAATGGATAACTAAATACAGCTGGACACCTCTTGCTTCTGAAAATATTAATAACATCTTCTTATCTTTAGATAGAAAAAGAGCTTCTATTTATGGTATTATTTATGATAATATAAATACTGAATCTGGACCTCATATTGAGGATAGAGTAGGCTATGATAGAACTTGTGGAAATCTTTGGGAGTATAATGACATTACAAGAACTATTGTAATGAAGGGTTATGAATTCTTTGATAAATTTAATGTTAGAATTACATCTATTACTTCATCTGTTTTAGATGAAAATGATGTAGAACATACAGTTAGATTTGTTGAAGTTCCTGAGAATGAATATGATATTAAGTGTAAGATTTCTAATGCTAAAGATCTCAGTTTTTCTCAATATTGAATTGGAGATATTGATCAAGAACGTTTAGGAAAGAAAATAGGAATAATTCAGGATGGGAAAAATTTAAAACTAGTAGTAAGAAATTTTGAGGAAGTGTCTAAACTTCTATACCTAAAAATTAACTTTGAAGTTACTCCATTTATTGACACAACAATAGAAAATACTGATAATCCTTATGTAAATGAGGAGAATATTTCAGAGCAGGATGGAGAAAATAAAGTTAAAGCCTTAAGTAATACAATAGAGGAATCTATAGTACTAATACGAGATATTACTGAACTTCCCAAGGAATCTCAAGAAGCTTATGAAAAGCTTTTAAGAAATGGTTTTTATGTTCATGGCAGAGCAGGCATCTTTAATGAGATTAATTACTTTGATGAAAATCCTGATAATGAAATCCTTCCAACTAAATGGTACAATAAACAAGAGCCTTTTGAGTTTGAATTTGTTGTAAATACCCCAGCTGGAGTCCATAAAATCTTTGATAACCTTGTTATGATTTCTAATAACGTAGAGCCAGAAACTCTAGAATTTGAGATTATCGGAGACGTGTATGATTTTAATAAAGCAGGGCTTTATAAATCAGAGCATGCTAATTCAGATGAATTTTGGGATATTAATGGCAGTTTTGATAGTGTAGGGTATGCCAAAAAGAAATTAGATTTAGAAAAGGCAACTGCAAAGGATGGCAAATACTCTCAAATTTTTGATAAGCAACAGGTAGAAATTGAAAAAGACCATGTTCTGAATCAGTATATACTAAAAGTTAAACAGCCAATTAAGAATATAAAAACTTATGGCAGAAGACTTGGTAATATTGAATACAAAGAAGATCGATGGTTTACTACAATTACTCCTATATATTATAAAGATAGAATTGTAGGTACTGACAGTTCTACTGGATTAAAAAGTACACGAATCAGAGACAAATGGATTAAAATTAGAATTAAATATACTGGTGAGAAACTAGTAGTAATTAATGCTATTCAATCCTTATTACGATTAAGTTATGCATAAAATAAATTATTTACAGCTTGGAGGTGCATTTGATATGAAAGCCCTTGATAAGGATATGAATAAAATGTTCAAACAAGGGAAGAAAGAATTAAAGCAAGCCTCTAATATTGCATCTACTGGTAATAAAATGGGAATGTCTGGAGGATTACAGGCAGGTTTAGGAGCAGCAAGTTCCATGCTTGGAGGATTATCTACTTCAGGACTAACTCAAGAACAAGCTTCAACAAGAGAGGGTATCCGCAGTGCAATCAGCTCTGCGGGCCCTATTGGAGCTATTATTGGAGCTGCTTCAGGAGTAGTAGATGCAATCGGTTCTGCAACAGGATTAAATTTAGATAATATTGATGCAGATGCTGCAAAAAGAGCAGGTATTAGTGGTAAAGCTGCCACTCAAGGTTTTATTAATAGTCTTCCTGGTGTATCCATGCTTGTGGGTATGTTTGGAGGTAGAACTGCGAAGTCTTATAAATCTGCAGAAATCGATCAAATGACAAATGCCTATGGAGGATCAGTTGCAGATATTAATGCCGCTCAAGCATTAAGCGGTAAGAGAATGTTAGGAACTGGTAAAGCTAATAAGTTTATTAGAGAGCAAAATAGAGTTAATAATCTAATAACTGATATTAGTTTAGAAAGTAAACTTAGAAAATCTAATAGTGCTGGCGATACTTATTTATCACAAAATCAAAATAAGTATGCTGGTTATACTCCACAGCTATTATTATCTAAAAAAGGAATGAAATTCCCAGAATTAGATGTAGCCAGAAGTATTATTAACTCATGGACAGTTAAATCCACAGAGGAGCCTCAAAAGTTTCAACTTGGAGGAAAAATGAATCTAATACCAGAAGGAGCTTTACATGCTAGAAAACATAATCTAGAAAAAGTAAATCCTGAATTAGAAGGGCAAATTACCAGTAAAGGTATTCCAGTTGTTGCTCAGGGAGAAGGAGGAGTAATTCAGCAGGCAGAAATCGAAAAAGAAGAAGTTATCTTCCGTAAAGAGTTTACTGATAAATTAGAGAGTCTATATAAACAATACCAAGAAGATTCATCTGATGATGTTGCTATAGAAGCTGGTAAACTTATCTGTTATGAATTATTAAAAAATACTGATGATAGAAGTGGTTTAATTAAAAGTATAAAGTAACATGCCATTAGATATAAGATCACAAGTTGTTACAGCTCTGGATAATATTAATAAAAATCCAGAGCTGTATACTCCTCCAAAACCAACTATACCTTTAGAAACAAGAATCAACGATTTGAAAGAAGCTAATCCTAGTAAATATAGAGACTATATTTCTACATTAACAACTTCTGCAAATAATGGAAATGAAAAAGCTAGAGAGTTATTAGGAAAAGTAGGAGAGGATGCAGCTAGACAAAGAAGAGGGTATGAAGGATTAAATAAAGCTATTTATGCTCCAGCCATAATTGGAGCAGGAGCTTTAGCAGCTCCAAGTGCATCTTGAATATATAGTCAATTGCCAAAGTGAATCAAAACTGGAATTGATATTGGATTAACTGCTGATGGAGCTAGAAATTTATTTAGTGGGGATGGTATACAGAAAACTTATAGAGAAACTAAAGCAGGAAATTATGAAAAAGCTATTTTATCTGGAATAGGAGATATTTTAGATATAGTTGGCGGTATATCTCTTACTAAACGTGTTGGAAATGGATTAATAACCAGAATAGGAAATAGGAATATCTATACTTATAATAATATTTCCCCTGCAAGTTATAAATTTTCAGATCATAAAAAAGAAATATTGCCATGATTTAAAGATTTTGTTTTTAATAAAACAAATTTAAATCCAAAATACACACTTCCAGATAAGTTAGGTGGTTTTGTAAGCGCTAAAAATGCTACTAATGAATCTAAAGTTCATATTGCAAAAATAGGAAGAGATGAAGCCTGAAGAAAATATCTTGGTATAGAATCTAAACATCCTGTTTTTATTTCTAATCAAGATGGATCAGTATCTTATAATATGCCTTATTTAAGATCTTTATTAAAACCAGAAAATACAAAGTTACCTACGGATTTTCAAATTAAAACATTTGAGGATGGTATTAAAAGAGATTTTATAACTGGAGCATTTGGAGGAGTTGATCAAAATATTGGAATAGATAGATTAAATAATAGTACATTAAAAAATATATCGAGGGAAGCATTATTACCAGATAGAAAACCATATTTTCGTTATGAATATTTATCTCCTCAAGAATTAAAAGATTATTCAGATATAGTTTCATCTAATGGAAACGATAATTTTACTGTAATTGATGGAATTAGAAAATATGGTAAATATCATATGAAAAATATTTGAGATCTGCATCCTTTCAAAGATAAGAATAATAGTACATCTGAAATATTATCTATTCTATTACCTAAAAAGTTGTCTCATTATGAAGTTGGTAAGATTTTAGGTGGCAAACCATTTACCTTAAATACTTATATTGACTACTCAGATAATTTTTACAAAGGTCATTGAAGAGGACCTTATAAAAACAGAAGTTGAAAAATGGGTTATAAAGATCTTAAACAATCATTATGATAATGAAAGAAACAATAATTGAAATAGCAGATAAGAAATATAAAGTCTTACTTGCAGAAACGGAAGAGGAAAGAACTCAAGGACTTTCTAATGTGGAATCTATGGATGATGATGAAGGTATGCTATTTGTTATACCTGAAAATCAGGGTCAGGTTGTATTTAATACAGAGGAAATGGAATTCGATATTGATCTAGTCTTCATAGATCAAGATGGTGAAGTTTATAATGTTGTATTAGGTAAAGCTCATAGTTCTGATTTAATTACTTCTACTCCTGATGAAGAAGATGGCAGAACAAAATATGTACTTGAAGTTAATGCTAATTCTGGTATTCAAATAGGAGATGAATTAGATTTTGAGGACGATGAAGACGATATTAGTGAGGATGATATTGATAAAATGTACATTCTTGGATCTGATGGAAAACCTCAAATGGATTTAGTTGGGGGAGAACGAATTGTTAGTAGAAAAGAGACACGAGAACTAATCCGTAAAGCTAAGAAAGCTAGTAAATCTAAAAAAGACGCAGACTATAAGAAGTTGGGCAAATACATGTTTGGAATATTATCTAAACAGGATAGCCGTGAACCAGAATATGTAGAATCCCCAAATTAAATTTAAATTATTTGGATTATTTAAATAATATATGTAATTTTGGGAAGTAAAAAGAGTATATGACAATATGTCTTATAAAGAGTAAAAACTAAATTATATTAATAAAATAACAATAAGTAATATGGCTTATATTAAGAAATTCCAAGAAGGTGGAGCCGCTCCTACAGCTGCTCCCGCTGGTGCTCCTGCAGGTGGTGAGCAAGATCCTATTCAGATGTTAGCAGAAATGGCTATGCAAGCTTTACAGGGACAGGACTGTCAGATGGCTATGCAAGTATGTGAAGGCTTTGTTGCCTTAATTCAGCAAGCTATGGGAGGTGGACAAGCTCCAGTAGGACAAGCTCCAGAAGGAGAGCCCGTCTTTAAGAAAGGCGGAAAAATCGCTGGACGTAAGAAATGCGGGAAGAAAGAGAAAGGCGGAGACTTAAATATCATTAAGAAGAAATAAATCTAACTAATGATTAATAGAGATAGAAGGGAGATTGTAAGTAGTCAATCTCCCTTTTTAAGTATAATACATTGATAAAATGGCACAGGTAAATATACAAAAACTCCAGGGTGGAGGAGCTGTAAAAAAATACGGCAACTTTACTAAGGATGGTGTGACATATCAAGTTGACGACGACTTTCTACAGGCTATGGCGGCACACGGTAGTTCAATCACAGATGATAGAGCTAGAGCTGATTATGGAGCTATTGTTAATGCTCTTAGATCTGGTGCCGATTTATCATATGATTCTAATACTAACGAGTTAAGAGGAGATGTAACGTTTGACAACATGAATGCCCGCCAAAGAAGACGTGCTGCAAGACGTACCTCAAAAACTGGAGAAGCATTAGATAGTACTTTTAATGGAAGAGTAAATCAAGTTAAAAGTGCAACAAACGCTTTACGTGGGTTTAATTATAACCAAGTCATTCCGCAAGCGAATAAAAATAAAAGTGTCGATGTTTCTAGAAAATTATTTCTTTCATATAAAAGAGATAAGGATGGAAACTTAGTACTTGATGATAACGGGAGAAGAATATATAATACTGACACTGATAATACAAGTATTTTTGATAGATTAGACTTTTTAAGAAATCTTGAAAAGGAAGAAAATATTGTAGACTGGAAAGGGTATAATAATCAAACTAAAGATGTGTATTTAAGATTTGTTAAAGAATACACAGATTGGGATGGTTTATATCAGAGAATTAAAGATGGAAGTATTACAGATAGTGATATTAATACATTATCTAAATTAGGTATTCTTGATAAAACTAATACTCCAGAAGCAAAATCTGAAGATACTGTTACTGAAGAAGTATATACAAAAGCAGGATTAGATCCTAAGAATCCATATCTTAAAGATCTGAATCTAAAAATGAACGCTGATGGTACATATTCTTTAGGGGAAGGTGTTGATGCAAGTAGTTTATTTGGTTCTGGAAATCTTTACATTAATGATAACTGGTTAGACTCTCACCATGAATATGAACCTTTAAAAGGATGGTTTTGGTATAATAATAGGTTAGTTCCTAAATCTATTGCTGAGGATACTAATTCTGTATTTTATAAGAATCTAGCAGCATGAAGATATAATAATGCAAATAATAATTATGGAACCGAAAATATAGGTATTTGGGGCAATAGTTCAGATCCTTTTACGACTTATGATTCCTCTAAGTTTTTTATCCCTGGATTGCGTGATGATAAATCTAACATAAGATTTAGAACTATAAGAAACCCAGAAGATCCTGATAATTTAATATTTGAATATTATAATAAAGATTCTGCTAGAGATATTCATGGATTTGTAACTCCAGAAGGAATCAATAGAATCCAATATAACACTAAAACTGGAGAAACCACTAAATTAGATCCGTTAACTGGAATAAGCTCTAATTATGAGCCTATTCAAAACTATATTAAAGAATATTCTGAAAGAGCCCCTGGATATTATGAATCTGTTGTATCAGATAATAATGGAAACTTAATTACTTTGTATAGAAATCCTTATGATAATAAGGATGTTTGGTTCTTTAAAGAGGGAATGAATCAACCTTATAAGTTAGCTCCTCAAGAAGTTGATGAGTTAGTTTCTCAGGGACTAATACCAGAAAATGCACAACTATTTAATAATATCTTTGGAGGATCTCTTAATAGAGATTTAGTTGATGAATTGCAGTCAAATAGACCAAATTATAGAGGTCAAACTGGGTGAGGAAAAACAATTGATTATCTCTCATTATTTGGAGGAATATCTTCATTAATTAGAAGAATATATACAACCAAAACTCCAGAGGTAAATGGCCAACCATGGAACAGAACTCCTCAGAATATCTTTATTCCTAAGCACCAATCTGGAGGTAGAATTAATTACGGAAAGGTAGAAAATAAAAACATTGATAGTTCTATAAAGGCAAATAAAGTTGGAGATCCATCGAAGGCTGCTAGTAATGCTGAAGTTGCCAGTGGGGATTTAACTAAAGCTGATAAATTACAAATTGCTAGTATTGCTGGTGATGTTGCTGCATTAGTTGCAGCAATTCCTACTGGAGGAAATCCTGTAGCTGGAGCTATTGGTTATGGCTCTTCTTTAGCACAATTCGGAGCAGATGTTTCTAGAGATGGTTTCCAATTTGGAGATTTAGGAAGTCTAGCTTTAAACTTAGGATTGGATACTATAAGTTTACTCCCTGGAGTAGGTATTGCTGGAAAGTTAGGAAAAACTGCTAAACTAGTAAAAAATTCTGCCAAAGTACTTAAGAAGGCATTAATGTTAGCTGGAGCTAGTCGTGCTGTTGGAGCTGTTGGAAACATTGCTGCAGGAAAAGGCACATTGGATGATTGGAAGGCTTTAAGTACAGGATTATTTGCTATTAAAGGAATTAAAAATGAGGTTCAAGGTCTGACAATGACTAAATATAATGGAAAGGCTCCTAAAGTTACTAAAGCTGAGACCGAATCTACTGGGAAACTAGGAAAGCTAACTAATAAAGCCAAAGGTGTAATAGAGGATATAAACTCTAATACCTTTTCTGGAAGTTATAATCCTTTCAGCAAGAATTTTAGATGAAGAATGTCCAACAGAAGTTTACCTAAAGATTTTAAATTATCTGAACTTAATGGAAATACATCTAAATTAAGAACACTAGGCAGACTTATTGGGGAGAATCCTAATATTGCACAAGAGATGCAGAGTAAAGGTTGGGTGTTACCAGAACAATTACGTTGGAATTCTAATCATGGAGGAGACTGGTTCTATCGTTCTCCTGTGTTTACTAGAACTCCTACATTTACTCCTCCAAAATCTAGGATATTACTTCCAAAATTTGCAGGAGTATGGGAGGAATTACCTAATAATGGAGGATTAGTTTATAGACCTCAAAAACTGTTTAAAAAGGGAGGCAAAATCCTTAAAGCTCAAGGTGGATCAAAATTCTTTGGTAAACCTATGGATAATCAAGGAGCTTATGGTTCTTTTGATTCAGAGCCTGCTATAGTATCAGCATGGGAAACAGGAGTAATCACACCATGGCAAGCACAAAAAGAGGCAAGACAGAGATTAATGGCAGAGAAAATAACAGGGATTGATCCAAAAACGATGTTTAAAGCTTCTCCATCTCCTCAATTTTTCTTAGGAAGGAATCAATTCAAGCCAATAGAAAATCAAGTCCCTCTTAATGTTCAGTATAATAGGACTCAGAGAGAAAATGCCTATTTAGATTTAAAAAATCCATATAGAAATATTAGTATTTCCAGTCTTAAAGAGGAGGTATCAAAGCCTGAATCTTCTAATAACACTACATCTAATAATGTAGTTTCTACTGGAAGTGCTTCTGATGGAAGAGGCTTTTCGTTCAATCCTAAAAATCTATTGGATTTAGGTTCATTAGCAGGAGGATTAATTTCAAATGCTCGTCAGAGACGTGAGTTAGCAAGAGGAATCAGAGCAGCAGCTCAAGGTCAATTAAGATCTATGCCAACAGAAATCTATGCTCCATACACAGATATGGGAATTGCTCGTATGTATGGGGATAGAATAAAGGATATTCGCCAGTTTAAAACTGTCACAAGTGATCCTAATCAGGTAATGGCTGAAAGACTTATGAGAGATCAACAAGCTGATCAATTGGCTAATGAAAGAGATACTAGATTATCTCAAACTATTAGTGAATTTAATAATAAGGATCTTGCTGCAAGAAGAGAGTATGCTAACCAACGTACTCAAATAGCAGATTATAATAAGGCAGTTCTTGGCCAAATGGAAAATATGTTAGCTCAAAACAAAGCAGCTAAACAATTTACAGCTTGGAATCAGATCATAAATCCTTTCATTGATCAAAAGAGAATGGATTTAGTAAGAGACCAGCAGGATGAACAATTGGCTGCTACAGTTAGGGATAACATTGCTTTACAGCAGAATGCTCAAAAAACGTATTTAGAGTTATTTAATTCTGCAGAAGCTCAAAAGGCTTGGGAGAATGAGCAACTTACTAATCCAAACTGGAAGTCTGATTATGGTGACTCTGAGGCAGGACGTCAAAAATTCTTAGAGAACTATTACTCTGGTTCTATTCAAAATCTTCAAAATGACATGATGATGAGATCGCAGTTAAATAGTTATTTGAATAGTCGTAGTAGATTCACTGGAAGACGTAGAACTATTGACATGCCTCAAAGTACAATAGGAAATTACTATAGAAATCCTTCTTTTTATAGAACAATTCCTGTAATTAAGAAAAAAGGAGGAACTATAACTAAAACTCAGCGATATCGTGATTTTGATGAGCAGGCAATCTTAGATAAAGCAAAGGATTATAGAAAAGCTGTTCAGAAAATGGATGATAATTTAATAAAGTTATTATTAAAAATGCTTTCGTAATGAAAATTCAAAAATATCAATATGGAGCTTCATATACTCCAATTTCAAGAGAAGTAATGGGACAGTCGCAGGGAGAACCTGCGACTTCTCCTTCTTCTGAAAAGAAAGACGATAAACTAATAGAACAAGAGATCATTAAAGTATTAGGAGAGAATGGAATTCCTACTGATGTTGATTATTTTCTAAGCCAAGCACAATCTTTCTTGCAAGATTCAACTAATATCTTCTCTGGAAAAAAGACAAATACAATGAGTCAATTAATTAGACTCAGATCATTAGCAAATAGATTACAACATAATAATGCACTATATAAAAATGCAACAGATAGAATTAAAGTAGAAAATACTGGTTCTGATGTTGCTATTTCCAATGATGGAAATTTATATGTATATGATGGGGAATCAGTAAAAAAGGTTACCCCAACAGATTATAGTAAGAATCCAGAAGAGTATCAAGTTTTAACTAACGCAGAACTAATACATCTAAGGGAAAGGGATCCTAATTTAAAATTTGATGAGTCAATTCTGCATGATTTATCAAATTCAATAGGGATGAAGTCTATTATGGAACAAGTAATAGGAGCAATTAAAAAGTTTGGAACAAGTACTCAAAAAGGATACACAGTTAAGGCTGGAGGTCAGGTTCAAAGAGGACTAGAAGCATTGATGAGTTTAGGCCCTGATGGACTTTATGAAATAGAAACTTCTGATTCAAAAGCTGCCCAAGATATCAATTCTGCAATAGTTTATTTATACAAAAACTTAAACACTAATGCAAAAAATGTATTACGTGCTACAACAGCTGCAGAAGGTTTAAATCCAAGTGATGTGAATGATGTTACACGTATTTTAAAAGAAGCTTTATTTGAGCATACAGATACTTCTATTAAAGTTAATGCTATTAAAGATCCAACTAAAGGTAGTGGTTCTGGAAGCGGTGATTCTGCAGGTTCGCAAATTAAAGAAGTTTGGGGAGATTTTGTGACCAAAGATGGAGGTTCGTATAGGAATACAAATATAGTAATGCCAGGAGGTAATGTTAGCTTTAACGTTCCAGCTAAACACTATAATTTTATTGAAGGTAAAGAAAATACTGCTATTGATAATGTAACTTTAGGAGATGAGTCATTTAACAATTTAATTTCCAAAGGACTTATTGATACAAGAAGAACTTCTTACATTGGAGATTTGCCTATAGATAATATGGCATTTGCTGGAAAAGACATAATTGTTGATAACACCCGTGGAGGAACAGTAATGTATCTTCCAATTAAACAGGATGGAGAACTAGATCTTAGTATGATGAAGCAAATGAGTGAAATTCAAGATCAGATTATAAAAAGTAGAATTACTAACACAGAAGCTAAGAAAAAAATCTGGGAGGACAATGGATTTACTTATAATGAGGCTTTAGATGTGGGAGTTCCTGTAAATGAAACTCTTGGAAGATATTGGACTCAAGTTGCTTACACTTCAACTGCTGCTAATTCCTTTAAGAATAAGGATTTGAAATATTCGTCTATGCTGAGTCCTGTAGATGATTCAGTTATTGAAAATTTAGGAAGCGCGTATAATCTTAATCCAAATAATAAGAATAAATCTAAAGTTGATTTAACTGCAGGATGGTTTGGAAAATCTTATCAGGGTATGTTATTTATCCCAATGCAAGATAATCAAAATGAGGTATTAGTCGCAGGAGGTGCTGCATACATGCCTAAACCAAACACTGATGTAATAAAAGCAAGACAAGATGCAGTTAGATTAGGAGGAGGATATGATTATGGAACAGGTTTATATAATAGAAATTTAGTGGGAACAACTGCTGGAGATTTAGACTAGAATATGGAAAATAATGCAAAAACAAATGATTGGTTTGCGTCAAGATTATTAAATGATGACAAAGACCCAGCTTTTCTTTTAACTGAAGGAATTACTCCATTAAATTCAAAAATGGAAACTCCAGAGTTTTATAAAAACAAAACTAAGGTTAAAGAAAGGTTTACAAAGGATAATGGAGATTTTGATGAGGACACCTTCAACAAATTTTATACTGCGATATCAAAGGAGTTTGAATACTTAAGTGCAATTGATTCTGAGAACTTTGTATTAGATAGTTATGAAAAATCAAGTTCTAATTTTACTACTAACTTTGGTAAAGTAAAAGATCAACATATTATTGCTTCAATTACTCCAAATCCATTAAAGCAATCCAGAGGTTTAACGGTATGGAATAAATGGTCTGACCCAACTATTAGTAATAGGGAAGCAGCACAAACTAATCAGTATTTTGATCCAGAAACGAATACATGGTCCTCAAAGACATTAAATGAGTTAGGTGCGTTCGGATTATTAAATGAAGAAGGTCTAGTATATGCTACATGGGATGAGGATGGGGAACATATAGATCCAATGACCAAACAAAAAGTTTTACACAAAGCTGGAGAATGGAAAACCGATGAATTTGGTAATTTCTACGCTGAAAAAGCAGGAAATAAAGAAAACTTAAACAAACAATTTGTTACTTGGTCTGAGGTTCTTACAGATGACAATAGCGCATGGAACAAAATTGATATTTTTGATTCTGATAGTCTTGATTCAAATATTCCAAGAACAATTTTACGTGCTACAGTTATCGGAGGTTCTTTATTAATTCCATATGTAGGTCCCACTATTGCATACACTTCAGCAGCAGTAAATCTTACTAGAGTAATGCCTCAAATATTAAAGACCTTTACTTCTTTCTTTTCGGAAGATGTGCAGTTTGATACTTTAAATAGGTGAGACAATAACATGAGAAAATTTGGAAGATCTACTTCCGATTATGCTCAAGATCATTTCTTTAGTTTTGAAAATATTATGGATCTAGCAGTAGATTCATTTATGCAATTAAGACAACAAAGATTAATTGCTGAAATCCCAAAAAGATTGGGAATGCTAAAGAAAGCAGAACAGTCTGCAGAAACAGCTACTTTAACAACATTATTATCAGGAGACTCTGAAAGAATCGCATACTTCAAAAGTAATCCTGAAGTATTAAATGCTTTAGTTAAGGCCAGTCCTATATATAGGAATGCAGAAAAAGTTATTAATAATGCCACTAAAGTAAGTACAGCAATTAGCCGTGCTTATCTGATAGCCACTTCTACTGAAGATACTTATAATCTTGCACGTAGTTATGGATTTGATACCCAAACTTCATCCATGATTTCTTTAGGAACCTATATAGGTATAGGAGCATTATTTCAAACTGACTATTTTAGAGGTATGCTGTATAATACTCCTGACTATGAGTTAAAGAGAGATATAAAACTATTAGTAGACAACTACTTGAGAAATAATGCTAAAGTAATGTCTAAAGAATTAGTTGAAAATGCAACAGGGGAAGCTAAGAAAAATCTCTTTAAAAAGTGGGGTAATAGTATTTCAACATTCCTTAAAAACCATGTTTATGATGTAAAATCTGGCCGTTTCGGAATTGCCGCAGGAGCATTAAATGAAGGTGTTGAAGAGTTTACTGAGGAGATAGCACAAGATGTCGCTTTCCAAATAGGTAAAGGGTGAAGTGATCTTAAATCTGTTTTTACAGGCAAAGAATATGACCATAATTATACATATTTAGCTAGTGATCCTTTATCACGTTATGGAACTGCCTTCTTTGGTGGCGCTCTTGGTGGAGCTATATTTAAATTAAGTGATCGTTTTATATTTGATAAAGCTGCATATAAGAACTGGAGACAAATGCTGGGAAATAATAGCGAAATCTCTAAGGAGTTAGTAACATATGTTTCTCAAGGGAAAAAAGATTTAATTCTTTCTGAGATTGATAAGCTTCAAAAAACTCCTTTAATTAGCTCTAATTTATCTGCATTTAATGATTCTATAGTTGCTGCAAATTCTGAGGAGTCACAAAATAGTGTTCTTTTCAGTTCTTTAAAGAAAGCCATAATTGATCTTGATTCTTTCTTGTCCAACAATAATTTAAAAATTGATTATGAACAGTTTGGAAATATTGAATTAATTAGAGGTTTACGAGCTGCTTGGATAAATTCGAAAGGTTTACAAGATTCGCTATTTAATGATTATATTAATAGGACTAATGAAATTTCTCAATTATATGCTGATCTTGAAGGGTTAAGAAGTCAAAAAGTTGCTAATATGGAAGCCTCATCAGAAGCAGACCTTGATAAACAAATTAGCACCCTTCAAGAAATACTAAATCTTAAAATTGATCAGGTTAGAAATCTAGTTCAAGGAAAAGATGACAGTTATATTGGGCGTTTAATGTTAGAGACTAATAAGGAAATATTAGATAGTCTTACTCCTACTTCAAAGAATGCATGAGCCCAAAATTTATATGCAAAGGACTACGATGATCTCCCAAGAGCTCTACAGGAGAAAGTAAATGAAATTATCTCTAATAATGATAGTTCTGGAAAAACTGAGCTTAATTATATGTCTGCTTGGAATGTTTATAAGAACATTGCTTCTAATCCAAGTATTCAAACTAAATTCCAGAATTTATCCCTGGAATTTCAAAATTATAATGATGCTATACTACAAAGTACTGTAAAAAATGGAAAGGTTTGGCCTAAACAACTTTCTTCAACAGATACGATTACTGGAGAGGATGTTTTACTAGACATGACAAAGGTGGCATCTCAATTACAGGGAGAACTTGTTGATCTTAAATTATCTTTAGGACAAAGTATTAATATTGCATACAGACTTTTAGGATTAACTTCTGCAATGCCTGATTTTTGAGGAAATACAGCCATTCCATCTTTAACTTTTGACAGCATGTCAGAGGAATTAAGGTCAGCCATTGAAAATCAGGGAGAAATAATTACAAATAGTATATTTGATCATTATATAGAGCTATTTCAATCTGCAAAGGATAAGGCTCAAGGAAGTCTTGATTTTGAAGGTATTTGGAAACAACTTACTGATAGTGAACGAACTATTATAAATAGATTTAGCAGCATTGATGCTATTAATAAGGCTAGGCAAGTAGTACTTTCAGCTTTAGCTAATACAGAAAATTTAGGACAGGAACTATCAATTGAGGCTTTACCAACTATTGATACTAATGGAGTTAATAATATTGTTGATGGAATTTTAGAAAATATTAATCCAAAACAAATCAAGATAAATGACTTTATCAATAGAGAGACTACAAGATCTAAGGAATTAGGAAACCAATATACTTTAGATGGAGAATTATCTTCTACTATAGAGGATATAAAATCTGCATTAAATATTCTTAAGTCTGTTTCTATGGGAGCAGATGTTAATTATAGAACATTATTAATGGGAACTCCATTTGGAGCAAATAATTTCCTTAATAAAGCATTTAAAGAAAAGGGATTAAACATTGAAATGCTTCAATTAAATCCTAATATTATTGGCCTTATTAATGAAAAAATTGCAAGACTTAATAGAACATTAGATGAGTTTATTGAATTGGATAAGGTAAATAGAGGAGCTGTAATTAATCAAGAGAAACAGTTAGCTATTGCTTTAAGTCATGCAAAGTTGCAAAGTATTCAATCCATGATGAACTGGGAAAATACCCCAGAGTTTGTTAAGGATACTTTATTTGCAGGATATTCTGTTACATTATCTGATATCTCCGATTTAAAGGGTGATGACGCTTTTATTAGTGTTGGGGTAGATTATAGAAATCAGTTATCTGAGTTTGAAAGACGTTTTTCTGGCTTATATAAAAGTTTAGATACAGAAAGTAAGTTAGAGTTAATTAATTGAATTGTTGATAATTTAAACACTTCGGATACAGAATTATACACAGACACTTCAATTATATCTACAGATAACAAAATCCCATTTGCTAACCAGGATTTCTTTATTTACTTAATGAATTCCTCATATGGAAATACTGATTTAGTGAATAAGGCTTATAAGGAATATGTTAAAGCTAATGATTCTAAATGTCCGTTTGATTCTCAAGAAGAAGTAATTACTCATGTATTAAAGTTCTTTTTAAGAGCAGATAAAGAGGATGCAAAACTTTGGATTGATACTGTAGCTAAAACTTGAAATTCTACGCCTGGAACTCCAAAAGTTATCTATAATGCAATTAAATCAACATGTTCTGGAGGAACAGGTAAAACTTCTGCAATAATCCCTTCAATTTACTCAATACTGAAGGCGGTTAATCCAGAAAAAAATTGTATATTTGCAGCAAACAATGCAGAGCAAGTAAAAAATTTATCTGAAGTTCTTCCAGAAAATTCGGAATTCACTCTAATTTCTGAATTACTAAATGACTCTTCTAACGTAGATGCCTTTAGAAACAAGTATGAAAATAGCATTATTATCATTGATGAGGCAACTAATATTTCGTCTGCAGATTTAATTAGCTTAGATGAATTATGCTCAAAGTATAATATAGACATTGCATATTTTGGAGATACCAAACAACATGGAAGCATCGACAATATAGATTATATTTATGCAAATGCTACTCTGCAATTGGCAGAATCCAAACGAGCTAGTACTGATATTTCTAGAAGAAATAATTTAAACTTTGAGAAATTATTTGAAGCTAATTCCTATGGTTCTCAGGAGTTAAGAACTGATAATTTATCTGATTTCATTTACTATGAATCCGATACTGAACTAGAAGGAATTAAATTTGATGAGGCTCTTTTAACTCAAGAGTATATTGAAAAATTCTTTGCTTCACATAACTTAGATCCTAAAACTAGAGTCTTAGTATTATCCGATAATGTTAAGGAACTATCTAAAGATAATTTCAATAGCAAATATCCAGGAATAACCTTTGCTTCTAATGTAGGAGAAATCCAAGGATCCGAATGAGATTATACTATTTCAGATTATGACTTAAATATTGTAGATAATAGTTTTCAAAACGGAAAAGAAAATGTTCAGTTAACTTTAGAAACTCTAAGTAAATTAAAGGATTTATATACTATATTTACTAGACATAGACATGGAATTGTTTCTTTAAAGCCTATTGTTCTTGATAATCTTAAAGGAAGAGGAGAAGTATGGAGAGCTAGCGTTGAGCAGCACAATAATAAGTCTGAATTTAGACCTATTGTAAACGGATTGACCCAGGAAGCTATAGCAACATTTAAGGATTTTAAAATGAAAGTCCTTGATGGAATGGAAATACTTGATGTAGCTCCATATGAAGCAAAGGATGCTCCTAAAGTTACCATTCCAACAGTTAAGGTTGCTGTCAATACTTCTATTGCTCAAGCTACTCCTGGATTCGTTCCAAGTATCGAATTCACTGCTGACTATGTTAAACAATTAGGGATAGACTTCGGTGAATATTATAAAGTGAGAAATCTTTTATATCAAATTCTTACAGATCATAGTAATAAAGGAATATATGAAAAACTACTACCTGAACACTTGAAATCTGGGGAATTTAGGATTAAAGTCCAATATAATAGAACAGAAGACTTATATAATCTTGGAAATAAATTTAGAGATGATAAATATCTAAATGGGGTTCATCCATGAATTGTATATAGTGTAAATGTGGAAGGGGTACCTATAGATATTACTTTAGGGATGTTCCATAATCCTGAAACTTCTACGACTGGAGGATTAGCCTTATCAAAAGCAGCCTCAGTTATAGGAGAGTTAGCGAAATCTTCAGTTAGTGGTAAAGTTGAACCAAAGTACTATTCTATTGACCCATCTAAGATTACTTTTTCAAGGGCTATTAATCCTATTGCTATTCAGAATAGGGAAACTAACGATCCTGGATATATTAATATAGTTTATCAGGGTGGAAAGTTTAATGTATCTGAAACCTCAAAAACTGATGCATATAACTTTGCTTCTACTACTGCTGCTTTTTATTTTGCTAAGGGAGATGAGTCTATTGTTCCTGTTAACCAAATTTTGGAAGCTTTATCTAATTTAAAGAATAATTATAGTAGTTTTGAAAATTTAGCTGTTCAAAGTGGATTATATAGTAGTCCTGAGGAATTTGGACCAATAACTGAATTACTATCATTAGATAGAAGCAAACTAAATACAGAGGATCCGAAGAAACAATGGAAAGCAAGATCTGTTCCAGATTTAGAGGGAAGATTTTGTTCTTTTGTATCTTTAAATATTGGGGATACTTCTCAAAATATTTCTGCAGACTTAAAAACTAAGTCTACTTTATATTTAAATCAGATACTTGAGAGAAACAAACAACTTGAAAGTATATTAGTAGTCCTTAAAGATGATTCTCTGAAACCTGAGGACAAGAAAAATAAAATTGCAGAATTACTAGCCAATAAAACCCAGTGGACTGTTTCGGTATTAACTTATGATAATGAAGTAATCGAATCTGAGAAGGATTTTGATTATACTCTTAATGGTCTTCAAACAAATACTATCCTAGCAACAAGCCGTAATAGAGGGGCTTATAACCTTGCTATCGGACATCAATTAGGATTATTATTAATACGACTAAGTTCCATTATCTCCGATCCAAAAACTAAATGGGGAAATAATGAAAGATACTTTAATGAAAGGGATGCTGAAAATGTTAGAAAGCATTGAAGTAAATATAAAGAAGACTTAGTAAATGCATACTCTGTGTGAACTGGAGCACAACAAACTGAGGAAACCCTTTTAGAGTATTTAAGTAGAATTGCCTTATATGGAGATAAATTTAAAATTAGTAATAATTATTTTATTACTGATGATAAGAACTTATTGCAGAGTGAGGCCTTTATGAATTATCTAAGGGATATTTATGTAACTGATTCTATGGGAATTGGATGGAGTAAGATCATAGAAAAGACCAATGGAATTAAATATGCTAACAAGAAATTCTTGGAAGTATTTAGCGGTCATGTGTTCCCAAAGCTTTTAAAAGATAATGGTTTATCAATCCATGCCAAAGGTGATAGCTTATCTATTCAAGAAGCAGCAAGTTTCCATATTAATTCAAAAGTAATTCAGCCAGCTCAGATTTATGCTCATGTTGTAGATACTTTTACTGCTGATGACTTTAAGGAAATTTCACAAGTAACAGAAGTATCACCTACAGTTGAAAGTCCTGAAATAGAAGGTCCTGCTATAGCAGCTTCTCCAGTAGAGGAACAAAAAGTAGTTACTTATAAATCCTTAGTAGCTTTAAACAAAAGCAATAAAGAACAAAATAAAACTTCAGAGATCAAAAAGCCAACGTTAAAACCAAAAGTCCTCGAGAATATAAATTTAATAATTGAAATTCTACAGGAGAATTCTCCTGAAACTGGAAATATGGCATTAACACAATTATTTGAAATTCTAAATGGAGAACGTTCTAAATTTGAAATTCCTAACTTATCAAATGCAGAACAACAAAGTTTGGATCAAATAGAAGTAATATTAGAAGATAACAATGTTATTAAAATATGTTAATTAATTATGAATTTTTGTGAACGAGAAATACTGCAGGGAATACGAAATAATATCTCAGCAGAACTTTCGCAGGAGCAAATAATTAGTTCTGTTGCAAATGAAATCTCCAGACAAAACGGACTGGAGGTTTCATTTGTACAAAACAGACTAAATGAATTATTTGCAGAAGAAACTAATACAGCTGGGCCTAATGCCTTAGAAAACTTAATGTCTTTCTTTTCCAATAATGGGCTTTTAAATGGAATAGCATACAATAAGACTAAAAAACTAGTTAGAAATATTATATTAGAACGTATATTGAGCGGGCCAGGATATCTTGTCAGAAGTGATTCTGAATTAAATAATTCATTAAAGGCATTAATTAAGACAACAAAAAGATATGCAGGTTATACAGATGATATTATTTCACCTTTAGTTAACTACTTAACTATAGAATTAAAAAAAGAAGAATATTTTAAGAGCCCAAATCTATTAGCTAACTACCTAATTATAAATCACCTTCCTACTATTGTTCAAAGTTGGTTTAAAGACATAATTCATTATAATACTGATTCTGGATTATATGAGTTTAATGTTAAGCATGATATTAGAAATGATTGGAAAGATACTGATGATAAAGAGGCTGAGCTTAATGCTATGCTTGAAATCATGCTAAAAGCAACCCCATTATGTAAGTTTAACGCTGATGGAGAGGTAGAAGACAGGCTTAATAGTAGAACCTTAAATAGAAATACTCTTTTTGCATCTATTTCTGAAGAGATTAATGCTATGCCTGAGGATGCATATATAGGGTATCTAGAAAATCCCTACTCTTTAATTGATTATTTAGTAGGAAAATATAGTAATACTGGAGCTCATTCTGAGCTTTATCAAAATGTTCTTCATAGTTTTCTTGATAGATGGATTTATTCTGATGGAGAAGCTACCGATTTTTATGAAAATTCCAAGAAACAGTTAACAGAGTTTACAGGGTTTAATCCTATGGATATTTTCTTAAAAAGCTTCGATAAATATAGAACTAATACATATATAGATTATAATCTATCTGGAACGGCTAATGTTTTAAGTCTTTCAATAGATGAGAATTCTACTGCATACGGAAAATTAAGTGATTATGTTAGTTCTGGATTATTTGACTTAGATAACCCAGTGTTCAAAGGTGTCTTCATTAGAACTGATAGTGGAAAGTATATTCTGGATGCAAATGTTTCTGAGGATACTCTAAGTAGTGTTTCCCAACAAATATTTGGAGAGTCTGTTGACATTGATGCTGCATCTGCTGGGGCATTTAAAGAAGCAATTCAGCAAATTGTTGATTTTAAAAACCAGACAGTTGATGCTCACTTTTCTGATTTCCTACAGCGTTATCAAGGTAAAGATAAAAGAGCTAGGAAAATCTTAGTAGTATTAAACAAAATTAATGCTTATAACCCGTACTCAATTAAAGGTTCTTCTAAAAATGTTTTAGGAAAAGCCCTCCCAATGATTGGATTGTCAAGTGTTGCTGGAACAGTACAGGAGCAGATTTATAGAAATAGGTTAAGAAAAGAAAAAGTTAATCAACAGTATCAGAAAGCTGGGATAGAAGCTCCAATATCCCCATTTGAACAAACTATATTATTCAAACATAAAAAGAATTCTGAAGAGAATCTATTTTTAAGAACAATTTATCGTTCAACTGTAAGAACTACTATTAATGGGGAGGAAGTAATTAAGGATGTTGGTAATTTAAGTAACCCAGAAGCTTTTAAATTAGCTTTTATAGAGGACTTCTGGAATAGTTGGAAAAATTCTTCAGATTCTATTATAAGAATACAGGCAATTACACCTTCAGATAAACCAAGGATTCCTTTATTTGAATTTAGCTCAACAGCTATTAAGAACTATTTTGGAAAAAATAACTCCGAAATTGAACCTAAAGTATTGAGTGAGCTTAGAAATATTTATGCGCAAAATCTAACAAACACTATTAGGGATTTTGTATTACTTTTTAATATCCCTCTTACAATAGATATTAAAGCTAATGCTAAAGAAAACTCTTTAGAAGATCTTTTATCTGCATCCGACAGTATAAATACATATCTACAAAAAAATAGTATTGGAGAGAGTGCCATAAATGATGCTTTGTTTGCGTTTAATAACCAATACGGGACAAATAAAAACATAGCAATGGTTCATGATTATGTTTTAAACAAAGGAGTAGCTAAAATTTCTCCTTATATGGTAGCTTCTGTTGAGCTCTTTAATCAAAAAACACCTCTTGATTCTATATATAAAGAGTTTTTATCTCAATTATCAGTAATTTTGCCCACAATCAAGTTAGATGATAAAACTACAATTAATGTAAGAAGTCTTCTAACTACTGATGGAAATTTAACAGAGGATGCTAAGAAATCTCCTTTATATACCTATTTCTTAGTAAAAAATGTTCTAAGTGAGAATATTCTAGCTAATACTGTTGGAGTTCCCTTATCACACAAAAATAAAGGAAAGGATTATATTAGCATGGATTCTGGTTCCCATTTAACTATGGTAAAGCGTATGGTTGCACTAACTGCAACTATGCATTCCTGTATGCCTAATGTATTGAGCGGATTGTCGAATCAGATTAATACTATGACTATAGCAAATGATGTTGCAGAAATGTTTGCATATTCTGGTAATGCATCTTCTGGAAAAGGATTCAGAACTTCTTTAGAAGTAGCAGACGGTGCTATGTTTTCATGTAGATTTAGTGATAATCTTCTTAAACAATCATTAACTGATGTAAAACCAAAAGGAAATGATTTAAAGTTACTAATGCACTCTTTAGATCCTGAAAAAGGATTTGCGTACCTTTCTAAGCTGGCAGACTTCAGCATCGATAATGCATGGCTTAGAAAGTTCTCTGATGACAATATTACAGCTGTAGGAGGAATTGACCCTCTATTATTTGTTAGACTATCTTTAGAAGGAACTAAAATAAATCCCTTATATTCTGTTAATGAGGATAATGAAATTGTTGATTATGATGGAAATACAATTGAGGAGCTAGATGATATCTTTGTAAAAGAAAATGGAGTACTTTACTTAATTTCCAATGTTACTTATGATAAAAGTTCTGACACCCTAAAATATGAGAAGTATAATTCTGTAACTGGAGCTACTGATGTACTATCTACCAACAATAACTTATATTCTATATGGAAAGATATTCTGGGAGGTGAGTATAGCTGTGATGAAAATGGAGTTTATGGAGAGCAATCTATGGATACCATGACTATATTATTGAATAGATTAGGTACGAGGCTTAACAATACTGATAGTATAGACTCTCAAAACAATATTGACCAATATGCTAAAAAGACTATTGTTCATTATTTCCCAACCTCATCATCTCAAAAATCTGCAAAGACACCTGTTGTTGATCTCAGAGTAGCTGAGAAGGATCTAAGTAAGAGATATACAATGAAAATGAATATTGAGAACTTTGGTATTCAATTGGATCCCGACCATAGTGCAGAAGATGGAGAAATTCATGAGATCACTCAGTTAATATCATTTATTACTGAGAATAACTATGTTCCAGAAAAGGTTAAGCGAATCTATCAGAATCTTAGTAAAATGGTTTCTATTTTAAAGGAAAAGACTTTTATAGATCCTATGTCAATGGTGGATGAGAATGCTAGGCGTATAGCTCAGGAAAAGCTGGATAATTTATTTGGGAAAAAGATTGAAAGAATCTTTGCTGATCCTACATTGGATGTTATGGGGTTGGCTAATGAATTAATGAGGGAAATTCAACATCTAAACCCCAAATTACCATCTCCATACAAAGCTCCTTATAGTGACCACCAAATGCTTGGAAAACTACATACTACTGTAGGTTCTTATTTTAATAAGTTCATAGCAAGATTATGGTCAGGTAGAGGTGACGTTTTAGTACCATCACATAATATGTGTATGTTATATGAGGATGAATCTGGAATTACTTATTTTAAAGATGATATTAAATATCTTCCAGATGGCACAGAAATGAACATCAAAGATTATTTACGCTCTTTAGTCTGGGAAGATGAGTCCAAATCTTTAATTAGAGAAGATTATATAGAAGCTCAAAAAGTATCTCCATATGAAGTGATGCCTGTAGATGTTTATTATTTAGTAAATCCTGTAACAAGAGGTGGTCAACCAGTAGTTATTGATACTTGGGAAAAATTAAATACTGTAAGAGATAATATTCTTAAAGGATTCACTTATGTAAGAGCCCTTGATTTGCCCAGAAATTTACGTTCTAAACAAGCCTTCATTACTAATGGTTCAGAGGTTATTGGTATGTATCATTTTAAAACGATGCAGCAAATCGCAACTATTTCCAATATTTTAGACTCTATGGGAAAAAGTGATACTATTGACTATAATGGACAATCATATACTTTCCAAGAATTATTTAATTTAAAGAAGTCTTTACAAAAGTATTTTAGTGATGTTGTGCTTAATGCTATATCTTCAAAAAACACTGAAATTATAAATAAAGAGCTTCCAGAAGGAGTTACCCCAATGGATACTTTTGAATACGTTATTAAAGAAGAAGAGCGATTAACTACTAATAATTATAGAAATGCTTTTGGAATTGATGGAATGAATGTATCTGAAATCTTACAAAAGAAAGAGACTTATTTTAAAGAAAAGCTACAGGATAAATTTCAAAATATAGTAGTTCCATATAACTACTTAATGTATGCTTCTAATGGAAAGCCTACTGCGGTAATTACAGATCCCTCGTTGTTAGATCTCAGTGTATATAAATCAACTATTCCAGTTGTGGATGAGGATGGATTTAGATTAGATGCTTCAGGAAATAAACTATACAAATGACCTGATAATGCTAAACTATATAAATATACTGAGGGTAAAATCACAGTAGAAATGATTTATACTAATGAGGAAGATCTTAATACTATTTTAGATTCTAATCCTTTCGTTTTTTATAGAAGTGATAACACATTATCTAGAAAACATTTATATAATCTTAATTTGGATAACGTAGATCGGATATTTGATAGAGTAGCTAGAAAACAATATGATTCATGGCTAAAGTCTAATGATGCTGTAATGTCTCGTATTCCTGCACAGGCACTTGCATTTGCTATGGTTATAAAAACTGCAGGGTATCTACCTTGGGGTAACAATGTTACTATGGTTCCAAATATGAATGTGTTCTTAGAGGGTAGTGACTATGACATTGATAAGGCATATGCTATAATGGCAGCTTTGGATAGAAATGGAATATATAAGGAAATGAAGGAGGGAGAATTAACAATTATTGACTCTACCTCTGATTTGGGAGTAAACTTATCTAATGAAGAATTAGAAATAAATGTAGAACTTGGAAATATTATTTTAAATAATACTTTTGAAGAACTTCCAAATTTAATTTCAAAAATATCCAGTTACTTAGATACAACCGATATTAGATTAAATAAAGAATATTTACTGGATATAAATAATTTAGCCAGAGTAAATATAGCAGCTGATGAGGACACTATTAGAGCATGGGGAAGGTTAGATCCTAAAGAAATTGGAAGAAGAGTTGAAAGGGCATTTTCAATAATTAAGGATGAATTAGTTGCACGTTCTGGATTAGAGAACTCTAATTCAGATCAGATTCAAGCAATGCAAAATTATATTCTAGAATCAATTAAAGGAATTTATAGAGATCCTAGAACACTAATGGCATCTACTGATCCAACTACTATGGACCCAGTTAACGATACTGTTAAAGATAGAAATCTTGAAGCAGCTAAAAGAAATCACCTTAATCCTTTGACTGATATTTTTGTTAATCAGACTACATCTGTTGGTAAAAAAGATATTGGTATTTCTGCAGTAGCCCAAAAAGCTTTTTATGCTTTGACTTATTACTATAATTTGAAACAGGAAGCTGGAGATAATGTTGCTAACTACATTCAAATACCTTTGCCCTCAGATTGAAGAACTGGCAGTAAAAATATTGTAAGTTTCGGTTATCCAGGACAAACCTTAAACTCAGCATCTTATGAATATCTTTATAATCTGTTTGAAAGTTGAGATACAATAGACACTAAGATTACAGATGAGAGAACAGAAGCTCTTCACCTTAATAATGGAATTTATGTAAAAACAGTATCAGAAACTATTGGGGATAAGGAAATTCATTCTTTCTTCATAGGAGAAAGTCCAGAAAAGTTGCAATTAGTTCCTATAGGTTCTAAAATAGGAGATTTTATCCCAACAACTATAAATTCTAGCGTTATTAGTTCATCTACGGATAATGCTAAGGAAATGAAAATGGACTTACTAAATGCTACTCCTGAGATTTTGCCAGCTTATGAATTTTGCTTATCTTTAGGGGTGAATTTAGATCAAGCAGCTGCTATTTTTACAGATCCTCTGATTAACGTTTTAATAACTATTAGCAGAGGAGACCTGTTTAATAAGGAAGTTTCTATAAGTAAAATCAGCAAAATCCTTTCTACAAAGAAAACCCTGGCAAGAGTAAAAACTTTATATAGTGAATATTTAGGTAAACCTGTAAATAATTCAGAATTTTCCTCTAAAATAAAAGTTCTTGAAAAGTTATTTGCAGGAGCGGAGGAATTAACCAGTCTTGGTCAGCTTCTTGGTATTAATGGGGGAATTCAAGTTGAATTTGGTTCACCTCTTTTGTTCCAATTAAAGATTGAGAACACTATAAAGGCGGCAACTAAAAGATCATTTTCTTTTGAGAAGTTCTTAAATGACCCAGTCTATGCTAAAGAGTGGATTAACATCTACGATCAATCTAAGATCAACTTTAATTTGTTAGATATTATTAATTCAGTCCCTCATTATAGAGAGATGTTTTCTGTCCCAATTCAGTTTAAGCGTAATATGCAATTACTATCCAAGGATATTGATAACACATATACAATCGCTTATAAAGATCTTTCAAGAGATTATCAGGTTGACGACACTGTATTGAGATCTCTTCTTAGATTAGTTAATGATAGAAAGATATTTGACTTCTTTATAAGTGAACCTTTTGAGTTTGAATCTAATAGATATTGGAAAAGAATTAATAATAATAATTCTGTTGAGGAAGTTGTGACAGATGCCCCAATAATGTTATCTACAGATACATTTGATGGATTAATTTCTTTAAAACCTTATATAGAAAGAGTTATTATTCCAGAGTTAAAAAGACGATATCCTAATAATAGCTTTGCTTCTAATCTTATAGCTAATTCCATTCATAATCCACTGTTTGGAGAAAGGGTTACATTTATTGGATCTAGAGTTAATTTATCAGATCCTCAATATGAAGATACTATAGAGATTATAAAAAATAATTTTTATGGTATTCAGAATGATATTATAAATGGACATTCTATATATGAATGGATGTATATCTATGATTTATTAGTAAATAAGCATGCAGCAGGAGGAAATTCCATCACAATGCTTTTAGATGGGAATCTTAATATCGAAGACCCAGATAGTATTGTCTCAAAATGGGTTAGATATGTTAATAAATATGATAAAGCAGTTTCAACATATGCAAATTTAGAGGAAGTAAATAAAATTCCAGATTTAAAAGATATTTTTGGAAGAAATAAGGAGCTTCCTGGATATGATATATACGAGGATTCGTTTGATCCATTAATAGGTTCTATGGGATCAAAGAGACCATCTTGGGCTGTGAACCCAATATATTTACCTCTATTTGTATCTGTTAAAAACTTTGGTATGCAAGTGTTATTACATAGAAATGCATTATCAAGTGCTTTTGCTAAAGGTATTGTAACTATAAAATTATGTTAGTATGGCATGTATTGAAATTAAAGTTAGAGATAATATATTTAAGATAATGAATGATGAGCCCCAATCTGAGTCTGTACAAGGTTCAGATTGGGAACTTATCTATAACTTTATTACCCGAGGGACTCTTCCAGTTGGATATTGAGTTGAAGGTGATAATGTAGATAGGTATACATTATTTGATACTATATTGAATTCCTTATCTAACGAGAAAACTAATCAAGAGCTATATATTGGAGGATTAACCTCTAGTTTATCTCAAGATGAGTTTATAAATAAGTTTGTTGGAAATTCTGAATTAAACTGAGCACTTAATGATTTTGAATCATATGATGCTAACCAGTTTCAAAGAAATGCTTTAGTAATTCCAAGTTGAGGAGATACAAAAAATTGGTACGGCTTTACTAAACAAAGAGCTCTTCTATTAACAGGTAATAATTTCTTTTATAAAGAACCTAAAATTAAAATTATTTATAAGTCCTATTTAGAGTTACAAGAGGGATCTTCAAGGGTTTCTGAAATTATTAACAACCTATATTCCAAAGAGGGAGATGCTTCAATAGAGGACATTTATAAACAATTAACTTGGTTAGCCAATAATCGCCTTCCAGAACTTGTTGCTGCTCTATACGTTCCTTATGAATCTGCAGCAAATATGACTGCAGAAGAAGTTAAGGATATCCTAAAAACAGATACAAAAAAAGTTGTTGGGTATTTGGTTAAATCTAAAGGAGTGGATTATATAGTTCAGTCAAGAGATGAGAAAAACACAATAAAAGTTTTAAATCTGAATGCTGGAACTGAAGAGACTTTAGATATTAGTAGGATAAATAAACTATATATTCCATTTACTCTTAGCGATTCAGGAAAATCTTATTTGTTAGCTGGAAAGACTTGGTATAATATAATTAATGGAAAATATATTAAGGTGGATCCTAAAGATTCTGAGGATTTATTTAGAAAATGGTTTGGGGTTACTTCAGATACTACAGAAACCATAGATTTTTATAGTAATAAAAGTTCTGATAAAAAGAAATTAAGATACTGAAATAACCAGGAGCCTATATTTAGCAACACTCTTGTAAATGGACAAGAATTAACTTCTATTCTCCCAGAAGGGAGTATAATACGTACCTCCTCTGGAATATATGTTAAGCAAGGAGAGGAGTTTGTAAATGGAGATTATATATTAGATCCTATTGAAAAAATAAATACTATTACATTCACCAAAGGAAATAAAGAGCTAAAAGATTTGTTGTTAACCTTAAAAGTAGTGGAAAATGAGGATCAAATATTAAGTACGTCTGATTTAAGAATAATCCTACATGATTTATTTGGAGTTACTAATTTTAATACTATATTTTTTAATTATGACCAAGAGGAATTAGCTAAAGTAAATACAGCAACCATTAATGGAAATGTAGTCCCAACATTACAAATAGGAATGAAGAGAAAGGTTACAGCTACCTCTGATACATATAGACAGCTTAAATTAGCACTTAATTACTACATGTATTTGAATGATGAGTCTGCGGAAAAACCATCAGAAGTAGCAAATCCAAAAGTTTTCTGGAGAACCTTAAAAGATATTGTTATCAATCAGGAAAACCCAGAAATTTCAGAGCAAGCTCAATCTATAGTAGAACAATTAAGTTCCGATATACTGGATTCTACAAATGGGGATATTTTTGTAAATACTCTTGAAAGAAATAGGGCAGAATTATTTGAAAAATACGGTAAAACAGAAGAACAGGTAGATACTTTTATTCAGGAGTTAATAGATAAAGGTTTATATATCATTAGTTGTGAGTTATAATGGCATGTATAGTTAAAATTAAAGGAAAAGAGGAGTTTAAGGTATTTGATACTGAGGCTGATGCTAGAGAGTATCTAAAGGATACAAATGTAGTAATAGAGGAAATGATAAATCCTGTTACTAAAGAAAGTGAATTATATGTAAATGTACAGGATACTCATAGTGCCACAGTTAATGTAATTAGAGCTGCAAATCAAATATCCTGGGAAGCTACCAAAGAACTACTTACTCAAACTAAACTAAACGATTGGGATACTGAGGAGTACGGTAAAAGAAGTGATGCTATATCTCTTAGTGTTGCTCTAGCGGATATAAGAGTTTTGAAAGGGGAAGAGTACAAGAGATTATTTCCTGAGTTTATAACTAACAACTATTTAAATGTGCTTATTCAGACTTCTATAGCTAGAGCTTATGCTATGTTTAAAGGAGAAGCTGAAAATAACGTTGAAGCAATAAACTTAATTAGAACTACTTATTTTGATAATACCCTACCCTCGGAATGAAGAGAAGATGCTAAACTAAGACCTGCTAAAGAGTGGTTTATGCATTTTAAGAAGCAGATTAAAGATTCTGAATTCACACTTGATGAAGAGACACTAACTCAATTTGATTTAGATGCTCAGGAGGAAAATAGAAATAATCTAGATACTATGTTACGAGGAGAGATTATTCACAAGATTTTTGAGATGATTATTAAAAATCCTGTAGAAACAGCAACTCGTAAAACTAAGGTTTGGAACGCAATAACGGATTTGCTAGATACTTTCAGGGTAAAATATGGAGAGGATTATGATGAGGTGCCTGATTCACTTACTGTTATTCAAAATTTGATTGAAGGTACAGAAACTTCTCCACCTCTTGAACAAGTTTTTGATTCTTATTATAAAAGAGTTATAAAGGCAAAGCAGGATATTGAAGATGTTTATACAAAGACATATAGAGATAGAGGAGAATCTCCTACTGTAACCTGGCTGGCAGAACAACGTATAACAGCCGACTTAGACTCTGAAGTTAATGGGAGAAAGAAAATTAGGGGTAAGCTGGATGCAATTTTAGTTGTTAATGGGGTTCCTAACATAATTGATTTAAAAGTTTCAAGGAATGATATTTCTGAATGGGCATCAGAAAAAACTTTGAAGACGAAATATCAATTAGCTATGTACTGAAGACTACTGGGAAAATTAGGACTTCCAGTAAATGATAGTGGTCTTGATATATATAATATTACTTTGGGAAAAGATAAGACTGCTACTAATGGAATTCTAAAATCTTTTTCAACTAGCGTAAAGACAGATAGTAATATTAATGCAAACTTAGATCCAATATTTTCTAGAGCTATTCAAAGATTGGAAGTAAATCCAAAACAATTGGAGTTAATGACTTCTAATATAGAATCTTTATTTGGAAAAGGATCAGCTAGAGGTCAGAAAAAAGCCAACATTGATTATATAAAGACACAGCTAAGGAAAAATGCTGAGAACTCTGTATATAAAGGTAAGCATAATTTATCATATAATATATGAAGTGAAACTGGGGCCAAACTTGAAAGAAAAACTATTAGAGGAATTTCTAAGGAAAACTTGGACTCTGTAATAGATAAAGTTGCTCAGGAGATTGTTGAGCGCTCTGGTAATAGATTTGATAACCAGTATGAAACTTTAGTTAGTGACATAAGGGAATTTCTAAATAGAAGTGACAAAGATATTTCTTCATTTGCTAGTGCGGCTAATAGTGGAGATATCATAAACCAATTATCTGCAGTCTTATTAAAGTATAAGGGCTCTGGAGCAAAAATAATAAATTCAGACCTTGCGAAACAATATAATATGATTTTGATAGAAACTCCTATTGGAATTGATATTATAAATTGCTTATCATTGAATCCAAATATTCCTTGGGATTCCACAAACAAAAAGGCTAAGTTATTTGAAAATGTTCCTAATGTTGTAGGAGATAGAAATTTAAAAACCATTGGTAATATAGAAATAGTAAAATCTTTACTGATTGCTAATGATTTATTAAAGGGAAGTGGTAAGAAACTTGGAACAGTTGCCTGCTTACAATTAGGTGCCCCTGTTGGATATATGATGACTACTGCTAATATGATTAATAACATGGAGATAGCTACCAGATTCCTAGGAATTAATAATAATCTATCTAAAGATAGATTTGTTGATCCTTTAGTGAATGTACTATATATGTTTAATCAATTCATAGATTCCACAAGGCAACTTTCTCAAGTAGGAGAAAATATCAAACCTTCAAAAATGGGTAATCTTTTGGACGGGGATAAGTTTAATCTCTTAAAGGAGGTTCTTACAAAAAGAACAGGGCTAGATAAAATAAAAACTGCATCTTCTGATTTAATAGATTCAACAAAAGTAGAACTACTAAAAGTAATTAGGCAACAGCTCAAAGATAGTTTCCCAGCATTATTTGAGAATCCTGGAAAGATTAATATTATCTGTCCAGAAACCACATTAATGGATCAAATTGAGAAGGCTTTAGCAATCTATCAGAATAGAGAGATGGTTTGTGAGTCTGATATTTCAATGTATGGATGGAATTCTGGAGCAATGTGGGCTTCTATGGACTTAATCCCTAGTGAGAATGTCCAAATAATTAGAACTATTGTAGATGCTGCATTTGGAAAAATTAGGGAAACTTTCTCTGACTATAAAGCAATAAATAGAGCACAAGTAGCCAAACTTAAAAAAGGAAATGATTATGGATTAATGCGACATATAATCATTGGAGATAGTTCCTCTAATTACTTTAATCTATTTAGAAGGAATAGTGATAATGAGTTGGAAGATGATGATTATATCCTCAAAAATCCGTGAACTTCTACAAGCTTAACTCCAACTCAAAGGGATTTTATTAAATATACTCTTTATGAGTTAAATAAATATTCCTATGATAAGAAGAAGTATAAATGAAAGTCTTGAAGGGATGTTAAGGAGGAACAATTTAATAGGGAGGATTACTTTATTCCATTACTTAGAGCAAATGGTTTAGACAAATTCAGAGATCCAAAGGGCGGAATTAACTTCCCTTCTATTCGTTCCTGGTACGATGAGATTAGAAATAAAGCGGTTCAAATGAAAGACACTTTGGAGGGACAAATAGAAGAGCGTAAAAAAGTTTCTGATTTATTCCAAGGTGTTTATAATGAATTTGAATCTAGAAAAAATCCAAATGTTCGTAGAGACATCATTGAGAAGAATGGTGGAATTAAAAACTTTTCCATGGACTTAGAGACAATACTCGATACCTTTACAATAGCTATGGAGTCTCAAAAAGTTTTTGACATGGAAGTTATACCCGCAATAAAAGGAGCACTTTATTCTATACAATTCCAATCTTATATAACTGGTAAAGAACTTCCTAACTTCGAAGAATTTGTTAAAAAGTATGTAAAAAGTGCTATATATAACGATAGTATTATGGCTCCTGAAGTTCAGACTGCTTATAAAGTAATTGCTCCAGTTCGTGCTGCCGCATCGGCAGTAGCTCTTGGTTGGAACATAATGAATGTCCCAAGAGAGGTTATAATGGGCTTTTGGACAAATATAAGTAAAGCTATGTTTGCATCTTATGGTAAGGATACTTTTGGAGTGGGAGAATATACCAAAGCTTTGGGCATTTTAACTGGAGATGTTCCTAATTTCATTATGAATGTTACTAAAGTAGAGCTTCTTAATGAGTTCTATGGAATGGCTAATATGTCAATTACTGAGATTCCAGAGCAGGTAACTTCTAACAAGACTGGTGTGTTTGCAACATTTAATAGGTTTATGTCATGGTCTTTAACGGCTCCTGATTATTGAAATCGAATGTCAATGTTCATCGCCCAAATGATCCATGATGGTTGTTGGGATGCTCATGAATTAGTAGAATCTAAGGATGGAGTAAGGGAATTAAAGTACAATATGGCAAAAGACAAAAGATTTGATGTCTACGTGAAATATAAAGGAGACTATAGTAAAGTACCTAAGGAATTAAAAACAAAGTTTAATGAACAAGAATCTTTATATATGGTTATGAGAAATGATATGAATAAGGAATTAGGAGTGGCTAATCAGATTCCAAGTCCAGAACCAGGTAAAGTTCCTAATCTTCCTAAAGCATATACAGATTTACAACGTAACTCCTTTAAGTCTTTTGCTGATATGTCCTTTGGTTACTACGACAAAGAAGTGAAAGCATGATTCTTTAAAACTGCTATTGGAGGAATCTTCAAGCAGTTCATGGCTTTCATGTCTGCTAAAAAAATGATGTATTTCCAAGTGAGAACTGATCAAACTGCTAGAGGTAGTTATGAACAACTAACGGATTCTTCAGGAAATAAACTATGGTCTATAGCGATAAGTAATAGTCCGTTAGAGGTACGTATAGTAAATGATAAGGATTTAGAAGGTGAGTATAAACAATATGCAGCAGATGCAAAACCAAAGTTAGGCTGAACTGGCGCATATATGGAAGGAATTTTCCAGTCGTATATTCATTTATTTAAGGACCTGGGAATAGGTACATATGAAGCTCTTCGCAACGGAGATACTTCTGTATACAAAAAATTATGGAAGGAGTATGGTAAGAAGGGAGATATTAGACATTCAAATGTACTTCAAGGTTTATATGATCTTCTATTATCAACATTATTTATTACATTAATACGAATGATGTTTTTTGATGATCCAGAAGTAACAGGAATTAGTTATAAAAAGCAACTTCAAAATGCAGATTCTATGTTCCAAAATCTATACTGAATAGCAGATCAATCTACTCAAGATTTTTCCGTATTACGACTTTTAGATCAAAGTTTATTTACATGGGAGCCCCCTTCGTTTAATATTATTCAAAATGCTGCTAGAAATTTCTTTAGAGCAGCTGGAGATGATGATTTAAATGTTGCAGAAGCTGCTCTATCTGGAACAGTAAACTCTGTTGGAATGTTTAAACCTATCCGTCCTTCTGTAAATAAATGATTAGAGGAGTAAAAAAAATAACCCCTACCTGCATATAGCAAGTAGGGGTTATTTTTTTTTTATTTTTTACTTTTTAATCCTCCATTGCACACAGTGCAACTAGAACCTTTTCCTGATTCTTTAAGATTAAAAACTCGAATATACTTTCCATATTTATTATCCTGGAATTCATGTTCAATCTTATTGCTTTCGCAATATCCACATCGTTTTATTTCTGTAGGCATAATTTACTAATATTTTTTATTTTGCAAAATAAATCTGATAATGACCCATCATTATTAATCAGATAGTCATAGTCTCCATTTCCATATCCATATAATGTTAAAAGCTCTCTTTCTGAGGCATGAGAGCCTGCCTTGCACTCTGGTCTATGGATATAAATAACTTTCCCTCCTCGTTTCTTTGATTCTTCAAATTCAATCTGGAATCGCAGATCTGAGATAATCATATTTTTGCACTCTTGCTCATATGTAGTTAAAATCCATAATTTATCCCCAAAATAATATCTCATTATTTCAGTTCCAAAGTATTGCAAAACCTGCCTAATAGAAAGTCAGTAATCTTCAGTTAAAGAAGGATTAAGATCCTTGGCTAACTTTGAAAACTTATTATCTACTAGAATTTTTTCTCTTTCTACAAAATTCTTATGATGAATTGTTAAAGTACTGAAATCTACGTAATAGTCCTCTTTAAATTGTCTATCTTCAAATCTTTCAACACTAACATTAAGGAGTATTGAAAGAAGACATTTTAAAGTATCAGCAAATCTACAAATCTTAAACTTTCCCTCTGTAAAGATATTACAATGTTTATACATTCAATATGTTTGCATTCATCTTGGAGAATTCAAACAAAATTGAAGCATTTTAGCACTCTCATCCTTGCCACTTCCCTTTAAACCAGCTATACATAGAATATTCCTAGTCGACATATGTTTTGATTTTAAATGGGAGGTTATGAAGAGTATCCATAACTTGTCTATCTTTTTCTCTATAAAAATTAGAAAGGATGCCCCTACATAAAGTATATGTTAAAGATTTATCCTCAGATGTTGCATTTTTCCAAGTGTTTGACTCTAACGCTCTAGCTATTCCAGTAATGGGATCATGAGAAACATATCTTGTATCTACATTTAAGGACTTAAAAACTTGAGATACTCCTGTTGTTCCCATGGCTTTATTCTTAAATATATTATCGAAATTCCCATATAATAAACATGTTACTGCAGCAGGGCTTTCTGTAACATTCATTCCTTGTAAAATTTTTAATCCCAGTTCTACAGTAGTATCATCGGTTGATGCTAGCATATCATTTAATGACAAGATACTTTCTTCGGTAATCTTTTCCAATGTGCCATTAACTAGTTTATCTAGAGTACTTTCTTTTGCATATTTTGGATATACAGAAACTATATTATCAATTGTTTCTGCATAGGTTTCATCACAAAATACTAACTTTCCACTATAAATCAAAGTGGAACCTTTAGGTAAGGTATTTATAGTTTTGACGCCATCTATAAAGTCTGTTCCCTGAGAGCAAACATCATTATAAATAAATGAATCATTATCTTTAAACAATTTTGGACAAATACTGTAAATTATTTTAGTTTGATCCTCTTTAACATATTCAAATAAATAATACTCTCCACTACTAGGATAATAGTTAAGAGAATCTGGAATTATAGCAGCATCACATCTTGCTACCTTAATAACTCTTTGAAATTTTGTATCTCTAATTTTGAACCGTGGATAGGTTGAACTAGAGTCAAAATATAGCTTAGTTACATCCGATAGATCTGTAAGTTTATTAGTTAGCGCAGTATTTACTTCTTCAGGGGTGTGTAGCACCATTGAAGTTCTAACTGAAAAACGTATATTTTCTGAATGATATGAAGACCATTTACATAAATTTGCTGACCCACTATTTCTCCTATAAGGAACGAGAAATGCAATATCAATTCCGTTTAATTTCATATTATAAAATTTTAGCTCTGATTTTAGGATTCATAATTAACTTATTTGCTCTTCCTGAAAACTTTGTAGTAATCGTTTTAATTAAATGAAACAATAAGTCTTCAGTTAGTAAAGGTTCAGGAGAATTGATAAATTCAAGTAATCGATCTTGAACTACTTCCGTTTTAGCTCCCTTTTCTCCGAAATATAAAAGACTATAATTAAGTAATCGTGTAGATAATACAGAAGCTATATCTGGACGATATCCATTACTATCATATACACAACTTTTAATTTTAGTTTTTACAGTATCCCAAGGTTCAAACAGCATATCTTTAGGAGCAATTAGCTTATCCAGTTTATTAGCAATAAACGTAGTAAATAAGTTTCCAACAATATTTTCTTTAGATGTAAAACATCCTTTAGCAATATTAAGAATCATTGCTAGATTTGCTGAGGTGCTCCAATCCTTTAAACCAGAAATAGCATTACAGAAGGTAACATAACTTCTTGGATTAATCTTCTGCACATTTCCCTCTTTTTCAAATATTTCAGGATATAATAATGCAAAGTTAATAGCTCGGGAATCTAATTTGTCAGTTTCAGCCCAACGTGCCCACACATTAACATCAAAATCAATTTCAAAATTAATATATCGAGTTTTCTGAGCATTATCCATAGTACTAACATTATAGTCTCCATTATCAGGATTAGATGATAATACTACTGTACAATTTTTAGGTAATTTCCAAGAAATATACTCACCTCTATCAATAAGTTCCATTGTAGCTTGAAGAAACATGGGCATGGCTCTGCTATAATCATCCAAAAGTAATATACATCCTCTATCATTACTTTCGGTAGGCATTCACGTCGGTGGAGCATACGACATTCGTGTTAAATTCTGGACTTTATATCCATTTTGAAGATAATACGCTAAGAGATCACTTGATACTCATTTACAATCTCCATCATCAGAACAAATATAATATTCTTTAATTGGGAAACCAATTAGCATTGTTGTTATCGTAAAGGCTCTTTATCCTTTACTTCTATATATTTCTATATAGTTCAGACTATCTCTTTATAAGGCACTAAGTTTTTGGTAAACATAGCCTTATACTTCGCACTCGTGGATATTTCATCTTCAACACCACTTGCTAAGATTACTTTATCTAGTCGTTGATCCTTTATTCAATTTCTTGAATACTTGGATTAGGATTGTCTTCAGCATTATCTGTTAAGAGGTCTCCAGATTCACGAAGTTTTAGTTTTGGAATTAGAATTATCGGAGTATTTATTTTAAGATGATTTCCAAGAAATTTTCAAACATCTTTAACGCTGCTAAAAGCAAATTGTTCATTTTTATTAGCATCTAAATAATAAAAATCAAAGTATTTACCTATATATTGGGGATTAATTTCAAATTTTTGAATAGGAACATCACTATTACTGTAACGTAATCGAATCCCATTTCAACAAACTCCCTTTTTATATCCTCCAGCTAATTTTTGAATAGTTTTCTTAGGTAGTTTTAACTTTTTAGCTGCATCTTCTTTGTTCTCATACTTACACATAAATTTTCCAAAGTAGTCATATTGTTCTACTTCACAAAAATCAAATTGTGTTTTATATTTTCCTTTTAATCTACCTTGTTTTATTGAATCACTTAATTTCTTTTTACTATAATCAGATAGTTCATTTGTAACTGGATCTTGCAGATTCATATCTGATTTATAATAATCAATTCAATATTTTTCTCGTTTTATTCTAATTTGGGGATCACAGAACTCTAAAATTTCTACAACAATATTTTGTATACCATATTTATTAGACACCCTTTGTAAAAAGTCATTAGAGTGTTTATTATTCAATAAATCCATTCTGTGTTCCATTAATCTTGAATATAAACTCTTACTACTTCCTATATACAAATGCCCGCCGCAACTTAATTTGTATATACCTGATTTTTTTGATAATTCTTTGCTACTTAATGTAAATAATGTTTTTGTATTCATAGTTAATTGTTAATATTTAACATAGTACAAATTTAAACATTATTTCCTTAATTCCCAAATTTTAATCTCCCAATTCCTCGCACTGTGCGAGATTCAGCTTAATAAAATCCATATTAAGCTCTTGCGCTAATTGCATAACAATAGAAGTCTTTCCAATGCCAGAATCAGCCTCCAAAGAAATAGCGGTAGGAAGTTTCCCTTCCTCTATTAAACGTTTGTTATTCTCAATAATATATTGAAATATAGTTTTAAATTCTTCTAAATTAACTTTATTCAGCTCCATTATCAGATGGGATAAACATACTGTAACCTGGATAATGATTATTTCTATTACCATTAGAGGTAATTACCCAGATCATCTGCTTCATTACTTTAAAAGTATCTGTAGGTGCATAGCCATCTGTAAAGAATACTAAAGTAGAATATTGTTTTCTACATTGATTGTAGTAATCAATAACAGGTTTAAAGTCTGTACCTCCTCTACCAGTGAATGTACCATCAAAAGTCCCTTTGAATGGATATATCCTATGTATTCTAGCGTCGCACTCAATTACATCAACACCTGCCCCAGCTTTCCAGATGTGATAAATCTCACTAATAAAATCTTTTAACTCCTTAGTACTAACAGAACCAGAGGTATCAATGGCAACTAAAATATCATGTTTATGTTTTAGTTTAATACCCGCAGCTCCCTCAAACCGTTTAGATACTTTGCGATGTGTCTTTTTTACAAAGACATCAATAGCAAATCCTAAAAGTCGTCTAAAATAGGCCTTCCAGTTAAATATAGAAGGTTTTATCTTAAACAATTTATCCACATATTCTTTCAGCTCGGAAGGAATAGTTCCTCTAGATTTAATTACTTGAGTTGCAACCTGTTTTACAATGTGGTCAGTTTGATTGTTAATTAAAGTTTTTTCTGCGTCTGATAAATCAGAAAAATCCTTTCAATGATTATGGTTTTTCGGCCCCCCAGAGGAGTCTTTCTTATCTTTATAAAGGTATTCATAATAGTATTTGGTTCCTGCTTTTGGAGGAAGCATGGGATCAATATTTTTGATATCAATAGCATCTTTTGGAAGAACATCAATATATTGATTTACTTCTGCATCAGCGGCAATATTGAATACTTTTTTATCATTAAAAGATTCTTGCATTAACAAATGTTTAAATGCAATATGCAATAGCTCATGTTTTAATACTCCTAATTGCTCATCATCAGTTAAAGTATTTCAAAAATCGGGATTAACACATAATTCATAGTTAATCCCGTTTCTTGCAACTCATGCTGTTGCATCATCTTTAGAATAATATTTATTTAAAGATAATAGAAATAAACCATAAAAAGGATCTTTAACTACAAGTTGTTTACAAGCTTTAATCAGATCCATATTTATTTATCTCCATATTAATTATTTATTAAGTTTCTTTTTATGAATTCCTCTTTCAAAGGAATAGCTAGTTCACGAGCTTGAGGATGTGCTGCTTTATCACATCTTAGTTTGAAGAATCCCTTCCACTGTTCAACGGTTCCAGTCATTACTAACTCTGTTTTGAGAGAATTTGGAAGTATAGAACGAGCTTGTTGAGGAACCCATCCTTCATTTAATAGTCTAAGATAACATTTTTCTGATTCTTCTAAAGAAGATAAGAAATTAAAATAGTTTGGAGACTTCTCAATATATCCAAAATCTTTATTTTGAATATCTGCTCCTACACGATACCCAATGCCATCATGCCAATAACTTTGTCCTTCTGGAATATTTGTCCAATAAGGAATAATAAAAGTAAGTTCATTACCAAACTTATCTTTGCTATAATTACAGTATCTTGTACTTTCCTGAGCAAAGCTAAACACTCTATGTCTTACAAATTCATGAGATACACCACGATCACAAATAAACTTTACTGTAATTCGTTTTTCATGGTATTCTGTAGGTTCACAAAGATATTTTAGGTCGTCAAGTCAGTTATTTTCATATAAAACTCGATAGTTAGTTGTTATATAAACTTTAGTTCTATGTCCAGGAGCAAATTCCTCTCATACAACATTTGAGTAGTTATTACATTCGTATCTAAGACCAAGATAAATAAATTCTGCATCTGAACAAGATAAATAAACAGTGCCATGTTCTAGCATAGCAGTATGCTGTCTATCCTTAATCATATTAACAAATTTCTCTGCTGAGTCTTCTGTAATACGATCCTCTGATTTGTAGCACGTTCTCCCTGCTTGTTCAATTTGTTTATATATTCCTTGAATACCTGGTTCCTGTTCAAGTATTTCAAAAGATGATTTAATTAGCCTCATATTCTTTAATTTTATCTTCTAATTCTACTTTAGAAATACTTCCTACATGCCTCCAAACTTCCTTATTATCCTGTAGTAAAATAAGTACAGGAATATTTCTAATTTTATAGTTAGTTAACACAATAGGATCCACTTCATCCACATCAATATCTTCTATTTCTATTTTATTTTTGAGTTCTTCAAGAATAGGCATCATGGCACGGCAAGGACCGCACCATGATGCTCCAAATTTAATTAATTTCATTATGCTCAAATACTTTAAGATTTGACCAACCATCTATGAATGTTTTAACATTGTCATTTTTATATTCATAGATATAATGATTGTGAGAAAATTCAATTTCCCCACCTCCATTTTTTAAATTTTCATTTCTAAAATCTTCTATCTCCGCTTCAACACGTTCACGACTAGCTGTTAGTATAGTTTCTGTAATCTCACAACCATTGTATACATCTTCCCAATAGAAGATTAATTCATATATTTTACTCATGTATCCAGTAATCCCCAATAGTTAAATCCGCACTAAGCTTTGCTCTTTTACAAAATACTGAACCAGCCTTTTCCATACACTGTACAAGAACATTTCCTATCTCTTCTGCAATTTCAGCAGGAGCTTCAAGATTAATTTCATCATGCACAGGTATGCAATACTTAACCTTAAAAAGTAAATTGTGTTCTTGTAAGTATTTAAATAAGAATATAGAAGCATATTTGAAACATAATGCTCCTGCAGCTTGTATTGGATAATTAATACTCTGCTTCTCAGATTCCGCACGTCTTTTTGCTAATTTTCTAACATTTTGGACCGTTTCACAATCTGGAGCATCTCGTTTCATTTCTCTATAATAATCCCAGAAGCCCTTCTCGCACTGTTTTTTCCAGAGACGTTTAAGTTCTGCAAAATCATAAATATATGCCTTATGACCAGTAATTGGACTTAAGAGTATATATCCTTTTTCCATTACATCTTTTCTTCTGAACTTCTGATAATCTCTTAATCCAGAGAAACCCTCCATATAATTAGTGTAGATTTCTTTAGCGCGTTCTTCAGATATTCCGTAATTTCTAACAAGAGTATTATCCATACCTCCATAATTGAAGCAGAACTCATAGCCCTTGGCTTCCTTTCTTAACTGATGATATTCTGTTTTAATTGCCTTTAACGGAGTATCTCTTGGAATTTCAAGAAACACCATTTTGGCAGTTAGACTATGTAAATCTCCAGAACCATTCACTAACTCATCAAGCATAGCTTTATCATTAGCAATAGAAGCCATTAGGAAGCTTTCCTGCCCAGAATAGTCAGCTGAGATCCACTTGTTTCCTGGCTCTGCTATAAAGCAGGAACGAGTCAAAGCATCACTTGGAAGATTCTGGAGATTGGGATTAGTTGAGCTTAATCGACCTGTATCGGTTCCTAATTGATTGAAATTAGCATGAATACGTCCAGTTTTCGGGTTTATAAGATCTAAAAACTTTTCACCAAAAGTATCTACTAAGATCGCAGCCTTCTTATACTCCATAAATATAGAGATTAGAGGGCTCTTTGAAGCTTGTGGTCCTATAACCTTAATATCTGTAGACTTTTTAGGACGTTTAGTTTTAGGGTCAATTACTGAAAGGTTTAAGCCAAGATCCTCAAAAAGAGGAATTACCTGTTGAGCGCTCTTCCAGTTAATATGACACCTGGGGCGAGTATCAAAACCGCTAAATAAATCTCCTTGTCGGTTTATAGTTGTATACTTACCTCCCATATTATCTTCAACTCATTTATTGAGTTGACAGATTAAATCTTCACATAGGTTAGAATCATTTTCTAGCTTTTTCTTCCATTTCTCTGGATCAATTTTAGCTCCACAAAATTCAATATAAGCCAGACATCTAACAAATGCATTTTCAACACGGATAGCATCAAGAAGACCTTGCTCCTTAAGTTTTTCTTTCTGCTTTTCCATTATAGGTTCTAGGTATTTAACATCAGTTCCAGCATAAACTATAACATCTTCTGTTAAACCCTTATTTATAATCTGACCTCGAACAGTCTTATCTAATTCTACACCAAGATAATTTATACCTGCATCTTTAAGACCCATTCCATGCATACCAGAAGGATATCCTAACCACATTAATTTTTCCGCGAGATAACCATCCCAAACATATCTTGGAATAATTCCATAATAATATAAGAACTTTAAGTCAAACTTTGCATTTCAAAAAAGAAATAGTCGTTCCGATTCCAAATAATCCTTAAATAGTAAAACATTAACTGTAGTACAATCAATAACTACTTGGAAATCAAAACATCCTAACTGAAGAGATAATAGTTTTTTAGTATAGACATCAAAACCTTCAGTTTCAGTATCCACACTAACAATCTTTAATTTCTCCAGCATACCTAAAGCTTCCTTGACAGAAATGCATGTATACTTAGTAGATTGAATTAAAGCTGGAGCGTTAGTAACTAAATATATCATTACTCTTCAATGGTATATAGCTTGTTAAAATTAATTTCATCTATTCAAAACTTGTATCCATTTCAGTTACAATAGAATCCCTTAATTCTCTTATTTTCAAAATGCTGAATTTGCATTTTTCTTATCTTGTCATAGTATTCAAATTTAGTCATTGGTTCACAATGTACTTCAAAGTTTTTTACCTTAGCGATCATTGTAACTTCAATTTAACAAATCAATTTTATAATTACATTCTTTGATCTCTTCTCCAAGACTATCTTCTATAACTTGATATAAATCGTTTTCAAGAAAAGTTCAATCATCTGGAGTTTTAATTTCAAAATGACCAAATGTAGTTACATCTCTTATAACTTCTGAAGAGAATAGAATACCGTCAAGATTTACATATAATCTATAATTATAAGTTACTTGTATATCATTCCAGGGTGCTGTGGGATCATTATCCCAACAGCTGTCAGGAATATTTTTAGACATAAGGACTAATAAATAATAGAATTGGTTCATATATAGGGGTAATAACATAATTTAATTTACACCATCCTATATAGAGCATCTTGTATAATTTAGTTAAGGTTAACATTGCATAAATTTATCTATTGCTTCTTCAGCTATTTGTGCACACGTACTTGGAAGTCCTTGAAGATATACTCTAGCCATTCCGAATTTAAGTTTAATTTGTGAATAGGTAAAAGCTGGATTTATTAATTCAAATAAAACAAAATGTTTATCTAGCCAATCAACAACTTTCCCTTCAGCATCGCTAAACTCTAATCCTTCAAAACCTTCTTCTAAGTGATTCTTCCATTTATCATTGAATTCATCAACAGTCATGTTAAAAATCTCCTTTCCAAACTTGGTTACAAAGAAGTCCTAATTTTCTCCAGCAATCATTTACTACCTGATCTCTATCATCAAATACCGCAGCTACACAATACTTGTCCTTAATATGTTGATTATAAATTTCAGTTTTAACAATTGAATCCTTTCTGTAATCTTTTTCTTTTCTCATATAAAATAGAAAATCCTTACATGTTAAATATCTATTTAGCCATTTCAGGGTTTCTTTTCTACATACCTCAGTATCTTCTCTACCTGTAACAATAATAATCTGGTAGATATTCGATAATGAATTGATTAAATCAACCACAGGATTATTTGGAAGATCCTCATTTACCCTATGATATTCAAATGGACCTCTTCCATTCATTAATGACAACGTTCCATCAATATCACAAATAATAGCATGAGGAAGAGTTTCATCTTGTTTAAGAATAAATCTCTCCTTAGCTGGAGATTCTTTTTCCTGATTTACAATTTCTTGTGACATGTCAGGAAAATAGGTACTGTAAAATTTGCGTAATACAGCCAGACCTACTTTACGAGTTCGCTTTGTATCACGCCAATAAGCTTCATTAAAAGAAATAACAAATTTCTTAAATTCCAGTTCTACTTTTAATTCTTCTGAAAGCTTAGTTAACTTATTAATAGTTTTCTGGTTGAGGTTAGTAGCATCTACAATAACATTTAAGTTACGATTAACAGCTGCCCTAATAGAAAATTCCTCAATATCAGAAATATAATTTTCTCGAGAAGGAACCCAGTATTTACCTGTGCTCTCTCTAATCTCATCTCTGGATACAATTACCCAGTCAGGTTTGTCCTTGATAAATTCTTTAGCCCAGGTACTTTTACCTGAAGCAGGACAACCCTGTAGTACAATCATCTTACTCATTGTTCTCTCTCCACATTTCGTACATTGGTTCAGAAGCTTTAATGAATTCACTAAAGGCTTCATTTACCTTATAAATTGATTTAAATACATCAATACGATTTACCCTTCCCTCTTTGATTACTTGAATTCCCCATAAAGCTTCCTGAATGATTTCAGTATCAGATAATGCCCAAGGATATTTACAAGCTCCAAATAAACTGCTTTCTAAAAACTTTCTAAGATTAATAATATCAGGCTTTACATAAATAGCTACATACTCTTTTATCTTATAAGTTTTTCCAAGCAATGCACAAACTATAGGAAGCAAACTTCCCTTCTGTAATCTTTGAAACCAACATTCTGAAGAAAAGTATCGTATATTGTCATATTTCTCTGGAGGTTCTGGAGCATCAGTAACAATAATATACTGAAATCCAGAATCAAATAAAGAACAAGGAAGCTTGTAAAAATACAAAACTTCCTTGTTTTCTTTAAGTGCCTGAATTTCTTCCTTAGAAAGTGAGCTCATCTGGACTTAACATTAAATTAATTTGATTCTCTATAAACTTTCGCACTCGGCTAGTAAGTAAATAATCATATTCAATGTAATTTTCTTCGGGAATCATTCCTTTATAAAATACATCAAAGTCATTATTTGGGGTTTTCCTAGCTATCTTAAAAGTTCTAACTTTGGTGCCTTGTCCTCTGTATATACATGAGTTAAAAGAAACCATATAATTAGAATTTACATTAATGTCGGCACGAGTATATTGAGAATCATCATCGTCAATATATCCATCTAAAATGATTCCATTTTTAAGAAATTCCATAAGTTGTTTATTATCAATCATACTTATTCTTGATTTGATTCAATGTCAGCTTCTCCCTTATCAAGCATCTTAGTTTCCCTTTCAAGGAATGCTACTGACTTAAGTTTATAAACGTCAATTTCACTTATTTCTCTACGAAGAACAATTCCCTCTTCTGGAACTTTATTGTTACAAAGAACTGACTCTCTCTCTAAGTATTTATCTCTTAAAGCTTGTAGAAAATTCTCATGCCAATGTTCATCAGGATTTAACTCTGGAAATAGTTGTTGTGCTGTTCCATAGTAGAGCTCTTTAATACAATGAATTCCATACTTTTCACAGAAGGATTTCATTTGTTGGGTAGAAAATTCAAAAACTCTTCCTTCTACATTGGTATATGTAATTCTGTAAACAATAATGTCAAACAGTTTTGCATCATACATTTGTTTTGGAGTCATCTTTGAATACTCATAAGTTTTAGGATCATAGATACATTGATAATCATATCCAGATTGAATCATAGATCCTGTGGGCATATAACCCACAATTTCTGCATAAATAGAAAGTCCTTTAGATAAGTAATCCTTCATTACTTCAAAAGCAAGATTCCAAATATCACAATCGTAGTATCCTTTAGTTAAACCAGGATTTAATTCAGGATTTTTGATAACCTTTCTTGATGAACAGAATTTCTTATATTCACTTTCGGATACAGGAACTCCAAAGAATTTAGCAATCTTCTCTTTCCAGGATAACTTTTTCTTAGTAAGTAGATTACATAAAATTAAACTTGTTCCATGCTCTTTCCAAGAAATATTAATAATATCAGTTGGCTGAACTTTATGAATATTTTTCTGCAGCTGTTCTGTATCAATATGGAAGTGGAATTGATCATCAACTATATTAAGAACTTTCTTCTTTTCTTTAGTTGAGCCATTAATTCCTCCAGAAGTTTTAGTTGGAACTACATATTTCCAGACAAATAATTTATCATTTACGGTATCAAACTCAGTTCCGACCAGTTTTGACATCTCTACAACATCTACAGGTTCGGAGATTCCTTCTCCAGCAAACTTACATAATTCATAAATAGGCATTATAAGTCCCTCTGATGCAAGCCCTCTTAGTTTAATACATTTTACTCGCCCAGATTCCTCAAAAAATCCCTGTTTAGCAGAGTCAGCATTGAGATCTGCTTTTCTATAAAGATTATTAACTTTTAAGAAATCTGAATTAATGACGCATTCAACAGGGAAATATACATAGATTCCCTCTGCAGAATCGATTGATGTTGAAATTATATATCCATCAACAGTTGCTAACTTTAGACGCTCAGCATTAGGATGAGGTCTAAATGAATCAATTTGTACAATCTTAGCTAGATAGTTAGGATTGCAATCTTTGCTTCTCGTTAATTTCATAAACGAATTTTTTATATTTATATAGTGCTAATTTTAAAGTAGTTAAAGCTTGTTCCAAACCAGCTTTATCATCAAGTAGTACATTACCATAGGCTTTCATAGAATAGCCTGGTAGAAAAGGTTCTGTAGGATTAACATCAGTAAATTCCAATCCTACTGATTTACAATAATTTACTGCTTCATCTAAACGTGCCCCAGATCTACAAGTCCAGAGAACTACAGTAGCACCTAGTTCTTGAGCTTCGATTAAAGTAGAGATGATGTCTTTACAAAGAGCTTCAGAGGCAGTATTATAAGGTTTAATTGTATCATCATAATCTACAAGGATTCTAACTCCTTTATATTTAATCCAAGCCTGATACAATTTCTCTACATAAATATTTAAATCCATATTAGAGATTCGGTTGCCCAAATTTTAGATGCTAATGAATCATATAAATTAATATATTTTTCATCCACATATTCGTACCCTTCTTCATCAACTCTGAACACTCCCTGTTCAAAATTACTATAAAGAAAGTTAGTCACTCTTTCGTGAACCCTTAATTGATTTATTTCCATAAAGCATTCGTTTTGTAAAGATAGTTTTTAAATCTTCATAGCTAACTGGAGTAAAATTATTTCTGTCTACTCCTACATCGTACTGATTCCATGGTGCATTTTTAGCAATTACAATGTCAAATCCAGTTCCATTTAAATCAGGCGTGCTATGAATGTGCCCATGTAAGTTACATATACTTCGACTAATTCCTGCCCATGTGGCCAGTGGATAGTGACTCATAATGAAGGTGGAATAATCTTCTAACTCCTCATCATAAATAGCAATTTGCAACATGTCTCGAATCATTTCAAAACATTCAGTTGGAATATCATCTGTCCTATCATGATTACCTTGAACGAGATATTTTGTCCCATTAAGAGAATTAGCTATTTGTCTCCATTTACTTTTATCTGCAAAGGCAAAATCACCTAAATGAAAAACTATATCTTCCTTACTAACTACTTTATTCCAATTTTGAATCAATGCATGATCCATTTCTTGCACATTAACAAAGGGACGATCACAGTACTTAATTATGTTGCCATGACGAAAGTAGCTAATGGGTGTCGCTGGTGAAAAACACCTTGCGACACTCCAAATCCTCCTTATTAAATGTTATTTTTAACATAATTTATTTCATTTTCTCATTAATACTGGCAGAGTATACTGTCTTATATTAGATTGTAATAATTCTATAGAAGAATGTTTAGCAATATTTAATACCACATATCCCTGTTTGTTTATATATGGTTGTGCACAATTTAATATAGCTGAAAATTGATATAAAATTGAGTATCAAGACGAATGACACTTTATTCTAATCAGTCCATCCTGTCTTTTATACTGTTTATTTATATTCCCATCTCCATCAATAAACCCTATGATTAAACTTAATCCCAAAAAGTTATTAGGAATTATATATTTAGGAGGATTTAGGGTTTTATTCTCCTGAATATTAAATTTTTCTTGTATTTGTTCAACCACTTCTTTATGCATCACTCCCATACTAACTTTTATAGCAGTTTTTGATATGCTCCCAAAGTAATTAATATACTTACAGAACCTTAGTAAATGATTTTCATCTTTTATTCCTAGACCTAAACGAATTCTTCCATCTTTAAAATTCCCATCTGCTAAAAGAAATCCTATTCAATAATAACTCTCTGGAGACTCTTCAAGTAGTTTTTCGACAGTAGAGGTATGTTTAACAATCTTTCTTTGGGCACATTTCTTACACAATGTACCATTTTTCTTCGCAGTATATAAAGCTGCATAGCTCGTATATACTCTCTCAGTCCCACATTTAGGACAATTTAATTTAAAAATTTTATTATTCTTCATATTGATGTAATCTTTTGACATACAAAGATAATAAAATTTTATAAATAAGCCTCAAATTTCGATTAAAATTTTGAGTGGAACTACCCCTTCAAAATAGATAATTAATCGAAACTTGAGGTATAAAAATTACGAATTTATGTGTTCTAAGATAATTGAAGACTCAACTTTTTCTCCAAATTCCTCAACACAAGCATCTTGAAAGGCCTTAAAATTCTTCTTGTCCTTTGCAATAGAAAGACCTTTAAGATACTGTAGGATTACATTCTTAGGAACACTTACAGGAAGAAAAGGATGGAGAATAATCATCTCACGATTTTCAGCTTCAAAAAGCTCTAAATTCTTATCCCTATAAATCTCACAAGTCTCCTTTCGTTTATTGAACATTTTTTTAATAATCTCACCGTCTGCACTTCCAGATTTCTCTTTTGTATAGACATATTCAGATTTAATATTCCTAAACGCAATTAGCATTTTGTGATTTTGCTCTTTCATATATTTTTCAATATTTGAATTCACAAAATCAATAAAAGAAGTGTTATTCATAGAATATTTTAAATAGCTCATCAATCATTTTATTTGCTTTAAGTGCAGCTTCATCGTATACTTCTTTAGCTACCTTTCTGCCATTTATGTAGTATGTTGGAATTTTCTGACACATATTTTTAACAATCTTTTCGTCATTGGCTTCTTTGGATAAGTCATTTAACATATCAGACTCTATAACATTTCCTGTCTTTGAATTAACAACTTGCCCAGAACCCGATTGACGTAGATAATCTCCAGATTCAATTTTTTCTCTAATAAATTTTTCTTGAGGATTTTCTTCAAGATCTTTTATATCAGGGCGAATAATTACTTTCTTTTCTGGATACTGTTCACTGAGATATTCAATAAACTCCTTTATAGAACATGTAGGATGCTCTGCATATCTCTGAATCTCTAAAGCCTTATTCAATCCAACAGAATCAATTAATGCTTGAGTATATAAATTAGACAGAACTTTATGTGCTGCTAATTTAGAAATATCTATACCTGCCTCTTTTAATTCATTAAGTTCTTTGTAATAATCAATTAGTTGATTAATAGTGTTTTCAATATTTTTATTCATAGTTTCGAACTGCTTTAAATACAGGAAGATTTGGCACTGGTGTATTTGTTTTAGTCATACCAAAATGCTTCACTGTTCCCATTTGACCTTTTAATTCTTCAATATGATCACGATACCATTGTTTCAAAGTTCTATCCCCCATAGGTTTTGCTTTGAACTGATATCCTTCTTTAGTTTCCATTAAGAAACATAAATCCTCATCTCTAAGGCCATCTACCAGATCTAGAATTTTATATTCATGATCTTCAAACATTTTAAGTTTGATCATACGATTGTCTCGTGTTCCAAACTTATATTCTTTATCAGGATTTCTAATTACTAAACCTTCTCAACCATCATTAACATATTGATCATGAAGAGCTTTCATATTTAACCATCCAGATACTTTTACATGTTTAACCATTACAATTTTGTCAGAATCAGAGACAGCTTTCTCAAAATCCTCTAAAATCTTTAATCTATCCTTAAATTTTACATCAGGGATAGCCAAATCGTAAACATAATATTTTAATTGTTTGTGTTTATCATCCAGGGTTTGAAGTCTGACAATACCAGAAATATATGATAAGGGCAACCCATGTACATATAATTCTCCATCTAATCATATATTTGGATTCTCTTTAAGTCACTTCATCACTTTTGGATCCTTCCTAATATAGTTAGCTGCGACATCATAGTTATTTCCTCCCCTTGAAGAAGTCACAACTTCAGAACCATTCCAATGCATAAGGCATCGTGTTCCGTCTATTTTTGTTGAGCCATAAAATTCATGCTCAAATGTTGAGGTGGCCACACCATCAAAGCTTTTAGCCAACATTGGTTTGGGAGCACCAGATTGGTCTGTGGTTATATCTCCAAGTAGTTTTCCTGGATCATCTATATCATCCAGTGATTCGATTTTAAAATCTCGAATATTTTTATATCCTTTATCAAGATATTTTTTAACATTACTGTTATATTCCAACTTAACTTGTTCTGCAGCTGTACGCTGTGCCTTTCCTCTTTTAACTTCAATAATAGGCTGATTAGTTACTTTGCCTCCTCATTGAGATGTTTTCCTAATAATTAGAAAGCTATGAGTTGTATCATTTCATTCGTAAGAAATATCAACAACTCTAACCTTTCCTCTAGAATCTCTAGAAATTAATATATCATGCATTTAAATAAGCATACTAATATTATTACGAGTTCTGGATAAAGCTACATATTGTAGCTGCCTTAACTCTTCTTTATTTTTACAGGTAAATAAATTACCCATATCTATTAATATGTTATCATAATTTGAACCCTGAGATTTATGGACAGATAAACAGTAACCATAGTCAAGAGTTTTCTTTCTTACGGTTCTATTTCCATAGACTAAATCAACAGGGGTAGTAAAAGATTCCATAACTCGAAAATACTCTTTCCATAATTTTGATGCTGCTATTTTTGAACGCGCTTGAATTGCATCTAAACGCATTAGTTCTATATATGCAGCTAAAGCAGTTAAGTCTTTCTCATTAGTATCTCTTGAAATAATAAATATTTCATCCTCTGAATATTCTGTGTTAATTGGACGAAGGGTTAAGTAATATCCTTTATATGTAATGTATCCTAATTGACAATGTCCAGGAACTATATTCGTCACGATGTATTCTGCAGAGTTTATAATCTCAAATTCCATAGATTTGAATACTCGTTTATCTTTGTAACTACAAGTATCATAACCCATTAAAATTTCTCCAACATTATATTCAGATTCATTCTGAAATATAGCATCTCGAAGAATATGATTAAAAGCTTCTACTCGCTTATTTGTGTAAGCAAGTAATTTCACAATCCCTGGATTACCTAAATCTACTGATTTTTTAAATAGATGTGAGGCAGAAGACACAAACTTTCTCCAATGATGGAATATTACAAGATTACCTTCAGGAGAACGAATTTCATAAAATTGTTTAATTGAATGATCTCTAAGTGTGTTTAAAATATCCAATAGAGGATTATTTTCCTGCTGTCTATAAACTTTACTTAAATAATATTGATGATTGCATTGAAAAGGTTTAGATAGTTCCTTTTCTTTAACTGGGTATAGTTGTTTATCATCTCCAGTATAAATTACTTTACATTGCTTAATCTTAGCTCTCTCTTTGATAAACTCATATAAATCGGAGTTAATCATAGAACACTCATCAATAATTAAAACCCCATTCAATGGAATGCCTGAAGAGATTGAATCAGCATTCCATTGAAGGTCTTTAAAGTCAAGATTAATTATATCAATAGTAGGTTTTAAAGTTAGGAGTTTATGAAGTGTTACAACGTCACGTTCTGTATAATTATGAAGTACTCCGCAAGCTTTATTTGTTGGAGTTGCTAAAATGTAAGGAATACATTGCTTCTCAAGGTATAGAACGATTAATTTGGTTATAGCAGATTTTCCACTTCCTCCAGGACCAGAAAGAACTAACTCGTCAAATCCTTTCTTACGTAAAAAGATAAAGATTGAAACTAGTACATCTACTTGTTCATCTCCAAGTTCAAAATTAAGAAATTTATCTTGTAAATTATAGATAGTTTGCACTAAATCGTCTCGTAGAGTTTGTGTTATTTCTTCTGAGGTCATTATTTTCCTGTTGAACCAAACCCACCATCACCTCTAACAGTCTTGGATAATTCCTGAACTTCTATAAAGGTAATAAATGGAATTGGCATAATTATAATTTGTCCTACCTTATCTCCGATGCCATAACAAGAGAAATCCGCTTTTATACGTTGTATAGGCGTATTACTATCTAGTTCTTCTTGTCATTGTACGTCAGTTACTACAAAATTTCTTTTAGGAGTAGGGTTAATAATTCTCCGATAACGTAATTTGATTTCTCCTCTATAACCAGAGTCTATTACACCCACTGAATTACAAAGCTGTAAATCTTTTTTACTATTAGAACTTCTAGGAAAGATCAAACCAACATAGCCTTCAGGGATTTCAACAGCTAATCCAGTTCCATATTCGATATAGTACTCATTACTATAATCAACTGAAGTAGCAACTAAATCCATTCCAGCATCCCCCAATTTAGCATATAGTGGAAGTACAGCCTCAGGAACTAATTTCTTTATATTTACTAGCATAAAAGAACTGCAATAAAGAATAATATCCATACTGCAAGGCTCATTTTGGTTTTAGAACCATTCAGTCTGAAATCTTTTGCAGAATCTTCCAGCATCGTTGCCATTTTATTTCTGAGGTCATCATTCCCTAACGTCATTGCACGTGAAAGAATTTCCAACCCTAAAAAGATAAGGATAATAATTTTTAACATTGTGTCTTATCATTAATTTGAACTACATATGATATATCTAAATCATCTTGCAGTTTTCCATCATTAAACTTTAATAAGTTATCTCTTTCTTCTAAGTACCTCTCTAGTACTTCTTGTTCGTTCTCTGCTGTAATTACAAGATCTAATGATCCATAAACAGGAACGTGTAATGTATATTTAGGCATTCTTGTATAATGTACAATGACAATGTCCTGTATCACGATATTCTTTACAAGGGCAGAGATTTTCGTCTTCTTTCCCAATTTTACATGGGCAATAGCCGCCTTTCTTTTTAAGCCCAGTGAGAATATTACCTATAACAGTTTTATCATCAGTTAGTTTATCTAATAGAATAGTCATAGTATTTAATTCTCTATAGATAGATGAACATTCTGCTAAACCAAGTCCAGTTTCACTACGTAGTAGTTTAATAATTTGTACTCTGGTTAGCCCTTCAAACTTGCCACCATCTCTTAATTCTTTATACTTGGCAATACCTTGTTGTCTAAAGTACGGATCTATCCACATTTACTAAACCCACAATTTTTACATATAGTACATCCCCCTTCGTATATTAAATGCTCACCACAATCTGGGCAAACTTCATGTGAAGCAACTCCATCAACTATAAAAGTTTTAATAGCACGCTTTACACCATTCTTCCAAGTATTTAGAGTATCTGACTCAAAATGCATTCCATCAATAATCTTAACTACCTTATCTAATTCAATACCACCTCTTAATAAAGCAGATATTAATTTAGCGTAATTCCAGTATTCTTGATTAAAGATGCGAGACAATCCTCCTAAACGGTTAGTATACCCGTATTTATCAGTATATTGAAAATCATATCGTTTGCCTAAAGAGTCTTTTACTTTAATAATTTCTCCCTCAGTGATTGAGGTGGGAATTGGAAAATCTTCTATATTGTTAATACCAGTAAAAATTTCATAAGGCCTTCCATCAATGAGACCTACAAATGCAATCCAATTCTCAGAACCATTCTTAAATCTAATTAGTTTAGCTTCAACAGATTCAGGACGTTTTAGGCATTCTTTTATTACGGGATTCTTTGATAAGACTGCACCCCTTTTGCATCCAGAACGATAAACTGTAACACCCTTTAAACCTTCCTCCCAAGCTAATCTATAAATAGTTTCTACATCATCAACAGTAGCTGACTCTGGAAGATTTATAGTAGAAGAAATAGAAGCATCAATAAACTCCTGTAAAGTTGCTTGAACCTTAATTCTTTCTCTATATGGAATCTGTTCTGATGTAACCACATACTCGGGTAAAGCTTCTTCAGAAAATCCTTCATCAATAAGCTTCTTTATAATTGGGGTATATACTTTATAATACTTTTCCTCATTTACCAAAGATTCAGTTTTACGTGTATAAGAGGTTGCAAAAATTGGTTCACAACCTGTAGACACTCCTAGCATGGTTGCAATACTGCCAGTTGGAGCACAAGTAAGTAATTGAGAATTGCGTAAACCATACTTACATATAACATCGTGCAAACTTTGGAAACGCAAATCATTCATATCCCCAGAATCTAAATTCTTAAAGAAAGGAGTTTGTATAACACAATCGCGATTAAATTTAGGATATGGTCCATAGTTAGCAGCTAACATAGAAGAAGTTTCCAGAGCAGTCATGATTAATTCATGTCCAATTGACTCTAAAACGGATCTAGAAGTAGCACTACCGTATTTGACTCTTAATTTGATAAGCATATCAGCCAAACCCATAACACCAAGACCAATTTGTCTCCACTCTGCTACGGAATCCCTTTGTTCTTGTAAAGGATGTAAAGGAAGACCCTCATCAAGAACTTCATTCAAAGCAATAACTGCAACTCGAATAGTTTCTCTTAAGGAGATAAGATCAAGTTTTCTTTCTTTTGTAACAAATTCTGCAAGGTTTATGCTTCCAAGAAGACAGCTCCCTCCAGCTGGCAGAGGTTCTTCAGCACAGGGATTTACTCCTGCATAAGAAAATTCTTTATTATTTGATAATAAGTTCCAGCTAGTTATTCTATCCCAAAACAATATACCAGGTTCAGCATAATCCCAGTTCATTTGAGCAAGCTTCCTAAAAATAGGATATGCTTCTACCTCTTTAGTAATTGTTTCACCAGTATCAGTTACGAATTTCAATATTAAAGTTTCACCTTTAATAACTGCTTCCATAAATTTGTCACTAACTCTAACAGAGATATTAGCTTTTGTAACTTTATCTAAGTCAGACTTAATCTCAATAAACTCTTCAAGATCTGGATGATCGCAAGAAATAGAAATCATTAGTGCTCCCCTACGACCACTCTGACCGATTAGTCCAGTAATATATGAATAGAAATCCATAAAGCTTACAGCCCCAGAAGTAGTTTTTGCAGCATTATTAACTTTTGCTCCAGAAGGTCTCAAATTAGAAATATCAATTCCACAACCTCCCCCGTAGCTGAATGTTCTTGCTAACTTTGTCCCACACTCAAAAATAGATTCAAGATTATCTTCAGGAGGAGCAACTACATAACAGTTTGAATATGTTATTTTTCTATTTTTATCAGATAACCCTCTATTAGCAAGGATTCTGCCTCCAAAAATAAATTTTTTAGCTCTAATCTGTTCTTCTACGATTTCATTACCTCCAGAAACTCTTTTGAACCAATCGTCTAGCGATTCATCTTCAAACCTATATTTATTCTTCCAGATAGTAATAGCTAATTCGTCATTATTTAACCATTGCTCAACTGTCATTACTTTAATTCTAATAATAAATTAATTAGCATAGTTTTCTCAAACTTATTGCAAATATCTTTTTTATCATCTGCAATTAACTGTGCAAATGAATTATATGTATTAATTACAGATGAGTCCTTATCACCAACATAATAATCACTTGATGTATTTATATAAATGTTATTATAAGCCTTAACAACATTTGTTGGAGACCATTTAACCTTTCCTCCAAAGTCATTTTGCCATACTGCAAACTGACATTTTTCAATCCAAGAACCTAGTCTTACATAACGATCATTTTCTTTAGTAGATAAAGTATCGTTTTTATATTTCTTGAGTTTAACTTCAAAGTCACTTGTAAAACTCATTAAGTTTTGAATTGGAAGTGTAAAGGTCTCTGCTGGTTTAATTTCATTAACTACCAATCAATTTGGATCAAATGCAATTATTGAATTAGTAGTATTATTAAACATTGCTTTATATACTTTATAAATAGGTCTTCTTATGTCTAAAGAATATGCCAAAGTATATATTTCATTATACTCATCTATTTGAGTAGGCATGATTGCCTGCACTAATACCCTGTTATAGGTAATATCCTCTCCTTCTTTATCTGTAGTAACTTGAGAGGGAGGGATAGCTTCTATTCTATAAGTAGAAGTGAATTTACTCATTTCTTCAATAAAAGGCTTTACATAGTCTTCTGTTGAAAGAAAATCTTTTGAATTAATTCGTGTTGATTTGCCACTAAGCAGCTTGTCTAAGGTAACTTCCATTAATCTTATGACCTCTTATTTTGTTTATTAACTGAAAATCTGGAGTTCTAACATTTCTTAAACCTCTAGGGGATAATGTATAAGAATCCTTCAATGCAGCATCTATTAATATTGATTCTAAATCAAAGGCAGACTGTTTGTCTAAGCATGTTGATGGAAAGGTCAATATATAACGATTTGGGTCTAATTTAAGATGGTCACTAAATAAGTCATTTTTATGATTTAGTGGACGCTTACCTGTTTTTCCTCACCCTACTGGGTAGGGGCCCATTCCTATATACTTAATAGCATAGGGAAAGGATCATCCACAAAGGGTTGTATCATGTTTACATCATGAATCTAGTAATACATAAACACAATATTCTCCTCCTAAATGGAATTGATCAATAAAAGAGGAATTATCTCCTGGTCATACTCCTAAGAATCCACAAGATGTGAATAATGGATGCTTGAATATATCTACTGTCATAAATCTTAAAAAATAAGCAGGATTGGAATTTAATCCAACCCTGCTTTCTCTAAATATAGTTTAATTAAAAACCACTCTTTTCGTTACCAAAGACAATGTAACGACCCTTTTGTGCGGACTGCGAAGGTGCATAATCCAGCTCAAAAGCTGTTTCCTTACCATCCTTAACATGATAGACAATAACTGCTACCATATCCTGCTTATAGGTAAGCATAAGTTTCTTAGCAAGCTTCTCAGCTTCACCCTTGTTCTTAGCAGTACCAACTACTTCATCAGTTGCCTTCAGACGAATCTCAACAACACGCTCCATCTGACGTTTACCCTCATTGGTTACATTCTTGTACTTGTAAGGACGCTCGCGAGTATCCTTTGATCCTGGGGTAATTGCAATTACCAGACCAACACCCTCTACGCCAGTCAGACGTTTCTTATCCAGCATGTCAATGCAGAATCCTTCAAATTCTTTACCTGAAACAGGCGAACCTGCATTCTTCCATGACTGTGATACATTCTGCGTTACTTTGAGACCATACTCACTCAGTGCAGTTGCTTTTGCTTCCTCAAGGCTATAAGCCGAAACTTCATACTTTTTCATTCTTAAAAACATTAAAATTAAACATTAGTTCATATTATTCTTCCGATTGTGATACAAAGATAATACTAAAATTATGAATCTGCAAATTCTCCATAAAATTTTAAGAAAATAAATTCTAAATTTACTCTTAAAAATATTTGCAGATTAACTAAATTTTATATTATCGTCAAATCCTTCAATCTGGCAGACACCAACCATCTTCAATAGACGTTGGAATTCTTTTTTGCCAGCAGTAAGCTGACTTTTGGACACTCTAAATACTCCAGCTCTATTCTCACCCACTGTTTCTACAGCAATGATATTAGACGAAATATTCCAGGTTTTGTCCACGTTAAACTCCTTCTTACATAGATGAAACAACATCCACATATACATACCCATTTGTCTTGCATAATGATAATGCACAAATGAACCATAATCTTGCATGAAAAATCCTATTGGTTTTCCAGTTGTCTTGAGATCATTCAAAACTAACTTTTTAGAATCCTCATCTATAGTCCAGTTGTCTGCTTTCATCTTTAACTTGAGAATTGTACTCTTCCCATTATATTCACACTTGACATCCATAAAAATTGCATCTTCATTATAAGAAGCAATAGCATCACCAAATATATCAGTTGGACGTATAAGTTTCATTGCTCCTCTATGGGAATTTAAAGAGTTTAGGCAGTTAACACAAACTTCTCTATCTTTACTAGATAATACAATCTTATCTGTATTTCCAGCAATCTTACTCTTTACATAGTAAGGAAATCCTTTAGAGATAATTTGTTTAACTCTATTAGCTGTTAAACTATTTGCATAGTAACCAATTTCATTGCAAGCTAAAACTATTGAGTCATATATACCCTTTCCTTCAGCTCTTTGCTTCATTGCATAATCACATACATCACCAAGTTTAGCAGAAGGCCTTCCCAGATCCTCCTCTAATGAGAAGGATTCTGGTTGTAAAAAGACCTCATGAATAGCTGAACCTAACTGCAATGACCGTGTAGTTTCTTGTTGTATACCATTTTTATACTTCGAAGGACTACCATCTTGGTCAGGATTGATGTATTTTAATCTAGAGTTAGAGATGTACTCTCTATACTTACTTGAAAAATACTCCTCGTCAGAAATCTTTAATCTCTGAACAGTGTGTAGTAATGGAGTAAGTTTAACGTCGGCTAGTCTTACTTCCATAGATTCTTTCAAATATAGATTTTGCAATAGGAGTAGAACTTTCAGGAATATTAGTTTGCTTATTTATAACTTGAGCGTCACAACTTAAATGTTCTTTAACATAAAACTCCTCAAGTTCTAAAATAAGAGCTTTTGCTACAGTAAGTTCTTCATAGGTTAATCTGCAATAATAGTCATCATATAAATATTGTAAATCCTTACCATGATTTGTTTTCACTATAAGACTCTGAACAGTAGTAATATCTTCAGAAAGTCTGAACTCCTCGTTGACAATTCTTCTTGCAAATAAGTTGTTTAGAAATACAGCTTCTAGAAGCTCTGGGTTAACTCCATCATCACAGATACAATCAGAAGGATCTAATTCAGCTTCCTCACACATAAGAGGAAAACTATCCCCATTGGAATTAAATCTAGTAAATAATCTAAGCAACCAGGTTGCTTCAGAGCGATCCCACCCAAGGATGTCTAATAAAAATTCTTCCATCTATTTAATTGGTATATCAAGGTTATAAATTCTCCTATGACCAACATTATAGTATTGATTATGAGGAGCATCCATTAAGTAGCAAAAGATTCCAGCATCAGTTGCTTCCTTATAATTTTCATATTTATCGTCGATAAATATATCAATTTTTAAATCACGTAAATGTGCCAATTTACTTTGATCCCAAGGGACAACGTGAACTGGGGCACATGGAAGGCCATTCTTTTGTAAACTTTCTTCAATCCATTCAACTGGAATATTCCGAGCAGTTATATAATAATCTACTTCGAAACAAGGTTTATGTAGAATTGGGATATTTACCCAAAAATCCTTATCTTTTTCTAACTGCTTTAAATGCTCTGACATTTCATAATTAGCTTTCCAATAAGGATTCATTTTAGTGCCAAACTTAGCTTCATATGCACCATTGAAATCAAAGATGACATTATCTAAGTCTAAGGCAACTATTGGTTTTGTTGTGGGAGCCATAATTCTATCATCCCCTTGGGGATAAATATGATAGAATTCGCATAGAATTAATGCATTATTGGCTACCTCTGCTATATTGAGCAGTCCTTCTTCAGTGTAATCATTTCCCATCTCAAATTCGTTGAGATGCTTCTTAAGAGATGAAAGAACTTCTGTCCATTTCATCCCTTTTTTCCACTGATTTTCTTCATATGTGTCCAACTTTCTAGTTAGAACACGAGATATTTCTTTAATCCCATGTGCTGGAACTAAATCATATCTAATTTTTTCTTTCATTGTTTAATATGTTCTAGGATCAAATAATATAGTTCCAGATGCTGCAGAAATAGACGAAGTCACACTAAACATATCTGATAAAGTGGATGCTTTATCCAGATGTATAACTACCCAATCCCCATCCTGATTTTTACAAATCCCTTTGAATTCTGTTGAGTACCAGGAACCTTCAATATAGACATATTCTTCTGGACACGATGCTAGATATTCACTACAACAAACCTCACCATTGTGGCATGCGTAATTAGTTTTAACGTAGACAACTTTGCTGTCTGGAATCCAATCTTGCATAATTTCTGACCATGACATACAAGAAGTACATCCTGGTGTATCAAAGTATTCTGAATATACTAACTCATCCTCGTTACTATATTGGCATCCACAATTCTCACATTGATATTCTTCATCCCAATCCTCTGAATCTTCGTAATTTCCATCTGTAAACGAGCATGTGTAGGTATTACGTCTTCGATATGTTGTTAAGACCTTCTCCTCAAGATCTAAATATCTAAAACTATCAATATAAGGCCATTCAGGATAAATCTTAACTAAGTTCAAAACAAAGTGTTCAGTTACAGGTTCAGTATAGTTATCCTTTGGAGATAAAAATACTTGATCGTCACCATCACTAAGAAGGCAATTACTCTCTCGGATATACCATTTATTTTCTTTAGCATAATTAACGAAGATATTATATAAAGAATCTTCTATATAATAAACACGATCCATAAAAGTTTTATCTTCAATAGTCCATACTAAAGCTCGAGCTGCTAACTTATTCTCCTTTAATGCAATTAGCATTTGGCACTCTGGCTGTGTACAGTAAAGGTCAAAGTACCCACTACATTCTTCATGAGACATACATGAATTACCCAGGGTATTAGTGATGGCATAATAGTTTTCAGAATTGTACCAATATCGAATATCTTCTCCTTTTACCAATTTAATTTCATACCCACCATAAGACCAGAGTGCTTTAAGAGCATATACAAATTTTTCATAATCAGAGTTAGAAAAGACACCAGTTCCAATTACTTTTTGTATAATTTTACCAGGTTTTCCTGATTGTCTGTTCTTTTTTGCCCATTTACCACTTTTAGTATATTCAGGAGTACAGCCTTTAGGAAGAAATGAAACTTCGAAAGCATCAGTTTTAAGAGTTAGTTGCCGTCCATAGTCTGACAATTTTTCCTTAATTGCATTTATAAACCCTTCTAAAACAGTATCGGGAATTGGAAACAAACTTTCAGAGTTCTCTGCTTTTGTCTTAGTATAAATTTTAATTAATTGATTAGCTTCCAGAAGATACTTAGACACTTTATCTTCATTATTTGCAACTAGTCATGCCAATTTATCCTCAAAACTCTCTGAGAGTAATTGTAATGTAATAAATTCCGATTTCATTTAAAACAAATTTAATGATTCTTTTCTTATTTCATTCAATATTGATTTGACTAAATCTGGATCTACTGAATGTGGTAAATCACTGTCTTCAAATTTTTGCTTCAACCCTTTAATTTGATTTCTTGCTGATTCAAGTAATTCTTCTAAGGATACTTTTCCATGTCTAATAGATAGTAAATATTCAGGGTTCTTAACTCTAACATTAATAGTTTTAAGATCTAAGATATCATTAGCACATTGTAATAATCTTATACAATGTAACATATTTTTGCCATCGATCTTTTGTCCATGATTTTGAATATCTACATATCTTTGTGTGTTTCTTTCTTTCAGCCAAGTTTGGTAGGAATTATAGTCTTTACAATGCTCTCCCCAACCATTCCTATTGTAGTAAAGGTTGCACCTACACATAGGAATTTGCCATTCTGGAATCTCTGAAAGTAGTAATTCAACATCATTACAAACTCCTTTATATCCAAAATCTTTCCAATCTTTATATCTAGGATTAGACAAGTCTTTGGTCTTAGACATTTCTTTAATGTCATCATACCACAAAGCATAAAGATTCTCTGAATCATTGACTTTAGCAAGTCCACAGCAATCCTCATGCATCTGATTACGCTTTAACCATTCAGCAAGAGGATATGTTTTACAGTTATCAATAACTTTTAGAAAATCAATTGGCCTTTTTCTTTTTACTTTATCAGCCTCCCAATTCATTTTCTTATTTAGCCCTTTAGCCTTTTCTACTTGTTGGTATGCATAACCAGCAAAACTAAAGTAGCATTGTTTAGTTAGAAATGCACTTCTATGTTTCGATATAATATCCCACAAAGGGTGCTTTTCTAGAATACAATCTTCAGGAATATACAAAAGTTCCAACATTGTAGGATTTCCACTACAAAGTAGTTGCAAAAATCTTCTAACTTCATATAAGCAGGCATCCTTATCCAGGTTAATCTGTTCCTTATATTCCATCCCTAAGACTTCCATAGGATCCTGAAGATATACTCCCTTTGTATCAATGTCAGAGTCAGGCGTATTTGTTCCATACGCCTGACTTCCAACAATTGCATTTAACAATATGATTTTATTCATCCTTTAAAGCTTTACAGAAACTATAGCATAACTGTCCAGCTAATGAACCAAGGTCAGAAGTTTCTGTTACTGGAGGATCAAAGTACAATTTAAACTCTAAATCTCCAACATCGTTTAACCAACAATCCACGATACTGTCTTGTGCTAAAGTTTCATCTCTAAAAATTACTTTACAAGTTTTCATAATTGAAATTAATTTCCTTAATAGGAGTAAGATTAAAGGAACTTGGAGTAACCATAATCTTCTCTCCTAAAATAAGGTTTTTAGATAGACTTTCAGGAGGATATAAATAGCATCCTAACTTATTTTGATTACATAAAGAGTCATAGAAATGTGCTCCAAATGCAACTTGTTTAAAGTCTATATCTTGTTCAAGAAGATATTCAAATGCTTCTTGCGAGTATTTATTTGATGACCGACCAGAAGGCATCAAAGGAAGTAGTACAAAGTATAGAACAATATCTTTATATTGATTATAAATTTTAATAAAGTCATCAACAGACTTTTTATCACTAATTATATAATGAATATTGATATTAGTGTTCCCAAATTCATGCAGAAGTACTACAGCACTTCTCCAAGCAGAATCTATTTCTGGATTCCATGTATTTGCTGAAACAGCAACTCCTCCTACATATTTGGAAGTGGCTGCTAAAATTTCTTCTGCATTACCATCATATTTGGCTATTGAGATTCCATTAGTTGTATAGTTAGGAACGATCCCCAAACTATATATTGTTTTGAGAAACTCACAAAACTCAGGATGAATTGTAGGTTCTCCTGTAGAACCAATTGCAATCTGAAAAGGTTTCTCATTCTCAGTCATGTTGCCAAAGAAAAATTTAGCCTTTTCACATATATGATCATGATTTACTCCTTTAGATGTGGCTCCAACATAACAAAATGGGCATCCTAGATTACAAAGAGTATTAATTCCAACATCGTAGAATTCTGGGTAATCTAATTCTTTAGCTTGCCCAGAACCTAATCGAACAGTCTTTAAATCATGCCAAATTGCATTATAATTCTTATCTGGGAATACTCTTTTCTTAATTCCCCATGCTTTCCAATCTTTCATTTTTATTAAGAATCAAAAGAAGCATTTTGTTCAAATATATCCATTATATTAGATAAATATTTGGCAGCTTCAGTGTAGTTTTCTTTTTTTGGGATAACTTTATAACCTCTATCATAATAGTTATAGTACTCATCAGGTTCTTCCTCTAACTCAAAGGTAAATAAGTCATCTGCTGTAAGTGTAGAATCAGCGATTTTTAAGATACTATTAACAATATCTTTTAATCTATCTAAAGTATATTCTGTACAAACCGTATAAATCTCTGTACTGCTGTTTGTAATTACATCAGAAACAGATTGTATTTTAATTATAATTCTCTCCATCTTCAACAGTAAATGAATTATCCCCTGGAAAATGCTCCTTTAATAATTGTTTTATTAAAGTGTACATCTGTCTTCCAGTCTTTTCATGGTCTTCTGAGTAACTAATCTGAAACGTAATAACATATCTAGATTCATCCATTGTAAAGATATCAGAAGGACTTGAATACTTAACACCATCAGGAAGGAATGAATTAAGATATTCCTGAACCATCTTTATTGAATCTTCAGATAAAGAAGATATAGCACAAAAGATCTCACTAGATGAATTTGTAATTAAATCCGATTCAGATTGTATATTTATTTTTATTTTCATATTATCCTAAATGATAGCGGGAACCAAAGGTCATCATCTTTTCTTGTCGCTCCCAATCTGGATTTTCCTCCTTTGAGAAAACAAAAACTAAGTTTGGATTAAGTTTTTGTTTAATGAGTTTATCCCAACCTTCTTTGAGTTGTAATTGAGAAATTTCCCATTTTTCAGAATTTGGATCCCACTCTTTATAATTTTTGTAAAGATCATTTGGGTCAATATTAAATTCTCTAGCCCAACGAGTTTGTCTACTTGTTTCTCTAGTTATTCGTTTATTGTCCCAGTTCCAATCATAATTGTCGTAAGCATAAGAAAGATACGTTTCTAAAGAGTTGGGACTTAAATCCTGTACTGACTGTGGGTCATCATATTCGTGCTCCCATCCTGGAACATTAGAATCTAACATATCACTTACAACTCCAGTGGTTCCAGTAAATACAAACAGCTCACTAGAACTATTTGTAACCACATCAGTAAATGATTGAATTTGAAATACAAATAATGTTTTCATATAACAAAAAAGAGTAGAAGATCCCTCTTCTACTCTTTCAATTTAATTAATTTATAAAATTCTTCTTTAGGAATAATAACAACTTCTCCAGCTGAGCAAATATTAGTTTGCTTTTTAACTTGTTTATTTCAGATTAAAATAAATGGTTTATCCTTTAATGGACACTCTGCACTTATTTGATGATATGCTGGAGTATTCTGAGTACACTTTAACTGAACATAGTAAGGAAACTGGTTTTGAGTATCAATCAAATCTACTTTCTTATCATCAGTAGATTTAGACTCAGACCTGGAGGTAACAATTCCTTCATATCCTAATTCCCTAAGTTCCTTAGCTATTTTAGTTTCATATGAATGTCCTTTAGTTCTAGAGTATGATTTAGACCTCTTCTTCTTTGGACTTTCTTCTTCTTTCTTCTTCGGCATTAACCTTAAGTTTAGCTTGTTCGATTAAGTTCAATGTTTTTTCCCTACCATACTTCTTATAATAGTCAGAAATATCTTTCGCGCCAAAATGACGGGGGATTCATAACACATAAACATCTGGAAATTGTTTTCTAAACTTATTCATGTGAGTTATTCCAGCAGAGTCATTATCGTAAAAAAGAATAATTTTTTTAAATTTTTTACTTAGCCTTTCAAATTGAGCCTCTGTAACAAAACAGTTCTCAGAAATTGGGGCTATAGCTGTAATACCACAACTATATAAACATGCAACATCTTTTAAAGATTTAGTAATTGCAAGATATTCTCCTCCCTCTTTGGGAAGAGCATGTGCTCCCTGCAACCTAAAAGATTTTCAATTAGATATAAATTTATACTTTGTATTGCCAGGAAAATATATTCTCCAGCGTTCAATATCTTCTCGAATACCTCCAAAATACCCAAAAACTAATTGTTTATCTTTATGAAGATGAAATATGTTTCCATTTAGAAAAACGTTCTTACAGGAAAATATTCTAAATTTCCTTAATATCTTTCTAGTAACTCCAAATTTTAGCCATCAATCTAACTCATACTGCTCAAAATCCTTCACTTCTATTTGTATAATAGCTTCTTGTGTTTCCTCAAACTTTTTATTTGTATATTTAATAAGAGGGGGATTAACTTGCAGCTTAGGTCGAGAGACTATTCCAAAGTCATTAGCAATAATATTTAAGGCTTTTCCGTAAGAGCATTGAAATTTATACATTACAACCGAAATGAAATTACCTGAAAAATCACCACGGAAGTCCTTAAATATAAGATCTCCTTTCTTGTTTCTATAAAAAGCACAAGTGGGTTTATTATCTTGTCTTAACGGAGATTTTAGGAGCCCCTTTTTCACAGGGACTCCTAAATAATGCTCCATTAAAGTTTCTTCACTTACACTGTTCAGAATTAGTTCTTTAGTAACAGTGGTCGGTCCTAATGTAAATTGCATTTAAACTTCTAAATTTAGAAAGGCAAATCGTCGTCATCAATTGAACTGGAACTCTCTTCTTCCAATTCATCAATATCACGACGCATGCTGTCGAGTTCAGAACCAGTATTAGCCATATTAGTAGGCTGAGCAGCGTTTGCTTTATCAATTTGTGCCTTTTCATAGGCAGATAAAGTTAGATCCTGCCCAATGAATGAAGTACTCAAGAAGAGATCTCCATTCTTGCTGATTCTTGCAGGAAATCCTGGAAAACCACAGAAACGACCATTAGGCAGAAGTTTAATCTGAACCTCTGTACCAACTACTGGATCGAGAATCTTCTTAACCAGTTTAATAAGAGTGTCAAAATCACTTGGTGCAAACTTGGCAGTCCCATCTTGAATCTTTTTATGTGCAGCAGGATTTAGTGCAGCAATAATATGCATAAGTTTACACATAAACTGTTCTGCCTGAGAAGGATCAGTAATAGCTGAATTGAAACGATTAGGCATACGTTCTGAGGACTTAGGCTCAAACATACGCTCATTATGAAGAGCACCTACTTCTCCTTCATCAACACCCTCAAAGGAAAAATCAATTGTTGAATATTCACTAGTTCCTTTCTCAACACCAGTGAATCTTACATTGTGAATACCTGCACGCAAATAACTCGCTGCGGGTTTAACCTCAGCACGAGCCGCGCTGGTAGCATCATACATTCCCATATTATTTATTTTTTATTAAAAAGGTAATTTATCTAATTCTTCAAAATTTGTTATATCTAAATCAAGAGTCTCCTCTTTTAATTCCTCTGAAGCCAATTCTGTACTAGAATCTTCAGTAACTGCTATCAGGTCAAATACCTGATCTCTAGTACTTTGTTCCAGTTTGAATATAGAACCATATTGTAATAGCATAGTTCTTTGCTTACCTTTAAAAGAAACAGTATTTGATTTAGTTAGCTTGTTCCCAGCATCTTTATCCGCAAACATTTCAGATTTGCCAATAAGAGGAATAGTTACCTCATTAGATTTTTGAGAATAAGCAATTGAGATTCTATCTCCAGCAGTTGCTCCGATTAGAGCGGCTGCTTCAGGAGAAATAATTAACTTATTTTCTCCTACTTCAATGATTGGTTGCCCATTAGAGTTAACCTTTGGTTTTGAAGATTTAATTTCTTCACACTTTAAGTTACTAATAGACTTGGTTGTTTCATCAAATTCAAATGTTACTTTAAACATATGATTTATTTAGACAGAGAGGGATAGATTCTCTCCCAATGAGATACAAATGTACCATCTTCTTGATACTCAGCTACAATGATATCTTTATTTGCCAAATGAGCAGGACGAGCACCACAAAGTACTTCTCCATTCATACCAAAATTGATACACAAATTAGATTCTTCATCACGATGAACAAATCCAATTGCATCAGATTTAGCAGATAATACTCTTTTAGTTTTACCTACAAGATCAAGATCTTTTACAGATCCATCAAGACCTTCAGATAATGCTGTATCTTTAACGTGACCACAAATAATTAAGTTAGGAGCAGCAGAGGCAATTAAGTCAATAACTGCTTCCAGTGCCTGTCTCCAAAAACTATATCCAGTTCCATTGGGAATTTGTGTAACGTCCTTAATTTCATACTTTGTAGTAAACTGAGGAGAATTTTGCCACATTTTAAGAGCCATATCTTTGGTCATTTCTTCTAAGGCTGTGATTGTATCAATTGTAATATAAGTATATGGCTTTCCTGCATCCTTGATAGCTTTAATAACCTCTTTCAGCTCTTTTAAACTAGAAACCTTAACTTTAAGAGCATCTACATATGTAGAACCATTTTCAAAGTCAAGAATAAGATTATTTTCCAGTGTACTAAGAATGGTAGTTTTTCCTCAAATTGTTATCGTTAAGTTTTTTATCTTAACTTCTTATAGTTTCCTATAAGTTCGGCGTACATTTTCATCCAAAATTTATTTGGATGTCAGGGACTCTTGGAAGGATTATATTCTATTAATAGTTTCACCTTCTACGCTCTACGGTGGTTAATTATATTATTAATTAACTTACCTCGGTATTTGCAAAAATTTGTTATATTTTCGTTTTAGAAAAATAGTGCTATTTCTGTATATTAAATCCTTAAACGCATTTTGATCTTTTCTTTTAGTTATATATAGAACATATAACGGATGTTTAGCCCTATGTTCTGTAGTGATAGGTCTAGAAAAGATATTTTGTTGAATTAAATAGCTTTGAACAGATTCTAAAAACATTCTTGAATTACAACAAATACTAATACTTACATATCCTGTTGATTTAATGGTAATACAACCATCTCCATCAAAGTATCCAAGAATAAAGGAATTAATTAAAGATTCTTTTATATTAGGAATGACAAAGTCCTTATGAGATTTATCTTCATAAATTCCCAGTTCTAATAATCTATTATACAAATAACGATCTGTTGTTTGTAACTTAACACTATTTTTATATTCTGATATTTTATTTTTAATACCTCATTCTTGTTTTATGTATTCAAGAATATATTTATCAGATGATTGTAAAGCTAGCCCTATGGAAATACCATAAGGAGTTCTAGAAATATATCCATCTGAAAATAAAAATCCTAAAATATAAGCTTTTTCAGGAGTGTCAATACTATCAAAATAACAAATTTTTTCAACTCTTTGATGATCTAGTTTCTTTTTTGGATTGCGGTAACCAAATCGAATTAAGTTTTGCTTCAATGTATGGTAATTTACATTAAACTTTTCAGAAGTTTCTTTTAAAGAGTATCCTTGTTTATAATACTCTCCAAATAGTTTAATTTGTTCTTCTGTATATTTCAATTGATTTATTTTCATATTTTAATACTATTAATTATAATAGTACAAATATAATTATTTTACCGTTATTTCCCAAACCAAAAACTAAATTTTAGCATCCACCGATTTTCCCCAATTCGATATAATATTACTATTATAAAGGGCAGGTTTCTACCTTAGGAAGTCCAAATAGAATTAAATTTTTAGGATCCTGAGTTTCAGCGGGAATCTTCGCTGTTGGTAATACAATAGACATATTATGATAAACTATATACGATGTTGTTCTTATCTATTTCTACTGTACCTACTACAGTTGTATCTATACCTCTAATGTTAGCGTTAATGTCCAAATATTTTGTGAAGTCAGTAATATCTCTTCCTAGTGGAAGCTCTTTAAACCACCCAACTTCTCCATAAAATCCACATCCTATTACTCTGTCTGCAATACCATATCTATTCTTAGATACAATAATACTTCTAAATCTTCCAGCTAAACTATGAGGTCCGAGAATTTTATACTCTCGGTATGTTGGAATTTTGTCTCTTGCAGGATAATATAGTTGAAGAACTACATCACTATCTTGAACAGGTCCTCCTGAATCCTTTACGTCATTTAAACCTGGTTCATTAAGTTCTGCTTTTCTTCTATCCATAGAAGAAGATTCTCTATTCTGCTGCATTAAAGCCATTCAAGAAAGATAAAACTTACGTTTTAGTGTAACCATAAAAGACGAAGTTAAATCAATTTCAGCTTTTAAGGTTCTTCCTTCTTCTGGTCTAATTAATGACATATGATCAATAACTCCAATTACTCTTTGCCTAGGATGTTTTGGAACATAAACTTCTTTATTTCCTACATTTTCTATAGAACCTAATTTCTTCATAAGCTCACAAATCTCTTTATATAGAATGCGAGCATTAAGGCCCTTATCAAGAATAATTAACCTGGAACCAAGAGTTGCAATCCAGTCTCTTGCCTTCTTAAGATACTGATAATCAGAATCACTGAGAATAGAATCAAAGGAAAGAATATCATTTATAGTAAGATATACTCCAAATTCTTCTGCACAATACAAAGCCATAAGCTTCGCTAGTAGTACTTCAGAACCAATCTCCAAACTAAAATAAACAAGATATATAGGTTCTTTAGGATAATCCTTAAAAAGCCGATATATAAAATACAGAACTAAAGCAGTTTTACCTGCAGAAGATGCTCCAGATATACAATAGTATCTTGAGGGTTGTATTCCACCTATAATCTTGTCTAATTTAGGTAATCCTACAGACAAACCTTTATTTTCCCCTTTTCTACCTTGCTCAATTAAATGCCAAAGTAAATTTAGATCCTCCATTAAAAATCCTGATAAACATCAAAAGAAGTGCCAACATCAGGACTAAATCCTTCAGCCTTCATCTGTGCAAATTCATTCCATTTATGAGAAGCAACGAACTCAAGAATAGAAACCTTACAAAGCTTGTTTTCACGAGCCCATCGTAAAATTTCCATCACCTCTTTATGCTTTTCTGGATTATGCCCTATTTGAGAAGAATAATAAAAGTAAAATTCCTCTAAAGTATAAAATTTCTTAGCAATATTCCTAAGACTAGCCATCTTTCCATTAATTTGGATAAATGGTTCATAGTTATCAAATAGTTCCTTTCCAAGAACTCCTGATTGTTTATAATACTTCTTTAGAAAATTTTTATTAAATTCGATATCATTAGGAACATAAGATTCTGGATTATAATTTTTCTTGATTATGGATTTTTCTTTTAGGTTCTCAAACATGGTTTTCAGTTTCTGTTTTCCCTCACAATCTGTCCACCACTTTAAGAAAAGCTCAGAATGACCTTCTTCATCCCGAGCATAGAGAGTTAATCATATTAGTAACAGTTCGTCTGCACTAATATGATATTCAGCCATTATGTTAAGTATTGTATTTAACTCCATTTATATAGTTTTGGAAGTTAAATTCAAACCTAAGTACCTACGGTTATTACGATACTTAGTACTGTTTAAAATCTATAGTTAGTAATTACATCATCTCGTTTTCTTGTGATTACTTCTTCTCCTTTTAAAACTAAGTCAAGTTGATCTTCAGTGATAGTAATATATGAAATTCCTTGATGGGCCTTATTAAACCAGGATTCTTCGTTAGTGCCTTTAACAACCAAAGTAAAAACTTCAGTTATCTTATTATTAACATAACGCAATCCCCTTCCCAAAATCTGCCTTGCATCAATTCCAGAACTAGTTCCACTAATTCTAATCTCACAATTTATATCAGGGCAATCTAATCCTGCATTAGCTGCTTTAGATGTATTAAGAACCCCTGAAGATTGAGACTTAAACAATGCAATAGTTTCTGAGTTTTCTTGTTTTTTCTTTTTGCTATGAAGAGTATATCCAACTTTTAAAGATTCCGCATCCTTAATAGTGGCTGAAAAAGTAATAATTTTTTTATCTTTTCTTGCTTCTATAATTTTTTTCGCTATTTCAAACTTTTTAGGGTGAGACATAACAAATTTTTTGCGCTTCTGCATTAATTGCATCCACGCCATAGCAGCATTTAAAACCTGCTTTCTATCATATCCCATCTTATAAGCATAATTATTACGGAACTTTCAATCAGTTGCACATTTCATTGCAGAATTGAAATCAAAATTAAAGAACGCAAAGACTGAATTAAACTTTTGGTTCATTACATAATAAGTATCCATGTCATCAACCTCCACAAGAACTTTGTAATACCTAAATGGCGATAATCATCCATTTTTTATTGCTTCTTCAGTTGTAATGACATCGATTACTTTAGTATATAAAGATAGTAATTCCTCTCTTCCATCAAGTCTTTCTAAAGTAGCTGTAAGCCCCAGAAAGAAATCATATTTAACTTGATCAAATATTTTTATCGACTGCTCCGATACCGCAGTATGAAGCTCATCAATTATTAGAAAATCAACTTCTCAAGATTTTTTTAAAATAGAATTAATAACCTCAACAGTAACATTTCCAAAGAATTTAGTTTTAGCTACGTCCCTTAGTCATTGTTCCTTGAGAATTGTTGTAGGTACAGAAATTAGAATTTTAGCATCTGGTCTAATTTTTAGTAATTTCACACAAGCCATTAAAGCTCCAAATGATTTACCAACACCAGTACTTCAAACCCAAATCCCATTTCCTTTATTATTAATTCATTTTTGAACGCCTAATCGTTGACGTTGAGTTTTGTCCATTAGTCACGTCAATAGTAACCGCACTCATCACATCTATAAGTCTTACAGTTGGAACACTTATCTGCAAGATTTTCATAGAAAGCTTCATCAGAATCTTGGTAAGCATAAACATGCTTAGATTCTCCAGGAGGCCAATCAAAATCTGAATACCTTGCATATGATCCAGAAAGATCAGCTGTATGTTCATAAACTTTATCATTAAGCCTAATAATCTCTAAGATAAAATTTAAACAATTATTTAACTCCGTTAAATTTCCATATTCTTTGTGTGTATGAGCACAATAATATCCACACGAAATATTAACTGCAGACAGATTAATGTTTTCTTTTAAAGTTCCAACATCTGTCATTGTACCTCGTGCCTCTTTGTACTTATATTTTTCTAAAAGACTATCTATATCTTCTAGAAACTCATCTGAAGTAATGTCTATGCCATTAGTATGTGTAATCAAATCTTGACCTCCCATTCTATCAGCTTGTAACAGGAATCTGCAATTATCAAAGAAATCAATATTTAAACCTGCAATTTCTGCTCCTATACAACCCATTTCTTCTTGAGTTGTGAAACAAACCTTTAGGTCTGGCAGACAATATAAACAATGTAGACAAATATAGATACCAAAACAGTCATCTAATCCAAGTCCACATTGTTTTCCTGTCTTCTTATAATAGCCATAAATTTTATTCCCTTTAATTTTTGCACATTTTACACCTGTATAATGTAAGATTTCATCAAGATGTGCTACTAGACAAGGATATACTGCTGGATTAGTAGTATTTTTTGTAATAAAAAGATTATTTTCATCATCCATTTCAAATTGTATACCTTCTATTGTATAACAGAAGTTAAGTATATAAGTTATCATGGACTGTTCCTGTCTAGAAGGATGTACTATTTCGCATAGAGCTTTTAATAGTGTTGTATTTACTTGTTCCAAAATTACTAAAATTAATTTTCAGAACCTAATCTAAATTCCAATTTTTATATTCTGCTACTCGTTCAATATCCTTCTTAATTTTCATCCATTTATTGATATGATAATCAAGATCATTGTCCAAAAGTAGTAAAACTTTGTCTCTAAGAGTTTTAAGAGCAATTGTAGACAAGGAAGATATTTTAGGGAGATCAGAAAGTTGAATTAAAGCTCTAAACTCAGCAAATGAAAGTCCTGTAGGACTTACACGCAGTCTAATATCAGGATTAAGACAAAGTCTTTCCTTGATAACTTCCATTCGATTTCTAATTTTACCTCCTGTTTCTAATTCTGTAAGCTCTTGTTTTTCTTCGTCTGTGAGTCAGATTCCCTGCGCAATAATAAACTTGTCTGTAATCATCTTTTTGTTAAGTACATCAAGCTTATCAAAACATACATCCATTAACTTCCCTACAGTAACTTTCTCATAGATAGGAGGAAGTCCAGTAAATAAAACTGAAATACTGTCTTCCACATCTACGTTATTTGCTTTTCTTTGGACATTGATAAAGTCAAGTAGATCTTTATTAGTTTTAATATCTGTCTCACAATCATGCATTAAATATCTTGCAAACAATTCAGCATTACAAGAATCTCAACATTTTTGGATGTTTTCGCGAATTACTAATTTACCAGGTTTGTAAATGTCCCTGTTAGTTAGCATTTGTTCGCAATGACGATGATATCGCTTTAGTTCATTCTGGGAAATATCCATTAAACGAATGTTTACACCAGTTTTGTCTTTTCATACCAAGCTATTAATATCATTGTCTTTAGCCGTTATAGCTTCCTTTAACTTAGCTCCAAATTCTGTATCCATATTTAATCAAACTTAAATTCTTTCATATTATTTATCTCTTTGTGTTTAATGAAGTTTATAAAATAATTAGCATTAAATTTATAAACTGCAAAATCTTGTATTTCTCTATTATATCACTGAGTTTCTCCAGCTTTCACACTTTCAAATTGCAGATATCCAGTATCTCCAATTTTGAGAGTGTCTTTATAGTCTCAATTTGGAAGCATTACAACAGTGACATATTTTAAATCATCGCAAGGATCTCTATTAAGGTCCTCAAACACCAATTTAGAATATTGTCCAGTCTGAACTGCAACTAAACAACATTTAATTGTAATCATTATAACAATATCTAGAAAGGTAATTAATACCAAGTAAATGAAACCTCGTATTATCTACAGTAGTATCCATAGTACTATGGTAATGCCCATAATACCAATCTTCTACTGGTCCTTTTTTAGACATTTCTTCGTAGCAAGTTTGAAGATAATTTCTCTCCCAAAGTAATTCTTCCAGTAATGAATCATCTCCATCACAGAATTCCATTACTAACTTTCCTATTCCATAAGGGTATGCACAGGTAGGAGCACAATGGGACGCAATAATTTGACAATATGGAATTGAATCAAAATTGTCCAACTCAACAATCTTTTCATCTTCCCAATATCCCCATTTATTATTTTTTCTATAGATTCTATCTATAGAAGTTCCACCTCCAATACACAAGATATTTTTATCTTTATATTGAATTACAGAATAATCTTCAACCGCTTTGAATCTCTTGTTATAAAGGTTTTTAAACTGTTGAGGATCATCGTGATTCCCTCTTATGGCGATAATATAATTATTAGTTTTTTCGCAGAGCTTATTTAAGAAAGAGATCTTCATACTTTCAAGATCAGGAGAAAATCCTAATCCTACATCTCCACATAAAACAATACAGGAGTTAGATATCTTTTGTGGGAATCCAACTCCTGTATTTATAAAATACTTTAAATAATCTAAATTACCATGAATATCACCACAGAAATATAGATCATTAATGTCTTCGGGTAACTTAATCAACATCTCCTTTATAAGCATTCATAATGGATTTCTCCTTACGAAGCCAAGAACCTTCCTCCATAGCAATATCTAGAGCAGTACGTGAAATTGATTCTTCTTCAACTTGTTCTTGAACAAGTCGTCCAGTTTCATCGTTATCTCCATTTAGCCAATTAAAAGTGGCCCAGTCCCCCTCTTCAAGAGCTGCATCCACAATTTCATAAATAAGTTGAGTTGTTTGAATCTCCTTATCTACAGTTAACTTAAATGGCGTTACATTATCTTCAAAAGTTTCACTAATGGCAGGAATATCAGGGTAAATATATGCTGCATCATTCTCATTCATATATGTACGAATCCATGAATGATGATGATATTCTTCATCTGCACGTTCTTTATAATACTGTTCTAGAACAGCTAATCCTTGCACTCCATAAAAGTTAGAAAAACTCATATAGAGATTATGATTATACAGTTCGTGCTTTAATTGCCGCAGTAAAAGTTTTTGAATATTCTCAGATAAAGTACACTTCCTTCTCTTAATATCTAATTTCTCTGTTGATTCCTGTGCCTCAGTTTTTAATTTCATTGTCTTTGCATTCCTTTGTCATGAAACAGCGTAATTTCTTATTATACGCTGTCATCTCTTTAATTTCCTCATCGGTTTCACAATCTTTAGCATATACTAAACAACAACCATTGGGAGTAATCTGCACTATTCTGATTTCATATTTCATTACCAGATATGTAATTTATAGAGATTTTCATGGAAATTTAAATTGAATTGCAATTCAAAGCATCCAAATAAATATGCATCAATCTCAAATTCATGGTCATTGATTTCAAACCTAAGATTGAAATCGTCATCAGTAGTATAATATCTTGTAATATCAGACTCGTTAAAGAAGATTAAGTTAATATCTTCTGTTATCATTGGAATCTCTTCCAACTCTATTGTAACTTCATCCACATATCCAGATTTTACAGAGTAGTTATTGAGATATTTCTCAATTTTTGGATCCAACGATATGTCACTGTCATATTCATGATTAACACATGGATACCAGTGATTTCCGACTTTTTTAATCTTAAAATGAACCATTATCTTCTGGTAGATCTAAACAATCACTTGCATGAGTTGCAAATAAATCCGCTAACTCATTAAATTTGTTATTATTGTGGCCTTTTACTCACACAAAAGTAACCGTATGAAACTTCAATAATTCATAAATCGGATATCACAAATCAAGATTCTTTTTGGATTGATCATTGTCTTCAACCCACTTGGTAAGATGCTTGTTGTTAATACTCGATACTACATATTGAGAATCCGAATATATGGTTATTTGTTCAGGATTTGTAAAATATCTAAGACATTCTAAAACCCCTAGAAGCTCCATACGGTTGTTAGTAGTGTTTTTATAACCCCTGTAAAGCTTTTTTATAACTTCACCATTTTGAGTTATTATTGCGGAGTATCCTCCGCAGTTAATGGATGGTTTGTAACTACCATCAGTTCAGCATTCAAACATTTAAATACCTCGTTAATTAAGAATCCCTGCAAATAACATAGAAACTCTTCATCTAACTCAACTCCTCTGAAAGTGCAGATTTTATGAGCAGCATGAAGACATTCATGTATAACGTTATATGCAGAATCTTTTATATCTGTATCATCGTATAATGCAATATACAAAAACTCATCAACATCTGATTCAGTAGAATAAAAGGTTTCTGCAACTACATTTGGTGCACTATGTCCGAATACTTTGTTATGAACATCCTGAAGGTAACTTTCTACGGATAGTGGACTTCCAATTAGGATTGACACTTTAACATTAAGAATAGGAACAGTAAATTCCCTAGCTTTCTGTATCATCTTTTACCTCTTCGTATTCTGTAAATTCATAGATATAAGTATTCCCCCTAAAGGTGGATTCACTATCTGTTAATGCTTTTTCAAAGCATTCCTTGAATTTATCTACATTTTTAGTAGAAACTTTACCATGAATTATAACTTCGTACTCCATTAGAATTTCTTAGGATTCATTGCCCATATTTCTTCTTCAATAGCCTGAGATACATTCATTCGTACTTCACGAATATTATCTTTAGTAACTTCAGCTACTTTGAAAGGATGTTCAAGGGCTCTTTTGTAAGCTAACTCACGACCAACCTTCTTTACGAAACGATCTTTAGCTGAACATACAGCTACTCCAAAAGATAATTTTGTACGATCTTCGTTAAGCAGACTACAAATAGTAATTCGAGGCATAGGCTGAATTGAAGATTTGTAAAAACCAACAACATCATCAAGAGTAAAATCTTGAGTTCCTACAACTAAAGCCTTTACAGTGCTCAGCGGAACACTGTAATAAAAACGTGCATTTTTCATATTATATATGTATTAAATTTCCTTCGGTAGTTTGAAGTCTAAAAATTTTTGCATCAGTCAATAGTTCTCCACAAGTAGAATCAAATATATAGAAAGTATCTACATAGGGAACCAATCCTTCATAATTTATTAACTTCGGTCTAAATAATCTATAAACTGGCATTTCTACTTCAGTGAGAGTCTTTATACTGTATATAGTTCTATCTACTTTATAAAAGTCTATAGGAACCTTACTTGCAACAGCTTTTGCGAACTTTACATAGTAAAAAGGACTAATTGAGTAAATTCTATCCAGAAAGTATAAAGAATCATTGATTTGCCAAAGTATTGCTCTGGCACAAACTTTGCCTTTTTCATCAAGTGCTACAGCAATCTTTACATCAGCTTTTTCATAAAACTCAAAAAAATCTTGACACTCAGCATGTCGCATACAAGAATTATGTAATGTAGATTTTATACATCTTAATTCTTCTGCATAATTATCTTCTAAATATGCTATACGTATTTTTTCAGGTTCCCAAATTTCTACACTAAGAGTTTCTCCATATCCAGAAACAAAATTGGATATCCTTTCGATATCACATCTATCCAGATAAAGGGCCCAATTGAACTTATTGAGTAATCGTCCTATAGTAGTTGTTTTCCTATTACTATCTATATATGCACGTGTGGGCTCAAAATCCTTTTTAAGAGTTTTCTCTATAGGAAGATAAGAAACTTTGCCTGTATTATAGTCAATATCTAGATAATTGACCTTTTTAGAAGGATTTAGTTCTAGAATGGCAGATAATCCAGCTGGGAATGCTTTCATAATAGATGTAAACTTATCAGACATTCTAATAATGTTCTTTCCTAAGTCATACTCCTTATATTCAACAACACCCTTATACTTAGTTACCATTTTTAATGCCCACATGGACATATTTGAAATAATATGTACACCTTTTGGGCATCCATTTTTTACGTCTACTTGTTCTGCATCTTTAACTCTTACTGGAATTAACTGATCTGCATAGTATAACTGCCTAATATGATCGGAAACATAGTCTAAATAATCATATCCTTCATACTTAAAGTAGTATACTGGAAATGATTCAAATACTTTTGATTTCTTCTTGAAGCTATTTTCTATCTCTACACTTTTTTCTACCCAAAGATCATGAATTTCTCTCCATGAATGTGATTTTGGGGTGGGAGTCTCTGCCCAATGTAAAGAGTAATTAAATATTTCTGGAGATAACCTAGATAAAATAAAGGGTTTACAGCTTAACTCGTAAGGAAAACCTTTTATCTGCAACCCTTTATTAAATTGTTCCACTAGATCATACTTATTGCAAAATGCAACAAACTCATCATAAAAAAAATCTAATGCAGTCATTTTTTATTTCTCTTATATATCTTTTTTGATTCTTTAATCTTAGTTTTAGGAAGAGGCTTACCATATAATTGGATCTCCTCTTCCCTTGATTTTTTCCTTACAGCCTTTATGTAATCTAAGATACGTTTATTTTCTAGAGAATTTAGCTTTCCACTCTTCTCCCCATCTTTTACCTTTTTCATAACGTAAATCGATTGTATAATCGCTATAATTGTAGTCGCTAACTATTGTTTTAGGATTTGGAATATTACAATCAAAATCCTCATCTTGTAATCTTAAAAAATTACTCTTTAAATAATTTTTTATTCTCCTTTTAACGATTCTGTGATAAATGCCTTTAAGACCTTTATCTTTAAAAATTGGAAGTTTGCGACTTTTTGACATAACTAAAGTTTGCGATTTAAATAACTACTAAAATCTGCTTTTACAGGACAATATTCTTCATTCGCAAATAATGACGAAGTAAGAATCATGTCTGCTGTAGTTCTATTTGTTGCAAATGCAATATTATATAAGGATGCCAATCGAGTTAATGCAGAAATATCTGTTTGATGTCCTTGTGTAATAAGATTATCACAGAAGAAGATTAATACATCAATTTGACCTTGTGCAATCATTGCACCAATCATTTGATCTCCTCCAAGAGGTCCAGAAAGAACAGAGGTTACATTTAAATATTTATTTACAAAATATTCATTTCCTTTCCAGTCTGTTTCTGCAACTTGTTTAACCATGATATTGCCAAGTAACTTACCTGTAGTGCCTGTAGCAATAATATGATGATTATATAATGACTGTTTATTGAATTTAACCCAATCAATTAATTCCTTTTTCCTTGCATCATGTGCAACAAGTGCAATGTTTAATTTTTTCATATTTAAAATAATTCTTCTGGATCTTTAAAATTAAGTAACTCATTAGGAGAAATATAATAATATCCTACCTTATAATCAGCATATTTTACGGTTTTACACTGTTTATAAATTTTAACATCAGGAAACCCTACAGGAAACAACCAGTAATAGTAAATATCCTCAGAATTAGTAGTTTCCCAATTCTTATTTCCAAATCTAGATAGTAAAGGTAATTTAATTTGTGCTCTTGTTAACTCAATATAATCTCCTCTACCTCCATGAACTACTCTTTCAAAACCATTTGCAAATAAGAATCCATTCTTAAGATATAGTTTTTGTTCAATCATAATTCATATTTTAGGGTGTATAACCAAATTCGAATCGGTGACCTCCAGAGCCACAATCTGGCGCTCTAAACCAACTGAGCTATATACACCATATAGGAGGTTAATCCTCCTTATATACCTTGTGTTCCCTTAAATGTTTACCAATATAAACTCCTACACTTAAAGGAGCATAAATACCTGCAAACAATAAAAGTATATAATCTGAAAACTTCCAAGGTTTTCCGTCATCAGAACCAAAAATAATACCTGCACAAATCAAGTAATACACTAAAGAGAAAATCATAGTCTATTCTTTAGGAATTAAAAAACTAGACGTAACCTTGGTCAAAAAATCACTATCGACTTTAACAATAGCATCTAATCTATCTTTACGTCTATATACTCTAAACATATCATCTCTATTGGTAGTAAAATTGGAAAAATCAATTTTACCCTTTAGAGACCGTATTAAAGAAATTCTTGGACAGATACACCAAGTAGTTTCCAACTCAAAGGCTATATAATCAGCTTGCCCGAATAGCCAGCCTTTGTCTCCATGAACGTTTCTGAGTTCTATCCAATGAATATCATAGTTAGGAAGTAAATCAGAGCGGTTGGTTTTCTTTGCAGCTTTAACATCGAAACTATTTGCTCCTACCCAGATATCAATATGACGATAAATGTCATCTTCCTTGCTAGCTTCTTCTATTATAGAGGACGAAAGACTTTTAGCTTTGCAAAGAGCTAAGGCAAATTCTAATTCTTTCTCTTTACCTTTTTCCAAAAAGCTATTCTGAATCATGCTTACAATGGGCTTCTACCTCTTCTAAAGAACTAAATACTTTATCCTCCCTAATAGATTCCTGTTTTCCATCGATACGGTAATAAATACTTGTATAATCAGGATATACATGAATTCTAATAGATGTAATTATGTAAGGAGTTGGATCTGGAACTTCAACATCAATGAAATATCCTCGAGAAAAGTCAAGAGCAGTTTTCTTTAAATATACTTTCTGCCCTATATCATATTTTGTAGGTATTGTTGTAATCATTTAATCTACAATTTGTACAAATCTCTGTCTTTCTGTAGTTACATAAGGATTCTTATCTACTACGTCAACAGTTACAATTTTTTGTTTTTTCGTAAACCATCTTGGAAGGAACCACTTCCTTTGCTTAATTGGTTCTTTTTTCCAAGAAGTAATAATATACTTTTCATTGTTAAACTCGCTTGACACTCCTACTTCATTTGGATATTCAAGATGTAGACAAGTTTTAGCCCATTTATCTTGAATACACGTATCAAGTTTAAAACCAGGATCTTTAAATATAGTATCTCTAATAAAAATAGTATCTGACTTAGAAATATGTTCTAACTGATATTGTAAAGATTCTAATTTCTTATCCTTTATTTTGAGTTCTTGGGCTACTTCTCGCATTTTCACAAGAATTGAATCATTCATGTGGGTCATTTGAGCTAACTCAAATTTGAAAACTATATTACTTTCCTTTAAAGCTGAATTTTCAGCCGAGTATGCTTTTTCATTATTAACGGATATGTCTAATGATTTATTTAAATCATTTATCCTTACATTCATGAAGTAAACAGTTATTCCTAAAATAATTGCAACTCCACTTAAAATTTTAGTTATTCAACTTCTCATACGTTATATGTTTATAAATAGCCCATAACATAGGACTAAGTATGATAGCAATAGCTAATAGTAATCCAATCAACCACCACATATTAATTATCGTAAAGTTCAACAATTTTGAATCTTAGTGCTTCACTAAATCGAATTAGTTCCATACGATCTTTTATTCTTTTCCCATACCATTTACCAGCCCCAGGATTATGTAGTTTAATTGCTCTATCAATATCTCTAGTTGGATTATAATGGTCATTCATCATTTCAAACATAGTTAAAGCTTTATCAAGATCCCAAGCATCCTCTAACACAAAATTAGTGTTATATAAGTTATTAACTTCATCAACATAAATTTTAGTGATTTGGAATGGGCCTATTGCATTTTTACTAGATTTTACTTTTGGATTTCTCTCACATTCTACTTCAACAAGTGCCATGATAAAAACTTGCCACTCTGTAAGAGAATCACAATCTTCTGTAATAATTACAGGAGAGTTTACTGGAGGCACTTCTGATTTACATGGACGATCTAATGCTAAACAAAATAACATAAACATCCCCAGAATAGTAACCCATCCAATAAACATCTGTTTTATACTCATAATTTTAAATTTTAGCAGGAGAATAAGGACTCGAACCCTAACCAAGCGTTTTGGAGACGCTCAACCTGGTTTTGAAGACCAGTATGCTACCATTACACCATTCTCCCATCCATTATTTACGCCTTTTCGGGAATAACCTTATAATTGTTTGCTTCTAAGATAACTTTACATCAATGAAGTAATTCCTCAGTACTTAGATTTCCTTTCATTTGATTAATAACTGGAAGAGTTATTCCCATATTACATATATCATTAGTACCACCTTTTGATACAGGTATAATATGATCTAACTGATAATCATCAACTTCTATATCAATTGGAATACCTGTAATATAACATTTAACTTTTGTTCCTCCTAAATGCTCTAATGCTTCTTTATAAGTGTATTTAGTCACAATAGTACCTTTACCTTTATACCGATTCTTAAAACTTGAAGTAGCTGTTCTAAACTTCTTATTTCAATCTGTGCACATCGTAGAAACTTCTACATCTTTAATTTTTCTTAGCCTGTAATTAGAAACTCTGGTTATAAATTTATAGCGCCAATTTTCTCGTTTCTTACTACTAATTCTTTGAAGATGTTTTTGTTTCACTTCACCATTACAATAGTACGAAACAGTACTTTTACTACATTTAAGTTCCTCTACAATTTGGCTGTATGTTTTTCCACTACTTCGGAGTTGTAAAATCTGTTCTTGTAATTTCATTTAGTAGGACATTTAAATCTACTTCTTTCGATTTCTATGAATCAGATCTTCTTTAGTCTTTACAGGTTCTTTTGCTGCATAAGGATAACTTCGGAATAGTTCTCCAGAAGGTCCTGAAATAGTAGCATAAACATTAAATCCATTTATAGTAAGATATGTGTAAATTATATCTAGTTCAGAACCAATATAAGATTTTATAAGACAAGATAGTCCATAATCACCTTCTATAGAAAGTACTCGGGAACCTTTTGCATGCCAAAGACAGTTCTCCTGACTATTCCAAGTAGGAGGTGCTGTAGAAATACAGGATTTACCTCCAGTTATATATAAATAAAGTTCTTCACTCATAGGAAGTCTTTCTGTTTTAATTGTTCCATATGTATACGGATTACTAGGGCTTACAGTGATACTATTAGTATAGATTCCAGTTGAAGGGATGTATCAATTTGAGGTAGTAGAAGTAAGATTTCCACTGCCTACACCTGTTGCTGAACATCCCGCAGTACCTATAGGCCCTTTAGGCCCTGGATCATCCCCTTTAATACTCGCTCAATTTTTAGTATCTCCTAGGTCTGCTAGACCAGGAAGATTTGTCGTTGAAAAATTTTCAATATTCATTTTATATTAGTTTTAAATATTATTAAGTACCCCTGACAGGACTCGAACCTGCACACCCGAAGGCACTAGATCCTAAGTCTAGCGTGTCTACCAATTCCACCACAGGGGCCTCTTTTATAGTAATAAATGTAATTGATTTACATCAGTTACTACTGTAACCATTTCCTTCACATTATCTTGAATTAATGGGCAGTCTAGGAACCATTGCCAATGATTTCCAATTAAACAAATCAATGGTTTTTTCTTACGTCGTCTACATTCATCTAGTGTTAAGCATAATTCTGCTAAAGTGCCAATTCCTCCAACCTGAACAATAAATACATCACTTGAGGAAATTAACATTCTAAGTCTATGATAAATATCAGGAGCTACAGTGTATTTGGTTAAATATGGATTACCTTTAGTAAATCCAAATGTAGCACAAGTAAAACCTTCCACTTCAGCTCCAACAGCGCTAGCTCCTAACGAGACAGCTTTCATCAATCCTCCATAACCTCCGTTATAGACTTTGTAGCCACATTCAGCAAGAATATTTCCTATATAGACGGAATCTGAATATTCTTTAGAAGCCTCATCTGTTCTTGCTGCTCCAAAAAAAGTTGCTATTTTACCCATATACTTTCTCTAGTTGAAGTTCAACTACATCTTTAAAAACTTTATACTTATCATCAAGTAAGTTTATTGAAGCTGTACGTTTATCTTTATTAAATGTAAACATTGTTACATGTGAAAAGTTAAAGACATATGTATCTCCAGTTTCTAAAACTATCCTAATTACTAACGGTTTCATAATTTATATTTTTATTTTTGCGGAGAGCAGTGGAATCGAACCACATGCCAGAAAGGCACACATTGCTTAGCAGGCAAGCCCTATCACCATCAAGGATTACTCTCCAAACCTTTAGACGTCCTTCAAAAAATTAAATCTAAGGACAATGTAAATTATTCCTGTTATTACTACTGCTTCAGCAAGTAATCCAATAGAAATCATACTTCCTAAAGCTGCAATAACCCAAATGAGAATTGCTGTTGTTAAGTTAGCTATATTGGTAGATTTATCCTTCCAAATGATCCCAGCACCAATAAAGCCAACTCCAGAAGCTATCTGGGCAGCTACTCTAGAAGGGTCTCCACCTATTCTTGTAGAGATATATGTAAATATAAAAGATCCTAACATTAGTAGAACAACGGAACGAATTCCAATTACCTTGTTAGTTTTTTGTCTTTCATATCCAAGAACTGCTCCACAAAAAATTAATACAGCTAAATTAAGAAAGAACATACTAAATATAAACTAACTTGTTACATTTTGGACATGAATAGATGCTTATAACATTTCCATTAGCATCCTTAGTTTCTCCTATATATCGTAAAGGAGATCCGCATATATTACAGTAAAGCATTATATAATAAAATTATATGAAATAAATGTTGTAATAAATAAAATTGCCGCAGAAAGCCACAGAATACCGAACCCCTCTGAGTCAGTTCCTTTTGAAGTCATTTCTTCAACAAGTACAGGTCCAAATAAAAGAAGTGTAAACAAAACACATAGGCTAATTACGAAAATATTCCTATACAACTCATAAGTTTCATTAGGAGCTACATAAGCCTCTACAAAAGTATATGTTAAAATAGTTCCTGGTTTATTACTATACATATGATAATCTTCTGGAGAGGCATCAACACTAAAAATTCTATTACTCTGTGTCTCTTGAAGAATAAGGTACATATGGCCAGAACGTTTATACCCTCCAGAAACTTTTTCTCCTCCAATAACCTTACATTGATACTCATGTTTCTTTGTATAACTACTAAACCCCGAATTATGTAAGTTAAAACATATAAGTACAACTACTATTGAGGGCACGATATACGCGCAAATTTTAAGAAATGTTTTCATTTAAATATACTACTAAGAATAACCCAAGTCCATACTTGCTCATAAGCTATAATTTTCTCACACATACAAAAAGCATATCTACCATAAGGATGAATAAGAATATGCTCCTGAGTCATGTTATTTCTAAAAGTATAACCTTTCTTTTTAAGATATCTTAAAAGAAACCATCTAGAGAATTTGTTTGTATGTATATAAATATAGGGAGTCATAATTTAACTTTTTATAAATTCTTTATATCCGTTTAATAAACCAAGAATATTCTCTCTGCCAACAGGATTTGCAGATTGACTTGCAAACTGTGGAAGAATATATCCTTCATCTATACATTTATCCACAATATACTTAGCTATATCATATCCAGATTTTTCTTCCCCTAAATCATGATCTAGACAAATTGCATCAGGCCATTCTTTCTCAAGAAAATCAATCGCTTCTTGGTAAGATTGAGCCCATATTACTTTACAATTCCGCCCAATTGGACTGAAATTCATCCAATCATCTTCCATTGGATTACGAGCATCATCTACCCAAAGAAGTGTTCTCATTATTCCTGAATTTTTCTTTTAAACGTACAGCTATATTTATATAGAGGTGCAAATTGAGGTATAACAGTTTCTTGCACAAGTTCCCATCCTTGGTTTCCATATGAATTTAGCCAATCAATAAAATCCTCACCTTGATATGGAGTAAAAGTATCTACTTTGTATTCTCACTTTGTCATTGCATTTTAACTCACTATACAAAATTTAACGCTCTTATAATTCCAGCTTCTAAACACTCTAGATAATTAGTATATACTTCAGAGAAAGTATCATATGGTTCATCTTCTTGAGAGTTAGTTTTATAGATAACAAACATCCATCCATGAGGATACCAGTGTATCTCTACATGCAGAAATTTCTTCTCTCTAAGCCAATCTAAAATATCATATAAACTAGAAGAGTTATTATATAATGGAATCTTTTTATTAGCCAATTTTTTAATTTGTTCATTAACCATTTTATTACAATTCTTCAGTTTTTCCACAACTAATACATTTACTGTATGTAGTACAAGCTAAATTAGATGTACCAAGGGAAAGTAAGCTTGTAAAAATTCTAGCAGCGCCAGACGCACCATAACCATCCTCCGTCCAAACAATATGAGTGGTTTCTCTTCCACAATTTGGACAGTATGTTTTTATATATTTCATACCTAAAATCCTAGTATTTTTGATAATTGATCTGTATATGTAGTATATAAATCATCAGGCCAAAAATCTAATTCTCCATTAGTACCTATTCGACACTTATGATCTTTATGTATAATATAATATCCTCTCAATTTATTTTTAATAATTTGGATACGAACATCATTAAAAGCTAATTCATTTTTTATAATTCCAATTAGCTTACCTTCAGGATTATATAAAGGAACATGATCCTCTTTAATGTGATTATTAATTTTGATTTTCTCCATTATATTTCAATTAATCCATCTTCTATAGTAAGATTTTCTAAATCAACAATAGATTTTAAAGTAGCAATTGTTTCAGGTTTAAATGTTACAGGAAAACCCATAGAATAATCTCCTTCAAAAACACATTCATTTTTATAAACCTTTCTAAGCACATTGTCATCTCCATAATCATTCACTTCATAATAACCAGGAGTTTCAAAATAACTTTCAGGTATCCTAGCTGTTATAATATGGTTGTAGTCCAGAAATGGAGACCATGTACTTTCTGATTCTTTATGAATTTCACAATTTTTAAACCTGAAAATATAAACTTTTTCAGGTTTTACTTTGGAGAACATTAGGTCTCCATTTTTATCTCTATATATCCATGCCATATTATAATGTTATTAGTACAGGGAGCGGGAGTCGAACCCGCAATGAGCATTGCAGCTCGCTGGATTAGAAGTCCAGTCCATTATCCATTCTGGTCACCCCTGCTTTTATGATATCTATAATAATGTCTATCTCCGTTTTTGTTTTTAGATTTAAATGTATCTAACTGAGAATCACAATTAGGACATATACACCTTAAATTATCTCGTCTATTGTTTGCAGCATGCCCGTCAATATGGTCTAAAACAAAAACTAATTCTTTCCCATTTCACTCAGGCTTCATTCCACAAATTGCACATTTATTATCTTGTTCTGCCAAAATAAATTTTTTAAATACTCTAGGAGAATAATTAGCCCTCATAATAGAAGGATCTCCATTAAGAATTAAATTATATTTTTCTTTTGATTGAAACTCTTGCTGACATTTACAACTACAATAAATTCCACTATGGCTTAAATATAATATAAACTCCTTACCACAATTTTTACATATTCCTTTTTTAGCAGTACCTTTTCTAAATGTTTCTTGAGGATTTATATTTCTTCTAGGGGCTATATTAATTCCTAGTCTACGAACAGCGTTTCTAATATTAGAGCCTGAACAGTTATAAAGCCTGCCTACTTCTTCAAAACTTCTTCTTTCTGTAATAAGAAGTTTAATTAAATTGTCTTTTTCTAATTTTCAATTCATATAAAAGTAATTTTAGTTTAAATTTCGTACTACAAATATACAAAATTTAAACTAAAATTACAAGTTCGAAATTCTTATTCTATCCTATCTTTTAATATATTAAGATAATAAATAGTAAGTACAATCATTCCTCCAAAGTAGAATATTCCCCAAGGAGCAGACCACATAGTTAATGCAAATCCAAGTCCTAATAATAAACATAAAACAAAGATTCCAAAAACTATTACTGTGTATAAATCAAGATTATTCATTTTATTTGTAATAAGCATTTCTTTCAGAAGGAGACATATATTCCCATTCTACATTCTTAAACTCTTGAAGAGTTCTACATCCAGTATAAGACATAGCAGATCTTAATGCGGAATCAAATTGAGAAAGTAAAGACTCAAGAGTATATTCAACAGGAACCCAAATCTCGATTCCTTCTTCAGCCTTTTTAGTATCAGAAATGTCCTTTTGACCACGTTCACTTGCCATTCCGTAGTATAGTCTTTCTTTGGGGTACAGTCCAATAACTCGTTCTCTGTCTGCTTTAGTTAGAGACATAAAATATCTAAGCGTCTCAGGATTATCATCTAGTCCTTTTGTCCGAGTTTGCCCGCAAGCCTCCTCACATTGTGCAAACATTTTGCCCATCATAACATAATCAGCACCTAAAGCTAAACACTTTATAGCTCTATCTATTGTAGAAATGCCTCCATCTGCAATAATTTTAGGAGCTTTCATAGGTTTAGGAGAAGCATTAATTAGTGTCTTACAGGTGGATAACTTTCGTAGTAACCATTCCATCGAAGCATGTATTCCAGTTTTTACACCTGTAGTACATACACTACCTGTTCCAATACCTACACGAACATAATCTACTCCTGCGTCACAACATTCCCAATAAATATCTGGGTGTGCGATATTTCCAACCATTATGATAATAGTACTCCATCTTTCTTTAGCTTTTTTAACTAAATCATAAATTTTCTTCATATGACCATTAGCCAGATCAATAAGTACTAAAGGACATTCATCAGAGACTTCTCCTTCACAAAAGTACATTTCAAATTCCTTTAAACTAAAGGCACACCAAACATGGTTACATGCATTAAGTCTAAACTGTAAATTATCTATACGTCTTGGAATGATTGGAAGAACATCAGCCTTTGTAAAAAGTTGATAATTTGATTCATCAATAACGGATGTCATAGGAGAAACGAAAATAGGATATGTTCCTAAGTCTCCTAAAGGACTACACTCACTACGACTTGTAATATCCGTGGCTTTTGAACTAGGTAAAATACCTATTTCATCTAAACTATACATCATCTTCTATTTCCTTTAAAATCTCACAAATTCAGTAATCAGGATCATTAATTAAATAATGATCTCCAAACTCATTCCTTAAGCACATTTCTTCATTCACTTTTGTATCAGATAATGTTCTTAATGAATTATATCGAAACCCCTCCCCTTCGGGAGCTTCAATTGATTGTATTCTATATAAAACAGTTTTCATATGTGGGCCCTACTGGGCTTGAACCAGTGACCTACTGATTATGAGTCAGTTGCTCTAACCAACTGAGCTAAGGGCCCTTAAAAGGCGGATTTACTCCGCCTGTAAAGCTATTCTGCTTTCTTATCACAGCCTACTTCAGGAAGTTCTGTGAAATACTCATTATAAATATTCTGAGCAATTTCCAGACAGATTTCAGCGTTGCGCAGGTCATCACGAAGCTTGAACATCTGAGTTACCCACTCATCTGCCTTAAAGTCCGTACCTACAACCAGTGATTCGGTTGATTTAATCGACAGATCCTCCAGATTCATAATCTTGGACTTAATCTGACGAATCTCTTTCTCAATGAGATTAACCTGATCCTTAGCTGCTTCACGGGCATCAGCATTGATGATTTCAGCACGTTTCTTGAGTACTGCAGTTCCAGTAGCACTCAGAATTTCATTAAATTTATTCATAAACTTTTATTACTTTTATATTGTTTGGAAGTTCTTCTTTATCCCAATCCTTATAAGAATTGGTAATTGTTATTGTTTTGTAAAGTTCTGACAACTTTACTAAAGGTTCTTTTTGGATAGCATGTGTGACACGTAAATGCACATCAGTTACTCCCATGTCTTGTAATGCTTTATAAATTGCAAAGAAAGTTCCTCCACCATCACATAAGTCATCAAAAACTAGAATAGAAGTATTTGGCTTTATTCTAGAAGGTAATTTTACCTCTAACTTATCTCTTGAAATCCTATGCTTTGTAGCATAGTATGTCGTATCAAAGTCAAAAAGCTCACTATAACGATGATAGGCACCCTCATCAGGGAATAAAACATTCTCTGGAATATTAGAACCTGGTTCTAAAGCAAAGAATGCAGGCCAGTCATTATCAATTACTCCTTCTGTAATCAAACGCTTAGAATGAGGATCTAGTACTAGAATTTGCTGTGCTTGTACAAAGATAAGACATTTTTTAACAAGTTCCAAATCTAATGCCTCATTAAAAGAAAATAATCTATCAGTTCGCGCTGCAAACAAATAAGCTATTTGTAGATAGGAAATCTGGATACCTTGACGATGACAAATATCCGCTAATTGCATTAGAATCCAAATATCATTCAAATTGGATAATCTAGTATAGATCAGCAGGGACTTTCGTCTATCCATTTCAGACTCAAGTACAAGATGGGATTGGGAATCAGGATAAGTATCAATTCGATACTTTATTTCTGACTTTTCTGGGTATAAAAAGTTAATTATTTGCATACAGAGTCAAAATTCTTTTTGCAGGTTTTGATAGAGTAATTATAAGGAATTCCTAAGTCATGTCCTACACATATGTCACAACATGTTTCAATCAACCTTACTTTATATTCAGGATTAAAGTGTGATTTAACATGATCAATTCCATATAAGACTAATTCCTTATTGAATTCATAAGTTTGAAATTCTCCTTGAAAAGGATTATTTAAATTTGTTTCATAAGGGTTATTAATCTCCTTAAATATAGAATCTCCAATAGGCCCTTTACCATGCCTTGTTAAATAAGATCTATATACAAAATTAAATATTATTTGATCCTCAGTTAAAAAGAATGGAAGATTATTCCATGATGGACAACATGGAAGTGGGGTAGTATATTCATGTGAAAATCCAATATTAGGGTCCAAAAGTACTCCTTGAGAACCCTCAAATATCACAGAAGTCTTTTCTTTCCATGCTAATTTAGATAACGTATCCTCCAATACTATATTGGGATAAAAAATCTTACAATAAGTATGTACTAAAGAATCTAAGTTATCGAAAACATGAGCAAATCTTGAATAAGTTTCCTTAAACTGGAGTCTATCTTCCGCCCATTCTCTAATTAATCGGAGCTTCATTTTTACAACTTGAGGAAAAGCTAAATCTTTTACATATAAAGCTAATCCTTCTCTTTGTCTCTGAACAGTCTCCCATATTCCTTTCCCTACTGTAGAACCTTTACCCCTTTCAGAATTCAACATTACATCAAAAGGAGTTGTTATTTGTACATATGGATCAAAATATTGGATAGGGATATTACATCCTAGGAAATCTAACTCCTCTCGCTCCCGCATCCATTGTAGTGGATCCATAACACATTGTTTCGTCCAATAAGTAGGTGCCTTAGCAAATGTTCCAGACCCAAAGCAAGAAAATATATGCATTGTTCCAGACGAAGTAACTACTGTGTGCCCTGCTTGATGCCCTCCAGAAAATCTAACAACTAGAGGTTTTAAATGTTTTCTTTTAGCGTCGCAACAGAGGGCATGAGTCACTTGACCCTTGCCCTCGTCGCCAAACGTACAACCCACTACAATATTATACATTATCGTCGATGTATGTCAAATATATTAGGTTTTGATTCTGTATTTTCTACAGTTCCTTCTGCAGAAATCTCTTCAATTACTGAAGAGCTACCTTTTAGAGTTTTACCCATAGCTTCACAAATGGCTTCTACAACTTCATCAGGCTTGCACACAATAAAGTTTTCTCTAAGAATTTCTTTCATTTGTTTAGCTACTACCTCATCATAATGTTCACTTCCATGTCGAACATGGATATGAAACACATGATACTTTTCACAAGCGAGTTCATAAGCCTCTTGCCAGGTATAATCACGCTCATACTCCATTCCAGTGAGAGCTGCCAAAGTTCCCCTACTTATTCTTGTTAAAGTAGGCTCATCACCAACTGTAAAGAGGAATCCTTTTTGCTTTCGCTTTTCCCAACTATCAATTGACGTATGATTTCCTGCAATAATCCAAGGAAGTAAGTAGGATTCTCCACTATTACCTCCACCACGACCCTCCAAATAAATTTTAGAGAGACACTGATTAATTGCAACAGTTGAAGATTCGAATTGACCTACCTGACACGGGTAGTAATCACATTCATGATCTCCCACTCCCATAAAAAGAATTTGAGGGTGTTTAACTCCAATAGAATCAATAATAGAATCCATTAACTTCGGAAGATAATCCCTGATCATCTTATCAGGAATTGAACCCATTGAACCAGTTTCATCTAATGCAATGAAAACTGGAAGAGATTCTGGGTGTTCCTCAGAATCTCTAGATTCTCGAATATGTGTCTTACTTTTTGTAAGATCCATTTCTTCGTGTAGAGATCTTTGATGAAAGATTTCTTCTCTGGATTTTTTAGTATAGCTATCAGCAAAAGCTTTATATGTGCTAGAACTCCATGATCCGCTTCCCATATTAATAATGTATTTTAATTACATGATCTTTGTGATACGCAGCTTCATGTAATTTTAAGATTTTTAATTCTTGTTCAGTAAAAGCACATTGTATTCTACCTGTGCAAGTAAGATTTCGCTGCTTTACAATAAGAGTATCAAGCTCTTTGTATGTAAAACCAAAATTTTCTTCATCAGACTTTCCTGTTAATCCATCTGCAGGAGTCTTATGTATAAGATCATATGGGAGCCCCATATAGTCTCCTAAAGAAATAACTTCAGAACATGTTAGTTGAGAAATAGGATTAATATCCGATGCCAAATCTCCCCACTTAGTTCCCCAACCAATAAATAATTCTGAAGCATTACTAGTCCCAGCTACTCGATATCCTACAGACTGAGCTATAGTATATAGAATAGTCATACGAATACGAGGAGGAACATTAGTAAGAGCCTTTTTCGTTACTGGAATGTTTTCTTCATTCCCTTCCACTGTAGTTATTTTCGAAACATCAATTTGATGAATAAGTTCATCAAATGCATTCTCTATATTAACAACAGTATAGTTAATACCAAGAAAGTCACATACTGTATAACTATCCTCAATATCAGCTTGCTTACCATTAGGCATTAGCACACCTAATACATTTTCCTTACCTATAGAATCTACCAATAATTTGGCCACTACAGTAGAATCCTTTCCTCCAGAAATACCAAGAACATACCCTTTCACATGGGTACGTTCTTGATAATTCTTAAGAAAGGAAACTATTCCTTCATATACTTCTTTCATTAGAATTTCCCGTTCCAAAGAGTTCTACGAATTTCTGTGAGAGTAGTTTGCTCCCTCATTTTTCCATCTGAAAAGATAGGACGAAGTAAATTGAAAGGCTCATTATGAGCTTCTTTCAGTGTCATACCTTCATCACAATCAAACTCACCAGTTACATGGTTGTAGAAGACAGCACAACATCCTTTGTGGGATTTCTTCATTCCTGAATCCGTTTTAGGATCTTTGTAGACCATGATAGATTTAGTTTTTCCATCAATGGTTTGTTCTACATAGCTGCATTTAATTGCTACATTAAATGTATCGCGAGAGAACATATCCACATTCCCAAACTCATCCATGTAAGAAAGCATGGAAAATCCTCCTGCACCAAGTGCAACATTCTCTGCAGAGAATCCTTTATCATACAAAATCTGATAAATCTGTTTTGCACGTAACTGAGTGATGCCATCACCATATAAAGCTCGAACATGAGGATCTAAGACTTTATACCCTTTAGAGTTGACAGTACCTCCAAAAGTCTCCCAAAGAGAGAAAACTGTCTCAGTTACAATTTCTACAGGATCCCCAGAGTCACCACGAACATACAAAGTGCCGTTTCTACTGAGAATTTCTTCCTTAAGAGATGGAAGAATCTCATCGACAACATTCCAGTAATCATAGGAATCACTTACCATAGAGAATGATCCATTCGGGTAGACCTCAGTAAGGAGGCGTCGAATCATAACTTTTTCATCCCCATCAATGGCAGCAGAACTACACATTACGGAGTGCTCAGTAGAAGCCATACCTCCACCTACTACAGACATTGGGGTATGATAATACTTTGAAGCATACATAATGCCAGGAATAGTCGCAGTCTTATTAAAAGAGAGCAAAAATCCACACGAAGCTTTAATAGCGCCATGAAGTCCAACTAAACTTCTAAATCCGAACTCAGAAATAGCAGAACGACCAGAAATATCAGAAGTTTTAGAATAAAAATCATTTACGATACTACGATATTTAGTTACAGCAGTTGCAACACACATTGGATACCAAAGCTCAGAGAGCATCAAGGTTTCAATGAAATTAGTACACCATGCAAATTCTGGATTAGTATTAGAAATCTCGATACAGGGGACATTCATTCCTACTTTATATCCCTCAGGAAGTGCCCAGATCTCGATAGGAAGATATCCTAACTCATGAAGCTTTTTAATTTTATCCGAATTAACACGGTCTGCTCCCATAGTAGAAGAAATTACAAATTCATATTCTGCAATAACTTCTTCTAAAGAACGACTAAAGAAAGTTTCATTCATGTATTCAATCAGATACTCCTCAATAAATGCTTGAATACCAAAAACTACTACCTTATCAAATTCAGGAATCCTAGTTTTACGAGGTACATAGTAAGAAACTACCTTAGTGATGCTAGGGTCATATTGCTCTGCATGACATTGTTTATAAAAATCAGTCAGTAGAGCTCCACAAGGTTTAAACATATTAATAACGATTAATTATAGTCATTTGTAAACCCTCCATAACATCTAAAGCTTTGTTATGAAGTTCATTATTATTAGAACGACAGCAGGAAGCATCTATGATGATATCTGCATCAGGGAATGTTTGCTGAAAACTTACAGCACATGAAATAACACAAAGATTAGTTACTACACCAACCAAAGTAATTTCTGTAATGCAATCAGCGATGTCGAATAAATATTCTCCATCACCTGCCTTAGCATCATTAAACTCATCCTGGATAAATCCAAACCTATTTAGTTTATCCATTACATAGCAGGAACGAAGATAAGGCTTAAACTCCTTAATAAGCTTATGACCTTCAGTTCCACAAACGCAATGAAGAATTGGAAGATTTCTACCTTCACGAGTCATAGCATAGCCAAATCCCCTAGTATCACTATGCTCATAATGAGTATCCCGAGTAAAAAGAACAGCATCATCTGCTGTTATATACTCTTTAACTAATCTCTCTATAGGAGAAATTATTTCTTCAGCACCAGGAACCGTTAATGCACCTCTGATGAAGTCTTCTTGCATATCAACTACTACAAGTAATCGCATATATCTTTTTTATTTATAATTAAATAGCTATCCTTGCCAAAAGGAATAACACTAGAATTAGCTTGTCCAATTGTATTTATAATTACCTCCTTTTTAGACTCCCAAATAAAAATCTGTAGAAGTCTACTGGTTCTTTTCATAACCCAGGCCTTATATACCTTTTTATTAGTAATTATAAATACATCGTCAAATTGTTCTAAGTCAATTACTTTTTTAGGAAATTCTTTTGAACTATCAGTTGATGGTTCATTAAACCTTCTAAATATTCTTAAGAATCATCTCTTCATCGCTTGAACTTTTTCTTTACTAAAGGTTTTCCTCCCTCTTGGTCTTTAAACTTCTTAGGCCGTTTTGGCATTCTAGGTTTATCCTCCTCACAATAATCAGGAATTTGATAATCTTTAAGGTACTTACCCATAATTAGATTATTAATAAAAAGGCTCTAGTACTTCTACTAGAGCCTATTGAGTTTACATCTTAATGAGAGACAGAATCTCTTGATTCATAGCCTCATCAAACAGATCCCGTGTAGTCTGTACCTTTCCATTTAAGAAAGATACAATCTGTGCTGAATATCCAGACATGTAGTAGACATTCTTGACATCACCATAAGTTTGGAATGGAGTGCGATTCTGCGCATTATATCCGTAGTAATCATTTCTCAAATTCCAAAGGCAAATGACAAAATTGTCAACATACTCTTTAGAAAATCCTGCAGCTGTCAATGTATCATGGACTCTTTCAACTGAAGTCTTATTCAGACTTGAAGCATCAAACTCACAATCACTGATACAAAGAATTCCTTTAGGAAATTCCTCTTCTGGAACACCTTCAAGCTTCAACTGAGCAAAGAGGTTAATAACACCCTCAAAGTTTGTACTTCCATAGTACCCCGAATGGTCATTAAACCATTTCTCCAGAGGAGTTTCTCCTTTCCACTCATGCATCATAGCTTTTGAGTTAAACTCAATCCATGCATTTTGGAATCTCCCTCTTAAGAAATAAGAGAAATACAGAGCAATTGCCTTACCTACATTGTAGCAAGACATGGAAGTTCCAGTTGCTTCTGCACCCATTGAACCAGAAGTATCACGTACTACGATAAGGTCTGTAGTATTGCCCTCTTCCTTACACTTATTAACAAGGGTCATAAATTGCTTGTTAATAGTATCTTTGATATGCTGCTCTATATTACGAGGAACAGTGTTACAAATAGGTTTAAAGAGCTCATGTACGAAACCTGTGTACTTCACCTCCTTTGTCTCTGGAGCTCCTATCCATTCCTGATACTTCTCTTTGAGATTATGATTCTCTAAGAACTTGGAATGTACAAGAAGGTTTAAGGCACGACCATGAATCTTATCAAAGTCAATCTCCGTATATCGTTGCTTTGAAATAAGCTGTTGCCAGCTATGTGCTGTTCCTGCAGCTTTCATCCTTGCATAAGAACGATATACTTGATACTTTTCAGCATCTGTCCTTACTCCTGACGCGCCGTAAAGTTCTGAACACAGCCATTTTGCAATCATACAATTTGCTTGTGCCTCTACTGTAGTACACTTGGAACGTGCCTTGATCTGAGGAAGATACTTACGAATGAGATTCGTTTGAGAATCAGAGCCAAGACCTGCAGTAATCAGATCTGCAAAACGACGCCAATCCAGAACTCGGTGTTCCCAGCCGTTATAAACTAAGTCATAACGAAGCATAACGAAGAGATCTTTCCAAGAACCCACCAAGGGAATCAGCCAAGCATTCTTCCAGAATACTTCTTTATCTTTGGTATGTAGCCAGATGAGACGCATAATACCTTCATGACGAAGCTCAGAACCCTTTTGTGCTTCTTTGGTACCATACTCTTTATCATTAATCTTACGACAAATCATTCGCAAGAAAAAGATAAATTTAACAGTATCTTCTTTATTTTCTGCCCAGAGAATTTCACAGTCTTTTGCAATTTCTGCAAATGGGCGGATCTCTCTGTACTTAGATGTACTGCCAAACTGGTCAACGAAGGGATCCCCTGTACTGGAATAGGCTTTGCCACCGTTACCTGTAGTGGTTTCTGCTGCAGTTTTTAATCCTGCCTGAATAAAGGCTGATTTAGATGCCGATTTACTGTTATCAACAGCAAATAATGTTTTCTTTTTTGCTTCAAACATCTTATTAAGTTTTAAAAATAAAGCGGATATTGAACGATGTCAATATCCGCAAATTGTTTATAAAGATCCTCTGTAAAAGGTAAGAGTCTTACCAAGTAGATTTTCTCCCCAATTTGATTGGTTTTGAAGTGCATGATCTTGATCATAGCCTATACCCCAGATTCTATCAAAGGGAGATGCTTCAACAAAGAATTTCCCGTCTAATGCTGGGTCTTTAAGTTTATCCATTAAGTCTTTATTTTGGCTAAACTTACCTTCCAAGGCAAGATACATTTTCTGAATCTTAACCTCATTCCAGGATTTCTCATCAAAGTTTCTAACCTCCCTACCAAGGTTTTTAGCTTCCTTTGGAGTCTCTGCTAATAGAATCTTCTCTGCTGTTTCTACATCACCAAAATGTAAAGCTTTAAGATACATAAAAAGCTGTTCAGATGATTTAAAAACTTTAGAGCCAAATACTATTCTACAAGGATGAAAGTTACTTAACCAACCTCCCCAGAAGAATATAAAATTATCTACAATTTTCATACCAATATAAATTAGTCCCGCCGTGAGGATTCGAACCTCATGAGTTTCTGATGTACTAGATTTACAGTCTAGCGCCACTCCACCATCGTAGCCGCGTCGGGATAAAAGAGCTGCATATTAACTATACAGCTCATAAAGAAGTTAATTATTTAACTTCAGGAAATTTAGCATCCTCAGTTTTCTCTTCCAATGCCTTTGATACTCCAGGAATTTTCATTTCTTTCATAACATTCAGCATGGGGGATACTTGAGACAGAAGGCTCTGCATCACATTTGTGAGGCCTCCACCCTTCGTAGTGTCCATGATGGTCACATTACCGAAGTTCATGTGCTTGTAAGCCTCAACCTGTTGCTTAGCAATGTTTTCGTAGGTTCCTTCTTGAACCATCTTGAACTGAATTGCAATCGCAGGATCAGTTTTGGCAGCTTCGATCATCTCACGGAAACCATCTGCCTGAGCCTTAAGAGAAGCTTTCTCTGCTTCTGCCTGAGCCAAACCTTTCTGACGAACAACCTCTGCTTCAGCAAGACCTTTAGCAGTAATGGCTTTAGCCTCACCTTCACCCTTGAGAGCTTCAGCTTGCGCTTTACCATCAGCTTCGATTTTAGTCTTATTAGCATTGGTTTCTGCGATTTTTTCCTGTTCCAACTGATAAGCTTCAGCACGCAGCAGACTCTCTTTCTTAGAAATTTCTGCAGGTACAATCTTATCAGCACGTAAGGCTGCTTCTTGACGCTGAGCACGAGCTTCTTCTGCAGTCTTCTGAGCGAGTTCCTGCTCTTGCAGCACTTTTGCTTCAGCCTTAACGACCTCTACCTGAGCAAGCTCTTTCTCCTTAGCGACTTCAGCGTCTGCCTTTACACGAGCTGTGTTTGCAGCCTTTTCAGCATCTGCTCGCACAACTTCCAACTCAGCATTCTTGTTTGTTACAGTCTTCTCAGCTTCGATTTTACCAATCTCACCTTCTGCTTTAGCAGTTGCCACATTGATATCACGAGTACGCTGAGTTTCTGCAACCTTGGAATCTCGCTCAGCATTTGCCACTGCGACCGCAACTGCTTCCTCACGTTGAGTTGCAGCAACTTCAGAGTTCTTAATTTTGTTCTGCTCTGCAGTTTGAGTTGCACCGTCCTTTTCAGCCTTAGCGATTTCAACATTTGCCTTATTAAGAGCAATTGCTTTGTCCTTCTGGCCTAATGCGATGATATAACCTGCTTCATCCCTGATATCAGTGATATTGACGTTGATAAGATGCAGGCCAATCTTACGGAGCTCTCCACCAACAACATTCTTCACTTCTTCCAGGAACTTGTCTCGTTCAGAGTTCAGCTCTTCAATGGTCATATTAGACACAATTAGACGCATCTGACCATATACAATATCCTTAACGAGATCTTCAATCTGGTCAGTAGTCAATCCAAGCAATCGCTCTGCAGCCATTTGCATTACTTCAGGTTCTGTAGAAATACCTACAGTCACAGTAGTTGGAACATCTACTCGGATATTCTGTGAAGACAGAGCTTTCTGAAGATTACACTCAAACTGCAAAGGTTTAAGTGACATGAAACTGTAACCCTGTACGATAGGCACCACGAAAGCCGCTCCTCCATGGATGCACTTAGCAGATTTTCCGCCCCCCGTCTTACCAAAGATTACAAGAATCTTGTCAGAAGGACATTTTCTGTACCGTGAGAGAATTCCCACTACTGAGAGCAACACTAACAGTAGTGCTGCACCGAGAATGATAAATAAAGTCATCTTTTAATTATTTAATTGTTACTTGATGTCGTGTACCTTCCACTATAACTGATTCTCCAGGTTGATAGTTAACATTCTTTGTGGATGTTGCATCCACATATACTAACCTTCCTTCCAGCTTCACTACTACCTCTCCTTTATTTAATTCGGAGTCCCAATAATAAACCTGTGCGGGAGTATCCTTAATTTCATCTTGATAGATGATTTCTTGACGAAGATGTTTATATATGTATCTGTAAAGATAGAACAGAATCACAGTAAATAACAATCCCACCAAAACAGCTACGAAAGTAGATAGTACTGAAACTCCTCCCATTGTAGTTAATGTTAGAGAAAATCCAAATACAAAGTGAACAATACCCTTAAAAGATAACATGTCACTCGAATCTAAGTCTGCATCCATATCAACATCAATCTCTCCTCCAATAAAGGATAAGACTGTCTGTCCAATTAAGACACAAGCAGAGATTACTAATAAAATTAAATACCAAGTCATATTTTGTAATAATTAATTTCAAAGAAAGGCTACGCTATCATCCAAAAAATATACATTAAGAAGATAATTGCTGTATGTAGCCTATTAGTGGGACTGGAACGAGTCGAACGTTCACCTTTGGATTTTCAGTCCAACGAGCGCACCACGCACACCGCAGTCCCAATAAAAAATTCCAGTATTTCTACTGGAATTAAGTTCATAGCAGGGCTCTTCAGCCCCGAAGACTTTTTTCTTTAACGTCTGATTTATAAGCCCTTAACAGATTACAGTACTCTTTCTATATAGAACTCTAGTTTATAGAAGATTGTGGACACATGTGGGATTCGAACCCCTCTATTTCCTTGCAAAGGAAATGTGCTCGCCTTTACACTACATGGCCCAGTAAAATTATAATTTAGAAATTATTTGATTATACTCTTCTTTAGTCATTTTCAATCGTAATCCTACAGTAACTTTTTTAGGAGGTTCTGTTAACAGCATCATACCTTCAATTCCAGTTATCTCATATAGTCGATTTTTAATCTCTACAGATTCCCCAACCTTATATTCTTTATTACGGTCAGAAACTTTTAATATTGCTCCTCTACCAGTTATTCAAAATATTTCCATATTGAAACTTACTATTCTTTTGTAGTACCTAATATATTCTAAGCTATTTAGAGCCTCCTGTCGGACTCGAACCGACGCGTTCAAATGAAGACGGATTACAAAACCGTTGCAGTCGCCGCTGTGCCAAGGAGGCTTACAAACACTATCGTAGTTTACACGTCTGATTTTTATTGCCACAGAAACTCCATACAAATGATCAATTTATATGCTAAGAGTTATTACGCCGCTAAAATTGCTGAGTGAAACTAACTTGTTTCTTTATTGTCTATCAGCATCGACTTTACCCTAACATTTAGGGAGTGCTCATTACCTTGTACTTCGGTAGTTTGTTCGAATAGGCTTTGAGCTAGCCTATAAATCATTTTAGAGCGGTGTAGCAGGTTCGAACTGCCATCCCCAGTTTGGAAGACTGGAATAATAACCATTATACGAACACCGCAATAAAAGGTCTCTATAAAGCTCCGTAGATTAAAAGTCTATTGCTAAATAAAGGTTACTGTAAGAGACCTTGTAAAACACAACTGTGAAATTTTCGCTTTGAATCATTTCTGATCTCTGGACTAATACTGATAGATTAGAGTGCCTTCATATCAGAGCCTGCAATGTCCATACCGCACTCTCGGCTTTACATTTCACTACAAATCCTAGTTGTGTTATTTCTGCTCTACTATCCAAGCATTCAATCCTCTGGAAGAAGGCCTTTCATTATCAAGTAAATTCTTCAGATCTATCTTACCAATATCTGAGAATTTAATATTGTAGTAGCATCCAGTAACAGGCATGATACTTGCTACATTACTTGTATCAACATGAGCAACGATACAAGTAATATCATGTGCAAATGCCAAACCTAACTCCCAGGCAGTACCACTGTCAGAATAATGACCATGATAGATTGCAAGTACACAATCTGCATTTCTGATCTGTTCTACATCATAGTCAAACACTTCACGTGCCCACTCTTCATTAGTTAACTTTTCACCATTTTCAATGAAGTGTTCCATAGGAACTATAACTTCATATCCTTGGTTACGCAGAATGAGTGCTGCAGTTTCTACAAGATGCCGTTCTTTTTCATTGAAAAACGGACCTGCAAGATAAATCTTTATCATTTTTCATTAAAGTTTAAGCGTACAGAGCAGGAATCGAACCTGCGGTGAGATAAATCTGCAAGATTAACAGTCTTGTGCCATCGACCACTCGGCCATCTGTACATATTGGGCTAGGTTACTCTAATTTACATCCTACCATTAGACGACCATAGTACTTCTCAGCCCTGAAGTTTCCTATAACTGGGACTCGAACCCAGATCGCTGTTCAACAAAATACAATTCAGTAGAAGAAGCTTGCTGAAGTAACCTTATGATTTTAGTTTGTTTTCTTCCCTTATATCTCTATTATCACAAAATTCCTGGTATTCCTTTATAGGATATCCATAATTTATATGTGATTTAATTAAGAGAAAATACAATTTATCGTAATTGTTCCTCTTAGGAAAATAAATTGAACTATATATTTGAATTGGAATATAACCAAGCTTTTGATATAAGCTTATTCCGACAAAGTTATGTATACTACAGTATAATGAATTTGTTCCATATTTAGAGTATACATAATTCAGTAACTCAGTAGCAATTCCTTTACGTCTATATTTTTCTTTAACATTAAGAGCTTCTACATGTGGAATTCCATGAACAGGGTTAGCATTAGAATCAATATGATAATTGTCAAAAACAATTCTCAAGCTACCTTTATGTTCAGGCTCTTTGAAGGGATTGAGATAAGGATAATCTCGTTCTGCTATTTCATTATTTTGTAAAAAATATAAAATTTTTATCATCCTACTAAATTACTTATGTTACAAAGATACGGACTTTATTTCATATATCCAAAAAAAAATAGTGCGGGCACAGGGACTCGAACCCTGAACGGCCTTTCGGCTCCCTTAGCATTAAAAGTGCTCTGCGCTACCAATTGCGCCATACCCGCTCCTTAAAACTAGGTAACAATAAGGACTTGAACCTTTTCGCTAAATTAAAAGAGAAATTTTGCTTAAACCATTTACTTTGCTGTATGTTACCTATTCATTGTAAAACTGTAAAGAATTTGTGGCCATGGAAGGACTCGAACCTCCACACACTTATGAACCTAGAATATATAAGCAGCTTTACCACTTTGCTTACAGGGCCATAAAATGGAGAAGCAAGCATGGCCCGCTTACTTCCCCTTCATTGATGAATTACAGTATTCTTAAATATTGTACGATAATGTGCATCTAACTCACTTTAACTTATTGTATTCATACGAGTTAACCATTTCTCCAATTCGCCATATAGTGATTTAATTAGCGGCGAATGGGGGACTCGAACCCCCAGTCTTATGATTTTTTTATTAGTGAATTAGCACATCCTTATTAACTTGAGACTAAAGCTTTTGACGCGACACTAAATCTTATGTAGCTCCTTGTAATTTATCTAGGATATTACAGCTCTTTGCTACTTAGTCTAAGTCTGAAGCTAAGTCTATCGTCAAATATTTTGTTTGTTTTATTACCTACCTTGGAGATAGTTCAGCAGCCATTCTGAATCCAGATTGGATTTTACTGCTTCTACCTCATTTGCCACTTTCAGTGCAGCAATAGTTGCTGACAGAAGAGTACTTCTACGCTGAAGAGCTAATGCTCGCTGACGAGGGGTCCACTCACCAGAGAAACGCTGCATGGTGTAATCACCAAGCTCCATCACAGTATCTTTTACTGCAATTTGGGGCTGATAGTGAGTTGCACTGCCGAGCTTCTGAACATTCGGATCTTCTAAAATGTACTGAGTCTTAGTGATAGACTTTTTAGTACCTTTCAGAAGGGGAGACTGCATAATTGCTCGACCTGCATACATTTCTTCAGTACATGGTTCCCAGATCTCAGAATCTTTACGAACGGGAATGTTCTGGAACATCTCCTGAAGCTGAGGATTTTCCAGAAATGACTTGAGCTTAAGAAGCTCCAGACTGCTCAGATTAGCAATTACATTGCCATCTACAACCAGATCTGCACGAGCAGTTCCCGATGCATTAGTTGCTTCACAATTGAACATCTCACTGATATAGCTTTTTACCATATTAGTGAAATAGTCGAATTTCTCATCTACAGTTGTTACAACCGCAATGAGTTTACGTTCACTGGGAAGATCTACAGTGTCAGGACGAGGTTCGTAGGTATTTTTAACACCTCGAAAGTTGTCTGACTCCTTCTTAAAGAAGGTTGTATAATCTCGAAGGAGAGCTTTAAACTGGGAAGCACCCTGCTCCAGTTTTGCGAGTAATACATTTAATTTCATACTAATTATTTTGTTGGATATATTTTTGAATTTCTGGATTTTTCCAAATTGTTCTAAGTTGTTCCTCAGTCATATTAGAGAAACAATCAGACCCATATACAGACTTAATTCTTTTCTTTTGCCCCTTTGTCAATTTATTTAACAAAGTTTTTATAGTCACCAAGGGAGTATTACTAGTATGTTTACCTATAGAACTAGTTTTCAAATCATTTAATTCCCGCTTTAATGTTTGGACTTGCATTTCTAATGCTCTATTTTCCTCAATCAGTGATTTTTGAAATTGAGGATCTCCTGTTAAAAATAAAGAAGCATGTAAGGCAATTCCTTTAATTAAAGCTTTACAATCTTCATAAGGAATAAGGCTTACCTTATTAGTAGTTGGAACATATAATATATAGTTTCCTCTATCAATGATAATTGATATGTTCCCATCAGAATTTCTACCTATGTGATCTGATACTCTAACAATTAACTCACCAATAGTGTAATACCTAGATTGCTTGCTTTCGGAGGTTACAATCTTATAAGCAAATCTTCTTAAATACTTATCTATTTTATTCATATTATGTTTGAAATAGTCGGGATGACAGGGCTCGAACCTGCGGCCTCATGCTCCCAAAGCATGCGCGCTACCAACTGTGCTACATCCCGATAAAAAAGTCTCATTTATATCATATTGTTGCTCTACCTGACTGAGCTATTATTAGAGCTATGCTAATAAACGGGATTTGAACCCGTGATCTACAATCCCCTATTGATAATATTTGCTGAAGAGACTTTGTAATAAACAATAATAAAACTATGCACACCCTTAAAGACTTGAACTCTAAACTATGGTTTTGGAGACCATCGTGTTACCAATTACACCAAAGGTGCTTAAAGTGAAATTCTTTTATGCTTCCACTTACTGTATACCGCAGAGAATTTCACAAAGAACTACTACCGCAAAGCGGAGGGTAAGGGATTCGAACCCCTGGTACGCTCATCACGTACACCTGTTTTCAAGACAGGCACAATAAACCAACTCTGACAACCCTCCGAATCATTCCTATTATTTAGATATATCTTGAGAGCCTTTCACATTTATAAAGGATCAGCACCTATCATTTAGTCTAAATCTTCAGGAATTAATTTATACCTCATTTTATAGTCAAGTTCATGATATGCTAGGTTAACAAAATCAAGTACTCTTAAAATGATTTTTAAATGCAAGGTATATTTATATTCTTCTTCATTAAGAAAGAATAACATTTTATATGTATCTTCCTCAATTTTAATTTTATCTACTATTACTTTGATAGGAGCTTTATTCAAAAAAGAATCAGAGAAATTTAGTTTTTCCAATAAACCTTTATAATACTCCTTTTTCTTTTTTATCTCGGAAAGTGCAGTTTGTACCTCTTCCAAAGCTTCCTCTAAAGTAACAGGAACCTGTACAGTATATGTAGTACCCTTAACTACAAAAGACTTATCAGATAACCATTTTACATCCATAAATTATAATTTTGCGGAACATAGGGGATTCGAACCCCGAACTTCGCCGTGACAGGGCGATATGTTAGCCAATTACACCATATGCTCCAGAAAGGTATCCCTACATCATTTAATGATTAAAAGTCATTCGATTGTAAAAGTTTGCTGTTTGACACCTTATATTTGTAGCGGGAGGAGGATTCGAACCTCCGACCTCCAGCTTATATCGTAATCAATCCATTATCGTATTCTCAATGATGGTTAGGGCATAAAGCTATGAGATTATCAATGGAATTGATTTCAGCAATTGTTACAGAATCATCAAACTCTGCTACTGATTTAATATGTGCAATTTCTATATGTTTATCATATCCACATATTGCACATTTTTTAACCTTAGTCGATCTAAAATAAGTTAACTCAGCATGTTTTCTAATAGAACTTCTATAACTTTGGTAATTTTTTCTAGAAGATAATAATTCTCCCTTAGTTTTAAATAGTATTGGAGAAGGTTGTTCAATAATAGGCTCAATACCTAACTTCGAGCATCTACTTTTTATATTTGAAACAACATCACTTGATGGGCGGTTAGTATATCCCAACGCAGATCCAATATTTTTTCAACCAATGTTACTAGAAATAATTTCTATAAATTCTGAATCTGAAAAAGAGTCTACTTTAGATTTCCCTTTGTGACTAAAGTTCTCTTTCGCATTTATGGTTCTCTTTTTAGGTAATATAATTCCATACCTTAAAGCGGCTTTCTTTATTGCCGCTCCAGTTACTCCATAAATGCCTCCAATTGCTGCATATGAAAGTTTATCCTTTAAAATATACGTTTCTAGTTCTTGTTTTGAGTATTTATTCATAGTATTAATTATTAATTTATACTACAAATATATAAAAAATTTCGAACTTTACAAAGGTTCGTATAAATAAATAGACAAGCTTCATCTTAGACATAAGTCCGTTATGAGGCTGGCGAGCTGGCCTCTGCTCTACCCCGCAATGTAAATTTATAATGAGACGCCTGTAGGGCTCGAACCCACACAAAACTGCTTTGCAGGCAGCTCCTTTAACCAATTCAGGCAAGGCGTCCTATTTGAGAGTCCAGAAATAATACAATGTAAATAAATGCACAATGGGGCAAAAGATATAAAAAGTATCTTCCTTTTCCCATTGAACAATAGTATTTACCAATCCGAACTTAGTTGCAAAGAAAAACATAATTCCTGAAACTACCAAAAGATAGACGATAAAAATTACTAAAATAATGTGCCAGATCATAACTGTTGTTTTAATTGTTGTTGGGGTACCAAGATTCGAACTTGGATTCTGAGAACCAAAATCTCATGTGCTACCATTACACCATACCCCAATTACAGAAACTACCTACTAATTATGTTTTCAAACAAGTAGTCTTTAACGAAATTAATGCCTTTTATTTGATTATTCTTAGGTGGCTTAATGCGAAAAGTAATAGCAGTGGTCTGTTCTTCTTTGTTAGGATATAATAACAAAATATCCTTTTCAATGTTATAAATTGAAAAATAATCTACATCTTCTTTTGAATAGGAACGATTAATACTCTTTCCTTCTTTCGTTGATCTGTTTATAATATTTACTACAAAGGAATTATCATCCTCCATATTTAAGCAAGTTTTACACTGAATTTTATTTAGTTTACCATTAAATTCAGCAACCATATCATATCGTTCGCAATCCCCAAACGATATACATACTGGAATTTGCAACTCTACAAATTTAGAAAGAGTTTTTACTTCTCCTACATTTCCTATTCTTTTACTATTTCACATAAATTATTAATTTTTAGTGCCCACAGAAAGACTCGAACTTTCAACCTCCTCCGTATCAGAGAGGTGCGCTAACCAATTGCGCCACATGAGCATCAATAGTAGGTGACGTTCATATTTACCCAAATGCAATAATTTAAAAAGATTGCTGTATGTCACCTTATTGCCTTACTCCTCATCAAACATTATATAGAACATGCAATAAAATAAATATACGAGCTGTACAAGGAGGCCAATACCAGGAATAATAAATCCAATCTTTAGCCACTTATTTTGATTAGTTCCCAATACAGCACCCATACCAAGTTGAAGAAAGTAAGCAACTATACAAGCTGCTATAATAGTTCCAATTTCCATATATTAAAATATTTCAATAAAAATGATACTCTTTTAGCCACTGCTGGAGGTAAGTATCTGGATAGAACTTTACAGTCTGCCCCGTCATTTCCTACGGTAGTCTTAATCACTATCACCTGCCTATCGTCACGACGCATTCGTGCATAAGCTGTTATTGTCCTAGTTGCGTAATCAAATAACCGCTGTACCGAGAGCGGGGCTCGAACCCGCACGGACCCTTCGGCCCATCAGATTTTAAGTCTGAAGCGTCTGCCTAATTCCGCCATCTCGGCATCCATATTACATTAATCTTAAAGCTGCTTGTAAACCTGCTTCTAAGCAATCCTCATAGTGTCCACACCATACTTCATTAGACTGATGATATTCCATGATTGAGGCTCTAGGATGCAAACAAGTAATAGTCCAAATATATGATAATGTTTCATCTAAATAGACTAATACGCTTACTCCATGCTCATTTCTGAGCCACTCTTGTAATTCCGCCTGATATGGAGCTGGACAACAATATTCAGGAATAATACCTAAACCATAGTTGTCTATATCTATAATATTTCCATAAATATCATAAGCAGAATCACAGTCTTCATCATATCCTTTCTCAGCAGCCAATTTAGCCGTTTCAAAACTAACTTTTCTCACGGTAAACCCATTTATATGTTGTATCAGAATCTCTTATAGTATATACTTTTTCAAGCTTTCCTTCTTCATAGGCTTTCATGTGCATATTACACACTACATTGCTCTTAATAAAGAGAGCTATTGCTGCAAAGATACTAAAATATATTAAAGATACAAAAACTTTACTGGAAAAATCTTCACAATCATCTACCATTGAAAGATATAGAATTGTTAAACCTATCCCTATCCAAATTAAAAATCCCATTTTATTTTTTATTTATTATTTTAAAGGACACCAATCTGGGATTTCACACTCTCTGCGTTTGTGGTGAGGTCGACAAGCAATAGTTATATTCCTATCTGCCATATTACACACCACTTTTTCGTCATCATCACAAAACCAATCATCAGGATCAGGGTCAGGATAAACTTGATGATGAGGACAATCCATGCAGTTATCTAATTTAAGAGTTACTTCTTTCTTCATAATCGGTTAATCCATATTTCTTAATAAAATCAATATTTCGCTGACATAATCCTTCAATAGTAGGAATCATGTGTGAGATATTACCTGTTGTAACCTTCGAAGCTAACTCAACAACATGCATAAGATTACTATATGCCATAATCTCTCCATATTGTTCCTTTACCTTATCTGCAATATGGGTACATCTTCCAATAATAGCAGATATTTGATAGGAGATATTATCAGGAATTGTTCTCTCACAGATAATAATAACATCTTGAAAGCAATCTATAATGTGTTCTTTATTTATATTCATTGTTTTATATTTAATGTAGTGAGTAAGGTGGGAGTCGAACCCAGAATCCTTATGAAGTCATAGCGGAGTGGACACTAATCCTCTAAAATTCTTTTTAACTAAGCTTCAGGAACACCACTACACATTCCTTAAAAGCACCCCAGCCACATTGAGGCTTCTTTCCACATTGAATACTTACTCATAATTAGTGACTATAGAAGCGATCAAACTTCTATAGTCTAAGCTACACAAGAAAGTGTAGCGGGACAATGGTAAATAACGGAGTTGACTGGACCGATTGCATCCGTTTACACGGCCATGTCTAATTTACCACTAAAAATCTCCTCTCTTACCAAGTCATTGAGGAGATGAAAATATGACTCTCGATTTGGGCAAGTATCTTAATTAGTGTCATAGAATTGACTCTATTAAGATTCACTTGGTCTTTTACTTAAGCCTGAAAGCCTATAAAATTAATTTAACTTACTTCTCACATTAGTTACAGAATTTCACTGTTTTTATGCAGTAGTGAGTTTTCTCATCCTCAGTCTGTTGTACATTTCAGTACCCTTATCCCTAACATGATCCTAATGTGCCGCTTTTGCACTTCCGACGTAACTGTAGATCCGATTTGCTCATACGCAGTTACTCCTCTATCCAGTTAAACTAATGATTCATAAAAATTAGAGTGTGCTAGTAATGGGCTATTATTCAGATCTCTTGTCTGTGCCATACTCTATATGCGACTATACACCAGTCTGACCTTCCTCTCTAATTAAAACTATCTGTTCAGTTGAGTTCGCTTTGTTAAACCCTTCCTGGTTTATACCAGAATTTATTGTTGTTCTTGAACTTAATTTTCATACACAAATTGGAGTTGTATCAATTACACCTTCGAGACTCTCATCTTCTAATCTTGAGTAATCAAAATCAGGAGATTTAAGAATTTCAGGAACACATCTTTCTTGGAAGGATTCGATAAAAATAGGCTTATCAATTACAGATGCTTGCTTGAATTGAATCATACATAAACCTACATTAAGGAATAGCTCCTCTGAGACTTCATATTCCTTTCCTTTGTAATAGATTGAATACATATTTATATCTCTTGATGAATTTTGATTACTCTGCAATGCTACAAAAATATTCAAAGAGCTGTTCTTCAGTATTTAGGGATTTAACAGTCCTCCGAATTTCAAGCAATCCCACCCTACTGTTACAGGGAGGATCTGTATTATAGATAAAAGATACAGGCTTATAGGGACGATCTGATCCTGGATACACCAGAATCTTTGTCTTACCCTTAGTAATACACCAATATCCTTTATATGTATTTTGCATTTCCATATTAAATCGCACCAAGATAACTTCCACAAATACCACAACGCCTTAGATGATAGTCACTATAACCATATTCATCATAAAAGTATTTGCAATCACATTCACCAGTCTTAGCATACTTTTCTTTAGCTACTTTGACTTCTTCTTTAGGAACTTCTTCACACTTAGTTCCTGGACCTACCCATACTTCCCTATATAGTTGTGTCTCCATAATCTATTCCTTTGAGAAATACCTCTCCTATAGGACTTGGCTTATATACGGGAATATTAGATATAAAAGTTATAACTTCTGTCAAAGCATCCCAGTGTGAACGCCATATATAAGATTTTGATATTTCTTTCAGTTTATTATATATCTTAATACAGTCTTCAGCTTCTTTCCTGTATTTAGTCTCTAACTGCTTTTGAAGACTATCTCGTACATTTCCCATAAGATTTATTCTTTTTTAATTCGTAGGCATTTAACAGGAATGCCAAACTTCTCAGCAATCTCATCCATAGTGACCACTTTCTCCCATGCTTTTGTCCATAGTAGCTTACCTGAATCTATCACTCCTGCTGTAAGAAGATCATGAATTTCGTTGATAGATGTCTCAGGTATGACAGAAGTCCATCCTCCTGTTGCGATGTTAGCGAATGCTATAGGACAGTCAGACCTCTTTGAAGGAAATGCAACATACTTTGCATTCTCAGTGATTATAACCATTCCTGGTTTAATTTCTATTCCTTTCAGTTTCATAATTAATATTATTTGGATATATGCCAGGATTCGAACCTGGATCCCCTCTCTTATTAAGGTGCTCTTACCATTAAGCTACATAATCTTTTCACTAACTTATTAATATAGAGAAACTGCAATTTCTTCTATACCCATACATTAGCGTCCCAACAACAGGTTGCAGCCCGTGTATTGAAAACTAATTTTCCTTTTCTTCATCTTTCGAAGCAATAGAATCTAAATTGCCTCTATTTTATATAAACTGTTTAACGTTCTAAATTCAGTATCTGAGATTACCTCTGTTACGAGAGAAGTGTGAAAATGAGGAGTATTACCAAAGGTTACTTTATTGTGAGGATAGAGAAGAAACATTTCTCCAACTTTAGGAGGTTCTACCATATAACCTTCCTCTATATAACCCACTTCAATTCCGTTAGGATGCAATCCATCAGGAATTCTACCAGTGAGTCCTACTTTTGTGAGTTTTACACGTTTATATTCCATTGATTATTTCTGAGTATTTTTCAACAACTAGCTCTCGCTGCTTTTTAGAAAGAGTACTTCCATGTTTTCGAATGTTGTAATACGCAACTTCTAAGTCTCCCCAACAAACAATTCCTACTTCATTTAGAATTTTGTCTCTAGTTCTCTTCTGTTTTCCTTTAAAAGGAAGGAAGAGAATCATGAAGTCAGTAAATTCATATATAGGAAGATCAAAGTTTGCATCCAACTCTTCTTTATTGAGATTTTCCTGAAGAAGAGTTATCTCTTCTATTTCCTTGGGAATCTCAAAATTATCTTTTCCATATACAAGAAATTCCACAGACTCAGGAATTCCTATTTTCATTTTATATTTGTTAAGTTTCATAGTTTACTATATTAGTAGTCTGTAGAGGATTCGAACCTTAAACTGTCTTTACCTTGAGAGGGTAATGTCCTAAGCCACTAGACGAACAGACCAAGTAGATACTATCAAAGAGGATACCCTTAGGCTCCCAGTTGATAGTATCTGGGAATTTTTAGCTGCGGGGATTATAAATTCTGAAACCCACACTTCTAAAGTTTAACGAGATTCTCAGCAACTAGCTCGGGTATACTTAGGTAATATCCTACCGTGCATTATATAGGAGCACCCCTAACTAAATTAAATAATTAAAATAGTGTAGTGGAGAGCAGATTCAAACTACTGTTTCCAGCTGAGAACTGGCGTCCTAAATCACTAGACGACTCCACCATAAAAGTCGGAGAATTTAATCTCCGACCAGAGTTTCAAAGAACCGTTTTACTTTCGGTTAGGAAAGTAGGCTGCGTTATGACGTACCATGCGCTGTACACGCTGGTAAACGATTTCGCCATCTTTGTTACGCTTTACATTGCCCTCGGCATCATAGACCTTCTCCTTGAAATACATAGGAAAAGCTTTGAAATTGATTTTACTCATGTGTTTCTGACATTACTTGTTCTACTTGTTTCACATAATTTGCAAATGCTGCAGTTTGACGAATTGCATCCGTTCTCCTACCGTCAAAGTTAACATCAATGACAGCCTGAACTTTACAGGGATTAGGAGCTAAAATGTAGATTCGATTTGAGAGATATACAGCCTCCTCGATGCTATGTGTAACATTGAGGATTGTAGGATCGAATTTGGCGTTATAATAGATATCCAAAATGGTGTTCTGAATCTCTCGTTTCATAACAATATCTAATGCACCAGTGGCTTCATCTAACAAAAGAATTTTGTTATCTGCAACCAGGGCTCGCGCCATTGAAACTCGTTGAAGCTGTCCTCCTGATAACACAGGATACTGACCCCATTTAGTTTCATTACCTTCCAGACCTACAATTTTGATCATTTCCATAGCCCTCTCTGTAGCTTCTTTATCAGAAACTCCTCGAAGAATAAGTGGAAGTTTTACATTGTCAAGAACTGACATCCATGGAAATGAAGAATACTGCTGAAATACCATAGGAATTTTTCCTGTCTGTGGTTTTCCATAGACAAGAACTTCACCTGAATCTGGCTGTGTAAGCCCAGAGATGATTTTGAGCAGCTGAGATTTACCACAACCACTCTTTCCTAAGATACTGATGAACTGCCCTTCTCCTGAGAAGTCTTTTATATCCAGACTAAAATCCTTAAAGAGAGTGAACTTTCCTTTAGGAGTATCAAAAGACTGGTTAAGATTTTTCAAGTTAATTACATCCACAGCCTCATAACGAGATGTGGGAACTGGAACGGATCCAGTTAAACCATCAAAGAGCCCCATACTTATTTCATTATTTTGGATTTGATGGATGGCTTATTGTACTTTGAAGGAAAGAGCACAACATCCAATTTCTTTAGAAGGACATCTTGGAGAATTCCGATAGCAATAATCAAGAAGAGAAGTGCATAGACTTCGGCAGTTCTTGACTGTCTGCTCATTATGTTTATCAGCGCACCAATGCCACCTTCCTTGTTAAGGGTTTCTGCAATCACTATATAAGTGTAAGAAATAGCAGTTAGATTAATGACATCAGTGGAAACTCGCTGCATTACATAAGGAAAATAAACATATCGAAATTTCTGCCAATTAGTTGCACCTAACGTTGAAATGGTTTGTAAATACACATAATCCTTATCATTAGCGGGATTCTGAAGTTCAGAAACTCGTTGAACAACGACAGGAAGAATGTAAATAATAATGCCGAAAGCTAAAAAACTAGCCTTCATATCAAATCCAATACCTATAGCAGCGATAAAAATGCCAGACACTGCAGGTATAGGGAGATAACGAAGGGCATCAAAGTACTTACCAAATAACGCTTTAGTAACGGGGAACAATCCTATAATAAGGCCCAAAGGGATTGCAATAATTAAAGCATAGAAATATCCCATAAGGTTCAGCTTTACTGTATACCAAGTATTGGTAAAGAGGGCTGAGTTAGAGATTAAATCTGGATATGCCTTGAGCACATTTATAGGATTCGGTAAAATCTGAGGACGAATGATTTCTCCTGACATGGTAACTAGATACCATAGGAGCAGCAGAACTATTGCTCCTATGATACCTGTTGCCAATGCTTGTTTATGGGTGATCGTCCCACCCATTTTGAACAACTGCATATTACTCAGTTACGAGCATAAAGTCAGTTGTCCGATAGTTGATGTTGGAACCCTGCACACCGTCACGGATTGCATTCTTGGGACCATTACCAACAATAATGAACCGATTAGGATCAAAACCGTAGTCATTAATTAAATAATTAGCTACAGCCTGAGCCCGTCGAGATGAAAGAGACTCGTTGTATGCACGATTGCCTGTATTGTCAGTATTACCTTCAATACGAACGCGTGCATTGTTGAACTGCTTCGCAATCGGAACAAACTCTCGATCAATAAGCGCTCGAGCATCATTGTCGAGGATGTCACCATTGACAGGGAAATTAATAGTCAACTTCTTATTAGAAATTGCCTGTTTCTCTCTAATTTCCGATGTTACAGCAGAAAACTTAACTGCGGGTTGAGGGGCCTGATTGCCCTGCACAGTACCCTCACTGGAAAGCTCTTCGATGAAAGACATGTCAGAAACTTTACGCCAACCCAGAGGACTCTTAGTAAGTCCAAGGCCAGCATAGGTTCGAGCCATCTTTGAATAGATTTCTTCAGCCTTCATTCCCATATAATCGGAAGTCATACCAAAGAAATTTTCTTCATCACCGAGAGTCGCAAACCAGATATTCCCACACCCCAATTCTGCAAACTCGGGATCAGTGCCAAATGCTTTTGCAAAGATCTTTGAAGCCTCCTTTACAGCATTCGGATTTTGATTCAGGGTAGAATTAGCATAGAGAATTGCCGAAATAAGTTTCTTGACATTGTCGTGATTCTTATCCAGCCAGTCTGCCTTTCCCACAAGACCATCTGTTACGAGGTCTTTTGCATGTTTAGTTGAAACGAGAACTCTCGAACCAGGAATAGCATCTACACAAGCTTGATCATCAGGTGCCCATGTAACACAAGCATCTACCTGACCAGCTTTAAATGTGTCAGCTGCAGCACCACCGTTATCAACTTTCACAAGTGTTACGTCATGCTGGCTAATTCCGTTCGTTTCAAGAATATTCAGAAGAAGAGTATGAGATGCAGTTCCTTCAGCTACTGCAATCTTTTTACCCTTAAGATCTGCAACGGTACGAATATTCTTGGTAACTACCATTGCATCTGCCCCCTGAGAACGGTTAAGCATCATTACATACTTAGCACTGTTCATTGCGGAACCTTCACCCATCTCTACGGCCAATACATCCGTAGTACAATAAATAAGGTCGATATCCCCATTCAGGAAAGCGTTACGTCCAGCAACAAAGTCATCCTGGATAATGATATTGGCACGAATGCCATACTCCTTAGTCAGGATAGACTCGTCATTGGGACGAAGACCACCGTTAATCCACACAATGGGAGCAAACCCCGCATACGTGTTAACTCCGATGTTGATGGTCGGTTTTCCTCCGAAGATGTCGCCGAGACCCGAAGTAGAGGATGACCCCGACGACGAGGAGGAAGGGACGACGGCTTTGATTACGAAAAATGCTGTAATTACAGCGACCATGATCAGGACTACTTTGAATCCTGGCTTAAGTTGTGCCATTTTCTTGTATTTTCTTTAAAATTTCTTCTAACTTACTTAATCGTTGTAGGACTTCATCATTATTATCTGAAGTTACCTCATCAATAAACATAGATGATACAAATCCCATTCCGAATATACCGAAAACAAGAACTATACCTGATAAGAAAAACTTAGACAAATATCCCATTACATAGGAACTACGCTCAGCAATAGCATTTGGAATATCATACCAACCCTCAATAGAAAACAATCGGAAAACTGAATAAATACTTTCAAGGGGATTTCCAAAATACTCTGGAACAATACTTCCATATAAAGAAGACAGAATAACTGATAATAGAAAAATCAAAATAGATAATCCTACTAAGATTCCAATGCAACTTCGAATTACTAACCTAAAATTGATAAGTAACTTTTTGTAATTAGGAATCAATTCAAACAATCGAAGACTCTTAAATATTCGAGTCAATCGCATTACTTGAATCCAATCTAAACTGAACAACCCAAATAATGGGATCGATGAAACTACAACAATTAATAAATCAAAAACACATTCTTTATCCTTAAAGAATGATTTGCCAAGACATTTAATCTTAACAGTCATCTCTATTATAAAGAATATGGTAAATGCCACATCTAGTGGCAAAAGGACATGTTGAAATCGGTGAAAGGACAATAGAAATATCACTACAGTATTCAAAAGAATACATATAGCAATATTCCTATTATTCAGGAAAAATTTACTCACCCCAGAAGTCGTCGAGGGATTTGGGAGAGGCTTCGTTACCATTTACGGGGACTTTAAGAATTTCCTGGAACTGAACATATTCTCCGACTTTGGGTGCAGAGATAGCCTTGCGACCATCAGAGAACTTATTAAAGAGACTGTCAATTCCTGACTTGTTGTATCGTTCCAGTAGTTCTTCTGCCCTCATATTGGCAACGCCATTCTTTGCATCCAAATCAGCCAACATACCTGTAGTAGAGTCAATGACATGTTCCATCTCTCCGATCTTATCAGAGATATCTTTTGCCATGAAATCCATAGCATCAGTGAACATTGCCAACTCATCAGGATCACCCTTAACGATAGACATTACAGATTTGAAAGCTTTATGCTGCGCACGAATTCGTTCGAATGTTTTCTTTCGAATATTTACTTCGTTAGTGACATCCTGAATTGTCAGATTTGCATACTCTTCAAGCTTTTTAAGCTTTTCAAACCACATTTCTGAGTTCTTAAGAGCAAGTAACTGATCATCCAACGATTCTTTAAGACGAAGGGCTTGGCGTTTCTGAATTGTTGCCATTGCAATGTTTCCATTACGCTCAGACACTTGTGCTTCATCCATACAATTACGCATTTCCCTTGTATCGTTCTGAATATCGTTCTTAGAACGAATGATACAACCTCTGAGATCTCCCATTACCTTTTTAATGTCAGCTGACTTCTTCTGCATATCACGGATACGTTGTTCCACGATAGCAATAGGATCGATTTCGATAACCAATCCAGTCAGCTTTCTCATTAACATAAAGTAAGTGGCAGAGCAGATTTTCCTGAACTTGGGATCACACAGGAGATAGATAATTCCTGCAATTAATCCCAGGAGCAGTCCAAGGTACAGTGTATTGGATGCCAAGGTAATCAGGAAAGGAAGAGCTTTATAAAAAAGCATTAACCCTCCTGCACCTAACAAACCCAAAACTACCATACCAGTTTTGCCTCCTGGTTTTTCCCAGTTAGAGAGACTTGAACCTTCAGGCAGCATCATACTTACAGAATTTGTGCCAGTCGGACCTTGTCCTCACTCAGGCGATTCGTAACCTTGTCGATGGTTGCATTCGTTCGAGCTTCGAAAGCAGCGGTTTCAGCTGTATTCTTCTGGATCTCTGAGTTGAGATCAATCGACTTGTCCGTGAGAGTTTTCAGTTCCTCACGAAGCTGCTCGATACGAAGATTCGTTGCTTTCAACTCCTCTGCCTTGTCCTCGACAGTCTCCTTACGGAGCTTCTCCATGCGAAGCTTTGCTTTTCCTCGTTCAGCTTCAATCACACCCAGATAGGTGTCAATCGATGCCAGAACGACATCCTTCGTCATCCGAGGATCCATGCCCTGAATGGAACCGAAAGCAGCTTTAAGACGTGTAGTCTCATCAGGGATATACTGCTTCATCTGTTCCGCTGACTGAAGAAGTTCCAGATAGTCAGGGCCAGGAAGATTTGCTTCGTTGATCTTACGCTCCAGAAGTTCCACCAGTTTGGTATCTACATCTCCTGATGCCATAATTGTGGGAGCAGGCACAGAAGTTACGACAGGACTGGGAACAGCAACCGTAGCAGGAGCAGATGCTTCCTGTGAAGTGCGGGGCTTAACTGTCTCAGACTCTTTATTGGAGTCCTCAACGAACATCCAACCAAAAAGACGATTTTTTGCCATTGTTTATTTTTTATTTTGATGATTTTCAAGTCGAGGAATAGATTCTTCGAGAATAAAATTAACTACCTCGATGTTTTCAGGATCTAAAACTGCGGAATACGTATACATAGAGTCCTGATCAACCAGAATAACACTGTATACGAAACATCCATCAGGCATTTCCCGAATAGGTGCTGCACTTACAGTTCTCACTGTAGTTGGAGAGAGGTATTGAGAATGCTCCTCAACAAAAGTTGAAATTGTTGTTAAGGGTTGTTCTCGTTCATGCTTGGTGTCAGTATAGCACCAGAGCATCACTGAGCATATCAGAGAGACTACTGATAGTATTCCCAACGGGAAGGCTCGATCATCTTCATCTTCCCTGATTGCAAAAGCAAGAAGGATGACACCTACAATTCCTAAAATTAAAGTTATTATGTACATATTATTCTATGTTAAGAGGTTCTTCATCCTCTATGGCTTCGATACAAGGATCATTCACGAATTCATCAGGATCTATCCAACCTGTATCAGGTACATTTTGTGTCACTTTTTCCATTATACAAATTTTAAAAGTCTTGGAGAGCTAAGAGGATTTGAACCTCTATCTCTACTCCTCAGAGTAGTGTACTTACCTATAAATACTATAGCTCTCTGCAGCTTTACGCTGCGGTTTCTTTCTCTTTCTTCTTGGGCTTGAAATGTTCGATCTCCCGAATCTCTTTCTTTTTCGTTTTCGGGTTGAAGAACTCGATCTTCTGAATGTAATGACGAGTCCGACGTGCTTCTTTTTTCATCGCTTCCAGTCTGAGTTTCTCAGTGATACGATGTACTTGTCCGATAATTGCCATGTGTTTTCTCTTTAGTTGTAGATTCGAGATTTGAGAGTTGCCATCTCACGCTCCATACGAGCGAGTTCATGGTCAAAAGGAATAACCTTCCCTTTGATTTCTTTGTCTTTTCCTGCTTTTTTGAAAGCTGCATACGTAGCTTCCAGGCGAGCAAGAGCGCCTTTGCGACGGACATTCAGTCCAGGTTTTCCACCCTTCATACTGTTTATTTAGTTAGAAATTATTATCTTGTAGGAATAATGATCTTTGCCCCCTGTTGAAGAGCACTTGCCAGAGCTTGGACGCACTTATTGACGTCTTCAGAGTTTTTTCTTCTCCCTATAGGAGTATTAAGTATACCAATAAGAGTTTCAAAATACTCTTGAGTGGTAAATTCTTCTGTTTTAGGATGTTCACCCATTTTTAAGGAATTATAGCATAAATAACAATGATGTCATTGTAATATTGATTTTTGAGATAATCCATATAACTCAGAGCATCTTCTTTAGTTGAGAAAGATTCCCAAGAATTTTCCCCATTATGGGAGATCAGTACTATGTGCTTCATAATTGGAATTAACTATTAATTCTATGGAGTCTCTGGGAATATTACTATTAATAGTAATTTTTACTTTTTCTGTTGGAAGAATTGTTTTAGGCCTTATAATTTCTATTAAAAATAAAAGTAAAAATTGTATAAGAATTGTTCCTACTAAACAAGCATAAAAACATTTATTTTTATCAGAAGTATTCTCAATCCATGCAGCTCTCACAATGAACCATATTAAAGAGGATAAGATAGTCATCACTCCCCAAAATATATATATTCCAATCATAATTTTCAAATTAAAAAATATCTGCATTGTCAACGCTTGCCAGGCTACAGATATCGTGAACTAATTGGCCACATAATATAATCTTTACACTCCCTGGACAAACAAAGAAAGTATGAGCCTTCAAGTAAAGATCTCTTGCTGTGTCGACGAAGTAGACATTCTTCGGACCTTGGCGCAAGTCATCCTGCATCCTTCCTCGAACTCCGTAAGAGGACTCGCTCAGCAGGTAGAGCTACACTTTGTAAAGTGACTAAATTTACAAAGCTTGTAGAGTTGGTTAAGTAGGTTTAAGGGCTTGTTAGCCCGAACTCTACAACCCGTAGGTTACTTCTTACGACAAGAACCTACAATCAAAGAAAACGATTCACCTTAAATCAACCAAACACTTATTCATCTGCGTCACCACGGCAGAAGTAAAATACAGGCTTATTTATAGGGATTGCCTTTAATTCCCTCGCTGGATTATCCGAGGTTTAATCCAATTGATTTAAGTTATGTATAAAAAGAAAACAACAGCAGACAGCGCGTATTTCGTTGTGGCGAGGCTGAGATAGTGACCATCACCGACCTGCGTTCATAATAGAATTCCTTAAAGGAATTTCTATTTAATCACACGTGCGTAAATAATCGTAGCAGGCATAAAGTAAAACACTTTATTAACTTATAGAGGTCTTATCGCAGTAAGTCCTCGTACGCTCTCTCCCATTCCTTACGGGATTCAGTGAGCGGCATTTTGAAAAGACTCAGTCGTTTGACATACGTCTGAATATTCGGAATCTTGTCCCACACACGGTAGAACGCAACTACGATATCCCGACGGAAAACAACCTTGGTGTTGAGTTTCACTGAGATAAGACATAAAGCAGCAGCCTTTTTGGAAGCTTCCATGTACTCTTCGTCAGAAATTTTCAGAGCACCTTCTTTGAACTCTTTCGTGGAGTGTTTACCCTTAATAAGCTGAACCGCAGCTTTGATTTCAAACTCAGGAAAAGCCTTTAAGAAGTCACGAAGCTGTTCGTATCCGTGAATACCTTTTTCCAGATGGGCTCTCATATAGTCATCAATCACCCAGTTAGCGTGTCCTGAATTGAATGTGATTGCTGACAACAGAGCTGTTTTATCTGTATTGACAACCATCACAGGAAGAACTGCTTTACTGTCAGGATATTTTTCCTTCAGCATACGAAATGCTGCAATACGATGCTGACCATCCAGTACCTCTCCCTTGGGAGTGACGAACACAGGAGGAATCCATTCCCCGTTAAGAAAAGCTTTGAAAATATTCTTAACGTGGGCCATTTTGAGATTACGATTCCCAGAAATGAAGGAGAGCGGTTTTGTGTTTTCTACGAGATAGCATTTCTCAAAGGGAGTGCGATTCGAGAACAGTTCTTTTGCCATAAGTACAATTTGTGATATTGTTAAACGTTTGTAGTGGTTAAAGGACTCCAACCTCTGTTTCCAGAATGAGACTCTGGTATCCTAACGCAACTAGATGAAACCACCAATAATTTTAATTTTTGTAACTAGTTCCCTTAAAGAGACTTGCACAAAGTATAGCAATTCCTAAAGAGAGCGCAGGTGAAAGTTTACCTACAATATAGCCTTCTGCTACGAGTTTGGGAAATACTGCAGGAATCACTACAGGCCAGAGCAAATAAATGAAAATGCTCATAAAGAAGGCTGCAATAGCGATAATTACAATAATTCCGATGATTGCTCCTATGCAACCTCCGAAAGTGTCATTATCCATTTCTTTGAACTGATATAATTTCAATGCATCCAAATGCAAGTAATTTCATAGTATTTCTTGCATCAGATTCATCTTTAGCAAGAACAGGAAGAGAACTTTGAATCGGAATCCCTTCTTCATTGTAGAAGAGATACGTTATGAGGAAAGACTTCATTTATTTAATTTTAAATTGTACTCGGTATGGGATTCGAACCCATGATTTCAGGAATGAAAATCCTGCGTCCTAGGCCAACTAGACGAACCGAGTGACGTTGTTGCTTGAAATACTTAGTTTACAAAACTATTTTCTTTCTTCTGCTTCTTGGATTGCAACCAAACCCTCAGATCTTGCAAGATGTGGCAATTTCGAAGAGAGTAATAACAATATAAACAAAATTGAAGAAAAACGCGGCAATCGCTACCACATAAGAGCCTATGGGACCGATCAAAGTCCCATAGACTAAGTTTAAGTCGGGTTAAGGCTTGATAGCACAATGGAACAGAGCGTGTAAAACCTTCTCTGAAGTACATTATTGACTAGATAACATACTTGAATATGGCACTGTCTCAAAAGAACTGGCACATATCCTCCGTTCCCACCTTTATAGCTATTTCCGAATTCAAAGTTCTTCCATATCATTTAATAATTAGGTGGGCTAATATCAACATAATAATAATTCTATAAGAAATTTAAAATTTTTATAATTCTAAATTTCTATTATCTACCCTCTGGTCATAAAGACCAGAGACGCTCTAAGCTTAAAGATCTATTTAGACTCGCTTAGACGAGTTCCCGTTACTCGGTGTAACGAGCAAAGCAGACACCTGCCTTACGAAGCTCCTGGACCAGAACCTCCTGATCGGGATCTGCCAGGTAAGCCTCCTTGGCCGCCGTCACGTCGAGAATACGCTGCTGAGCTCGCTTCTCTTCTGCGCGGATCCTGCGAAGGTTGTCCACGAGGTCCGAGACAATGCAGTCGACGGCGCCGAGGGTATCGATGATGATCTGTTCCTGCTTCTTCTTCTTCTCTTCGTTGTAACGCTGGACTGCGCTCTTGACGGCGTCAGAGGTCGGAGTGTGCTCTGCGAGGATCTCTTCGATGGTCTGCTTTTTGATTTCTTTCTTTGCCATAATCTTTTTAGTTTTTTGTGATGTCGATGTTTGTTTCTTCTTTGATGTAGTTGGTGAGAACGTGTACAGGGATATTTGTAAACTGAAGAGATCTCTCAACGTTCTCTAATGTTTGAATGAGTTTTGATACTCTTTCTTTGAGCTCTTCTCTGGTCATATCTGCCAGCCTGTTTCAACTCGGATGCCGTACGTGTCGTAGAAGGCTTGAGCCTGCGTTACAGAGATTTCGATTGCAGGTTCAGAGGAATCTTGAAGAAAGAATCCGCGCGGTGTACGAAAGAGTACTTCTTTCGTATTGTCCTCGGTGGTTGCAACGTGCATACGATATCCAGGTTTCTTTGCCTTAAGGGCTTTGAAATCCTTCGATCGCATCGTCTTTTTGGAAATTGCTTTGTATTCCATGTGTACAATTTTAGATATTGTTAAACTTAAAAAGCTTCAAAAAAAAGGAACGGACGGGTTTTCAACCTTGCAAAGCAATCGAATTTTTCCGTTCACAAATGCTATTTTTATCTTCGTCAAGATGGGCATAACTACCACAACTCACTTTTCTAGAATTCGTCAGTCTACGGGTCTTATGTGATAACCTCTTGCTCAAGTTTAGTGGAGCTAAACACTCAGTTTCCTTTATAATGTGTGAAACTACCACAACCTAACATCGTCATGATAGGATTTTTGTTACCTTATGTTACGAAATTCCAGACTTAGGAAGAATTCCCAGTTTCGAGAGCTCTGCCTCTTTGGATTTCTGCTCCTCTTCCTTTTCCTTGTCCCGAAAATCCGCACAGAAGCTTGCGATTGCATTTGCATGGATCGGAATGAGATCTTCTTTGGTAAAAGTCTCTTTACCTGACTTTTCCAGAGCATCCCTGAAATGGCTCCCCAGTCCAAGTCCGATCATCATGATGATCATTTCTACAGGCATAGTTATTTGAATATTTGTAATTTGTATTGTTGAGTAGAAACATGAAAAGGCTTTCTTGAGTTTCTATTCTCATTAATTGGAAGGTTTTCTATAACGAGATCTCCAGAGAGATCTTTTATAGAGAGATGACGATTTCCAACGAAGAGTTGAAATTCAAAAAGATTAGTAGTTGTGGCTTCTTTAGTATTTGGATTGAGAATAAGTACCATGTGGAAGGATATTAGAGATGAATTTTGAGTTTAGGAAAGAGAGAAAGTTTCTGGAGAGGAAGGAAGGATTTGACTGTCCCCGCTCCCTTTCATCTTTTTCACACCCTCAAAATATCTCATTAACATATCTCTATTCCAATTTATAGTAGAATTCTCTTTAAGTGGATACTTTTTATCATCACTAGGAAGTACTGATTGTGTTATATTTGTTGCAGAATACTCTGACATATTTTCAAGTTTGGGAGTAAAAAATCTATTCTATAATATAATATATGAATAGACATCTAAGTCATTGATACTCAACCACTTACAAGGTTCGGACTTGTCCCACAGTTAAGGAAACTTATACCACAGTTAAGAAAAGTTTCCTCACAGTTAAGAAAAGTTTCCAAAAAAGGAAAAAAAGTTTCCAATATTCAGAAAAAATCTTTACCTTTGTGGAAAGATTTATTAACTCAAATACAAGAAATTTTATGGGAAAAGCAATTACCAATGAACAAGTAATCAAGAGAAGAAATGAGGCTGGAGAAGTTATAGAAGAGGTAAGAAGTAAAACTTGAACCTTCTCTAAGAACTCTGAGCCCTTCTTTTTGACTTATTTAAATTGCATCTCTTGAATGTACAATTTAAAAAGTTTAACTACTATTAAAGTTCTTTATAAACTATTAGAAGTTTCAAACTTTAATAAAGGAACTGTTGACATTACGACAACAAGAAGACAAGCCATTTGCAGTGACTTAAATATTTCAGATACATCATTCTCCAAATCGTTAAGATCTCTCATAGAACTAAATATTCTTAACGGAGAAAAAGGTACATATGCTATTAATGCTGAAATATTTTGGAAAGGTGACTATAAAACTAGAGAAGCTCTGCTTAATTCAGGATGCAAAATTACAATAGAACCAAACGATGAATTTAAAATTGAAGAGTAGGAAGATTAACTCCTCCTTACTCTTCAATCGTCGCCGTAATGATAGATTCTTTTCGGATAATTACATCATCAGCTGCAATCTCTGTCATTTGCTTTACAGAGAGTTCCAGCTTATTGAACTTATCCAGGGTAATACCCATGTCTGCCAATGCAGCTTTCATAGCTGCTTTTGTTGCGTCTTTCATAAGCTTAGAACTTACAAGGTTTGTCGAGAAAATCTCGAAGTAAATATGCAATGATTATGACAGCTGCAACGGCTCCAAGGAGTGCTAATGTATCCATAATTTAAAAATATTTGGGAGAGGTTTCTCACGCCTCTCCCTATAACAACAAAACCCTTGACTCTGCATTTACACGGGCTTGTCACCGCTAAAGCTGCATTAAGGGAAGAGTTTTGACATAGCCAGCTTTACATCGCCCGTAGCAATATGTAACAAAACTCTCCGTTAATCTTGATGTTTGTTTTAATTAATTCCCAATATGTATATGCTTTAATTGGGATCTCTGAACGGTAGATGCGATATTTACCATAATAAGTTATTACATACGGTCAATCACATCTACCTTTCAGAGTGATGAGACTATTTCTCAACGGTCTCAGCAACTTCCGAGTACATCTCGGCGATATACCGTTCGAGCATTTTGTATGCTTCGTCGGTATCTGCGGCATTCAATGCCGATGCCTTCGGTTCGAACTTGAAGGCACGCTTCTTCTGCGACACGAACTTTGTGTCATCCTCGGGATCACGCATCCAGCGAGCATTATTTGCATCCCAGACGCGATCGTCGCATTCCTTCTCTTCGGTGATTTCCAGGACCTTCCCGCAGATGGCCTTCTTGAAGTCATCCGAACCCTTACGGAGAGAATCCGAAAGGATACCAGGGAAGACCAGCTTACGGTTGATGTCCAGCTTCACGAGCTGACCGACATACAGTTCGACGACTTCCGTCGGCTTACCGTCGACGATGCGAACTGCAGGGAAATGCTGACCTACCGAACGATACGTCTCGTTACCCTTCTCGTCCTTGATGGTGTTGCCATCGCGATCGAGTGCAGGAATCGACGAACCTACAACGAGAAGCATTTCAGGCTTCGGAATGAAGAAACGATCACCCAGCTGATTCTGAATGCGGAGTGTTGCGAACTCCTGATTGGCCATGATGCCATTGAAGTTCTCTTGCTTAATTTTAAGAACAGGTACTTTTGCCATTTTATAACTTAAATTTAAATTGTTTACAACTTTAGGCAGGAAAAGGGCTTTGTTTTAAATGGATATACATGATATGAGGCTATGATACCACGATGCCCAAAGACTTGTAGGAATATAACTCCATACCCTCATAAAAAAGAAGGGCATTACGCCCTTCTTTTAGTATTGAATGATTTGAGAGTTTGCGCATTCGTTCAGCGCTGCAATTTCTGCATTTGCGTAGAAATCCTCAAACAGTTCGTCGATAATGTATTTCGTGTCTTTCATGGTCTTAAAGGTATTAAAAAGGGAGTGATTTCTCACTCCCTCGATTGTTATTTGTTAAGTCTGTCGTTTTGCCGTTTCTGGTGTTCCTCGAAGAATTTGGCGCATTCTTCAAGGGTAATTGTTTTCTTGTCGTAAGTAATTACGCCGTCTTTCAGTTTGTAGGTGTCCTTTGTTTCGTCTACTCCTAACGTCGTCCAATTGTACGTGTCGTCAGATGTAAACTTTTTGACTTTCATGGGATAGGTCGCACCCACAACAGCAACCGCACAAGCATTGCCGAGTTCCTGCAAAGCAGGTGTACCAAAAGTGCGGATGCGTTTTGTGATTGTGTGGCCGTCCTGCGGCGTGAATTTGTTGTTAATTAACGCCGTACTTTGCGCCATAAAATCGTTGACGGGGATAACGTAAGGACGCAAACCCACTTCGTCGCAAAGGATGCAACGAATGCCGTTTGCGTACACTGCCGCACCGTCCTCGTTCTTGTCGTAACCTGTAAGAATGCCGTTTGCGGCTTCGGTCGAAAGAAACAAGATTTTAGTGCCTTCGGTCGGTCTGTTCGACGTGAAGAAAATCGCCGTTTCGTCAATTTTGACGGATGAAATGATTTTTGCCATTGTTTTGAGAGTTTTGTTGTTATTGGGATTATTCCCAGATATTTGTATAAATATAACTCCATAAAATTAGTTCAAAAAATTTTCAATTTTCCAAATGAAACGGGAGGGGGCCAAAAAAGATAACTGTCCTCTCGTTCACAATACCTACACAATTTCTTGTATTTTCCCAAAAAATTTTCTAACTTTGCAAAAACATAAAACACTATGATAAAACAATTTATTTTTCAAAACAGGGGGGGGGGCAAGAAAATAAATAAGTCTTATTTTTATTTTTATGGCCCGAATTATACAACCCCAAAAATTACAGATTCAAGTATTGAACCCTTACGCACAGCTAATTACTTATTTGGAGTTTCATTTGATTATCCTTTAGATTATGATGATCAAGAACAATTTTTTAAAATAACTGCAAATTTAACCTTTACTTATAGTGGAGTTGCTGTTCCAATACCCGTAAACTATACTGTATCTGTAGGAACAATAGAAGATACAGGTCTTGGTTACGATAATAAGAATTTTGCTATACCTGTAAACTTAACATTTCCAATATCTTTACTACAACGTATGACATTTAATTCTGCCACTATTGAAGTATATAATCCTAATCCAAAATACGATTACGTAGCCCCTACAGAGTTTTCTACATCAGGAGAATATGTTGCAGTAAATACTAATCTTTATATGGACAATAGTCAGTTTGGAAGTTATCAAGGAATGTTTAAAGCAGATTTATATAATTCAAGTACAGGAATATTAGTAATAAACAATCCTATGACTTTAGAATTTGCCGCAGGCAGCAATCCATATATAAGTAAACTACAAACTAATTGAGCTAGACGTGTAGATTTAGTTTCTAGTCTGACAAGACCCCACCTTGATTTAAGATGTGTAGATAAAGATGGAATGGCTTCTGATGAGTATATGGGGGTAAGTTATTCAGTACTTTCCTATTATTTCGGAGGAGAAATAGATACTATACTTAGTGCAGTTGAACAAATAGGAATACCTATTATAACTGGACAAACTGCAGTAAATGGAGCTACAAATTATATAGACGAAAGTCTGGTAGGGGATTATCTCATATATAATATTAATACATATCTTCAATAATGATAAATAATTTAGAGATATTAAAACCTATTCTTCACTTTGAAAAAGATTATTATGTAAGAATAATAATTCTTTCAAGATTAAAAGATGGTCATTCCACTCAAAAAAGAATCTGTAAAGATTTATTTTTTGGTTCTTTTGAATCATTAAAAGATACTATGCCAGATATAATCAAAGTTGCGGAAGAATATTATGCTAGAGTATATATTGACACTGTTTCAAAAAGATTATCTTCTGGATTTTTATCTCAGATAGAGTGAGAGCGGTTTAAAGTTTTTGGAATTAAACCTCAGCTAAAAGACATCATTATGAATGAAGATTTTTATGGCTTATATGATGCTGATGAGTATTCTGAAAATGCAAACAAAATAGTAGCTTCTATATCTAAAGAACTCAACTTTGTTCCTTTAATTATAAAATCTTCTAACAAAGGAGAACACTGACTGTATAAAATTTCAGAACTTTATACAATGTTAGATAAAATTGAAGATAATAATATCAGAAATAGGATTTTTATAGGACACGCATGAGCATGCTTATATAATCCGTGTACTAATTAGTATGCAGGCAAATAAATATTTCCAAGTAAAAGAATTAGTATCATCTAAAATATATAATCAATATGGAGATGATGCTATAAAATTTCTAGATCCAAAAGCTCTTGAAGCATTGGAGAACGTTAGAGAAATTCTAAATGCTCCTCTTATATGTAACAATTGAGCTGCAGGAGGCTCTAGAAATTATAGCGGTTATAGAGAACCTGGATGTGGAGTAGGAACTCCTACAGGTTACCATTATAAAGGACAAGCTTTTGATTTAATATCAACTAAATTAACCGCTAAAGAGATGCGAGAAATTCTCGAAAATAATCAAGATAAACTTAAGTATCCTATACGTGTAGAAAAATGAGATAATCATGGAGAAATCACATGGCTACATATTGATATTTCTCCGAACACACATGGGAAAAAATTATACTTCTTTCGTGCATAATGGGCAATACTATACTGTTGACCTTAATAATTATGTATAATACTTCTAAAACCACTCTTTTTATTAAGAGTGGTTTTATTTTGTTTTATATAAAACAATGGCTATATTTGTAGCGATCAAATAATGTAATTATGAAAACATGGTATAGGAAAATTTCAAGAGAGCCAGATGAGCTTCAAGGTTATTTACCCAGATTCAACACTGAAGAAAGGGAAGAACCAAGACCTCAAACTGTTGCCTCCCCTATAATTGATAGTATTGAAACTTCAGAAGAAGAACCTAGAGCCGAGGAAGAATCAAAACCTACATATACAACTAGTGCAAATACTACTTCATCTTCATTTAAAAGTAAGAATGAATTTAAGGCTACTATGTTACCTATTTATGAGAGAATCCTTTCTCAAATGGGTTTAAATACAGCCTATGCCAAAGCATTAGTTGCACAAGATGGACTTGAATCTGCATGAGGAACTAAGCCTTCTGGTAAATTCAATTTTGGAGGTATTAAAGGAAAAGGCTCTGTAAAAAGAACAAGAGAAGTTATTAATGGGAAAGATGTTTATATTAATGATAGTTTTAGAGATTTTGATTCTTTAGAAGACTATGCAAAATATAAAATTTCTCTACTTAATAATAATAGATATAAAGCTTTTACTGGAGATATATCTGGATTTGCAGATAGGGTTTTTAGAGGAGGATATGCAACAGATCCAAAATATGCGGATACTTTAAAAAGAGTAATAGCATCTGCTAAACATGGAGGTATACTTAAATTTCAAGCAGGAGGAACTGGAGAAATTAGACCAGATAATAGATCTTGACTTAGAAGAAAGTGAGATAATGTTATTACTGCATATAATTCAAGTAGTTGGGCAAATTCTGCTCCTGCTGATGTTATAGCAGGATTTACTCCCTATGGTTTATTCCATTACTCAGCAACAGGAGATGAAGATTCGGCCAGACTAGCTGTTCTACCTGGAGCAGTAGGTACATCTGAAGTTGCTAAAAATACAGTAAAAGCTGCAGAAGAAGGTGTTAACTTAATTTATAAACATTATGGAAATGATTTATCTAAATATTTTCATGGTGCTTTAAAATGGTTAAGAAATGCTCGTAAAGGAAGCATTCCAGCAGCTGAAAGATTAGAGGTTCCTAAACAAATTTCTAAAGTTAGATTAGGAAATCCAAAACATGACTATGCATTCTTTAAAGATGCAAAGACTGGAGAAACAATTTTAGAAATAAGTCAAACTGCACAAAATCCTTTACGTTCAGGAGAAAAGGCTGCATCAAAGCAGCTTCTTCAAGAATTAGTTGGAACTAAGGATGATTTTGGATTAAGAGGATTATCTTATACAGAGAAGGAATTATTTCCAAAGAAATTCTTATCTGCAATGACTCAGGAAAATAGTGCTAAAGATATCTATTCCAAAATTATGAGTTACAAAGCAGAAGCTGGAATTAGATCCTCTTTTACAGAATTAACTGAAGCAGAAGCTAGAAAAATCTTTGATATAGGTTGGGATGCTAATATGTTTTATCCAACTACAAGCTCTAATGCTTTACAAACTAAAGAAACCTTCTGGAAAGAGAATAAGGATATCATTTTGAAACTATTTAGAAGAGTCCCTGCGATACTTGGAGCAGGTGTTCTTGGAAATGAGGTAGTATCAGAACGTAATGGAGGAATTATTAAAGCTCAAGATGGAGCAGATACTCGAAAATGAGTTGATAATTGGCTTTCACAGAGGAGGGATAAACTTAAAAATAATTCTGTTTATTCAGGATGATTGGCAATACCTGGATTAATAGAAAATCCTTATTTTAGACAATCTGCATCTATGAGTAAATACTCTTTTAAAAGAGGAAAACTCCTAGGTAAAATTACAGGACAGACTAATCATAAAGAGAAAACTATAACTATTTCTGATGATAGTAAGAGTACAGAAGTTCATGAATGAACTCATGCATCTAGACCTTATGAACAGATTGCTAAAGTTAAAGAAATTATTGATAGATGGGGGTTTAAACCTGGAATAATGCGAGATGATTATTTAGATAAGCCTTCAGAAATTTATTCTAGATTAATGGAATTAAGATATAACAACAATTTAGATCCAAATCATGAATATACTTTAGAAGAGGTACAAGAACTTAGAAATAAGAATCACACAGGTGATTATTTAATTAGAACAGAGAATCAGTTCTATAAAAGTAATATAAACAATCCAACTATTCCTAAGAAAATTGAACCCATAGAAAAAGCTATAGATATGAATCTTTACAAAGGGCCTGAAGAACTTTTCGAAAGGCTTGATGATTCTACTATACAGAGATTACTAAATGATGTAGCATGAGCTCCTAAAAAGAACTCTACGTTACATATCTAGTTTAAAATAATTTATAAATATATACATTTATGTTTGCATTAAGAAAAATTACAAATGACGGTTTAGAAATGAATTTTAGTTTAGGAGACTCCTATACTTTAGTTACAAAAGATCGTTCTCCTAAAGAATTTGAAGATAAAATGAAAGATCATCCTTTTTATGATAAAGCTTATGCTTTTATTTACTGAAAAGATGAAATATTACCGTTATATAAAACCCAATACAATTATATTGTTTCTGAAAATGGAACAACTTATAGTAACTTAACATATAAATAATATGAAACTTTCTCTTAAACACAAATTAATCATTGCTGCAATTATACTTGGTGTATTAATTGGAGGCATTGGTATTTTCCAAGCTTTAGGCTTCTGGAAAACACTATTAATGGCTATATCATTTATTGGTGGAGTAGCTACTGGATGGTATGCTAAATTTATTAAAGATAAATACTTTCCTAAAAACTAAATACGATGGCAATTACACTAAATACAACGGGGGGGGGACTTATAATTAGAACCTCTTCACAAAGATGATTTAACGGTCTCGGCACCAATCACATAAGCAAAATTAAAATTTTTCAAACAGCATATGGACAATCTAGTTCAGTAGAACTTAAATCTTTTGATGTAGATATTAATGACAATCAAATTATTATAATTAAAATTCCTAAGGAAGATTTAGATACAAGACTTAAATTACTAGAAATTGGAGTTGAAGATCTTGTTAATGGTGCAGCAGAGACTTATTCATGAACAAGCTTTCCTTATTTAGGAATGGGAGGCTGAATGTATTTAGATTTATTAGAATAAAATAATAAATAAAATGGCAAGTTATAAAATTACGCAAACAACAGGGGGGGGGGGTAATATTTCAAATACAGTTAGTTGGAACACACTCATCTCAAATAGATAAAGTAGAAATTATTTTAACTACAGATTCACAGGGAAACAGCTTATATGAAAAATTAGCAGAAATAACACCTACAGGAGCTTTTATTAAAGTATATGTTCCCTGGGAAGATATAATGCAATATAAAGTAGATGAATTAGAATTGTATACATTTATTCGAGGATCCGCAGGTTCACAAGTAGTGCCAGGAAGTACAAAATATTTGACTATAAGAGAAATCCAGGATTCATATAGTTTGCACGGTCCTCAAGGGTGGTTTCCACTTCCTCGTGTTACATTAACTAAATGATCATAAAAATATTTAAATTTATGAAATGATATATTAAACTGTTAAGATGGATCTGGGAGTTCCCACAGTGTCTCCTAGGTCTTATCTTAACCAAATGTTACAATGTCGAACGTAAAGAGACATTTAAAGAAATTCCAATTTATGCAGGAAACTTTCCTGGAGGTATTTCGTTAGGATTATACATCTTAATGAGAGAATCAAGTTGGAAAAACAATAGAAACTTCATTAAAGAACATGAATGAGGGCACACAAGATGGTCATTATATTTAGGGCCATTATATTTACTTATAATTGGATTACCAAGTATTATATGAGCTATGATCCATACTCCATATTCTAAAAGAAGTTATTACTGATTTTACACCGAAAGGCTCGCAGATAGATCTGGAGGTGTACCTAAAAGATATTAATATATGGGAAAACCTTTTATATCGCAAAATATTACATTAGCAACAGGAGGATTTACCTATGAAAATGGGATATTAACTCCTGCAGAAGCAAAAACTATTTATAATCTTAATGTACCATCAAATGTATTAGTATCTGCTAACGGACTATTATGAATTAAACTAAATAGTACTAAAACTGCCGCTCAGATTGGATGGACAGATGTTGATGGAACTAATACACCTGATGGATTTGGATGGCCTCCAATCGATACTTATGGAGATATTAGATTAAATATTGAACTTGGAGATCACGTTGATATTGGAACGAACTTAGCGGAATTACAGACTGATAGAACATCAATCCCTATGGATAGTCCATTAGGTAATGCTATTTTACACGAAACTTACATTCCAGACGGAACTTCCATCTACAAAACAGACGTATACACTACTCCAGTATTTTTATTGATTGTAAATAATATATCTGTACCTAATAAGAAATGGACTTGCACACAATGCGGTTATGTAGATGAGGCTATTATGCCTCCTATTAAATGTCCTGTATGTAAAGGGACGGATTTTGTAACAACATAATATGAATAAATTATTTATTTCCCAAAATAGGGGGGGGGGTAGATCCTATTATAACGTTTACTTTTGGAGGTAATAGTTATTATAGTGAAGGAGAATCTAAATTAGTATATTATGATTATAATAATAATGAACATGTTTTAAAAACTTGGAATAAAGCATATATAATAGATTTTACAGTAAATATTCCTAAAAATATAATAACTTCTACATGAGGTTTACAATTACAATTAAATAATGCTAATTATTGAGAAGATTATAAAAAGTTTGTACAAAGAACTACTCTAGACGGAATGGATATTAGTGAATACTCATATATGCAGCAAGGTAATGTACAAGATGAACCAAATATAATTGTATTCACTACATTGTGTGATGTAGCTCCAATTAAAAAATCATTAGTTATTAATGTATCAGAATTACCTATTAACGTCTTTTACTTAAGTTATAATACATATAATAAAAATACTTCTGGAATAAACTTTAACATAAATTCTAGATATACAGTAGAAACGGATACTACTTGTACAGTTCACTATAATCCTGGAGGAAGTACTTTAACAACAAAAACTATGACTTCTAGAACACAAGTTGTTTCAAATATAACTACAGCATTATTTGGGAGTTTTCCTCTTTATGTAACTTTAAATCCTAAAGAAACTTCTTCAAGATTAAACAGACATAATATATATTCTGGATATATTACTATGAATTTCTCAGATTGTCATCTCTATAATGCTACTTCTGATGAATTTGTAGATTGATCTGAGGTTAAATCTAATCTATGAGGTGGAGACATTAAAAACGCTCCTTATTTAACCTTAAGTACTCCTGATCGAGATATTAACACCGCTTTTACAATGATAACAGCTGATAATCAATCATTAATGTTTTTTATAGATCCAGCAGTATATACACAAATAAATTCAACTACAGCTGTAACATTTGTAGATAAAACTCAAGGATATAGACTACAATGTAACTTAGATGGTTCTTATTGAATTCCTGAATTAAAAACTAATGGAGTGTTTTTAGGTTTTAATTCTGGAAATAGTTTAGTAGAAATGCCGTTTAGAGGATTATATAAAATATAAATAAAAAGGGAACCCTATTAAGGTTCCCTTTTCTATTTTTTAGTCCACAGGAGCTACATTAAATAATAGATGTATATATGCTCTACATTTTGAAAGATAAATTGTTTTATCATTATTCTTTATAATATTTTGCACTAATTAAAAAACATATTAGGCTTATTAAGACATATAATGGAGTTCCTGTAGATAATGTACTAAGGAAGAATAATCCCATAAATAACAAGCCTAATACGTATCATATCTTATATGTTTTCATTATTTATTTATGTTTTTATGTCAGATTCCTGTAATACTATCTATTCCTAATAAAGATGTGCTGCATATGAATAATAATTCTACAACTTCTGGAGCTGGAATTACCATGATGGTACAATAAACACATATAAATAGGCAAACTAGTCATCCAAAAAATCCACATACTCTTTTACTACTCAACCCTGAATGAGCAGTAAACATCTTTAAGAAGAACTCTTTCATTACTATTTGTTTTTATTTCTTATGCCATTTTTTGGCCTGTATAGCAAAATTAGCTCTTTTCTTTTGCAATGTTGTAGCGTTCGGATCCTTCATTACTTTATGAGCATGCTCTTGAACACCTTCTCCTGCCCGTTTTGCACTAGCACTAAATTTTCCTCTATTCTCTTTTTTGATGTGGATCTTAGCTCCTTTCTTCATCATTAATACATACTCATCCTTACTTTCCTTAAGACTTAGAGTATTTTCGTTATTGAATTTAGAGTATCTTTCGTAGATACTATCTAAAATCTCGTTGTTGTACTTACTCATTTTATTCTAAATGTATTTATAGTTAAATATATATCTTTGTTTTGCTTTTACAAAAATAATAATTATATTTGCAACGAACAAATAGTTTCACATAAAACATATTATTCAATAAATTATGGAAAATTTTCTTCAATGGATTGAGAAAATTCTGGGATTTTTGAAGAACTATGGGTTTTTAAATATTATTAAGTCATGTATTATAATAATTTTATTTGCATTTACTATGGCCATTGCCTTTAACCCAAAAGAAACTATTACAAATATTATTGAATTGGTTCAGACAATTGAGGATGAAAGGCATGCTACAAGTGAAGAAATTCGCAAGCATGTTAATCCTGTTATTAATGAATTATTGGATAATTCTATACGAGATATAGGGTGTAATAGGGCTTTTATTATGGAAGGGCACAATGGAAAAGCAAATGCTAGTGGATTAGGTTTTTATTACGTAGATATGACTTATGAAAGATGCAGAAAAACCTCATTAGATCAAGCAATATATTGGCAATACAAAGATATGCCAACCAGTATTTTCCCTTTCTTCAATTATTTGGACAAACGCAGATATTTTTATGGGAGTTTAGATGAATTATCCCAAATAGATTCTAAGTTAGCCCAAATGATTAATGTCAACGGCACACACTTCCTAGTAGCTGTTGAAATTCCAGGAAAAAATTCTGTTAATCAATTTATGGGAATACTTGGTTATTCTTTTGAAAATCCTCCCAAACTTACTCAAGAGCAAATAAAAGATTATATGCTTGAGGTGAGAAGAAGGGTTCAAATACTATTATCGTTAACTTCTTTGAAAGAAGTTAACATCAATCAATTTCGAGAAGCAATATGCCTAAATTAAAAAATGCTAAGGAAAAATATGTAAATGGCCTTAAAGTAGACAAAGAGACGAAGGATGTAATATACTCTGATGAAGCTCATGTATATTTAGACAAAACAGATCAACAAAAATATGTTTCTGTTACTACTTTAATTGGCAAATATGAGAATCCTTTTGATGTATTTTTTTGGTCTTCCTATAAAACTTGCGAGAAGTTAATGTCGGAAGAAACTTTCCATGTACTTAAAGAAACTTTATTAGCTACAAAGAGGTGGACAGATGATATGATTGAAAAACTTCATCTTGATCCAATTATCTTTGATAAAACAAGAAAAGAAATACAAAAAGGATATGATGATGAGAGAAATAAATCTTGTGAAAGAGGTACAAAAATACACTCTAATTTTGAAGAGATGTATTACACTTCAGAGAAGCAAGATTTAAAAAAGTTTGGTTTAGGAGGAATTTTTACTTGTAAAAAAGGATATTACGAACTTGATTTAGAAAAAGGAGTATACCCAGAATTTTTGGTTAGCTTAAAATCTTCCGATGGAATATTACGAGTTGCTGGACAGATAGATTTACTAATTAAAGATGGAAACGACATCTATATTTATGATTACAAAGGACTTCCACTAGATACCAAGATTCCAACAGAGTTTGGTTGAACAACAATTAAAAATATAAAAGAGGGAGATAAAATCTTTGATAAAGATGGCAATCTAACTAGAATTCTGCATAAATCTGAGATTCACTATAATCCGTGTTATAAAATTACATTTGATAATGGAGAATCTCTAGTTTCTGATCATGAACATAGGTGATTAATCTCATTTAGAAATCCTGATAAATCTTTTAGGGATACAGTTATGACTACTGAGGAGATTGCAAATTGGTTAATAAATAAACCGAGAACTTCTTATAATATTCCAAAAATAAGAAATGCTGCTCCTTTAGTTTTGCCCGAGCAAAGCTTGCCAATAGATCCCTATGTATTAGGATGTTGGTTAGGAGATGGGTCTAAAAACTGCGGTATACTTACTAATATAAATCCAAAAATCTGGGAAGAAATTCAGAATAGAGGATACACAGTTGGAGAGGATCTTTCAGATATAGCACACTCAGAAATGAGAACTATATTTAATATTAGAAAACAATTGAAAGTTTTAGGAGTATTAAATAATAAGTTTATTCCTGATCTCTATCTGAGAGGGTCATATCAGCAACGATTAGATCTCCTTAGAGGTTTAATGGATACTGACGGGTATTATCATGAATCTAGGAAAAGGTTTGTAATGAGTACAACTCAAAAATGGCAAGCAGAAGATTTAGTAAAATTAGTTAGCACTCTTGGAATAAAAGCCACTATCTTTGAGGTAGATAAAAAGTGTAATGGAAAGGTTTTTAAGGGCTGGGATGTGTGTTTCTCTACTAATGGGCTAAATCCATTTTTAGTAAGGAATCAAAACATTGAATTTCCTTCAACAGACAGATATTCTTTCAGAAACATTGTATCTGTAGAAAGAGTTGATACAATAGCTACACAGTGTCTAGAAGTTGATAGCCCTTCTCATACATTCTTAGTAGGGGAGTCACTGATAGTAACGCATAATACAAATAAGGAAATAAAGAAGCGTTCTTATTATGATCAAACTAAATGATCTAATATAATGATGAAATATCCATTAAATAATATAATGGATTGTAATTATTATCATTATACATTACAGTTATCTTTATACGCTTATTTGTTACAGCAAATTAAGCCTGAACTAAATATTAAGAAATTAACATTAATTCATATAGATCATAATGATAAAATTACAGAATATACTGTAGATTATCTTAAAAATGATGTAGAGAGAATGTTAAAGCATTATAAGAAGCTTTTAAAACAGACGACTGTACTTGATAGAGATCGTCCTATTGTATTTTAAATATGGGAAGTATATTTGATATTATAGATGGACATGTAAATGAGATGTTTAATGCTAATGAGGGGCTATATGAGGAAAGAATGAAAATATGCAAAGAATGTCCATTATATAAAGAAACCCCTGTTGGCCCAATATGTAACCCTAAGCTTTATATAAATAAAGAAGGGAAAACATCAGTATATAAAAAAGATGGTTATGTCCGCGGCTGTTCTTGCAGATTATCTGCTAAGACTAGATTAATTCACGGTAAATGTATTATAGGAAAATGGTAAAAATTATGAGTAATTTAATTTTAAATGGAAATGATGCCACTGGTATGAGTGGCTATGGCGCACAATTAAGTAAAAATCTTTCTGGAATTAGTTCTGCTGATATTAAAGAACAAATTGAGATGGAGAAATTAGCTGCAGCTTCTGCAGAATTAGAAGCAAATAAAGGATGGAAGTCTGCAGAAAATAAGAAAGTTCAAGCAACAGGATTTACAGTTATTTTTACAAAGTATAAGAAAAATCCTTATCGTAAATATAAGTCTGGAGCAGGCCTAATTATGGATGTAGATTCATTCCATCTAAATGAAGCTGGAGAAATGGAGCAAGATGAGATGGGAGTTATTTGCTGCCATGTTGTATCAGTTGGCCCAGAATGTAAATATGTCAAAGAAGGTGATGATATTTATATAAGAAATGTTGGAGCAGCTCCAGTTCCTTTTGATTATAGGGGATATTGGGCAATTAGTGAACAAAATGTAATATGTAGAATTGTAAGCAATGATTAGTGAAATTGAAAAAATATTTTACAATCCTGGAGACTTAGTTAGAGTTAGACATCGTAAACTAAGTAATATTCCAGTGATGTATGTTGTGGAAAAAGTGACAAGGTCATATAAACATAACGATGAGACAGTGAATTCCTTTAAGGGAATTAAATGCAGATGGTTTAATGTAAATGGTGATCTTTGTGAGGAAATTTTTTCTTCTAAAGATCTTGAAAGGGTAAAATAATGAAAGTATACTTTAATAGACTAGGAAATATAGACCATGTAGATTGCACCTCTGCTGAATTTATTGAACTGCAGGATGGAAATAATCTTTTGACATGGGTTGATTTAGCGGATATTCCTGAATGTTTAGGAGAAACTATAGAAGAACGTATTAAGCTATGGGTGGAACTAAAAAAGAAAGGAATTATTATAGAAAATACTAAGAAACATCATGGACGAAACTCAATTAATGGAATTCATAAAATGGATTCCGACACGTGTAAAGGAGCTGCAAAATAAATCTCCAGAAGAGATAGCAATGACTTTAAATAAGCTTTCTAAAACTCCAGAAGGACAAAAGCAACTAGAAGCACTTATTCAGGAATTTAAATCTGAAAATGCTGCAATTCAGCCAGAGGAAACTGGAATGTTTAAGAAGGGAGGAAAGCTTAATTACTTAGTTAGTAAATTTCAAAATGGAGGTACTCCAAGGATAGTTGAAACTTTAAATTATGTACAAGGCAGAACATCATTACCTCCTGGAATGACTAAGCTAGATTTTAATCGAAAGTTTAGTGATAATTACAGGGCAGCGCAATACAGTAATTCTAAGGGTGATATTCTCCAGTTTCTACAAAGGCCAAATACAGTTGGAGGCACTGAAAGGTTAATAACTAATAATAAAAGAGATACCTTATATAGAAATACTTTTAATGGGGCAGAGACATCTAACAAACCTCAACCCTGATATAGACCTAAATCGGAGAAAGCTAAGAAAAAGGCGGACTATGATAGATTTACATCAAGATTTGCAGAGTACTTTCAAGATGGAGGTAAAACTTTTGAAAATCAGAATGGGAGGCTCTCAAAAGTTTATAACTATAAGTTAAAAAAATAAAATGACTGATATTTTCCTTTATGATAACTCTACAGGAGAAATTACTCTAAATGAGTATGAAATATTATTAGTTAAGGAATTTGCAACACTCTATGATACCAGTAGGAATAAATGTAAAAAAGATCCTACTGGTATTCATAGGTTAAAAGCTTGAAAGGAGTTTACATATATTTTTCTAATGTTAGACTTTAAGTCTCCTTATTTAGAATATATTGAGCAAGAAAGACATGAAGCTGCAATGCAGGATAGCGGACTAACTCAGGAAGAGTGGAATGATCCAGATTTTAGGGCGGCTTGCAGAAAATATATGGAAATTAAGGACTCATCCAGAGTACTCAGTTTAATTAAAACAGCATATAGAACTTTGGAAAAGATGCGAGTTTTCCTAGATAATATTGATTTTACAGATATGGATGGTAATGGCAAATATCTAAATGATCCTAAAAAAACACTTGAAAGTATAGGCCAAATAGGAAAAATGAGTGATTATCTAAAGGAACTAGAGGACACTTATAAAAAGGGGCAAGAAGCCAAACCAACCCGTTATAGAGGAGATGTAGAACTCGGACTAGATGATTAATGAAACTATGGCAGAATTAAGATCAAAAAGGAAAAAGGAGGAACTTCCTCAAAGGCCCACAGATAGATTAAAATCATTTACAGAAAGATCTGAAGAGGAACTTATTAAAAGTTTGCTTAAAAAAACAGATCAATCTAATGAAGATATAGAGGAATCTGAATATTATGAAGGAACTTATGAATATCATAAGAAGACAAATAATCTTTGAGATGTTATTTTAGAAGACGAAATTAAATACTTTGACCCAACATTAAGTTATGAAGTTACAGGTTATAGGCCAATCACAGAAACTGAAGGTCTAGATTTTGATCCTGCTCCCTTTATGGAGGTTGGAAGAACTTATGAAAGAACAGGAAAATACACAGCTTTTAGAAAGGGCACAAAAGCTTATGTAGATTTTTGGAGAGGTCAAATTAAACGTTGTGTTGAAGGTTATACTGTAGGGAAATATAGAATAACTGGAGATCACTATTTTTTTTTAAATTTCTATAGAATGGGAATTGTTAACGATAAAAAGAAAGCTGGTGCTGGTTCAGAGGAGTCCTTCCCTTTCTTTACATCTAAACAATACGAATTCTTCCATTATATAGAGATTTGTGAATATTTAAAAAAGGATGTAGTAGCACTTAAAGCAAGGGCTGTGGGTTTTTCAGAAATAGGCGCATGTTTGGGTGTACGGCCTTTTATTACAACCAGAAAATTTAGAACTGTGTATACTGCACATTCTGAAACTTATGTTGATGCTGTACTAGATAAATGCTGGTATCAACTTAACTGATTAAATAACAATACTGACGGAGGTATGAAACGTGTACGTCAGAAAATCGATAATATTAAACAAAAACGTGCATCAAAGTTAGACAAAGAGGGTGTAGAATCAGGAAGATTTAGTGAAATTGAAGGTATTCCTGCAGATAATCCTCGTAAAGTTCGAGGAGATCGTTGTGATCGATTAATGTTTGAAGAATTTGGATCAAATCCTGTATCAAGAACTTCATGGACACAAGGAACTGCACTAGTGGAAATTGGAGGTGTTAGACGTGGGATTAAGATTGGATGGGGTACAGGAGGTGACCATGGAGCGGCTTTAGCAGGATTGGCAGAAATGTTTAATGATCCAGAAGCCTTTGGAATTTTACCTTATAAGAATAATTATTCCTCTGATGGCACAGTCCAATTTACAGGATTTTTTATTCCTGCTTATACGTTTATGCTGGGCTCAGACTTCACAGATAATCGTGGAGTTACAAATATATCTAAGGCTAAGGCATATTACGAAGATCAAAGAAGAAAAAAATCAGGTCAATCTCTTCTTGAGTACTGCTCTGAATTTTGCTTTACTCCTGAAGAAGCTCTACTGCGACAAGGTGATAATATTTTTGATTCAGTGGAACTTTCTAACAGAATTACTCAAATTAGAATTCATAAAATGGGGATTAAGCCCAGGAGAGTGGCATTAATTTGAGATAAAACTGCAGATGATAATCTATCTAAAGTTAAGGTTTTTGATAAAAGTGATAGTAATATTTTAATTTATGAGGAGCCACAATTAGAGGGAAAAGATCCATTTAAGAATCTATATGTTGCAGGAATTGACTCTATTGACCAAGGCACAGAAGATTCAGCTACACAGAAAGATGTATCTGATTTTTGCATTGTAATTAAAAAACGCGCATATGGAACTCAAGAGCCTAAGTATGTTGCGATTTATAAAGAAAGGCCAAGAGATATAAGAACTGCTTATGATACTGCTATGAAGTTGTTAGCTTGGTATAACTGTAAGGCTATGCTAGAACATTCTAAGATTAGTATCATAACATATTTTAAAAGTAAGAAAAAAGATAATCTTTTTATGAAGCGTCCAAAATCTAGTCTAAGTGATATTAAGAGAGGTAATTCACAAATGATTGGAGTCCCTGCTACAGAAACTATTATCAAGCATGGATTGGAACTTATTAATACTTATATAAACGATTATTGTTATACAATAGATTCTGATATGATTCTGGAACAACTATTAAACTATTCTTATGAAAATAAGAGAAAATATGATATTGTTGCAGCTATGAGTATGGCAGAAATTGCTGATGAGGAACTAATGGGCTTTAATCCAAAGCCTGCACATAGTGTAGAAAAAGAATGGAAAGATTTTGGATGATTTATTAACTCAAAAGGTTATAAACAATTTGGAGTTATTGGTGATGAATAATTTAGAAGATAAAATACGAAATGTGATAAGGGAAGCTTTATGCTCTGACTATATTGGTAATTTAGATATATTGCATGATGAGGATTCTTATACTTTAAAGCTGGATTTAAATCAACATGAAGCTCCAATGTATTTTTCTTATCAAGGAAGTGAAGATGGTTTTCTTGATTACTTACTAAGAGATTTAAGACAACGACAAATCGATCGTGCTAAGTATTACAAAGGAATGATGGTAGATACTGGTAACGATGATACTTATTATATTGTACTAGAATGAACAAGACAGAAATCCAATTAATAGATGATGCTATTAATGAATTAGTATATGAAAAAGTTAGGTTAAGAAAGGCCTATCAGTACTATCATTGTCATCGAGATGCTGATCAATTTAAAAGTCTTGAATTTAATTATGGAGTAGGTACTCCAACAGCAGTAAATTTCACTCCACTAATTAAAAAACATATTGATGTTTTAGTTGGAAAGTATCTTGAGTTAGAACCAGATTTAAAAATTTCCTGTAAGGACTCGTTAACAGTAACAAATATAATGCGAGAAAAACAATTAAAGATTGATCAGGCATTATATGAAAAGTTACATCAATATTTACAAAATAATATAATTTCTATATTATTAGACAATAAAGAGGTTGTTAATGATCCTTTTATAGAAAAGGAACTAAAAACTATTCAGGATAATTTAGATAGAACATTTATTTCAGATTATGAAATAGCTGCTCAAAATATATTGCGCTATTTAAAGCAATCAAGGAATATTGATATGAAAAATAAGATGAGACTCTTATTTACAGATCTGCTTATTAGTGGAACTTGTTATTACAGAACAAGGCCTACTGAAAGTGGAGAAAATATTAATTTTGAAGCTTTAAATACTTTAAATACATTTATAGAAAGAAATCCAAATTCTCCTTATCTTGCAGATTCTAGACGAGTAGTTATTCGTAAGATGATGACAAGAGAAATGATTTTGAATGAATATCGCAGTGAATTAACTACTGAGGCGGTTGCTAAACTAAAAGAGGCTCCAAAAATGGGGGATGTTAGAACAACAACCTATTTAGTAAGAACCTCTGCTATTCCTCCTGATGGATTACCTAGACCTGACTTAACTCCAGGTATTTTAGGAGGTCTTGAAGCGTATCCTGCAATGCCAGGAGATGAGGCTCTATTATCAAATTATAATCCTCATTTAATTACAGTTTATGAGGTGGAGTGGCTTGAAGTAGATGAAAAAACTGGATATTTAACAAGACATGAAGGAGTTAAAATTGGAAATGAGATTTACATTACTAGAGGAGAAGTAGAAAATGTAGTAAGATCTTCTGACTATCCAAGTAAATGTAGGTTATCTGTAAATGGAATGTTTTTCTTGGATCATAATGGAGATCCTTTTAGTTTAGTACTAAATACTATGAATCTCCAAGATAAATATGACCTATTACTTTTTTATAGGGATAACTTAATTGCTTCTTCTGGCACAGTGGGTGATTGGTTAGACTTAGCTAACCTTCCAACTGCTCTTGGTGTTAGCATGCCAGAGAGAATCCAAAAATGGTTAGCTTATAAGAAAAATGGTGTTGGAATTCTTGACTCTTCTCAAGATGGACAACCATTAAATACAATATTCAATGGATTTGATGATACTGTTAAAGCACAAAGTATTCAGGCTATACAATTAGCCATTCAATCTATTGAACAGCAAGCCTCCTCTATCACAGGAGTACTTCCAGAAATGCTTGCACAATATGAACAACGAGATGCTGTTAGTAATGTTAAATTAGGAGTTACAACTTCTGGCCTTTTAACTAAGCAGTATTTTGATTGCATGGATACTGTCTATAAAGAAGTAAACTATGATTTACTGAATCTTGCTAAATTAGTATATCCAAATGGCCTACAGGGAGTTATTATTTTGGGAGATCGATACTCTCAAATATTTTCAGCACTTCCTGAACATTATACTGTAACAGACTTTGATGTTCATATTGAGGATAGTACAGCAACATTTAAGGATAGAGAAACTATAAAGGCTTTAAGTACAGAGTTAGTTAAAGCAGGTTATTCTGATCCCGAAATGATTGTTAATATTGTAGCTGCAAAAAATATGACTGAACTTAAACGTTATGTTGAGCAGTCTATGAAGATGAAGAAAGAAGAGGAATCTATTATTCAGCAACTTCAGCAGCAACTACAACAAACAGAACAGCAGGCACAAGAGCTACTGAAACAAAATAAAGAAATGCAGTCTCAATTATCTCAATTACAAAACCAAGCTAGCCAAATGGAGCAGGCTAAAATTGAAATTGAACAACAGAGAGTTGCCCTTGACCATGAAAAGATTAAGAATGATAAAGATTATCAGGACCAATCTATTGAAGTTAAAAAGCAACAATTGCAAGCTCAAGTTGCACAAATGTTCGATAACAATCCTTATAATGATAAAATAAAACAAGTTGAATAATGGATAAACGTTTAATTATTCAGACGATTGTCAGACCTGATTGTAAATTAATTGCAATTGATAACAGTGATTATTATAGCTTAGGAGATGACATGATAAACTTTATCATGTTAGACTTCCTAAGTTATAATGAAACTGAAATTCCAATTGATAAAACAATCAGAATGAGAAGAGAGGTAGTTAAGAGAGGTCAATTACTTTCGAGATTTTCCTCTGAATTCATTCTTGATAAAGATGGCACTTACTGTTACTATAAATTAGTAATTCCTACTTTAGATTATTTTAAAATAGGAGAAACTACCTATAATAACCTTAGTAATGAACTATTTTTTGATGGAAAAACTTTATATAAATGCAAGTTTGAAGATGATGATGAGCATTCATATGAAGAGGTGATAAAAAACAGTATTGTACTTGATAACTATATAGATGCATACAAAATAGTTCACAATAATGGCGCATCACAAACTTTCTATTGCCCTGTAAAAAAGATATTCAGTGTTTGTAAATTGCAAAGATGTTTAGTATATTTACAACGGCAATTATTACTTATTAACTGCAAACATTGTAGTTATGATAAATGCGACACAGACAATACTCTGAGAAATAGAAGGGATTTTCTTTTAAGTGCAATGTATGTTTTTGACTATTTAAAGGATATAGGGAATCTAACTGAGGCTCAGAGGGTGTTAGATAGTATGTCTTCTTGTGATTCATTATGCGGAGATTTATTAAATAATTCTAATAACGATTGCGGCTGTGGAAATTCTATATAATACACTATATAGGTTATTCTCGAATGAATTGTTAAATTTAAACATTGGCTACGAATTTAATACTAAAACATTATTTACAATGAATGAATTAGTTAATGCCATTGATTATATCGAGAATGGAAATCCTTCTAGTGATGAAATAATTAAAATAATGCAATATTATGAAGAAATATAATATGGATCCCTTTATGGAGAAGGCACTTTCAGATGAATACTATAAATTAAGAAGTTCTCGTGATTTTTATACAGGAACTTCTTTTAAGATGTCTACATGGGATCTTAATACACGATATTTCAATGATGAAAACATTATTGATTTTGTATCATATGAAGGGTGCTTATTGTATTGTACACGAAGTCATATTTCATCAGAATCCAATGAGCCTGTACCTATAATTGAAAACGATATTATTGTTGGTATTCATCCTAACATCTTTTGGAAATTTGTCATGGGAACAAATGGCAAAGGGTTAAAAGGTGACAAAGGGGATACTGGTCCTAAAGGAGACCCTGGGGAACAAGGCCCAATAGGTCCAAAGGGGGATAAAGGTGATAAGGGTGACAAAGGTGATTCAGTTATTGGTCCTAAAGGTGATAAGGGCGATCCTGGAGCGGGTATTATTCCAGGAGGTACTACTGGTCAAGCTTTAGTTAAAAAATCTAATACTGATTATGATACAGAATGAAAAACTATTTCTGGGGGTGGAGAAATTCCTAATTTTGATGCAGAAGTAGCAAGTGTTTCTTCAACAACTCAAGCTAATGCTAATGTAGTTTTAGAAGGAGATGTGTTTAAATTTAGTTTTGGATTACCTAAAGGAGCTGATGGAAAAGATGGTCAGGACGGTAAGGATGGAACAAACGGACAAAATGGAACAGATGGTTCTAATGGTCAAGACGGATTGAGTATTAAGTTAATGTATGCAAAGAGTAGTAGTGTTAACACTCCTCCTATTGTAAACAAAACTAATGCTAATCCTGGGTCTGTATGAAGTACAACAGTTCCAATCCACACATCTTCTGAAATTATATGGTCAATTACTGCATCTTTTAGAGATTCTACTCTTATTGGAGAATGGTCAGATCCTGTTCAAATGACAGGAGAAAAAGGACAGGATGCAATAATACCAAGTTGGAAAACTTATGTTTATAAATTAAGTGATAGTAAACCATCAAAACCCACAGGAAGTAGTCCTAGCCCATCTGGATGGGAAGATTATCCTACAACTAGTGGAAATTGGTGGCAATGTATTGGAACAGTTAATGGAGAAACAGGACTTGTAACTGAATGATCAGAAGTAATACCAGTTAATGGTAGAGATGGCCAAGCTCAGGATGGTAAATTTACAGAATTTAGATTTGCTGTAAATACAAGTAATTCAAATCCTCCTACATTAAATGCAACAGTAAGAACTCCTTCAGGGTGGTCTGTAGTTCCTCCTGAAAGATCTAAAGATGGGTATCTTTGGATGACTACAGCAACTATTAATCCTGATGATACTTTAAATACAAACTGGACTACTCCAGTTGTTATAAGTGGAGAAAATGGAACGAATGGCACAGATGGAATTCCTGGAACTCCAGGAGAAGATGGAAGAACTACATATTTCCATATTAAATATTCTGCTGTTGCTAATCCCACTTCTTCAAGTCAAATGACTGAAACTCCAAGTACATATATTGGGACTTATGTAGATTTTATTCAAGCAGATAGTACAAATCCATCTGACTATACTTGAGCAAGATTTGAAGGGATCCAAGGAGAAAAGGGAGAACAAGGAATCCCAGGTACTAATGGAGCAGATGGAAAAACAAGTTATCTACATATTAAATACTCTAATGACGGAGGCGCAACTTTTACAGGCAATAATGGAGAAGATCCAGGTGCTTGGATTGGAGTATATGTAGATTTTAATATAAATGACAGTAATGACCCTTCTGATTATAAATGGACTAAAATAAAAGGAGAACCTGGAGTTACTGGAGATCCTGGTCCTGCAGGTAAAGACGGAGTTGATGGATTACCTGGAATTGGCATCGAAGTTCGTTACTGTTTAGGAACTACAACAATTTATGGAGGAACAAGTACTCCTGGAACGACAAGACAACCAACAGGTTGGAATTTAGTAGTTCCAACTCCTACTGAAGAGACTCCTTATATTTGGTTTATTCAAGCCAGAGTAAATTATACAAGTAATACTGATAAAGTTGGAACAATTGAAGGTAGCTGGAGTACTCCCACTAAATTAAGTGGAACTAATGGGTTAAATGGAGAGAACGGTTCTAAAGGTCAAATAATTTATCCTGAAGGTATTTATAATGTTAATGCAGTATATCAAGGAACTGTAGATAAAACTCCTTATGTATATGATTCTAATGATGCTAACTATTATGTTTTAAATATAGTGGGAACATGGCAAGGAACATTACATAGTAATGAATCTCCAAGTACTGATACAAGTAATAGTTGAGTTAAATTGGATGCATTTGAAGCATTATATACTAAAATCGGAATCATTGCTAATGGTCTTATTGGTTCTGCTGTATTTAATGGAGACTATATGTTTAGTCAGCAAGGGATTGATTCTAGTGGGCAAGTATCTACTCAATACCAGAATTTTAATCCAGAAACTCCTACAGGAGGCGTATTTACTCCAAATATACTATTTAATTTTAGAACTGGAGCTGGACATATGGCTGCAGGAAAAATTAGATTCTATGATAATGGAAATGCATCTTTAGCAGATTTATCCATTGAAAATGTGCATCTTTCTGGCAATACAATTCAAGAATATGCTATAACTGATTTAACTTTGGATGATACAAATATATATAGTTTAAATGCAATTATAAGGAATGATAGTAGTGGAGATGCACATTTAAGAATTGCTTCTGAATATGGAGTTTTAGATCCTGACAAATGATATAAGGGAATAATATTCAATTCTGCTGTAGATGGTTCTGCCAAAATCTATTTTGATGAACCATATAATTATGCGAGAATTTCTGCTCCTGTTGGTGAAGGACAAGCCTGAGTAACTTATGCTACTATTCCAAGTATATCATCATTGGAGTATTTGTTTAGTCCTAGTAGTCGTACAACTATAGTAAATGG
>OLXR01000012.1_pt1 | contig 172878 bp, 159 predicted proteins | sample 1673941 | NCBI WGS metagenome assembly OLXR01 (sample SAMEA103958134, study PRJEB25191) | human gut metagenome
TCACTACTGGATGATAAAACTCTTCATAATGTTTATTCTCTTTAAGATTCTCTGGATAGGATATATTTACCCCTTCATTTAAAGAGCCTATAAGCTTATATACATCTTGCTTACTTGGCATCACCAAATAGTACCCTTCATTACCTTTATATAAACATAAATCTGACAGCATTAAACAATCATCTAAAACTACTGAACAGGTAGCAAGAGAACTGTTTAATCTCTCCCTACCCTTGTTAAAAATTACCCTTGTAACCTTCACAATAAACCCCCACTAAACTACATAAAATTTATTTTTCTTATTCACTATCTTGGATAGCATTAACGCTTTTTGAATATCTTTCATTGAAAAATACCCTTTTATATCAGACATACTACAACCTGAGTTTCTCTTAACGAAATCCCTTACATCTTTATAATATATTGGTTCATTAACTGGCTCAGGAATAGTAGGTTTATCAACTGACACTTTAGATTCAACCTTTGAAACTACCTTGTCTTGGATTTCTTCTTCGTCGTTCTCCCCACCATAAGTGCTCTCATATGAATCCTCCTCATACTCCTCTTCATATTCATTCTCATATGATACTGAATCTGCTTCTTCGTCATAGGACTCTTCTTCGTATTCTTCTTCAACATCTTCTTCATAATCAGTCTCCTGAACTTCCTCATCTACATCTTCTGAGTAGATATCTTCTTCATTTTCCCAATCATCCTCATCTATGCCTTCTTCGGAATAATCATCTTCAGAATATTCTTCCTCAGAATAACTTTCTTCATATTCATCTTCGGAGTAATCACTTTCAGAATACTCTTCTTCATCTTCCTCAGAATAACTTTCTTCAGACTCATCTTCAGAATAGTCATCATTGACATCTACATCGTCAGGATAATCTTCTTCATCTTCTTCCCAATCAAATTCAGATTCTTCATCAGAGTCGATACCCTCTTCTATAATCCCCTCATTTAAAACTTCATCTTCTTCATAATATTCTTCATCAGGTTCTTCATAATCACCATAATCTGTTTCTACAGAATCATCTTCCTCAACACCTTCTTCAGAAGTAAACGAATTCAAGAAAGACATAAGGTCATTACCGCTCATAGACTTTTCTTCAGATACCTCTTCCTCAACATCTTCATCATCTTCTAAAACTTCTGAAATACCCTTCTCAGCCCGTGAATTCTCCTTTGATAACTCCTTTTCTTTACTTTCTTGTAACTTAACCATTCTTTTATTAAATTTGTTTTTATAATCAATTAAGTACGATTGGATATACGATTTTCTTAAATCTTCTATATTCATTAAACCTGTAACAGTGAGATTTTGATAAAAATCTACACTGTTACAAATATTTTCTATATTTCCTGATACCCTTATAACTTCGCTCACAGCATCACAACCTAATAAAAATAATACAACTTATTTACCATTTGTTCCAAAAGTCATCCTCATCTGGTTCTTTTAGAGCATCATCCCAAAAAGACTCATCTACTTCGGAGTCAGTAAAAGTATCTTGTTTCACATTTCCTGTTTTAGCAGTATAACTATAATCATTAGCAAAAACCGAATTATCAACAGCACCCTTACTACTTTTCTTAGCACTACTCTCGTCTTCCATAGTAACACAGTCAGGCTCTATCTTTTTCCATACAGAACCAATGTAGTCAAATATCTTACGATTTACTTGTTCATTCGTAGCCAATACCTCTGAATGACTGTATATCGCATTACCATTATTGAGAGATTTTGTTTTAATAGCCATATCACCAGTTTTAACAAGCGAATATGGGAAGTCCTTCTTAATATCAAGAGCTGACTTTAACTCCTCCGCAGGAACATTACCCATTACAGACCTTGTTGAAATCATAGAAGATACCGTCTTATTGATGATATCATTTACTATTCTATGAGGAAATAGCATCAACTTAATTTCCAAATAAGGGTACTTAGTGGCTATCTGTATTAACAAAGAGTCAAATTTCTTACGGATTTCTATATCTTTATCTTTCATTTCAGCCATAGCCGTTGCCATCTCATCAACTACTATATAAATAGTTGGTATTTTATCATATGGGTGGTCTTTATTGTAATCCTTAACATTTGTATACTTTCCTGCAAGTAAATCAGTTCTTCTTTTTTTCTCCCTCTCAAGCAAAGTTTCAATCTTATCGTTAAACTGTAAGGACTCCCCACAGAAACTCTTACAATGAGGTAACACCCTACTTAAGTAAGCATAGTCGGATGCTTCACCCTTTACATCAAAGAAATGAAACTCTAACTCTTTAGGGGACATAAACATACACATCTGAGCAATAAGTGATTGACCTTTCCAAGACTTACCACTTCTTGCTTCACCACTAATAATGATACCACCATTACCATCTTTCATACCATCACAGCAAAATACATTACCCATCTCACTAATACCCCAAACTAAAGGCATAGTGTTCTTAGCATCCAAAATAAAATCAGAGCGTCTACGATAGATATCACCCAAAGATACCATAACATTATTACAAAGGAAGATATCTATAATTAGTCTACCAACCTGAGAATTTACTCTTGCAAATACCCCTTCTCTGCCATTGATTGTTGCACCATAATCATCTCTCTTGTAGCAATCTGCTATACCATTAGCAATATCTTTTTCTTTCAAACCTGTAGGTCTTGTAGCTACCAACTGTATAATAAATAAGTTCTTTCTTACTTCAAGTAGTTGCAATTCATCTAACTTATCATAGTTTACACCTGTCTGTTCTGCTGACCTTCTCATAAAGTCTTCAAACATCATAAACTCATCAGAACCTTCAACTACGTCTTCCATATCCATAAAGGATGGTTCTATAGTAGGTAATACCTTTAAGAATGTTTCATACAAATACTGCCTTGTATATTGACCTTGAGGTATTTCGGGCAATTCGTCAACAGTCTTTTGAGCATCAAAATCATCATTGCTGGCAAAAAAACTATCATCTACATCACCAAATGAAGAGTCACTAAAGGCATCACCCCAGACACTATCATCTTCGTCACCATAGTCACTTTCATCCAAATCTTCTTCATCGTCACTCCAAATATCATCATCAAATAAACTCTCAGAATCATCGTTAAAGTCATCTGTACTATCAGTATTCTCTTCAGGAGTAGGTTCTTCAGCTGGTTTAGCACCTTTTCTGAATGCACCAACCATAATTAAACCTACTATAATAGATATTCCTGAACCAACTAACAAATTTATACTTCCATATCCAGCAGGTAAAACTGTGCCTTCCAAAATTAAAAAGATAATTCCTAAAATAAATACTCCTGTTGATATTTTAGCCATTCTCTCACCAAGAATATTCCAATCCCTTTTAGTATTATTTGTTAAAGATTTAAATAATGCTTTAATATAAGAACCTATACCCATTATACCCTTCTCTAAGAGTACATCAGCCTTATCCCCAAGAGAACCACCCTGAGACTGGGTGGTGCTTGCATTATCTTGGATAGGAGCTACTGGATTACCTTGCCCGTTTAAAATACTTCCTATATCCATCCCACTATTCATACCTGAAAAAGCATCTCCATTTGGAATAACAGGTGAGCCTGCTGGAGAATCGCTGAACAAGTCTCCCCAACCATCATCACCCTGACCTGGGGCATTAGATGGAGGATTCATATTAAAATCTCTTTCTGCTCTTTGTCTTTCATAGTCAGCCATTTATACCCCTCCTATACTATTATTCCAAAAACAACATACAATATCCCCACTGCAACTAACCCGATCCAAGCACCTATCTTGATATTAGGGTCGAAATCCTTATCTACAGTTAAATGAGATATCAGAAAAATAAATACCGCTACACATAACCAAACTAAAACATTCATATAGTTACATACCCCTTACTCTTCTGAATTTTTAGTTTCTTTAGTCGCTTCTAAAGCATCTAAATAATCCAAACCTTCTTTACCAAACTGTTCATTGATATAACTAACTACCAACTTACCATCTGCGTATCTACAAGCAGAATCTATATCAGTATCAATACTAACAAGCCAACCTGTATCCAAATCTGGGTACTTTTGTAGGGTTATATCAAAGGTTACATCTCTCCTATCAGCTTCACCACTTGCATAAAATCTACTTATATAATCATAAAGGTATATTTCAGCTTTCGTACTATCTGACTGGTCTGAACTATATATCTTCAAATTTTTATATATCTCTTCTTTATCATTTAACCAAAAATCTTTTTTGGTTAAATCCAGCATATTTACCTTTACAGTAAATACTTGCTTGTTTTCAGCAAAAACAGAAGTATTTACGATGCCATCTATCTGCATTGATAACAAGCTCTCTCTGTAAATATTACGAATGAAACTATCATTATAATCTGTACTTTTATTTAACTCGGTAAAATAGTTCTCATAAGTATTGACTACAACACTATCTCTTGAGAATTTCTGTACAGAGGAAAAATCCAAAGACTTTAAACCATTTAAGTAAGCATATACAACTTCTTCAGCCGACATACTCTTGTCACCAAGACTTAATAAAGTACCATCCAAGTTCCAAATATACCCGTCGGGCAACTTGCCATAAGACTTTATTAGGTCTGGTTGCATTTGCATTAACAGACTATCATCAGAATTTTGATTTGCACCTGCTATATCAAGCTGTTCCTGTGTATATCTGTCTATTTCTTCTTTTTCCTTCTGCTTGTTATAATTGTCTACAGAGCCTACAATTATAAAAACTATTACCAATATGCCTACACCTATTACGGCTAACCATATCTTCTTGCTTAGTAATTTCTTAATCATAGTTATTTCTCCTTTCTGATATCAACACCAGTTTTAAATATTGCACTATTACTAATATGAGAGGGTAACTCTACCCTTGTCATAGTAGAAACACTCTTATCCAAGTTAATAAGAAAAGCCTTATCATACTTACTCTGTAAAACATTATCACTTTCAAAGGACTCTGCATTACCTTTACTTAATACTGTCTTATCCAACTCAGGTAATAAATTAAGCACAGATAACTCCTCACATAATCTTCTTCTTGTACTCTGAGATGCAATAGAGCCTACTGCAAAGGAAGTAATGTTATCAAAAATAGCAAATCTATCATCGTCTAATAGTTCTTTAACATTATTTGTAGCTATGAAATTAACATCACCAAGTTTTCTACCACCTGTAATGACTGTCTTAATAGTCATAGCTGAACCTGGGAATTGCCCCCATCTTTGAAACTCTTCCCATACTTTAAAGTTAAATTTACCCTGAGCCTTAGAGAATATACTTCTCAGATAAGATATATTAGCTGCTGATATCTGAGATAATGCCATCTGAGTTTTATCTACAGTTGTTGGAGATTTACCTTCCATTCCAAAAGAATTAACAAGCAACTTAGCACTTGTTATATCTTTTAGTGTTACCCTTTCTCTGAATACATCCGAGTGAATACCACCTTTTTCAAAAGGTTCAAAGTACTCAGTTAATTTAGCAACTACCTTATCCAAAGCATCTCTATAATCTGGGTTTAGCTTATAAATATCGTTCAGGTCCAAATCACTCTCATCTGCACCTTTAAGATTTATACACTCTTGATACAAACCTTTAAACTTAGAGTATACAAAAAATAAGTCATACCCCTGAGAGTTATCCCAAGTCGACATATCTGTATCTACTACACCCATTTCAGAGTAGGCTGATGCAATAGCATTATTTACAATCTTCTCCGCCCACTCATTATCATTTAATAACTTCTCACCTATCAATACCCTGAACATTGTACTTGTAAAAGACTTACTAAATGAAAATAGGTCAGCATCAAGAGATTCTACCCCTGTTCTTCGTATCTCTACTGGGTCGTAGTAACAACCCTGACCCTCCGCCATATTCAACACAACAACCTTATCATTATGACTTATATAATTGGCTAATGGTAAGTACTCAGAACCTTCTATATCATTTATAGTACCATTAAAGTAGTCATAGGCAATCAACTGTAAAATAAGATATTTAATAAAATAAGACTTACCACCACCTGTTTCGGCAGTGATAAGTATATTTTCAGCATCAACATCTCTCTTCTTAATCTGCTTATATACAGTGTACCCTGAGTGTATATCTGTTCCAAACATAATACCACTCTTACCGATTTTACCTTGCGAATAGTTACAAAGTCTTGCAATCTGCTCATCAGGAATAGTATTATTGCCTACCTGCTTTAACACATCAGAGGTTAACTGTATAGAAAAAGGACTAAAAGCCTTTAAGAACTCCACCATATCTTCTTCAACACGAGTTATTTGTAGTCCTATTGTTTTACAATATTCATTGATTTCAAAGATAGATTTATCAAAATTTTCGCCCCTATACCCACTGACTATCATCATTGTTCTATACTTGAACAAATTTCTCTTTCTCTTCTTGCAAGCATCAGCGAGATATACAAGAGAAGCCTTACGTCTTTCTCTACTTGCCAAGGAGTTAACATTCTTAAAGTAGTTATAGCTTGTTACCTCTTCAGAATCTTCTTCCATATTTTGCCATATCTTAATCTTAGAGCGTAACTGAGGACTATCCCAATCTATTTTAGTAGGTTCAAAAGTAGAAATAAAAGATACTCTTACATCCACCTTAGCAATATTTCTTATGTTAGCCCTAAAATCGATAGGAGTCTCTGAGGGATACCCGTCGATTGTATAGTAAAAATTTATCAAATTCTTACCACTCATTGTGGCATTTGGACTTGCATAAAAATTATAATCTCTAAGCTTAGGATAGGCACTTGAGTCCCTGCGGAAATGATTCATAAGAAAAGACTTCCAAAACTGAGAGGCTGGTAATTTAATATCAGGATATTTAGATTTCATAACTGGTAATTTCACTTTTAATCACACCTCTACCTATTTAAACTTTACTATTATATAGTAACTCATACTGAGTTGCACAATCTTTTAAATACCTGTTAATTCTCTGGTCATCCCTTTCAGGATAATCATCAAATAAAGGGATGCTTAATAAAGTACCCACTATTTCTTTTATAAGTGAAATACACTTACCCCTCGGTAACTTAAATTTAGAAATCAAAGAATCTCCTGACACCACATAAAATTCTTTACCTTTACAATGCAGTATGTTATCTTTATATGATACAGTCCTATCTATTACGATACAGATATCATAATCATTATCGTTCAATAAACGGTTCATTACTAAAGAGGTTGGACAATTAGTAAATACCACATCCCCATAAAAGTTTCGAACATCATTCTTATTTGAGTTAATTACCCATTTCATATCTGAGTATCTATCTTCAATCCACTTTCCATTCCCTTCTACCACTATCATTTTAGGTCTTACATTCTTTATCTTTTCTAAATACTCCCTAAATCCAAGCATAAAGGAAATTACCAAAGGATTTCTCCCTAAATCTTTTACCCTGATGATGTCTTTATTCTTCATATAAGATACTTTCGGATAATAAGATACAGAGGATGCACCCGTTGGCGGTACTGTGAAAGCATCTAACTCATTCTTGCTTTCTTTTAATTTACGCAAATCTTTTTCCAAGTTAAACTGCTGTTCCTTCATCTTAGCAACTAATTCAACTGAACTGCTGAATATCTCAGCTGCTGACTCAGACATCTTTAGAGTTTCCAAACTCTTATAATGATAAGAATCTATTAAGTCCATCGCTGCCTTCTTTACGATAGATAAATACCCTTTTGGTATAGAACTTCCTCCTTCAGATAAGTACCTATTAAAGAAGTCATTAAGTACTGAACTACTTGCCAAATCTTTCTTATCTACCACAACAGATAAATCTGTTATAAGATTATTTAGTTCCCTCTCACTCTCAAGAAAGAACTCGTCATCTACATACTTACCATTTAAACCACCTACTACCAACATTCTGATAGCATTGTCCACTTCATCTCTATTACGAACATATATAATTTTACAAGCGGTTCTACCCTTGTACAAATCAGTTAAATACCTTATTTTGTCCTCTGAGGACTCCATACTTTTATGATATATAAGATTATCTATATTACCTACTATATCTTTTACATCTTTTAACCCTCTTACCACCAACCAACTATCATATCTATTGGTAGTATCTGAAACAAGCACATTCATTTACAACACCTCAACCTAATTAACCGCACCAACATCCATTCGGAAAAAGCATAAATTCTTTTAATCTTGTTATGTCACCACTCTTAATGTTTTTGTTAACTGAGACACCATTTTGAGATATATGTATCTCTTTTCTCAAAGATACCATATCTCTGTTATATAACTCAAAAGATGTATCTATCAACTTGCTGATATCAGTTATACAGCAAACAATTACATTAAATAAACAAAAAGTATCATCGGGAATTACCCTGAGGCAGTTTATAGGAGCATCTACCAAAATGTAATCATACCTGCGTACTATTGGATTATTGAATAGTTCCTTTACATCTACACTTAAAGGACACCCATACATATTAGAGAGTATGTCAATACCATCTTCTGTGTACATCTTCAACTTATTAAGACCATTAACACAACCACTATCACAGAATCTATTAATATCTATAAAAGACAGCAAACCATTATGTATATAATCCAAATTAACTATTAGTACCCTGTTTCCTGCTTTTCTTAACCTTGCAGACTCATTTATTACATAAGCAGTAGCACCTGATCCATTAAGACCAGTAATAATGTTTATACCCCTTTTTATACCTTCTGGAGTTCTTGAAGCTACCCTTTGCGGTTCTTCTATTACAGATTCTTCCTTAATTACAGACTTTGCTGGTTCGACAGGAGTATCTTTTACCACTGGCTTTCTTTCATTTGAAGTAGACTTTACCTCCTGAACGGTACTGTTTTGAATATTGTTTTGACTGTTTGCAAATTCTTGCAACTCATCTATGTCATCGTCACCAACAAAACCTGAATCAGAATGTTGGCTACCAAAATCTCCTATAGATAAATCAAATTCTCCACCTGAAAACGCAGAATTTCCGGTTAAATCATTTAAATCCTCGTAAGAACTTGAACTATCGACAGAAGATTCGGAATTTACATTACCATCAATGCTTACATCATTGCTATTCTCATTCAAACTTATATTATTTGAAGTATCTTCTGAAGTACTCCCCTTTGATAAATCTTCAACATTGTTTACTTCATTTTCTGGCACACTCTCACTACTTTTGACAGGTTCTTTTGAAGAATCTTTTTTCTCAGATTTCTTAGTCTTATTCTTTTTACCACCTTTGAATAATCCTAATTTAGCATTTTTATTATCTGCTGTACCCTCTTGCCCTTTTTCCAATGAGTAATATCTCGCCTTTAAATCAGCGATAGACATTTTAACTGCGTCAGCCATACTCTTAATTGTAGGTTTATCTACATAAATAACGGTATGCATTGGACTATCAAAATACTTTTTAAAAACATCTTCCATATTACCCTGAGATGACGATAGTACCATAACTACTTCAACGGAGCTTAACTCACTCCTTACATAGTCACAAAGAGTACTCATATCTTTATCGCTACTTATAAACTTAGAGGTAAATACCAATCTATCAAAAGCTAAATGCCTTAACTTACTCTGGTTTATAAACTCCACTACCGATAAATAACACAAACAATCTATGTTATCAAGCTCGGAAGATATAGACCTTATAATTTGATTAGAACTCGGTCCACAAGATAATAATACTAACATACAAAAACAACCCCTTAATAATTAAAATATATCATCTAATACCTCATCAGTATCTCCTGATTTACCTTTTTTCTTCTTATTCTTTTTTCTTCTTTCAATCTCACGCTTTTTAGCATTTTGCTCAGCAATTCTGGCTTCTCTTTCTTTAGCTTTTTCCTCCGCTGTCTTATTAAATTTTTCTACAGTACCATCTGCACTTGTTACCGAAATAGGTACAACTGAAGAAGTACCAGTAACATCAAATGTATCTGAAGATGCTTTTACTACTGAAAAATCCTTTAAATTAAATATAACCTTTGTTAACTCTCTTAAACCCTTTTCACCTAATATCTGATAACTACGATAGTTAGCGTCTAAGAAACAATTTAAAATACGGGAAATTGTATTCCAAGCCGTAATATCATTACCCGTCCATAAAAACACATAAGTATCAAAGGTAGATACCCTCTTTTGCATATTGTTTTGCTGGTAACTGTACATATCAGTTAATAAATCCTTTAAATCAGGATTAGATACATTCTCAAGAGCCACAAAACTACTTTCAAGTCTTTCATCAGTACCTACATTATCCATATAATCCAAATGTACCATTTGAACCCTACCTGCACCTGCCAAGTTATAGGCATCTGCAATAGCTTCATAATGAGCATACTCAGACTCAGCATATTTACCCAAGATGACATCTTTATTTAATCGTATATATAAACCACTTTTACCATTTCTAAACCTGCATATGTAAGGATAATTATCTTCAACCTTAAAAATACCCCACATACTTTTATAATCAAGTTTATAATCTGTAGAAAGCAAGGCTTTATATTCTTCTTTTCGTTTGTATTCCTTTAATAACACAAACCTTACCAAAAACATAACACCTAATAGTATTACAACAGCAAGAGGTATCTTTATATAGATTTCTTTATCACCTATTAAGATACCTATTGCCACTATAAGACCAATAATACTTATTATAACAGACCACAACTTCGCACTCTTACTTTTATCCTTTCTACCCCCTGAATAGTCAAAAGTAATTGGTAAAGTTATACTTGTATCGCCTAATTTTGGTCTCATACCACTCATATCTTCCATACTCATCTTATAACACCCCTAATTTATTCATCTATTACTCTTCTTATAGCGGTGTAATTACCCAAATTTGTGTCGTGAGATACCATCTCACCAGTCTGAGGGGCGTGAATTCTACCCCCATTACCGTCATAAAGAGCAACGTGACCACTATATATTAAAATATCTCCAGCTTGAGCATCATCAATAGAGCTTACCGCAGAGCCTACGGTAACTAAATCTGTTCTACTATCCCACAAGTCATACCCGAACTTTTCATATATTGCACAAACAAAACCTGAACAATCAGCACCAGTTTCCAAGCTTACTCCACCCCATACATAAGGTAGTTTACCTACATACTTTTCAGCTTCTTTTATAATATTTACACCTGTTGCACTACCTACTGGGATATTAGAATTACCACTTGACTGGTTTCCTTGAGAACTACTCATTATATAACTACCGCTTGAACTTATGTACCCACCTTCTTCTGAAAACAGTAATAAGCAACTACTACTAACAGCTATTATAAGAACAAAGGCAATTATATCTATCAGCATAACAGCAGGGAATATAAGACATAGTATATTCTTTATTATATCTACAACCATTCTAATTGAAGATATTACTTTCTTTGTTGCATTACCTACTGCTTTATTTAATTTCTTTACCTTGGTAGTATTCTCAGCATCAAGACCTTTACCATCTTTATTATTTAACTCTATAGCCTTATTGTTAACCTTTTGTAAAGTACTTACACCTGAAGAGGTGACCCTCAATGATAAGCTTATTAACCATAAAATTAGTATCATAATCAAAATCATATCAAGTCACCTCCATAAATTTATTTATTCTTTGTTTGAGCCTTTATCTGAACCCTTTGATGCCTTGTCATCAATCTTACTTTGTTTTTCTTTTCTCTCTTTTTTACCTTCATTAGACCTACGAGGTGTAGATGAGCGGTCGGTTTGCCTATTTCTAACTCTACCTTTGTCAGAATCCTCAGAGGAATGGGTATCTTTAGCTGACTCAGTATCTTTACTCTTAGAAGATTTATCTTTACCCTTCATACCATCAGAACCTTTTGATGCTTTTTTATCTATATTCTCTTGTTTTTCTTTTCTCTCATTAGAATCATTGTAAGCATCATCATTTCTATTATCTGTATCTATTCTATTATCTCTATTATTAGTTTGAGGGTCTCTGTAATCTTCACTACTATTATTACGGCTTGACCCTCTCTCATTAGCTCTACTGTTCTCAACTCCCGTTCCGTCCTGAGCTGGAGTAGGTTCTTTATCAGCTATTCTATCAAGAGAGTCATTTCTTTGTTTGTCAAGTTTATGTTGGCGTCTTCTGTAATAAGCGTTGGAAATTTTTCCACCCATATCTTGAGCATTATGCATACCTGAGGCTACCGCTCCTGCTACAAAACCAACAGCTACTCCACCTAAACCTGATAAGAAGTTACCTGCTAACTTAGCTTGATGTCTTACACTATGTAAAGCACCTTTTAGTATCTTCCAATACAATAAGATTAATATTATATCCAAAACCAAGAATATAATCATTAACATTGTTGGATCTCCGATAGAAATATGTAATGGATTAGAGTTAGTTACGCTGTCATTACCTACCCCTAAGAATAAAGATATACCCCAAGCAAAACCTATCGTCGTTAAGAAGAATAACCCTAACGGTGCTAAAAACTGAGTGGCTACCTTCTTTGAAAACTTCATATTATCTTCTACCCTAAATGCGGATACTAACAGTATAAAGATAATTACCAAAAATATAACTATCAAGAAGAATATCCTCATTGCAGGTATTACATAAATAGATACTACATCTAATACCAACATAACTATTACTGTAAATACACTTGACTTATTCACTAATCTCTCATAGAAATCACCTGAAGATTTACCAGTCGATGTTAAACCACCTGACTCTACAGCGGAGTCATCTAATAAACTCTCACCTGTTGAAGTAGATAATGCCAACCTCAAGAAAGCATCATATGAGAAGTTAGCTAAATCGAATGACTGAGGGTAGATATTATGATTTTCGGAGAACACCCCATTTTCACTAAAAGTATTATTGAATACGAATGCACAGTTCATCGCTGCTGCTGAGTTAAGAGTAACATCACTAAAGTTATAATAGTTTAATAACTCAAACATACGCTCCTGATACTGTTCATTACACGTTAGAATAAGTTTTTCAACTTTAGTTAAGTCCGCCTCAGTTAAACCGTAATCTTCCATTTCGGTTTCTGAGAATATCATCGGTCTTTCTTCTGGATAAGAATTAGGGTTTATTGGGTCTTCTACTACATACTTACTACCCAACACATTTATTGTTTCAGTTTTTGAGTATGAACAGTCATACATCACATCTACCCAAGGGCAATAGATACCATATAACCTTGTAACATTTAAATTGTGCCAGTATTTAGCTTTTAATTCAGGGTCATCTTTAACCTCATCCCAATGACCTTCTTCAGTAGGAACACCTTCATATATAGAGATACCATAGATATCATCCCATTCACGAACCATATCATTACACTGTCGCATATAAGGAATAATATAAGTGAAAAGACCTCTCATATTCATAAAGTCTTTTAAACCACCATTACCCTCTACATTATAAAAATACTTACCCTCTGTTTGTCCTAAGAGTAAATTTTTAAAACCAGTTGAACCTGAATTAGAATCATTAGCATCTAACCCATCAGCATACAATTTCCAGGAGAAGTAGTAATAAGGGTTCTCAGAATATAGAGCATACGCTGCTAAACCTACAATATCTTCCTCTGAATAATTGTGTAGATATGTCTCTAAGTCGTGTTTTCTGCTGGCATCAGTAATCATACCCGTCGATGTAAAAGTTTCAGCATCAAATTCAGCCGTATCATTTGTAAACTGAGGAATACCAAAATTGAATACATCTGAATTTATAGGTACTAAATCAGAAGTATCTTTATATTCTTTTATTTTACCATAATCAACTAACACATCACTTATTATATTACTTGATATAGGTACAGTTAAATAAAACTGGTCAGAATAATTACTTTCTGTATTAAAATTAGTACCATCTGTATACCCTGATTGAATATAATCTTTATAATCACTTGAGAACTGAGAAATAGGTACAATCATCTGATTATTACCATCTCTAAATGATTTCCAGTTAGATGTATCGGTTGAACTTAAACTTGAATACGATTTAACAGTTCCATTATCTATACCTCTATAGATATATCTACTAAAGTTAGATATATCTAAATAGCTTCTATACATATAAACGGAGTCTTCATCATCTACATAACTTTCACCACTATATGTATTATTCAACATACCTGATAGCATTCTTAATCCTGTTTCACTTAAACCACTAACAGACTCAGCATCATTCTCAGTTAACACCAAAGATGCCATCTTCTTTGGTGCTTGCCATTTAATTAAAATACTTTCATTACCCTGATTAGTATATACTGCTTCATTTGCTGAATATAAGGTTCTCAAATAATTATCATATGTATTTGTTTCTGAACCATTAGCTGCCTCATCTATCACTTTTGCGTATGACTCTTGCTGAACTAATGCCCAATATGTAAATTTATCACCATATATATTCTGAGTTATCCTATTACTATACCCTACTGATGCATTTATTAAGTTTACTGGTAATAAAGCACATATTGAGAATAACAAAACACCTATTAAAGCGTGTTGAAAGCTCATTATCTTAGTAATATAAGCGAATAGCATTAAAACTATAAAAGCTATAATTAAGAAAGGAATACAATCATTGTAAAAACTTATTAAAGAGTTTGTCCATTGTATCTCACTTAAATCAGGCATTGTTACATACCCCATATTACTTCGATACTTTGTAACACCTACTGTAACTCCAGTTCCATTAGTACCTACCATATCAGTATGCCAACCGAGAAGTAAATGATTTATGGTATTTGTTAAAAGAATTCTAACATAATCAAAACCCTCTGTCGGATGTAGTAGATAATATACCCAATCCTTTATAGCGTTTAACTCAGCATCTATACTGTTTAAACCATCAAAAATAATAGGAGAGTTATTCATATCAGGTAAGCCTTCTGTATTCATTCTGTACCCAAGTCTACCTATTGTATCCTTTTTAGAGGAACTATCATATAAACCTGCCCAACAATATGTTACATATAAAGCACATAATGCCTGTTCAGATGCATCATAAGGTACTGATAATTTACCTGATTGTATATCATTATATAGATTACCAAAACTATGATTACCAAAAGTAACATTGGAAGAACCGCCTGTTTTTCCATCTTTATCTACAAAACCTGCCACATTTATTGCAGAAAAATCTTTTGATGTCCCGTCAGCATTTTGATAAACCCCAAGGTTATCAATAAATATCATCTTTGTCAACAAGTTTACACTATTTGACATATCTACACCATAATACATACCATCTTTATATCTGGAACGAGGTACAACACAGTCAAATGTCACAGTTGAGGAAGAAACTTTATTAGAGTTTACATCCTTATTTGATGCCCCATAATAATATGTTAAATCATTTGGATATGCCTCTGTAAATCCATTTTGAGCTTTTATCATGAAATCCCTTGAATCATCATCAGCCGAAAATACCCAAAAAGTTGTATTAAACTCATATTTTGTAGTACCTCTCATATGTCTTATGCCACTAATAGCATAATCTCCATCTGCATCATTTGCCAATGACCAATTCTGTTTAATATTATCAAGATTCTTATTTAGAACCCCAAAATTAGGTACAAACTGAATTACCCCTTGCACACTACTATTGGATGTGGATGTACTTCTGATAAACTCATTTACCGCTCCACTATCCTCAGACGATACTTTTGCTTGGGTCATAGATATTGCATTAGCTATATTGTAATATTTACCTGCCTGCTCTGAATCTATATCATTACCATCACTGTCCACAGGTCGCCAAGTATAAGGATTTATACATCCTGGAATTATAACAACTTGATGGTTGGCACCCATTGTTATAATATCTCCAAAGCAATCCACAGCCATTGTAGAACCCAAAATAGACATCTTCATACAGTCTTCATTTGTTAAGTTATCTATACTATCACCATCAAACTCATCATTTACTGAAAAGTCTAAATAACTATAACCATAACCTTTTTCAATATTACTTGCTTCTAAACACTTTAAAAAAGCTACCTGAGATGCACTATACTTACTTATACCCCTTGAACTTTTATCTTTGTACAGTATACCTAATTTATCATTTGCATCTCTACCACTAAAATCTAAGACACCGTCCGCAACTGGAGTTATCTGACCCCCATCACCATATGCAAAGTAAAAGTACTTATACTTATTCCTAATTATACCATCTATAGCTTCACAATTCTTCTTCTTACCTTCACTTAAAGAATTATACCCGCTCTCACTACTGTCTACACCATAAGTCCATTTAGCTATTTCATAAAGCATTTCACCGTTATCAGCATTTTTATTTTCTCTCCAGTGAGCATATTTATGAAACACATCATCAGCTCTACCTTCCATCAATCTAAGGAAGTTATAGTAGTTAGGGGCAATATCTACCTTTATATAGTTACCATCTTGGTATCCTTCTGAGACATATACAGATAAATCTTGTAAAGAACTTCTTGTATACCCAAATATAATTTCTACTATAGAAGTGGCTAACTCTTCTGAAAATGCAAATTTTTGTTGGAGAGTTTCTACCATATCTTTTTTTGTGGTCTCGGACATTTCTCCACCACTTGTACCTATTTCAGTACCAAATGGTATGTAGAAATTAGACAGATATACACCAAGAAACCTTAACTGGTCTTCTGTCATATCACTGACATTACCATCAGTAACCTGACCATCTTTAGCTAATTGAATAAATTTTGATATTCTATCATTCGAGTCAGCATAAGCTGTTAAAGGTGTCAAAGCTATTCCAACAAAAATAGCTAAAATTAATATACAGCTTATAACCCCTTTAGATATTCTTTTCAACTTTATCAACCCCCGTTACGCTATATTGGATGCTGCATCTATAAAGAAAGCTATAATATCATAAATCTGCCCACTGATTAAATACCCAATACAAATAGACATTATTATCAACATAAATACCCTTCTTTTCATATAGATAGCTAATACACTCTTATACTCGGTATCCTTCTCCGCATCTTTTAAAGCAGTGTATGCCTCTCTGCTTACACCAAATGGTCTCTTATCATCCTCTCCTCGTTCAAGGACAGCCTGCATACCTGGAAGTACCAAATAGCATATATCAAATACAATAGATAACCCTGAGAACATAAAGACTGCTACACAAAGAACACCTAAAATAGTTCCTATTACCCCACTGAAAGGGTCAAACCATTTCTTTGCTTCAAGAAAGTCTGCATTAGCATCTGACTGTAAATACTTCATAGCATTAGTAACAGGAGTGTCTTGACCTGCAATAAAGTTATATACTTTATTCTTAGTCTTAGCACTTAGATTTGTTTTAGATACCGCTGAAAGAGCGGTTTCCATAAACTTTTCTTTCTCATCTGAATCTAAAGAACTGTAATTCCTATTACTAAACTTTAACAACCCTGAATTTCCTGAAGAGGAATATGATAGTATCACTTTACTTCCAGTCATATGTACAGAGTTATTCGCCTGAGAGCATATACTCGCTACACTTGCATTATTACCCTCTATACTTACAGAAGAGTCTACACTAACATCCTCATCAGCATATACCATATTACCCGTGAATATAATAAAACACCCTAACAACACAGATAATATTACAAATATACTGACACACTTCTTCTTTAATGCCTGCATATCATAACCTCCTAACATAATTTAATACTCTACTTAAAATAGTAATATCAAAGACTTATAAAAATAATTCCTAAAAACAACTAAATGAATACCTATTCATTAAAAAAGAGGGTTCATCAACATAGATGAACCCTCCACAACTGCCTATTACTGAGGGGCTCAGCAATAACTCTGAACCCCTCTGAAATTTTATTTTAATTAGAAACCTATGAAACCTGATACAAGGTCGAGAATGTAGCCAACTAAAGTATAGATTGAACCACTTACTAAGTATAACAGACAAATACCTAAAAGGACTAACATAGGAATTCTTCTCTTTAAGTATACACCAAGAGCCTGTTTCTTACTACCACCTGCATCACTTGACTCTTCAGCCACCTTTACAGCATACAGAGCATCATCTGAGAACAACTTAGAAGAACCTGTACGGCTACCCCTACCACCTCCTGGCTCTGCACTGACACCTTCTTGCGATACCATCATTCTAACAGGCGGAATTACAATGTAGAAGATATCAGCTACCATTACAATACCGAGTAATCCCATACCAACTACGGCGATTACACCCATAATAGTACCTATGATACCTGAAAATGGAGCATAAATCTGATTAGCTGTTACAAAGTCAGGTTTTGTATTCTCTAAGATTACATTTAAGAACTTAGAGCCTGCTCCTTTCTTTGTCTGAAGTTCTTTCCACCAGTTCTGAACTGTATCTTCAGATACATTCTGCTGAGTATCTTCAGCTTCATATGACTTATCTGCGATATCTTTTACAAGCTCAGTTTGAGCAGAACTTGTAAGCTTGTTAAACTCATCCTCATCCAAATCATAACCATCAGTAGCAGAACCATCAAAAAGGTCACTACCCTTAGTGTATCCGCCACCTTCAACGGCATATTCCTGCTGACTTAATTGCGATTGAACATAAACGGTCAATTCTCTCTTCGCCTGAGCATCCTGAGAACTGTCAACAGCAAATACACTTGTTACACTCAGCATAAAAACAAGCACTACCGCACATAGAATACTTACAACCCTACTATGACTTCTCTTTTTAATCATAGTATATACCTCCTTTTTAAAAATACCACACAATCCCTATAAAGGATTAAAACTAATCCTATACGGACTCATTGTGTAAATTACATATATACTTAAGAAAATTATAATTACCCACATTATACTTCTGATTAATCGCTCCCAACTTCCACCTGTAGCAAAAAATTTAGACTTAGGAACTAACCTAAATGATACCTTTTTTTGCTTAATTATAGACGGTACAATGAACCAAATACCTTCTGGAGTCAGGGAGTCTAATATTAAATGACTAATTAAACCTAAAGTAAAACCAAGCATAATCAACTTAAATATTATGCTACTTGCACCAACTATAGAACTACTTCCAATAAAAAAGCTTAAAGCTATAAACACAAATAGGAATAAATCAGAATGAGTTTGCCAACTTCTGTGTTTAGCATCAAATACACTTAATGCAGGGTTTAATTTTTTGCCACTTTTTTGCCTTAAGCCTGTAGTTAAATGAAGTACCTTGTTAATACACCAACTAAACGGGTCTTTTGCTGGAGCAGAGTTCCAATTATGGTCTAAATCAGATACTATTGAGCCATATATCGCAAAGGGGTACATAACTGCTAACTGTAATACAGGTTCTACATTAGATATAAGCATACCATTGCCTTCTAATATAGCATACCCTGCCAAAGCACTTAACACACCGCCAACTCTATGAGTTTTACCCTGCATTTAAAACACCTACCCTTCTTCTGAAAGAAGATAAGGTGCATATCTTTATTGGCTTACCTGTAAGACTTACAGACCTCTTAATTAGCACCTTGTTGTCACCAGTACCTTTAATCACCCTTATTCTTATTAAACCTCTTAAACTGTAACCTAATGAACTATCACTTTTTCTTAAATCCTGAATTATAACTTCTTCTAAGGTAGTTAATACCCTTAATACTGTAACCCTACCCATACCAGTCATATTGGCTATCTCTGTAGCAATGTAACCAAGAGTTTCTCTAACATTATTAATTCCATCAGGATTTTTTATATAGCATATATTCAATACTTTTACAGTATCACCTCTGCAAATCTTTTCCTGTAAATACCTTGTGTAATTTACAATTATACTATCTACAGCACTTTTAGGTAAATTTAATTTAGTTGCTACTAAATCAATCTGACCCTCTTTACAAATAATCTGCATACAACATACCCAACCTTTGCTTAGAAAGATATCTCCTTTAGAGTAGCGTGAAATAGTGTCTCAGAAATCTGTTCTATTGAATATAAAGATTTCAAAGGTTCTTCATCTATTACCACAATTGCATAAGGTAAATCTTTCTTTGAAACTTCAAATTCAAATATCTGACCTGCTTCGGTCAGGTATTCTTTACATAAATCAGAAATAGTATTCTTTATCTTCTGCCTATTCATATTCTCTAAAGTAACATCTTTATCATTATTTTTTGAGTACCTCTCCTTGAGATACTCAAATAATTCATTACCCATTGGAGAGCCTCATTTCTGAAATAAACTTAAGCAGACATCTTGCCGTTAATCATATTAACAATCTTGATGAACCACTCTGCGAGGTTTACACCACAATTCATCAATGAACTTGATGTAAGTACAATAATACATAAAGCAAGAAGAATCATAAAGAATATTCTCTTACGGAAATACATAGCTATTACAGACTTTGTGGTAGGTTGAGCCTGACCCTGTTGAGTTCCCATAGCACCCATTCCACCATATCCGCCCATAGCACCCATACCATTAGCAGATTGTGCTGAACCTCCAAGCATTGCTGCACAAGCTACAGCTTCATCGGATACCCATTGGGTAGGTTTCTTTGAGCCACCTGCTGCTCCTCCAGCTCCCATAGCTCCCATTCCACCGAAACCTCTACCGTATCCACCTGCACCAAAACCTCCTGTATAACCACCAGTACCATCAGTGCCTGCCTTATAAAGTACATTACGAACAGGAGGGATAGCAATGTATAGTAAATCTAAGGCTGTTATACAAACAACACCTGCAACTACTAAGATTATAATACCACCTGTAATATAACCAATAATAGTTGTAACAGGTCCTAATGTATTAGATGCTGTCGCTAACTGTTCTGATGTTACACCTCTTCGGTCTTTAAGCCAATCAGCTACACCTTGATCGTTTTCATCTATCTCCTGATTTTTAATATCATCAAACATATTAGAATCACTGTCAGATGGGGCAGATGTATCGGTCTGACCGTTTAAATTATCCTCGATGTTTGACTCAGCGTAAACAGTATTGATTGTTGGCATACTTACCGCTGAAAATACTGTAATTACCGCAAAAAATGCGAGTATTACTAAAAATAATCTTGCAGATACTTTTGATTTTATCATAAGTTGAATCCTCCTTTGTTATTTTACCTTCTCAAGATTAAAAAAGTCAGACATACCCTCAAAACCGATAGGTTTCGTCTCGCCCCCTAAGGATTGACTGCCCTTTGACAATTTAGCGGATTCTATCTTTTCTAAATTACTATTCCTAAACTTAGTTTCCTCTGAATGACTACCTTCATTCATCTTCGGTGACGGACTACCACTGATGTTAGAACCTTCTAAATCACAATAGATGAAACTAATAAAGTTAGCCTCAATATCACCTACATTCATACGCTTTAAGTTAGACAGAATACCCCCAATCATTTCTGGTTTAACCCTGTTAAACAGGTTTAAATAAGAGGACAATTCATCAGTAGATAAACCTTCCACCTCTATACCGTTTAATACATAGATACCCCTCTTTGTAAAGTTATTTAAAGATACAAGAAATTGCTCAAAGGTATATTTAGTTTTTATAGAATACATAATATCCATATACCCCATATAATCTTTGGATAGCAAGGCATCATAAAAATTGAAAATAATACTATCTGATACCTCTCTAAACTCCTCTGATACACTCTTATCAGTAGCGGAGCCTCTTGTGGATAATACTCTCTCAATATTGTTAAGCGAGTCACGAATAACATTATCACTTCGAGCTGCAAGCATTCTTAAACCCGCAATATTATAATCTTTACCCTCTTCTGTACATACTCTTTCGAGTAATTCTACTATATCAGAAGTAGAGGGTTTAGTAATATTTAATTTTAACTGACACCTATTCCTGATAGTTGCCAATAATTTCTCTGGGTTAGTTGTACAGAATATCATAAGTACATATTCTGGTGGCTCTTCTACAGATTTTAACAATCTACCCATAGCTCCTTCACTCAACAGATGTACCTCATCTATGATGTACACTTTCCAGTCACCTGCCATTGGTGGGTATTCCATACTACCCAACATAGCATCTATATCTTTTTTACCTGATTTATCTGAAGAGTCTATCTCATACATATCAGTCAGGTTTTCCATATTACCCGTTGTAATGTACTCATCTAAACTTAAGCAAGTATCACACTTACAACAAGCACCTGTTTCATCATCTCTGTTTTCACACAAGTACTCCTTAGCTATTATACGAGCCAAAGTTGTTTTACCACAACCACTATTACCTGTCAATAATATCGTCTGAGGTTTACTTTTCTTAAAGTATCTCTTAACAGTTTCCTTAACATTTTTATTACCTACATACCCCTCTAAAGAGGTTGGTCTATATTTTCGGGCAAAAGATACCCCTAATTCTTGTGCTTCGGGCATAATACCACTCCTTATATAATATACCCATATACCTTAATTCTAATATATTCTTCTACAGTATAAAGCATTCAGAACAAAGAAAAACGCACAGATGCGTTTTCAGCATCTGTGCGTTGCATAAATCTGATATACAGATTATCGAGCGTTGACGATAGCAAGGAATGCTTCTGCCTTTGCATTTCTGACATTCTTTGCTGCACCGCTTCTCTGAGCTCTTGCCTTTGGCTCTGGATTAAAGCAAAGTGCTTCGAACTTCTCATAACCTGGCTTAATCTGTCTCTTCTTACGAACAACACCGTTTTCTTCTGTCTTTGTAAAGGTGAGTACCTCTTCAATCTCATAGTCCTTAATTGAACCTCTCTCAGCCTTGAGAGCAACTGTAGGAACTTTTGTTGCTGAAGAAACTTCGCCGACTGCACCTTTCTTTGACTTAACCTGAACTGTCTGATAAACTGCTGAGAACTCTTTACCTTCACCTGAAATCTTACCGTTGTACTCAGGCGGAGCAAGAAGTAAAGCGGTTTCAAAACGAGTAAGCATAAACTCTTCGCCTGCTTTAACAGCCTTCTTGTTATTCTTGTTCTCAGGGATGTAAGACATCAGGTTCTTTCTTGCGTCCTTATCAAGACCGCAATCAGGTACTTCGATATCAGCAAGAGCCTTAAATCTGTAGCCGACAATGTACGGAGTAGTTGTCTTATTGTTATCCTTATCTGTTGTTACGTCAGGATGTGACGGGTCGCCAAGCGGATTTACAAATGCAATTTTATCACTCATTGAACCAAGAATAGAATCGTCTACCTTTGGTGCCATTGCAACTGCTGCTGCCTCAGCCTTCTTAGCTTCCTGTTTTTCTGCCTTAGGTGTTCCTGAATTTTTAATCGAGATCATATTTAGTCCTCCTTCTAATTTTTAAATATAAAATAAATATGATACTACGATAAACCCTATAGGATTTATCTTTGATTGTATCTTAGCACTAATTTTTTAAAATTGCAACTGTTTTTTCGAAAAATTTCCGAAATTTTTCAAGTTCAGCATTCTACCCAAAACAGCTAAGAATTTTTTGAATAAAATAACCAAAATAAACAAAATACCAAAAACCGAAAAAGCCGAAAACCGAAAAAGCCACAATTCTAAGCGAACTAAGAACAAACCGAAATAGCTAATCTCTACCAGTATTCTTAAAAATACCCTATTCTTAGATTATTTTGAAATCGAAGAAATACTAATATTTCCACCACTATCTAACTGATACTCAACGGTAATAGTATCTGTAGATGAAAGTGCGTCATAAGTATTCTTTGGACAGAAGTACTGTACAGATTTTGTCTGTTCTCCTACCAACATAGAAACAGTTACCCCATATATGTAACTTCCTTCATACTTGTATGACTTCTTACTAACTACAATACCATTTGTATTTAACTTTTCACTTAGTTCAGGTAAAATCACTTCATTCAAACCTGAAGAGGATACATCAACCTTAACAGAAGTTTCAGCTTTAGCGTCTGTTGTTAATTCAGTTGGTGTAGTCGTCACCTCTTGAACAGCCGTGGGTTTTTCAGTCTGTTCTGATGACATTTCTACCACATTCTGAGCAGTTTCTGTAGACACTTCTGAAACAATTTTTGTTTCTGTAGTATTTTGAGAAGATTCAACCTTCTTTTCGATATTACAACTGTGTATAGTGAGTACAAGAATTAGTACACCAATTACACAAGCTATTAAAATACCTACAGTCGCCCATCTACTAAGCTTTACAGGTTTTACCTCCGTAACTTCACCCTCATTGTTTTGCTTTGGAGCTCCATCCTCAGTCATTTAAATTACCTCCTTATATAAAATAAGGGGATTGACTTTAATCAATCCCCATCTGATACACAGCTATCAGCTAATTGCTTTAAGAACATCAACATCCTTGCTGAGAAGAGTGTTAATATCAAAAGGTGAAAGAATTACTTCAAAATCACCATCTCTGCGTGAAACAAGAGCAAAAGTATCGCCCTCGGAGTAATAAGCAAGAGTATCATTCTTTCCGTAAAGATTCTTTACATTCTTAGAACAAACCTTCTTGATGAGGGTAGCAGGTCTTGTTCTCTTACTGATATCACAAACATAAGCTACAAGAGCTCCGCCGTAAATACCCATAAGCTGTACAGTTGTTGACGCTGTTGCTAACTCCTCAACAAGAGCATCAAAATGAGCCTTGATTGTTTCCTCTGAAATCAAATCTGTAGCCTCTGTAAGAAGTACAATAATGTTATCGAGAGAGAATACTCTATCCTCATCGGCAACGAAAATTACTTCGTCATCTGACAGGAGAGCAATCTTTTTACCTTCATTGCCGAGGTCTGATACAACCTTAATGCTGTAAGGAAGTTTAGCTTCTTTAACTGCCTCTGCAAGCACACCATTTACCTCTGCAAGATTTTCGCAAACCATCTGGTCAACAATCAATGCAGTGTAAACACCTACCATATAATCAAATACTTTTTCTGTAGCCTTACCCTTTGTAACTGAAATAGGATAAGCAAAGGTCTTATCAGACTTTACTCTGTTCGTAATCTTAATGTTTACGAGAGAAATTGCATTCTCACCTGATGCTGAGATATAAGTTGATACCTTAGGAATATCAACACCCTCAGGAATGCTACCAATCATAATGTTCTGGATACCTTTCACAGTGTCACGAACATCTTCGATAACACCTGACTCCATAGCCTCCTCAAGGTTGTACTTATCTTTTGTACAATCAAACATATCTCTTGACTTGTTTTTGAAATCATTTAAGATTTCTGTTTTTCTCTGTGAAGTAATCAAATTTAAAAACCCCTTTTTTATAATATAGTTTTGCATAAGCATATATAATACCCCAATCATGGAGTGTATAAACATATTCTGTAGTAGCCTACCATTTAACTACCTTTATTTTTGTTCAAGAACTCAATCATTCCTTTCTTAATTCCGGTTAGAACTTTATTAGTGGTATCCTGTATAACATCTCCAAAGTCTGTTTCACCTTTAGAAGTTTTTACATCAGTTACTGGCTTTGAATTAACATTACTTGATGGTTCAGATACCTGAGGATAATCATCCTCTTCATCGTCAGAGTAATCACTTTCCAAGTAATCATCTTCCTCATCGTAAACACTCTCTGAGTACTCTTCCTCTTCATCATCTGAATAATCACTTTCTAAGTAATCTTCTTCGTCATCGTCGGAGTAATCACTCTCAGAATACTCTTCCTCGTCATCATCACTGTAGTCACTTTCTAAGTACTCTTCATCGTCATCGTCACTGTAGTCACTACCGAATAGGCTTTCTTCATCATCACCCTCATCGTAGTCACTTTCTGAGTACTCCTCTTCATCATCTTCACTGTAGTCACTACCGAATAAACTCTCTTCGTCATCCTCAGAATCACTGTAATCACTCTCTGAATAATCATCTTCGTCCTCTTCCTCAGAGTCATAGGGAGTGCTACCAAATAAGTCTTCATCAGTATCCTCTGAATACTCGTCTTCGTCATCGTCTCCGTAACCACTGCCAAACAAATATTCGTCAGAATCCTCTGAATACCCATCTTCTACTGTTTCTTCATCCTCAAAAGTAAAATCGTCATACTCATCATCCTCAGAATCGTAAGGAGTATTACCAAATAAATCACCGTCGGAGTCTCCTTCAGATTCCTCATAAGACTCTTCGTCATATTCTTCAGAATCATAAGGAACACTACCAAATAAATCTTCATCGGTATCTTCATAGGATTCTTCATCTGAATCCCCTTCATAGTCAATCACATCATCTACAGATTTAAACCTATTAGCAAACATAGCTAAGGGGTCTGAATCTTCATCCGTACCCATTGATGAATTACCCAAATCATCTAAAATATTTGACCTTGAATCACCAAATAAATCGTCGAAATCACTTAAATTTTCATCTTCTTCAACTGGCTTAATACCCTCTGGGTTTGTATCATTGTAATTGATGCCTTTTATAGAAATATCTTCATCTGAGTCTACATCTATTCTTTCAGCACCTAACAACTTTTTATAATCAGGTAATATATTAGACATATATTCAGCATAACAAATACTCCTCATTCTATCCTTATAAGTATCACTCAGCGGTAAGAAAAAGTTTTCTAACATATATTCTGAACCACTTACAGCTAATACCCTATAGAACTCGAGAATTTCATTAAGTTTTATACTTAAACTAAATAGGTTCTTATAATCACCTAAATCCAATGATACTTCCTTAGAAAGGTTGATACCACACTGTATAAGATTGTCTCGGATAGATATTATATATCTCTCATAGTCTATATACATATGGAATCAACCCCTCTCAATTACTTAATATAAAGTACCACCTATAATTTTCTTCTTATCAATAAACTTATAATAATCAACAACCTTGCCCTCTGGGGTTACATAAGCTGTTAAGGTTCTCGCTAAGACATTTGAACTATCTTTTGAACTCTTAGCTGCTTCACTTCTCTTGAGATTAACACCCATCTTATCAGCAAAGAAACCTTTAATATTTTCCTCAGCTAACACATCACCACTGCTGTAAGTATCAATTACATACTTCGCATCTTCTTTACTATCACAAGGTAATCCCCAAGTTAAACAGGCTTTCATTACAGTATTTTCTGTAATCTTAGTCTTATTACCCTCTAACCAGTTCCACAGATTGTAGAACTTCGTAGAAAAACCTTCGTACCTGCGTACATAATCTATACCATAGATAGAAATAAGCACATTCTTATCGTTAGTACAGAATACACTGCTTAACATACAGTTGTTCTTTTGAATGATAAGCTTGCAGATACCCGTCTTTAGTACATCTCCTATGTTTTCAATATCATTCTGAGATAAAGGAGTACCTACTCTGTCAAGGATTTCCATCCTTGAAGATAACTCATCGCCAATACCAACAATCTTATATACCTTCTTTTTAGCAACCTCTGTAATAGAATGCAGATACTTTGAAATACTTACCTCAGTGATATTGTCAACATCAAGGTCAAGATACTTATTTCTGTAAGGGAAGTTGTTAATCATATAAGCGAAATCACCAATATCCACACTCTTAACAAACATTAACTTGTTACATACAAGACTCTCGGCAACCAAATCCTCAATCGGATTAACAGGTTTATGAACACCAAACTTACTGAAATCTTCAACAGTAGCATTCTTTACTGCTGACATATCAAAGATATCAATATTGGTTACCATAGCCGTTGTACTCGGAGCTCCTACTACTGGAGCGTAGAAAAAGCCTCTTAATGGAAAAAACTTAGCCTGTAAGCCATTGACCGCTGATGGTTCATCACAGAACTTAGAGAGTATCTCAGTATTTTTTGAAATGAACCTTACCTTTTCCATACCCTCTTTTGCCTGATGCACCCTGAGAGTTGCTCCTTTATTTAAAAGATACTCAAACAACTTCATAAATCGTACTACATACAGATAAGGCACAAGATAAAATCTTTTACCCTCTGAGCCGTCAGGCTTGCTCTCATCAATATCAAAATCTTTAGCATTTACTGCCTTGAAAGTGAACTCCTTGTCGTCGTTGAGATACTCAACATCAATTCTATAAGCCTTAATGATACCATCTTTGTTCTTTTTGAATACCTGTTTAAGCATATCATACTCGACATCCAAATCGTAAAGAATATCAAAATTCATAGTAGCCAAACAGTAAGTACCCTTCTCCGTATCATATACATAACAAAGATTATCAAAAAGGGCTGCCTGAGCTACCATAGTTTCAATATTTACAGTCTCATACCCTTTTACTCCTTGCATCTTTTCTTTATACAGGTTTATAAGTTCTTCTCTGTACCCTTCATTTTTATCTATGAAGTTCTGTAGAGTAGGGATTCCTACGTGACCATACCTCGACTGTACCATAGCTTTGATGTCATTATCAACATCTCGCATATATTTACCAATTAATGTGTTCTCATTAATACGATACTCGAGCTGAGATGAGTTTACACTCTCGATACAGTCTTTCAGTTCTTTCAAAGTTTTTCCCATAATTAGTTACCACCTTTATATTTATAATAAATCAAAATCTAAGTCATCTTCAAAATCACTTAACTCTGTGCCAGTTTTAGTGGAAATTGTTTCGCCTGTATAGCCGTCAAACCACTGAGGGTTACCCATCATAAACAGGGCTAACTGCTTAAGAAATGGAGTACTTAACAACATTTCCTGAGTTTCTACCCAAGACTCCAGTTCATAATATGAGCTAATCTCCTTACCGTTATACTTTCTATTAGTACCTACCTGAAATACTTCTAACATATCGGATATTTCTTTATAGTTCACCTTTTTATTCATTAAAGTATTCAGGAAAGTACTCTTAACCGCATCCAAGTCAACATTTATGAAAGTTACATCTGGTTCTACTCTTTCAAATCCTATGATACGAGCAAGGTTAATGCTTCTTACTGCGTGACTTCTTAGATTAGTACCAACCTCTATTACCCTAATGTAACCTCTGTCCAAAGACTTAATAGACTTTAAATCACCTTTATATTGTTCCTCAAAAGCTTCTCTGAGTAACCCTTCATCTTTGTACACTGTACACAACTTACCATAATCAAAACATACAGTAATATCTCTTACCTGACCTGAATCCTTTACAAAAGTAACATTGTAGAAATCATCTGATGCCATTTTATACAGTTCATTTAATCCTGCATTAAGAGCGAACAGAGGTACAATTCTTATACCCTTCTGGGTTAAATCTAAAGCCTTTCTTGGTTTGGATACTTTTTTAGTACCATCTTTGGCTGTAGTAAGTTTCACATAAACACACATACCTTCAGCCGTTTCAACCGAAAATCTGCTACCATACTGAAATTTCGCTTCATCATAAGAAATACCAAGCCATTCCGCAATTACACCGATATTAGAAGTTACAAGGCTTTTATTGTAAGAATCCTTGTACCCGTTGTAATCTTTTGACTTAACAACAGTAGGTATCTCACAATAACAAAGATAATCCTGCAACAAATATCGGTATAATGAAGAACGGTATCCCTCTTCGTTGTCTACAACCTTCTCTACCAAAGTACCGAGCTTATCGCCATTAGCATTAATGATAGAAAAAATATCAACCTGACGCTTATCTATTCTTGTACAAAAACCAAACCATTTACCACTTGATACTATCTTGTGAACCATAGCAGATGCTAATTTTCTGAATTTAGTTCTCTCTCCAAACAAATCATAAACATCATTTGAATTTTCATCATAAGCTAAAATACCCTGTCGTTCCATTTGTACAACCCCTTATTCAAATCTTGATTTTAAGAACTTCTCCCTATCATTACCCATCTTAGATATTTCCTCAGCTATCTTATCTAACCACGCAGATAACATATTATTTCCTGATGTAAGAAGTTTGAGTTGCACACTCCATCCTTCTTTTTCATCATACTTTAAACTGTCCTTAACTACTCCATACTTCTTAAAGGTTGATTTTTCTTTCAAATACTCACCAGTTCTGAAATCGTATGCAACCTTAATATCAAGAATAATATTTCCAGTACCGAGAACAGAGTAGAAAGGCTTCTTAGCCTTAATATATTTCTCAATACCCATTTCCTCTTCAATCACTTTCGCTGGCTCAAAATTACCACCTCTAAGAATATATGGCTCAGAAAAGTATGAACCTGCATTTGCTATCGCCATTATAGACAATGTAGCGTTGTTGAATGCATAAGGTTTAAACTTCTCTGTAAAACCGAAGTTACCTTTATCATCACACTTTAATTTAACTATCATTTTTCATCACCCTCCGTGGATTCTTCATCTTCCAATGTGCTTATATATCTCTGTACATCTTTTTTCGCTTTTTCAAACCCATTTAAGGTTTTAACTGAAACTGTCTTTATAAGACCTTTAGAACCCCTTAAAGATTCTATATACCCCTCAAATATACTGTGTTGCAAAGTACCTTTGGCAAATGGGTTATTAGCGTTATAATCTTCGTTAAAAACTATAGTGATTGTATTATCACTATTAAACCAAGTATCACTTTTAATACTTGTTTGTTCTAAATCATAAAAATAATCATTTACCCCTACACCAGTACTTAAACTGATAGGGCAACCTACAAAATCTATACCGTCATTATATAGCCTTGACTCAGAATATACTTCACCAGTATAACCATTTATATTATTAAGGTCAGGAAGTAAATATTCATAAGCATCATCATCACAAACTACCGTGAATACCCCTATTGGCATAACCAATTCACTTCTGGGGGTGTTATAAAATACCTTATCTATCTGAACTGCAAGAACTTTATAGTCATCAAGCTGAGCTATAGCCTCTTCCAAGGCAAGTTCCACATCTCTAACATAGGAACAGAAGATGTAATCATAAAGTCCCTTGGTATCAGCTCTATGTTTAGAATCTATATTCCATCTGTGAGTAAGCAACCAATCTTTAAGCACCTTTGAGTATTTTCCATTTACTACAAAATACCCATTTAAAATACCTTCAAGGCTGGCAACCTCTTCCTCATATGTTAAACCTTTTGCAAACAAGCTCTCATCACATATCTCTGATAGGGGAATACCTAATTCTTTAAGAGCCAATTTGTATATTGTATCATTTATAGATATGTAATGAGTTTCCTCATCAAAGGAAGATATACACCTTGCAAAAGCCTCGTCGAAATCAATACCACTGTCTTGTACAATTCTTGCACCTCTGGGGTACATTGTGTATGGTATTACACTACTGTCATTTCCGCCATTGTATTCCTCATAAAGAGTATCTACCTTACTTGCATACTCTTTATACTTAATAGCATTGTACAGACACTCTAAAAACTCCCTCTTTTCATCATCGTTCTTATTTTTATGTAATGCAAACAACAAATGAGAGGAAGTTAATTCTAGTCTACCCGTGTATGTATATAAATCTTCTATACCCAAATCTAAAATAGATTTAATTATTTGTTCGGTATTAAGCCTTGAGGGGTCATCTATGTAATTCATATCATATAGCATTACCATATAACAACGATACATTGATAGAAAGTACCCTTTTACCATTACAAGCCTGTTTAATTTTACTTTGGTATTCGCCTTCTTAGAATACACTACACTTCTTAAAGACACTTAATACCCACCTTTCATATCTTTGTATTATATTAATATTGTAACATAAAATACCAAATAATACAATATATTCTACATAGGTATTAAAACATTCAGAAAACTAATTATTTTGATTCAGGGTAGAGTTTTACTTTTAGCATATCAACTGAAACCTTATCCTTCTCTAAAGGTAATAATATCTGAGATACTCCTGGACATACTTTTCTTGATATCCTGTACACTATACTCGATTTAGTTGGTAAGACTTTAAATAGCTTCGAATAAACAGACATTATTTTATCTCGTACTAAGATTTTTTCACCCTTAAAGTAAATTTCACATACATTGGTAGAAACACTACCCAATATGCTAATGATATCTACATCTATCATTGACTTACATACTGATATTGCGTACCCTGCTTCTACCTTTTCAATTGCTGAACCAAAATCATCAAAGGCATAACCTTCTCCTGAATCTAAATCCAGTAAAAAAGATGTATTGCCTGCTACAGCCAAGTACTCTTTACTCATTTTATACCCCTCTAAGATACATCATTTTCTTCAGAACCATAAATTTCTTTATCACTTATAGCCAAGCTATCTACAGGTGAATAAGTATCATATCCCACTGTAGTTCCCCTTATAACAAGATTTGTGCCATCATTTAAAGCACAAAGAGCGATATTAGGTATAACACCAATACCTTCCCAAAATTTTATTAATGTAGCTACCTCATTATTGTAATTTAAACTTGTACCTGTTTTTAGTATGATAGAACCTTCATACTTAGCATTTGGTTTATAAGGTATGATATGTAAAAATATTACACCCATATCCCAAGTTGTATACCCACTACCCTGATAGTTCTTCATATTCTTTACAGAAAGAACAAGGGCAGTCTGATTTACTTTATATAAAACAGACTTAGGTATCACATACATATATTCTGTTTTACCGTTAATAGAAACAAAATCTATGTAACCATAACCATCTTTAGATACTTTTGCCTTATAATCTTTATAAGTTACTCCTATTTTCTTAGAGGACACAACTGCCATACTACCACTCGGTACTACGAAATCTTCATAAACAAAATTACCCTCAGAGTCTTTAGCAAATCCTCTCGTTTGTTTATCTATTTTACGTCTTTTTGCAACTACATTACTTGGTAATCTTTTTACAATAGTTCTGTTTAAATCTTTATAAACTGGTACACTTATGCCTTTTACTGCATACAAATCTGTACCACTTACTTCCCACTTTTTACATACATCAGGTAGAGGTACTTTATATATGTTTTTATACCCAGTGTTTGCAATCTCTTGCCTAAACTCACTCTTGAATACATCTTCTAAAGTTTTACCCATAGAGCCTCAACTCCTATATTACAATAAATTGTTATCTGAATTTTCTTCAGAAGAAACCTCAGAGGATTGTTCACTCTTAGATGCCTCTTCTGTTATCCCTTCAGTTTCTTTCTCTTCCAACTTCTTCAAAGCTTCTTCTAAAGCACTTTGAGCATTAGCAAGTGCTTGGTCGGTTTCTTCTTGTCTCTTTTTAGCCTCCCCTAAAGACGCTTCTGCATCTTTTCTCTCTTGCTCACTTTTAGCTTCCTTCATAGCCTTTTCAGCTACAGCTACTTCTTTATCTGCTACTAAAGAATCAAACATTGACTGAACTTCTGCTTTATTTACAGTATGATTGATAGTATCTATTCTGCTTTGATAGTTACTCTCACTAAAGTTTATAGGGTCACTTACCTTAGATAGTTCTCCCTTTATACCTACATATTCATTTCTCTCTTTAATAACTGCCCCTGCCCTATTATAAATAGTGGCTTTTAAACCATCTACAGTGTATTTATCTGTACCCTGTTGTATCTTTGAACAGGTATCACCAACTATAGCAGGTTCTAAGTTATACCCTAAGTCTTCATATACTTTTAAGGTCTCTGAATCGTTCATATAGTTTTCAATAGTATTCAACTCATTGATTATAGAAGTTTTTAACTCCCCTGATGGAGCGTTCTTCAACTCTAATCTATAACCATCTAAATCACTAACCTTATACCCATCTTTGATAGATGATTTTAAGTCATCAGCATAAAGCAAATTAATCTCATACTGCATATCCTGCATATCTGACTCTGTTAACACAATAGCCGTATCGTTACCGTTATCTTTAGAAATCATAGGATTTATCACAAAAATAAACAGTAGCACCGCTATTACTATTACCACAACGCTACTTATAATTATACCTATTAACAACTTCTTCGATTTCTTTTTTGGCGGTTGATTTTCACCCCCTGATTTGTTTTCTTCAAAGTTATTATATGCGTCATCAAAATTAGAATTTCTATTAATTTCTTCTTGTTTAGCCTGCTCCTCCTGTTCTTTAAGAGAAACAGCAAAATCAATCTCCTTGTAAGTGTTGATTAAATCAGCTCTCACACCTACACGATTTAGGTCTACATACCCCTCAGTTTGATTTTCATCAAATGAGCCATATACTTCTTCTGTACTTCCTGTATTATTATAATTTTGATTTGTTGAATCATAATCGTATCTCATATACCAAAACTCCTTGCAGAATATTTTAGATTATATTAATTTCGATAAGATTAGTTACCTAATCTCAATTACCAAAATAAAAAATTAAACCATACAGAAATACCTTTTTGAAAATTCCTGTATGATTAATCCATTATTTTATCTTTAAATTAATACCCAATGGGCTTACAGCTTTCTGAAGTTCTATCTCATCAAAGGGATTTATATCATTACCTTCTGAGTTACCTACCTTATATTCAAACCTTCTAAGTAGTGGGTCTGGGTTTGCATAAGGCTGATTTAAGTTCATACCTAAGTACACCACTTTTACTATATCTAACTGTTCTTCGGTTAAAGGGGAATATTCTCTTAATACCTCCAGTATAGCATCAAGCTGTTCGGAATTTCCCATCCTCATTTTCAAGTTCTTTCTGTCTGGAGAATGTAAAGCATCTTCCATAGTACCCTGAAATTCCTCACCCGTTACCTTATTAGTAATTGTGTAAGTAGGACTACCATATCTGAATATCTCAGAGAAATTTATATTATCAGCAATCATACGATAAATCATATCATTGTACTTAGATTTTGGGAATACCCTGCTAATGTCTTTACGATGAAACTGGTCAGAACTATCACCTCTCAACAGTTTATGTAATAACAAAGTATTATAAGGTATCTCAAATCCCTTGTAAGCCGATAAATCTTCAACAACAGACTGATAATTTTCAGGAGTTACCTGAACATAATGAGCTTTTTCAAGAGCCTTATCAACAGCATAAGTACCCTTTCTGCTTCTCAAAAATATTGATACAGTATCGTCTACCAAAGGTAAAAGGTCAGCATCGTTAGTAACTATATCAATAGGCATTCCTGGGTATTTCTCTTTTGCTCTCTTAATACAAGCAAAGATTAAATCGTCAGCCTCATAGTTCTTCTCGCTGAAACAAGATACCCCAGCTCTTCTGAGGATGTTTTCACAATCTACAACAGCTTCATACATAGCATCAGGCATCTTTTCCCTGTTACCCTTATACTCCTTACCACTACCTATCTCCATCTCAGGAAATGCTCTCTGCCAAAAAGCTTTGCGACAAGGAACAGGTCTATCGAAACACACTGCTGTGGGATATACCCCTCCGTTAGACCATTTGTGTATATTCTTAACACAACTGTTTTGCACTGTTGTGTCTTTTTCCATTACCTCTCCGTTTACAACCACCTTTGTGGAAAGTCTATACCTACTATGAAAGTAAGTATGAGCCATATGACAGAAGTCCACAATTAAAACTCGTTTTTGCATCTTAACAACCCCTTTTCTGTTTAACTTATATTATACAGTGCTTTATTTAAGGCACTGATTTTATCTTTATGAGGTGAGCCATTACCATCAACAACAGCAATGCCACCTTTACCAACTGCATTATAAAATGCCTGACCTGCTTTACCAAGTGCCTTCTTATTTTTACCACAAACTGAGTAATAATAAACACCATTAGCTGAAGAACCTATATATTTTACACCTACAGTGTATAAATACTGCTTGCCATTTTTATCTCTCATACCAACAATATTGATACCTTTTGATGGTATCAGTCTACCCTTTAAGTAGTTGGCAATAGCCTCTTCTACACATCCTTCTCCTTTTCTATTTGTAAAGTTTTCATAAAATTTAACCGTTACGCAATACCCTATTCTTCTTAAAGTCATACAGATGCTATCAAGAGTTCTCATATTTACTTCCATAGAAAACATAAGAATAACCTCGTCACCGATACAACCTTGTGACATTAGTTGTTGACAAATACCCTTGTCAAGGGCAGGTGAATTACCACTCATAATACTTCTCCTCTTTTATTTATACAGACTACTCTTCTTCAAACAGTTTCCCATCTTTAAGAAAATACACTTTATAACCGTGAATTTTTGCAAATGAGTATTCCATCTTTGCACCTGTACTGTTCTGCCAACCTTCAAGCATACAAATTTCATTGCACCAAGATAGCTCAACTAAAGACAAATCTAAATACCAAGAATATTTACCTTTCATCTTATGAAAAAGGAAAACATTCCTTGTAGGATTAAAAGCCGTCTTACCCATACCATCTAAGAATTCTTCTGCTTTAAGAAACTTGTCCATATGGTCAGGGTCGTTAGTTATAGGTCCACTAATGTATATCATACAATTCCTCCTGAAGTAAATATACCTTGCAACGCATCTTCTAACGATACATTCTAAAGGTTATATTAATCAACTAAAACTTATACCTAATTATTTGAATTGTATAACAATTTACCGTTAATTATTATAACAACCCGTTCCTGCTCTTTACGCTTTCTTATTTTATCAGGGTCACGAACACACATTGCTTTACCATCAAATATTACATAATGATTACATACCAAACAATCTGGTTTAACACCTTCAGGAAGTTCTCCTTTTTTATAATACTTAAAGCATCCACAAGTTCTTTCTTTCATAAAACACACTCCAAAATTTTTTGATGTATATATCTTAACATACATTAAATACTTTGGAAATGAGTTTACTATATTTAAATACAAATATTTTTACCATTCTTTAATACAAGTTTTGACAAATCTTAGAATAAAATTATTTATCAGTTACCCTATACTTGAAATCAGCCTTTTATTCTATCTCCTGACCATCTTCATCGAGTGCTACACTGTCAGGTGCACCGCATATCATATTGAAAGCCTTATCAGCCTGAGATACAATATAAATAAAATCTTTACCCCAATCTTTTACTCTTTCCTTCCAAGCCTGAACATATGATACACTGTTATCATACTCCTCAGAACAAGAAGTTTTAAAATCTGAGATACCTGTTTCTGCACAGCATAAACAAGCTGTGATTTCAGCGATACACTCTTCTACAGCGTATGTAGAGTCTCCCATTGCACTTGATGAGATAATACCCTTTCTGTTCAACCTCGATGCTGCTCCTGTACTATGAGCTAATTCGTGAAAGGCAGTGGAGAACCAAGCATCCTCAGATTTAGTAAGAGGGTTTAATCTAACCAAATCCCACGCTGGTATATAACAAGGAGTGCCATAATTCTCATAATCTACCTTTACACCTGAAAGGTTTATGTAATTATCCATTACTTCTTTAGCATCAGATTTAGTTATTTCTACCTCACCTGTTTCAATTCTGGATGGTAGATAGTCACCATTGGCATTTCTGAAGTGCTTCCTATCAGCTACATCATAATATCTTAAAATGTTTCGGGATTTAAAGCACTTACCATTTTCAACATAATATAAATATCCGTTCTTTCTTCCTGCATAAGCAATTCCATCTGAATTAAACTCATCAAAGTCAGGAAAGTTTTCAGCTATTTCTTCCCTGCTACTTGATTTCTTATCTACCTTAAAGAATACTACTGGTAACCATTTAATACCCTTCTGCATATAGTAAGCCTGGGGAGTTATATTTTTCAATCTGCCATTTTCGTCTAATTCGATGTACCCTTTCTCGGCATTATACTTGGTTATTTGGTTCTTTGTAAGGTACTCTCCAAAGGGTAAGAGAAGCCTATTAAACCCTCTGTAAGCTTTCTTTGTATACCAATTAAAAGCATTATACCTTTCATATGGTCTCTGCCAAGGCATTGTACCTCTTTCGTCAACGTCCTTTAGAAAAGCCTCTATTAAAATATCTACTGCTGTTTTCTTCATCATGACCACCTTTTTAATCTTCGTAATAACTTTTAATCTTCCTTGATAATACTGGGTGCTTTAATTTTCTTATAGCATTAGTCTCTATCTGCCGTACCCTTTCTATGCATACATTTTCCATATCAGCAACCTGGGATAGTGACATTCCAGACTCAAATCTTAATTTTAATACTTTTTGATCTCTGGGGGATAAAAAACTTACTGCATTCCAAATATCTTCTATTAAAAATTTGTCTTCCAACTTCTCAAATATCTTAACATTATGATCAAATTCAATTTCTGATAAAGCATCTATTGAATCTGATATTGAATCTGAAAAACATAAGGCATCTTTACTACAATTACGAACTGGATTCTTTCCATTCGTCTTTATACCATACCTATTCTTAAGCAAAAATTTTAACTTATTCTCTAAAGCACCTTGTAAATAAGCACAAAAACTTGCACTGTTTTTACAGGTAGATATAGCATCTAACAAGATTATACACCCTTCTTGCTTTAAATCTTCTATTAAAGCATAATCCTGTATTTTTAAATCTTTACACAAACTCTTTACTATTCTATCAACAGTCCCCATATAATGGTTAAATACCCAATCTCTTGAATCAGTATTTTCGTTCTCTTGCCAGTCTTCAATGTACCAACCTATTGGAGTATATCCCATAATTAAACCACCTTGACAAATTTCATTTTCTGATTATATTATAACAGATATTTACCACTATTGCAAGCAAATCCTACATAAACTTTGATATCTTTCCAATTAATACTCCAAATACATCTTTAAATTTCTTGCATTACTCGGATGTCTTAATTTCAATAAAGCCTTAGTCTCTATCTTCCGTATCTTTTCACTGTTTACATTAAAATAAACACCAATTTCAGCTAAAGTCTGAGGTCTACCATCAAGCAAACCAAATCTAAGTTCAAGCACCTTTCTTTCTCTTGGAGTTAAGGTGTCTAATGCAATATCAAGTGCTTCAGATAAGGCATACTTATCTATATCATTATCTACAGTTAAACCTCCATCACTAATATTTTTTAAAAAGCTTAGTAAACACTTAGAGTAACTATCATTTTCATCATATACATCTTCACTAATAGTTAATAAACAATCTATACTACCCTCAGATTCAGCGTAATTATTTGAAATAACCTTTTCTAATCCCCTACTCACATAATTTCCTAAATACATACTTAAAGGACTTTTACCAAAATTATACTTAGATATGACTTCTAACAATAACAAATACCCGTCTTGCTTTAAGTCTGCTTGTATTGAAGTATCTTTTACACCAAATTTCTTACATAAACTCTCTACTTTATTATCTACAGACTTTCTATAATGATTAAATACAATATCCCTTGACTTGTAGTTTTCATTTTCCTGCCAATCTTTAACGAGAGATAACATATCTTTATCCATAAATTTAACCCCCTGATATTACCGTTCATTATAATGTATACCACCTTACTTTGTATTACAGACAAATCTTACAAAATACAAAATATAACTTCATAAATATTAAAATTATTACTTCAAATAATTGTTCTATCTTAAAAATGCCTTTTCTCAAAAAAGACATTCGGAAAAATACACCTTTAACTAAAACTAACCTAAAGAAAGAAACTCAACTAACAAAAACATAGAATTTTTATAAAAAATCACATACAATTTTAAACCTTTCTACATAAAATAAAAGGTGGGGTAAACCCCACCTTTTACTAATTAGAAATTCTTTGAATTATTCAATAATATCAGTTTTACTATCGTCACCATCATTATTTACAAATTCGGTCTTTTCCTGGATATCGTCGCTTAATGAAGTTTCGCCTTCACTGGAACTACCCCTGCCAGATGAACTACTTGAGGATTTATAATAAGCTTCATTTTCTTTAGCTAACTTTTCTTCCTCCTTAGTATCTTTCTTCTTACGAAGTACAAGTACAAGTATCAGTAATACTACTCCAATACCCAAACAGATTAATACTAACTTAAACCACAACTGATTTATCAAGTATGACCATACATCAGAAGATATGATGAAATCTTTAACAGTATAACTACCTACATTACCTGCTAAGTCTGTTACCACTACCTCTAAGGTCTGAGGCTCAGAACTTTCAGTTATTGTTAACTCATACATACCGTCTACAAGAGATGTTTCTACTTCCTTGCCATTCAACAGCACCTTAATAGAATCTACACCTGAAAGGTCTCTTACATCAATCGTTACCTTTCTGCTGTAATCCTGATAACGAACACCATCTTCTACACCTGAAACTACTATTGTGGCTGGTGTAGTATCAAGCATAAAATCATACTGTTCGGCTACACTTGTGTATTCTGTGCCATCCTCAGCCTTTGAAAATATCTGGATAGAATACTTACCATCCTCTGTAAACAAGTCTTTCGATATAATATAGGTATAAAGATACTTGCCGTCTTTTTCTTCTTCAGCTATACTTATATACTCTTTAGGAACTTCAATCTCTTTACCATTTAAAGTAACTACAACTTTTACCTTACTGGTATCAATTTTATCTACATTCAATTCAGTTATTGTAATATCTTGAGCAGAATTAAGATAATTACCTATTACCCCTTCATTGTACACTGAATACTCTGAACCAAATCTATTAACAGAAAATACTACTTCTTTTTTATCCGTATTCCCTGCCATATCAGAAACAACAACTTCTAAGGTGTAAATATCATCTACATCACTCTTCTTCGGGAAACTGTTATAACTATAAGTACCTTCTGTTCCATCAAAAGTACCCGTTAATTCCAAAGCTTGATGATTCTTACCATACAATCTTACCCGAGTAGATGATTTATCAAGATAAACATCATCAACTGTTACAGAAATACCTACATCCTCTTTATAGGAAATACCGTTACTTACCCCATCTATTTTAATCTTCGGAGTAACAGTATCTACAATAAATCTACCGCTCTTATACACACCTTTAATTTCGTTTCCAGCTCTATCTTTGCCTGTAATAGACATTTCGTGCTCACCGTCATTAAAGGTTACAGTTGCAGTATGAGTATCACCATCAGCTGACCAACTACCCACTGTAGCACCTGTTACTGATATTAAAGAACTATCAAAGTTTCTTTCTAATACAGTAATTGTTGCTGTTCTCTTAGCATTGTAATAATTGCTATTTCTTGCTGAATCACTACCCCAAGATACCGACAATGATGGGTCGGTCTTATCTATCGTGAAAGCACCACTTGTATAAGTATTAGACTCGTTTCCAGCTCTATCAACGCAACTTAGAGAGAAATTATATAAGTTATCGGAACTAAAAGTAATAGTGTTAGTCCATACATTACCCTTTCTCTGCCAAGAGCCTAAAGTACCTGATGTACCCTTTATTGAAAACTTAGAACTATCAAAGTTTCTTTCATTAACAGTAATAGTTGCAGTTCTATTACTATTATAATAACCATTATCATTGGTTTTATCGTACTCTACAGAAATAGTTGGTCTATCTTTATCTATACTAAACTGACGAGAGTTTTCAGAAATATGATTAGCATTATCGACAACCTTTACCCATAGAGTCTGAGCATTTGAATTACCTGTTGATATAAGATTTATATCATACTTTAAAGGTAAATTCCTGTCCCAAGCAGATGCTTTACTAAAATCAGTAATCTCACCTATGGTTTCATCGTTAATACCCCAAGTTAACTTCTTTAAGCCAGACCAGTTGCAATTTACAGATGTTACAAAAGTAGCATTACTGTCATACAATGGCAGATTGTTTTCATCAAACCTATCTGTCTCAGGTAATGAAATATTTACATTAGAATAGTTTTTATGAGTATTAGAAGTTTCTGAAACAAATCCACTTGGACTTGATGTAGCACTCTTATGACCTACATTGTCTTCTACATATACCTGTACAAAACCTTTGAAGTTCTCAGGTACAGGTATATTAACTACACTGCCACCGTCTGTTACATACTCTTTCCACTCATCTTCTCCTACTTTTACAGATATGCTGTGAATACCTGAGGTGATACCTTTGTCAGCTACTTTGACCTCTACAGCTCCACTGCCATTAAAGAAGAAACCATAGTTATCATTAGAAGTATTATAACTATTTACATCTCCACTAATTAAGAACTCAGACACATTAGGAGTAGTCTTATCAATATAAATAGTATCACTCCAATGACTACTTCTATTAGCATTATCAATAATAGTGACAGAAATATTATAACTACCATCATCGTTAGCTTTAACATTAGCAGTATTAGCTGTAAGAGTTGTACTTGTTTCGCCAATTAAAGAAGTGTGATATACACTCTCTTCAGAACCATTGATAACTATCTTTGCAGAATCAATACCCTTGTTGTCCGACAATGATACACTATAAGATACATCATTACCATACCATTTAGCTTTATAAGGACTTTCACCTGATGGTTTAGATGCATTGATTACTGGATCATTTAAGTCAAACACAATGTCATTACTTGACCAACCCAGTAAGCTTGCTAAAGAAACCTTTTCAGACTCATTGCCTAATTTGTCATAAGCTGATACATAGTATTCACCATCAGTTGAAATAGTAAATTTTCCATCTGAAGATACTGTATCATTTAACTTGTAGCCTGCTATACCCGAATTTGAGTCATTAGCTGATACATTAACAGTAATTTCAGAAGTAAAATAAACTTTATTACCCTTATGGTTCGATGGAGTTGGAGCAACAACACTTACATTCGTTGGCGATTTCTTATCTATATAGATAGTATCTGACCAATCATCCCACAAACCACTGTTGTCTTTTACGAATATCTTTATATCATAACTACTATCTGCATTAGCACTTACTTTAGAAGTGTCAGCCTTTAAAGTAATCTCAGTTTTATTTAATTCTTCAGTATTAAACTCATCCACCTTAGTACCATTTATAGTTACTACAGCACTGTCAATACCTATATTATCAGCTATTTTAATATCATAAACAACATCTTTATTAAACCAATCTTTTACAGATGTACTTTCACCATCAGGACGATTAGTATCAATAACAGGCTTATCTTTATCGAATACTACTTCGTTACTACCCCAATCGAGTAATTCACCTAAAGATATTTTAGATGTTGTGTTACCCAATGCATCTTCAACTTTTACGAGATAATACCCATTCTCTGATATTGTGAACAGACCATCAGGGGAACTTACATCATTTAAGTAATATGTAGCAATACCTGAACCTTGGTCATTAGCTATTATGGATACTCCAAATGGTGCGTTGTAAAATACTTTGTCACCCTTCTTATTTGCTGGAGCAACTGCATTAGCCTTAACATTATTAGGAATATCCATATCTATGTATATAGTATCTTCCCAAGTATCAGTTAATTTACCATTATCCTCAACATATACTGAAATTATATACTTATTTCCTTCCACTGCACCTACTTTTGAGGTATCAGCATACAAAGTGGTTGATTTAACATCAACCTTATTAGTATTAAAGGTATCAACTTCAACACCATTTATTGTTACATAAGCTTTGTTAATACCCCTGTTATCAGACATCGGAATTTCATAAACTACTTCCTTGGAATACCAATCCTTTACTGTAGAACTTTCACCATCCGGTCTGCTACCAGTAATAATAGGATTAACACTATCAATAACTATGTTATTAGTACTCCACTTACATAAATCTTTTAAAGTAATCGACTCAGAAATGTTACCTAACACATCAACTACTTTAATAGAATATTCACCATCAGCAGAAATTGTAAATTTTCCACTCTCAGAATACTCATCATTTAAGTAATACCCTTTGATTCCTGAAAGAGGGTCATTAGCTCTAACTTTTAAATCTACATTAGAAGTGTAATATACATTTTCACCTTTAATATTCGTTGGATTAGGTATATCTACTGATATATCTGAGGGAGCAGACATATCAATGTAGATAGTGTCTGACCAAGTACCTTCAAGTTTACCATTATCATAAGCATATGCCTTAATAATATAACTACCATCATTATTAGCATCTACTTTAGAGGTATCAGCGTGTAACACTGCACTTACTTCATCAGTATCATCAAATGATACTGAATCAACCTTTACATCATTTATAGTCACATAGGCATTATCAATACCTAAATTATCTTTTACATTTATTGTAAAAGTCACCTGACTACCATACCAGTTTGATTTATCAGCACTTTCACCACTTGGTCTTTTAGAGGTTACCATTGGTTTACTGTTGTCTATAACTACAGTATTACTACCCCAACCAAGCAAATCAGAAAGCTTATAACTGGCTGACTCAGTACCAAGTAAATCATATACTTTTACAACATATTCTCCACTCTCAGAAATAGTAAACTTACCATCAGAGGATATTACATCATTTAAAGAGTATTTTGATACCCCTAAACCAATATCTTCAGCAGAAACCTGGATATCAAAGCTACCCTGAAAGTATACTTTGCCACCTTTTTGATTATTTGGTTCCTTAGCAGTTGCCTTTGTAATACTTGGAGCAGTTGTATCGATTATAAAAGTATATTCATCTTCACCTGTATGGTTAACTTTATCAGTAGCTACTACCTTTACAGTTACTTTACCATCAACAACACCATTAGGAGTAAAAGAATATTTACCATCTTCTGAGTAAGTACTCTCCTGCTCAACACCATTTACATAAAATTCAACAACTTTTATATTACTATCTGTTACAGTGTAATTCAAAGTTGGTGCACCTGCAAAACAATGTTCACCCACAAAAATGAAGTCAGGGGCAAGCCATTCTCTTTCTACTTTAGGAGTATCTTTATCAACAACAGCTGGACTAATACCTAACATATTTAATACTGCAATAACTGAATACTCTTCAACATTTCCTGCATTATCTTCCACTCTAAATAAACCAGTTTCTTTAGCTGTAAAGGGAAAACTTATACTTTCATATTTAGCAGACTCAACATCTTTATACTTTACATCTTTTACCCCCGATGCTTTGTCTGAAAAAGAACCTGAAAACTGGATACCATTATCAAAATAATAGGTATCACCATCAAGAATTTTATTATCTACATTCAAGCCTTCATAAGATGGGTTAGCCGTATCAATCTTTAAAGTTTTATCATAGCTTCCAGTGTTACCTAAGTTATCCTTAGTTACTAATTCTAACTTGTAAATACCCCCACCGTTTACAGTAAAGTCGGCTGAGTTTACCACATATTTAGTAACACCGCTATCGGCATCTACTACTTGAGAAATAGGAGTATCTACATCATTTACCTTTAATTCTACTGATGCTACCCCTACTTTGTCTTCTAAATAAAACTCTAACTGAGAATGAGCATTATACCATTTAGAAAAATCAACATCTTCATTGTTGAAAACAACTTTATTAACCTCAGGAGCATTATCATCAAATTTTACTTTTTTACCATCGAATAAAGTACTGTTATAACTCTCACCTGAACCAGTTTCAATAAATACGCTGTAAGTACCTTCATTATCTAACTTAACAGGAAAAGCTGATGCTACTACATCTTCATCTTTCATAATAGATAAGGTTTTAACACCACTGCTACCATAATTTACGTTAGCAGACACCTCTGTGCCTTTCTTAGTGTATAGCGTATCATTAACTACAAAATAGTCACCACTTAAAGTAACATCACTTATACTTGGTTTAGTAGGGTCATACTTAAAATTATATGTAAAGCTACTCTCAGTACCGAACTTATTCTTAAGATTAATAACCAAAGTATTATCACTTGAAATAACACTCTTTACATCATTAGCTTCCGCTTTTAAGGATTTCTCTCCCGATACACTTAAAGCTACATCGTTATCATTTAGAGTAGCTTTATACCCTACAAGAGTATCAGTATTTACATTAATTGATACATTTAAGGTACAATTCTCATCAGTTACCCAATCGGAACTATTTGTTATGGAAGTACCCCCAATGGCGATGTTTTCAACCATCATCTGTACCCAGTCATAATATACTTTACCGAATGACATAAATTCACCTAAAGTATAGGTTTCAGTAGTACCATCAGTCTTTTCTGCTATGACGAAATACTCACCATCTACCTTTGGCATAGATACTGTGTCAGCCGTTGAAATTTGAACCTCATCATCAGAACTACTTTTGAGTTTCATATTAGAAACATCTTCACCAAAATTGCACCCTGAGAAATCCAACCCCAACTCTTCATTGTACTTAACATACGCTGCCTCGTCATCTGTAGCACCTATGGCTTCAGCATTAACGAGTTTTACATTCTTAAGCTCACCAAGAATACCCTCTTCATTACCTAATACAACAGATACATTGAGGAATGAGGATGCTATAACCAAGATGGCTAATAAGAATGCAAGAATCTTATCCCTTGCAACAATCTTCTTCATAATTTCCTCCTTTAATTAAAGACTTGATTGTTCTTCAATGACTTTTATATTTAACCCTTTAGGCTCAGTATCAAATAACTCAGTTGCAGTTTCATCAGTGTTTACAACATTATTAGAAACATTGATATTACTTACTTTGTTATTACCTACTGTTCCATAAGGGTCATCAACCAGTTTACTTAATTCAGAACCTTTCATCTGAATATCTTCGAATACCTCTGAAGAATCTACAATAGGCTCATAGGTACTCATAGACTTATAGAACTCAGAAGTATCAGTTATAGCACTTGATGCCAAATTCAACTTCCTCATTCTTTCTATCTGCCTTTTTGCTTTTCTACCTGATAGCTCGTCCATCAAAGATGGTACTTTCCATATCACTGTCAAAACCAAAGACAACAATATAAGTAATACCCCTATCGCTGCCATTGAATACCCTATTACTAACATCAATCGGCACTCCTTTCAGCGGTGGTATTACTTATACCATAAACAACATTTACCCTATCTTTCAACCCCACTAACATTTCTGTTAGCTCATTATGTAAATCTTTAATTACATCTAAGGAGGTCTCGTCTATAGTATAATTTTTTACAAAAGTGTTTAACATATCTAATTCTGAAATTATCTCATCATACTTTACACCATCTTTCTTTAAATTATAAGCATAGGAAGATATGCATTCCGCTATTGAAATATTAGTCTGTAACGCTACTATATCACTGGTATTTGTACCCTGAATGGATATCAAATTATTCCAATAAGTTTTATACATACCACTATCACTGGCTTCTTTTACAGACTTAGATATCTCATTTTTAAACATACCCAAATTATAGTATATTGATGCCTCATTTTTATTATACTCAGCATCAATGGCATCTTCAAACCACTTTGTCGACAAGGTTTGACCTTCTTCTGTAGCGGGATAATAGAACCAATAAAGTTTACCTACTTCAAAAGCCACCCTTCCGTATTCAGGGTCCTTCTTAATCTCCACTAAGTTAGGGTTTAAATTATTTAATATCTTGGATTCTTCCTCTTTAGAAAAGATACCATCTAACTTAATAGCTTCTATATACCCATCATACGGTAAGAGATTTAGAGGATTTAAAGAAATAGCGTAGTCATAATCTTCAAATCTACCACTCTGTTGAGCAGTTAACAAAGCCTTATCATACTTATCCTTTGCTTGTATATCATTAAGCTTTAAAGGTATCATACTACCTATGATAGTCATTGTACCTGCTATAGCTAATGCAATTACAGTCCTTACCTTTCTTCTCGATGTAGATTTATACTTCTCATCAGAAAATCTGTAATTTTCCAACTCGTACTGTAATTCCTCACAATCCTGAAACCTATCATTTGGGTCTTTCTCTATACATTTCTCTATAATAGCTATTAAAGCAGGTGATACATCAGGACTCCAATCACTTATAGGCTTTAAATCACTGCCTATAAAACCTCTGGGGTCTACCCCCGTTAACATAAAGTAAAAAGTTAAACCCATCGAATATATATCAGAACGCAAATCTACAGGTAAGTCCTTTTTTTTCTGTTCAGGGGCAACATACCCCGTTGTACCTAAAGTATAGTCAGGCAATTGGTCTTTACTTTCAACTCTTATACTAATACCAAAATCAAATATATTTATAGTACCATTAGAGCGAATCATAAGATTATCAGGTTTCATATCCCTGTAGAATATCGGCTTCTTATTTGACTTCTCACTGTGTAGATACCCCATTGTTTGAACTATCTGGAGCATCCATCTTACAGCTGTATCCTCAGGTATTCTACCTTTTTCATTTACAAAATCTTTAAGAGTTACCCCATCAAGATAGTCCATTACAACAAACAAAGAGTCCCCATCATTATCTATAGCCGTTATTCTGGGGATTCTTTCATTGTTTAAAGTACGAAGAATATTTGCTTCTTGAAGTAAGCTTATATATTCTATATTTCTCTTTCCAGCTTCAGATTTCCTTATCTCTTTAAGACACCACTGTTTACCTAAGTTTGTATCTCTTACAAGATACACATTAGCCATACCTTTAGAATGAATACATTTCAACACTTCATATCTACCATTTAAAACAGTATCACCATTCTGCAGGCGAGAACGCTTCAATCCCGAAGAATTATTATCTACCATTACTAAACTCACTTCCTTTCAAAAACATAGAAAATAACATATTTAAAAAATCTGACTGAGAAGAACTTGACTCACTAAAAAACGCTAAAAAATTACAAAAAATCAAATCGCTTTCTCATATTTTTTAAGCTAAAATCTGCTGTTCTAATACAGTAGATTTTGTACTTCTATAATTATTATAGTTAATCTTAATTTTTAAATATATAATACCCCTGCCGTCATGTTATCTCTCTCACCAACAGCCATACAAGCATTAAATAAAGACCTTAAATCAGATATTGTATCCACATCCAGATTATTGTCATCAAAATAATGCCAACAACCATCTGAACATAAAAAGAAACTATCACCTTTAGAATATGTACCAGTGTAGTAATCCAATTCTATACCATCTTTAGCACCTATGCATCTTGTTAACTTATTCTTATACTTTTCCCATAACACTGGATTGTTTTGTTTAGTTACCCCGTATTCCTTTACAGCAGAATGGTCTACAGTTAACTGAGAACTTTTACCTTTAGATAGCTTATATGCTCTTGAATCACCTATGTGACATATATTATAAGTACCCCCATGACATACTAACAAGGTGCAAGTTGTACCCATAACTTTATCTCTATCACCTTTTGACATACCATAGATACGATTGTTTACATTTTTGATGATACCACCTATACCATCAAACGCAAAGTCCGACAGTATATAATCTTTAACTGCTTCTACAACAAGCCTACTGGCATAACCGCCATTATTAAGACCACCCATACCATCACATAAACAAATAACCCCTGTTTCCACCCCGTTTACTTCTAAAAGAGCAGACCAGTAATTATCTTGATTTTCTTTTCGGCTTTTACCTATATCAGTTAGAGTATGTAATTTCATATTATACTCCTCCTTATACCAATTTAAACTCCTCATCAGCAAATAACAAAGAACTACCCACTGGGATTTCTCTATCGTATTCAGGTCTTACCTTTAAACCGTCAATAAAAGTACCATTGACCGAACCAAAATCGTGTACCATTATCTTCCCTGTTAACATATTCTTATACACCTTAGCGTGCTGACGAGATACCTTATTATTGGCTATAACATACTCAGATTGAGCCATACTCCTACCAAACACAATACCGTGGTCATCACTTATAGGCAACCTTGTACCTTTCTTTATATGAATAAGCAATCTTGAAACATCCGATGTAGTACCCTTTAAATCGGCTAAATCATCTTCATCTAAGAAACCAGTAGGTGCTTCCTCATCTACAACTACACCACCTGTAGAGATATTATCATCAACCTCAGGAATATTAACCTCATCAATAGACAAATACCCCCTTGATTGAGACTTAGGGAACAACAATTTAGCATTCTCTGCTGTTATATCAACATCGAGAGTAGATAATTTATTCAGTTCAATAAAGAAATCATAGGTAGTCTTACTCTTATTTTCTACAAACAAATACTTCTCTTTCACATCAAGAACTCTATCTATGTTACAACCCAAAATACCTGATGTTTCAAAAGTATCTATAAAAGTAGCAATATCCTCCTTAGAAGATAGGGAACTTACATCACCATAATTTGAATACTTCTTTTCATAATCTTCAACACTGACTTTTGTTATGTAATCAGACATTTACTCTCCTCCTAAAATATTATTTAGTTAATAGTTATAAAAATATCTAAGAAAATGAACCCCCTATGAACGACATAGAGGGTATCAGAATAATTTAGAGTATTATCGATTCAAAATCATCTATAGCCTTTTGTTTAGTATTTAAATCCTTAACATACAAGCTTGCAATCTTATCTTCTACCATATAGATATACATATATTCTTTTTCAGAACTTACTGTATATTTTGAATAGTTATTACCATACTTCTCTTCAACAGGATTACCATTGGCTACTAACATTGAATATTTGGAAATTATGTTATCAAAAAATTCCTTGGCATCTTCTTGATTATCAAAAGTAAAAAATTCTATCTCATACCCCTTTGCAGATGCCACCCTGTAATCTGTTACAGATTGCTCGCCAGTGCCTGCAAATACTGGTACTGAATATTCAACTCCTCTTGTAACATCTACAAACTTTTCAATATCCAAAGATTTCGCATTATCAAATGTTTTACCAAATGTATTAGCAAGCAAAACGGATGCCACAAGTACCAATACCAAAATAAAAACACATATACAAGACACCTTGAGAACATTCTTCTTACTGCTTTTACCCATTTACATCACCTACTCTCACATCTACCAATTAACAGCAATATCTAATCCTTCCGAGCAACTATATGTAAATGAACCAGTATCACATACCAAACCCATACCCAAAGAGGTTTCTATTACAGTTCCCCTCGGGCGAATATTAAAATCTGCTGCTACCATTATATAATCACCGAGCATTTTACAACCATTATCACCTATATGGTAAGGATAGTCTTCTTCAGAGAAACCTGCATCTCTCATTATATTAACTACCCCTTCCATTGGTAGGTTGTAATAGGTCTCTCTACCGCTTGGTCCGTAATTAACACCTGAAGAGGGGGAGAGTAGTGAGCCACCCCAAGAGTAATCTGATACTTCCTCCACATCCTCTTCATAAGCTTCTTCATAATCTTCTTCATAAACCTCTTCCGATACTTCGGATTGAACTTCCTCAGTTACAGCCTCAGTGCATTCAGTAGCACTTTCTTCTGTCACCTCTGGTACAACCTCTGTTGTTTCAATTGTGTTTAAAGTTGTTTCTACCTCAGGTTTACTCTCGTCTGTTGGTTTAATAAGTACAATAGATTCATCTGCTGTAGCTATGTTGTTGGTATTAGCTTTAAGAGCAATACTTTCTTCAATAGCTGTTGATGCATCGCCTGCCTGTGATGACATTGCTACCAATAATGATAGTAGCACTGCAACACCAAATCCGCACATCTTAAATACCCTTTTAGTAGTTGACAAATAATCGTCCTCCTTTAATTACTGTTTTTTAAATATCAGTATATTCTCCTTCTTTAGTTCACCTGCTGCCTGTTCTTTACTACCTGCTCTTGCAGTTACCCCAAGATATACAGTATCAAATAATGGAGCTCCTTCCTCAGCAGAAATACGAATCCACTCATCTACATAAGCAACTGTACTACCACCAGTATTGAAGTCTGCAATATTAACAGCATATACCCTGCCTTTCTTTAACATATGTACAATATTACGAATAGTACCCCTTACAAAACCTTCAAGCCATTCATCAAGCTTAGGGAACTTGTTATAACATTGAGTAGGCTCATCACTATACACCTCGAGGTCAAAATAAGGTGGGCTTGAGAAAGCAAAATCAATACTCTCCGCAGGTCCTTTAAAGTCCTCTGCACCGCAACAATGTAATTCATAAGAATTTTCTCTGCCAGTTACCTGTTCAATGTAGTCCCCTAACTGATGAAGATGGTACATCGTTTCAGTATTAGGGTCACATCCTATATATCTATAATTGTTTTTTGATGATAAACAACCAAGCATTCTACCACCAAATCCTGTACAATAGTCAAATATTGTACCACCTGCTGGACAAAATCTTTCGTAAACAGCTTTAGCATTCATAGGTCGGAAATTTGTTGGTGCACTACCTACAAGCCTTAAGCCACCCATTACCGATGTAGGAACAGGACAGCCATTCTTGTATGAGTAACAGAACTTTATAGCTCTCTTAAGAAACTCATCATTGTGGAACTTTTCATACAATGACCTTGCATTGGTTTTATCAAGGTCGTGCTGAGACGGAGTGTCAAAAAGATTTGGAAACAGGTAATTACACAAAGTAGTACCCACTCCTGCTCCGCAACTTACTACATTTCCATTCCAAAAAGCCTTGTATGAAATACACTTCTCAATTTCATCAATAATACCGAAATCAGAAAAATACTGAATCGGAAAAATATTCTTCCTCCTGTAGATAGCCAATACATCATCAACCATCTTATCCATATCTGATTGATATTTGATAGCCTTCTCTTTGTCACCAATCTTATCCGCTGACTCCTTCAAAGCTTTCAGTTTAAGATAATCTACAGCGGTGTACTTCTTAATCTCATCAAGTACATCTTCATACCCATTTTCTTGAAAATCAAATGGTTCAAAATTCCATTCGTGGAACTCTCCCCTGTCAGCTTTTGCCTGAATTTCTTCAAAAGGTACTTCATCCTTCATCATACCTGTAAACCAATTCTCAGACACAATTATACCTCCTAAGTTTAAAAAATTAACAACCTTTTTATAAATACTGTTCAGTACTTAGCATCAACAATACCCATTTAAAATAAGTTACAAGCATCACATAAACCAAAAACACCGCTCATATCATTATCAAAAAGATACCGAGCCAACCTTTGGCATATTTCCGCCTGTTCACTTAAACCTTTATCTCCCCAATTCAAATCTATAAGAGATATCTTGTTGTGTATAGCAAATACATTTTCAACAGTAACCTTATTATGTAAAACAGAAAGTACACACAAATCGTTCATCATACACCCTACTACATTCTTTGTAGAGCAGTCAAAACTAAACAAGACATACAGAGAATCCCTACCCCATCTGTAATCAAAAGGTTTTGCATTCTCAACAATCCTGTCATAAAGAGTTACTAAATCCCTATCAAGGACTTCCCTTACCCTTTTATTCGCCATACCCTTTAATTCTTTCTTTTGTTCATAAGACAAAGATGGATTAACTGCACCATTATTGCAAGTACTCTCATAGGTCAGCCAATTACACGCTGCAAAAAGTACATCAAAGTTCTCACTGTTTAAATCCTCTTTAATCTTATTAAAGGCACTCTGAGCATCCCACGGTAAACTCTTTAAATACTCCCAATAAAGATGGACACCCTTATTATCTGAACTTTCATATATAACCTCCACCCTTTTGATTTATTTTATACAATTATTTTACCACAATATTACCCAAAATACAATACATTCTTACATATATCTTACAAATTCCATTAAAAAATCCCCATATCTCAACGATATGGGGATTCTCAAGAAGTAGAGGACTTGTAGATATGCATCTGACTACTTATATTGTAGCATAATATCCTAAAAAAGTCAATACACTTCTCAAAATTAATCATTTTTTCTCAACATCTTTTGATGAAGAGGGAGCAACAGTAGTAGTCTCTGTCTCAGTCTCCTTTTCTCTAAGTAAATATACCCCTTTATCCTCTGATTTGTCTTCAAGGTCACCTGAAAGTACCCTAAACCATACAGGTTCTACATTTTTCTCAAAGTCTGCACCCCATATTACATATTTTAAATTCAGTTCTGTTGACCTACCCCAAGATTCGATGTACCCTGTTTCATCAGGTTTTAAAGTTATTGATTCGGATAAACCAAATACTGTACCCGTTCTTGTAGATAGATTACCATTCTTATCACATAAGGAAGAATTATCATATACCGTTAACTTCTCGCTCGATAAGTTAGTTATTTTAAATACATAATAACAATACTGAACACCTGTGTCTAAAATGTACCCTCTGTTTTGTATATGCTTTCTCTGAAACCAGTTAATAGCATCTTCAGACACACCAAAGTCTATCATTTCTATTCGAATAGGCTTCTTGTCCAACTCACCTTTACTGTCTGTAGATACTACATAAGTAATTACAGAAGTACCTAAACTTGCTGGGCTCTCAAAAGAACCATCACCAAGCTGAGGTTTAACTGAAGTGTTAACACGATTACCGTTATCATCTTCTGTGTAATAATCATTAGTTAAGTAATAAGCACCACACCAATTAAGAGATATATTCAACTTACCATATTTTAAAGGTTCTACCTCTTCCTCCTTTTTCACTTCACTTAGGTTATTCCACTTTGTCCAATCTTCTGTTGGAGTCAAGTCTTTACCTGTTACAAGTTTCCCTACGGCTTCAGTAAACCTCATTTCGCAATCTATAAAATCATCACTGGAGAAGAATAACTTATCTAAGTACTCATCTTCTTTATCTGTTACCCTAAATACATCTCCATCTTTTATAAGATTAGGCACTCTTTGAACAGTTGTGATAGGCAATTTATCTAATCCAGTAACATAATCACAAAACATATCTACAAGTACATTAGAATAGTTTACATTATCCTTGGTTAATTCATAATCTGATATTAGATTATTTAGTTTTTCTTCATCAAAAGTAATAGCTTTATAATCCACATAAAACATAGTTACTTTTTCACCCTCATCTACTGGGGATGAGATTTTCACTACATTCATTGAACCCCTGTCAATCATATCATTACCAAAAATGTTTTTGGCGTTAACAATAAAGGGTTCATAATGTAAAGTATTTACCACACTCTTAATAAAAGATAATTTTTTATCATTAGAGTTAGCGTATTCTATCTCTTTAACAAGAAAATCATCTTTGGTAATACCTTCTTGGTTGTGAACTTGTTTCTCATAGTTTTCTAAAGCATATGCTCCAGTTTGCTCAGTAATTATCTCTTCCTGAGCAGGAAACCTTATATAATTAGTGTACAGTACCCCAGTAATTAAATATATCAACCCACTGATTATCAAACCTATTAGTACACACAAGACTACTTTCCAAGCCTTTATGGGTTTCTTTTCTACCCTATCTGGGGAATCTTTATCACTGGGGGTATTTTCCTTCTTAGCTTCCTGAGAGTCAGTATTGCTATCGTCCATACCGCCTAAAATATCATCTATATTTAATAAATCACTCAATTTAATTACCTCCAATCGTTAAAATACAAAGGAGTTTCCTTCTAACATAGAGCTGATAAAGTCATCTGCTTCCTTCTCTTCTTCAGATAAATCTGGTTTTTCTTCATCTGTTATCACCTTTTCCCTAACTTCAGGATAAGTAATAACTTTAGGTTTTTCAACATTTTCCACATCTATCTTAACAGGACTACTGATAGCATCGTTAAAATTAGTAGGTTTTTCAACATTTTCCACATTCATCTTAACATTGCCAGTAAACTTTTCAGATAAAACTTTAACAACAGAAAGCAGTTCATTCATTGTAGACTGCATACTATCCATACGAGAATTTAACTTCTCTATATCAGTAGAGGAATTTCCACTATCCTGGGATAACGATTCTCTCTGTTCTTCAGCTTTCTTACTGAACCTTTCTTTACCGTCTGTGGCTGTCGCTTCTAATTCATCGGTAAACAACCCCATATTAGATAAAGAACCCATCATAGAATCGATAGACTTTGAAAAAGAATCAACTGCTGCTTTACGCATATTCTCTAAATTATCATCTGCAAAAGCTCTGATATACCCATCGTTTAAATACCCCTCAGTAAGTGTAGCTAACAACTTAGAAAAAGATTTGTTCTTTTTCATAGGTTCTACTATGTTATCATAAACCTCATCAGAAAACTCTAACATAACACTTGTTCTTCTCATTTTCAACCTCCTAACTTCGACCATATGAAAGTATCTCACAAGGACACTTTTTTGACATCAAACCATAAAATTTTGAAGTATTTTTATCATAGTCGAAATACTTAACTGATGAGTTCTTAATACCTGCTAAACCCATCGCATTAGCTATAATTGTTCGAGAACCTAAAGCATTTCCATGAATATAGATACTAACATCTCCTACATCAGAAAAGGACTCAAATAATACCCTGCTCACTAAGTTAGATAAGTCACCACAATATATTACCACATTGTACCCTGAGTTCTCTAACTCGGTTAATCGCCTCTCCCAATCAACTGTTAAGAAGTACCCATCATTGATATACCCAATCGAGTGCATAAGCACCTTAACATTAGGTAAGCAAGTAGAGGATAAATGCTTTTGTACCCCTCCACCTATAGTAAACCAAGAAATCCCGTTAACAATAGAACGCATTTGAAATACATAATCTACAGCAGTCTCAGAGGATACATCTACGATTAAATATCTGTTACTGTAGTTCTCTGCAAACTCATTGAATAAGCACTTGTAAGTGCCTTTACGGCTCTCGGTGCTACCTGAGAATACAAATCGTACATTTTCAAGGTTTTTAATAATACCTTTAATTAAAGGTACTTTAACACCACTCTGGGGTAAGGCTTTAGAAGATATGATGTTGAAAACATTCATCTTAAGTTCTGTATACTTCCTACGCAACTCGCTTAACTCAATAATAGCACTTTCAACATTCTCATCTCTGCCAGTAGTTTCTTCTAAAAGCCTTAATCTTTCATTCAAAGCAATTTTATCACTGTTTGCCTGAGCTAAATATTTCTCGGATTCATCATATTTACTTTGTAGTTCTTTCACCTTATCTTTATAAGCATCAAGCTCATCTGAAAGACTTTCACTTCTTTCGAGGAAGTCACTATACTTTTCCTCAAACCCTCGTAAATTCTTTTCAAGGTCAATACACTTAGACTCGGATTCCTCAAATAACTCTTTGTATTTCTTAGCCTCTTCTCCAAGTTTATCACCTTCTCGAATATCTGATTTTAATCTTGATATTTCTGATTCCTTCGATGATAAATCTATGTTTAAATTTCGTATTTCTGATTTTAGAGTATTTACAAGAGTTTCCAGTTCTTTGATGTTATTTTCTGTTTTATAATACCCATCTAACTCATTCTGTAGCCTTTGAAGTTCTCTATCTTTATCACGAATTACCCCTGATTTTTGAGAAGAAGTTACCCTCTCTTGAGAGAGTTCTTTATTTACTGAGTCATACAAGTTTTCTAACTTAGAAAGCTTTTCCTGTAATTCAGCAATAATACCTTCTTTACCAGTAAGAGCGTCATCGGATTTTTGAACCAATGCCTTTAGTTCTTCAATTTTATTGTATAAGTCGGATACTCTATTCTTTAAAGACAGATTTTCCTCAATTACCTTGTTAAGTTCATCATTTTTAATAGCATAACCACCATCATCAATAATACCTTGAAGTTCCTTAATATGGTAGTTTAATGTTTTGATGATATTATCTTTATCATTAAGCCTACTTTCGTAGGTTTCTATAAGTTCAGAATTATCAGTATTAGTATTTTCATTACCCTGATAGGTTGGCTCAACTACAGGAGAGATATCTTCAGGTACATCAAGAGATATATCATAATACCCGTTGAGGAACTTTACTAAGCTTTTATCGTCAGTATAGTTATAATACTTATCCGAATTATATAAACCATCTTCTATATCCTTGCATTCCTCTGAGGACATAGAATCAAGTATTACAAGAACAACTGAAGTATCTTTTACACTTGACCTTACTTTGTATCTTAAGGTATCTCTACCCAATTCTTCAACAGAGCATTCCCCAAATACCTGATCTACTGCTTCATTTATCAACTCTATACCCGTTGTTGATACTCCTGCAGTGTAGACTGTTAACACTGGCATACACAATCTCTCCTTTCTTATAGTATTTTTAAATCAATGTAATCTCCATCTCCATACCCTACTGGTACATACAACACTTCTTTTAACACATCCGCTTCAGGAAACTCTACATCCTTACTACAGATAACATTAAAATATAAACCTAACATATCATTAATGTCATTGCAAGTTACAGATAAAAGTGCTTTTTTGCCATGTATAATCAACTCTCCACTTGCTACCTTATTTTTATCCCATAGCAAAGAACTTCCATGATAAAATTCTATGTATTTTTCTAAAGTAGGATACTCCTTCATAAATCTAAAGTATCTATTATCCATACAAACATTAGCTACTATCCTCCAAGCAAATATTAGCATTAACAGACCTGTTAAAAAGTACCCCATATCAATTTGTATAACTCCAAGTATAGCTAAGGTTACTTTTAAACGCATTTCTCTTTTATAATATTTATGCATATCTTTATGAGTTTGAAGTGCCTTTTCATAATCTTTTGAATATCTATTAAACACTTCTTTTTTTGTAAAATCTCTTACCTTTACTACTCTTTTATCCATACCCGTTACCTTAAATGTATATAGGAACTCGTTATCACAATAAACAAGTTCCCATATAATTTACTTATTTATTCAGCAAGAATACCTGCACCTGTAATATTCAACAGACGAGGTGACATTCTCTTTATTTCGCCGTTTATGTTAACCTCAGGCATTTCAATCAACTTCAAGTCTGGTGAAAGCCTCTTCATATATTCTGTTATGTAATTCGAAATGGGAGTAATCTTATCATTCTCAGACTCCTCAGCACCGCCACCACATACAAGAATGTTAGCAATTGTTCTGATACTAATCATAGAGCTCTCGAAAAACTCCTGAACAGCATCAACAAGTTGATTAGATACGGCTCTCTTTGCTTCAGCAATATCTTCTGAAATATCAATAACTCGAGAACCACTGCGAACATAACCAGTATTTACCCCTTCTCTGACTACTTCGTCAGGAAGTGAAATACCTTTATTTCTCAGACTTCTCTGGACAAGACGATGAATGTTATTACCACCTACCTCCTTAGTAAATCTTGAACTCTGAACTACCTGACTTCCTTTAACAAGGACAATATCTGTAGTGCCTGCACCAATATCAAATATTACAGTAGACTCATTGTTCTCAATCAGGTACTTGTATCCTTCTCTTACAGCACCTTTTCTTTCGAAAAGCACACCAAAAAAAGCACACATACCCTCTGGGAATACACTTACCTTTTTAATGCGTATATTCTTCTTAACACAAGGCATTATAAAATCAACCGATGTAATACTCTTGACCACATCTGCAAGCTGTCTTGCACCTAAATCAAGGTCCTCAGGTGGGAGCAGAACTGAAATTTCCCAATCTACATCAATACTCTCAACATCACAGTTTGAGAACAGGGAAACGTCTTCAATACCCTGTCTGATTGCATTGATGATAGACAGCTTTGTTACTGTTGAATCATACTTCTTCTCAAGAGCAGAGGGTCTGAAAGATGTTTGAGCAAACTCAATGTTACACAAATCACCACTGCAATAACAAAGACCGTTATCAACCTTAAAAATAACAGAGTTTTCATCAGTGTAGTCAGAATTTTCAAGGTAATTTGATATCTTTTCTTCAGGGATAATGCTGTACCTGTTATCAAGACGGGACAGTTTACTTCTTGTATTACCCCTTGCTGTTTTTCCGTAAAGAGTTTTTACCCTCGTTTCGGAATTGCCCAAGTCAATTACCAATTTTGCTGTGCTTACAATCATAATATAACCTCCTAAAAATGTGAACACATATAAGTAACTATTGATAAAGAAAAATCTCAAAAATAGACCATTCTAATATCAAAATATGTATTTCTGTTTTCTAAAAACACACAACTCTGTTACCTTTTTACAACTCTATCGACAACAAAAGGGTGAATAACCACCCTTTCACTTTTATACCATTTAATTGTACACTATTTCTTAAATTTTTACAATAATATCTTACATCTAATTATATCTCTTCCTGTAAGTAATAATATATAAAGCCTCTTTCCAATACTGGGTATATCAACCCATTGGAAAAATTTAATTTCGGATTAAAGGAAGTTACTTCTACACCATCTACTAAATACTTAGCGAACTTAGCTCCTGACCTTCTCTCTTTGATATTTTTACCCACATACCTCAAATACTTACTATGCTGAGACAAACAATACATATTAAACTCAGCATAGCGTCTACCATCTCTATTAGAGAAAATGGATAAGTTAGTAACAGGAGTAATATCTTTACTATTTGTTGAATTACCTTCAGCTTCTTTACATAAGGTATTCATATTATTGAAAAATTCCCTATTCGGAGTCAAACCAATTACCCCAAACGCAGAGGGGTGACCTACACTTGTAACAAGAGTATTAACACTTGACAAATAATCGACACCATTTATATTACCCCTAAAGCTTGCTCTGCGTACAACTGGCTTATCATCTTCTCTACCAACTGCATAAGCTATTACTGATTTCTTACCATCAAGAAATCTTGATGCCAGTAAACCAACAAAGTTAGAAACAACACTTAAATCTTCATCAGTAACTATTTCCCATTCTTTCACAAAGACTACTCTTAAATTAGAGTATTCTCTAACCTTAACAACTGAAAGCATAGATTCTACTAAAGCTTTTTGCCTTTTATGATAACCTAAATCTAATTTCTTTTTACCAAGAAAGAAATTAACTACATCATCTTCTTTATTAAACCTTAGACAAGCATTTATAATTGGTGAGAATTTAAAATCTACATATTTCCTATCCAAACGAGGTACACCAAATCCGTAGTCTTTATCACCTATTGTACTCTCAATGAGATATTTTATATACCCTTTGTACTTATGGTTATATAGCGTAGTCAAATACCTTTTGGCTAAAGGGTTTTCTATATCACATACATCTGATAAAAGTGTTAAACCTACCAAAGCTCTATTTTCTTCAGTATCCATACCACTATGTAGGTGTCTTAAGGTTTCAAATACTACACCTGCACCTGATAAATATCTACCATCCGCATCTTCAAATGGGTAATGATTGTTAATTACCACTCCTCTTTTTCCTCTGAATTTTATGTCAATAAAACTACTTTGGTTAATATGGTGGTCCATACTTACGATATTACTTCCTGATTTTACTATATCAGAAATACAATTCTTAGGTATCATAAAATCTACAGCTATAATATCTCTACCTTTTAGTTTTTCTATAGGTAAACTCCAATCATGACTTCTATTTGAGTTTACATACCATTGAAAGGTTTTACCCATTATTGATAGATACCTGCATACCAATAACCCTGCCACCATACCATCAACATCAGGGTCAAAATATACTATAATATTATCGAAAGAAGATACCATTTCTTTAAATGTATCAGTACCTTTAAATTTGTGGTTTTTTATATTAGTCATACTAAACCGCCTCACTAAAATCAACTATACCATAAAATATTCTTCGGTGACATCTATCTCCTAAATATAGACACCTATCCAATTACAAAAAAAAATAAACCACCATTTCTGGTGGTTTATACTTCAAGGGTTACATAATATCAGGCAATAAGCTTTGAAATCTTCTTAAGTTCAGATATAAAAGTATCTGTTCTGTAGAACTTTACTTCTGAACCAAAAACTTCCTTGTCTTTATTGAGCAGGTCTTCAAGATTATTGTTGCCTACCATCTTTAAATACCCTTAACTAAAATATTTTAGAATAATAACTACAACCAGTTAATCTGCACTTACATCCTCTGGTGCTTCTTCAATGATTTCTGCTTCATCAGAAGTTCCTTCGCCAAATAATTCATTGTAAGCCTTTTCATCTTCTGTTAACTCGGCAGTACCCTCTGTAGGTTTATTACATTCTTGGCACTTATAACAACACTTAGGGCAAGGACAATCACTATCAGAACCTGCCCGCAAAACAGCCATAAGTCCTACACCGAATACCCCTCCTACCATAAAACTTACTAATGATAATACAATATTTCCGACAATCATATTAATATCTCCTTTTCTAATAAATAAGTTTTGTATGTAGTTAAACACTACTTATGTATCTTTATAAACCCCCTTTACTATTATATATTGTACCACATTTTTACAATATCTACAATATAATTACATATAAACGAAGAACCATTAGAATACAATTTCTAATGGTTCTTCGTTCTTAGGAGATTCTGAAAAAATGACAACAAAAACAAAATACGCACAAACGCATTTTTCTAACTACACCAATAATACATAATTCTACCAAACACATTTGGTACTCAAAAGATTACCCAACATCTGGTTTACAAATTCTTAGTCAACACTGACAAGAAAAATTCATTAAGAGGTTCAATGGAAATGCTTTTATTTTCTATTATAAGGGAGTCAGCAGTTTTTAATATAGTATCAATACTCTCCTCAATATAAGATTTTAAATTCTCAGGTAAATCAACCCTTGCATCCTTACTCTTTACCCTTAAATCAGTTATACTCTTGATACTCAAATAAACATCTGTGGGAACATCTATTTCGGAATCGTAAAGTAAACAATCATACCACATTAATGGTGGAAATTCTTTGTAAGCTGAAATATATTTGGCACGAAGAACACTCTCAACTACCCTAACACAATCTTTAGCAGTTACTTCACCTTTATTTAGCTTCGAGTAATTCTTTTTTGCTAAATTACCATAATGAAGTAAGCCTACCTTAACAGAAAAATACCCACTTGACATAGTTCTCAAGGTATTTACATCTTCCGACCAAATGTATGTTATATTAGAGCATAACCATTCAAAAACTGACATATTAGACCTGTATAGTAGATTGAGAAACTTCTTTAAATCCCAACCACAAATATCTAAATCATCCTTATTAACTGAAACAATATCAGGAAGTTCAGATAATCTAAGATAGTCTTTGGTCTTTCTGGTGTAAACAAATCTGATATCATAATCGCTGTATATATTATTTATACCTACAGCTCTACTACCTGCTTCTACAGCAAAAAGTATCTTAATACCCTGCACTTTCTCTATATCTCTCAATATACCTTTTATATCTTTCCCTAAATACAATAGTAACACCTCCAATGTACTATTATTTTAACATACATTACATAAATATACAATATAATTAATAATGTACATATGTAATTCTTAAAGTAAAAACAGAAGGTCACCCAATTAAGGATGACCTTCTATGATACAAGATAGGTGAATTAAGGAGTATTACTTATGAAAAATTGCCTTTTTCACAAGAAACACAAGAACATAAACAAGTGGGGTGGATGAGACTCGAACTCATATCTTCCTCTCCATCGAGCGGGTGTAATCTACCATTATACTACTGCACCCCATATTAGCTTTTTACCTTTCTTTGCGAGGTTCATTTCAGAACAGCAAGCTAAAAACTCGCTTTTTAATACCCTCAGGCTGGGTTTGCGGAAGTGAGAAATAATTATGATTAATAAGAATTCTCAGGGTTAAGCCTACCTACCTTGCATAGCCTTAACAACATAAACGGAGTATAACGAAAAAAGAACTTATCACTGGTTGTATATGATTTGCTACAACCAATGAGTGGAGAGAGTAGAGGGATTTGAACCCTCAAAATAATACATTTATATTACTTTTACCCGTCTAAATAGACTACCCTCATATAAATAAATTGATATATGAACCCCAATGACATTCATATAATACAAAGTTTAATCTCGAATCAAACGAGATAGGCAGTCTACAAGTACCCTTCCCTGAATGCTTTGTATCAGTTTTATACCCTCATAAGTGAATATCTCTTATAACTGTGACTTACTACCGATATAGCTGACCAATTTATAATTATTTAAATGTGGGATGGTGGCACTAAACTATTCAATCACTTCCACAATGTTTTCCATCCCTCTACAACTCCGCAATTCCAATATGAAAAAAGCCAAATTGTAGCCTGTGTACTAAGTTTTCTATACCTTTTACTTAAAGGTAAAAGCTTTTTATTAGGAAAAGGTGAGGTTCGAACTCACATCTCATATCACTATGCGTACTTTCCAACTGTATACTACTTTTCCATATAGATGTATGACAACTATTAAAAAGAAGCAATCACCGAACAAATGAGTATTTTCAACACCAAAATTATAAAATGAGATTTAGTTGCCATACACTACATACCCCGTAATGGTTTTTCCATTAGACGAGCTCTAAGGAGTCCGCTCCATCCAAATCTTCATCGGCTCAATACTTTAAGCCATAACATTAGTACAAGAGAAGATGCTTGTACCTGTTGGAGCAGATGATGGGAATCGAACCCACACCGACAGCTTGGGGAGCTGTAGTTCTACCATTAAACTACATCTGCAAGTACCCTTGAGAGTACAAGTTAGGTTATATCTCTTCAACGATGAAGTGTAACAATAATATTTTAACAGTAAGATACAGTCAGTTTACTATTTCTAAAGGTTTTATTTTACCTGTTAAAATTGACTTTTCATCAATACCCTGTTGGTTGGTGAGGGAATGATAAAAACCTAACAATACTTTCAAGGTATTAAATACTTGAATTAAAATACCACTTAAAGTACTGACCTACTTAAGAGATACCTCTTCAAGTATTGGTGGCGGTAATCAGACTTGAACTGATACGACTTAGTAGTCGAGGGATTTTAAGTCCCTTGTGTCTGCCTATTCCACCATACCGCCATATTATTTATCCTTACCCTTCTTTTGTTTGTGCTTGTAAGTCTGGTAATCAGGATGAGCGTTTTACCCTGATTACCGCTTACAAACATTTGTGGAAACTGTTTAATATGTATTCAAAAAAGGACAGGAAAACTATTTAAAGGTAGGTTAATTTTTTCCAAGAGAGTACCTACCAAAATCTCTCCACAGACAAGTTCTGCACTACCATTACATCTTTTTAATAGAAGAAGATGACATTTGTTCTAAAAACTTCTTGGGGTATTCAGGACTCGAACCTGAATTTGATAAAGACTTTAATCAATACCTGTTCTTCCTATTTAACTAATACCCCAGATCTGATTCTCACCAAAAATATTAAAAGGTGAGAACCAAAAAGGAAACTTCATATGTTTATGTCAAATAATTATATACAATTTAAAGACCATTAGTTGCCTTTTGTTCAGCATACTATCTTATACCCCGTCAAATATTCAGTCATCGAGGAAACAAGTCTGAGTCTTAAAAACGTCTTTAAAAAACTTCTTGCCCCATCTTTCTTAAGAAAGACATCACTCGAAAGGGATTATACTACCCTTAACTTTCACCAATCATTCAGAAATTTTTGTACTTTTTCTTTTAAAGTATTACAATTTTATTTTAGGCTAAACTTTGCAGTCTTAGGCTACTCACACCTTCATCAACGGTTTACACTCCACATTTCTGCGGTATCGGCTGCAAATCAGGACTTATTTGAGATTACCCTTCTGTCTCATAGACTCTCACATCTATGGCTTGTTGGCTTCTACACCTCACTGAGGCTGTCTATTATGTCCACACCGTCTTAGAAGTACCTTTTCTAAAGATATAATCAGCACTTACACCTTACGGTTACTTTCCTTTTGAAAGCTTCGTTCAATACCTCACGATATCTCCCAAGTCTCATCTATAAGTATCCCAATAGACTACCGACTCCGTATTCAGTGTACTCTCAGCACATTGACCAAATGCTCTTCACTGAATTACTAATAATCTTTAATTTGTATATAATTGTCAAAGAACTTACACCTTAAGGTGTTTCCTACCTTAAGTATGTTTATAGTTTACCATACATCTTAAGGATATACAATAGAATCTTTAAAAATCTTTATTTAATCTTAAAACATAATCAACCATAAACTGGAAACACCCTAACAGTGTATTAGTAGTTTACCATAATTCTACAAAAGATGCAAGAAAATTACAAAACTTTTTTAAATAAATCAGATAAAAAGTTTAATTGAATCATAAGTTCATTGCTATAAGCAAGTCACCTTGATATGTATATTACAGAATTCCCTTAAACAATGATGAGGGAGAGAACTTTACCAACTTTTTATCAGGAATATCTACAACCTTGTTCAATAACTTGTTATGAAATCTATACCCCTTTCTTGTTTTCTGGTTGAAACTACCAAAACCCTGAAGTGATACCCTTTCTCCGTTGGCTACTTCCTCCATAATTACCTCACAAGCAGTCTCAATGATATCCTGAGTATTTTTCTGGGTATTACCTACCCTGCTTGCAACCTTTTTAACCAATTCTTTTTTGTTCATAAGTACAACCCCTTTTTAATTTTTAATCATTATTTATAAAAGCAAGAAACGCTTCAGCACCAGTGTTTCTACCTTTATCATTATAAGTATTAGACTTAGCCTTTGAAGTACTCCTTGGCTTACGAGATGCTTTTCTCGCTTCTGCTTTCTGAGCCTCTTCAATCTCTTTGTTGATTTTTTCCTGCTCTTCTTTCATCCTCTGCTCAGCAACAATACCCTCTTGGATTTTGGCAATTCTTTCCTGTCTCTTTCTTTCGACCTCTTCATTCTGAGCCTGTCTTTTACGAGCTGCTTCTTCTCTTTTCTTAATCAAAGACTCTTCATACAACTCTCTATCTTCGATAGCTTTAGGATTAAAGATAAAAGCATTTTCCTTTATTAACTTAAAAGAAATACTTTTCTGTTTCTTACTTGCCTTTACAAACATAGGACAAACCATCTCATATGACTTATCCCAACCGCCTTCGGTTTTACAAAGAGCATATCGCTGTAAATCATTTCCTGTATATACCTGAGGGTTAGTTGATTTTCTTGTAAGACCTGCCTTGTTGCATCTTTCTAAGGCAACGAATGAACCATCAGGAAACTGGAACTCACAAGCACCAAAAATTAATGATACAAACATCATATCTGCATCTACAAACAGTACATTAAGATATGTAGGCACATCTTCAAAAAATCTTATACCTTTTGTACATACTACAAGGATTGGATTTTCTTCTGTATCAGCGGTTTCACCGTATGTAAGTGGTTCCACAAATTTATCATTAAACTGAACAACCACATCATCAGGGTTTTTGCCGTCACCATAAGCAAACACATCTTTACCTAAATTATCTGCTGACAAGGTCAGGCTTTTACCTTCTACTACCTGTACCTTAGCAGTCTTATCAACCGAATTTAAAACAAGAGGTAATGAATTACCTTCGTTTCTTCTATACAACCCATTCAACTGTAAGTTTTCTAACATACTACAAAACAGCATAAATTAGACCTCTTTCCTTTTTTATTTTACATTTATATTATAACAGAAATGTAATTAAACTTAAATATATTCTTACAAATAAAGTTAAAATCCTGGTAATTTCTACAAGTTCTAACCTTTTCTTAATCTACCACTTACCCGTTTGGATTTGTTTAGCATCATTTGATTTAATGTTGAAGAAAGTAGTACTTCATCTGGTCCGATATCTATCAACTTGGTATAATCATACTTACTCTCATATGCCTTAAGAAGATACTCAATACAAGCTGATGACCAATTATTATCAACAAGCTTTTTAATATCAATACCAGTCTTTACACAAGAGATAAGAGATTTCAAAGTGTCAGTCTTTACATCAGGGGATATTGCAGAAATTAACTTGTGCCATTTCTCTATACTATTTACCCTTGAAAAAGATGCTAATAGTTTTATGCAGTCCATACTCCATAAATCCGAGTTATTTCCAACAAATGGGGTAATATCCTTGCCATTTGAAAGAATCACTAAGCAATATTTAAGATACTCCTGATTATAAAGTCTACCGTCATTAAAGATAGACATATCAAAGCCTCTCTGGAAACCCTGCTCAAATACCTCATATAAACTTTTTGGAATTATAGAAACATTTATACCCTGAATATTATACCCTTTCAATACCCAGTCTATTAACTTCTCCAAACTATCCCCTGACAAAGAATTCTTTTCTATCTTTTGAGATACCAAATCTAATGACCGAGAATCAAGCTTACGAATTTTGTACAGACATTCACCACTTTTAACAGAGAGAAATACCTCATCAATACCCTCTTTTATACCCAATCTGATTTGGTCTAATCGCAGAGGATTGTTTTTACATACAGGTATGTATGCAGATATATCCACTCCATCAAGTATAGCACTCCTTACTACATCCTGCACATCTACAGAATAATCAGAAAGAACACTCCTAAAGTTATCTAATATCAATTCATTACCTTTAAACTTCATGACCAAAGCCTCCCTCCTGACATAAAATAAACGATTGCTCCACCTATCAAGACTATTAAAATTACCTTAGTCTCAAAGTCCATTTTAGATGATGTTATAATTTTATATATAATCATTATAGGAAACAGAAGTATCCACAACAATATCTTTATAAGATTTGTATGTTTCTCAGATTTACCCTTTCCTGAACCTTGAGAGAAATCTGTGTCCTCTTCTTTTTCCTCCTTATCAGCTCTCAGTTTACCTTTTTGAAACTCATAACCTGCTTGTTCAGCATTTACAAAAGTATGTTCCACCTTGGATACTTCATCATCAAGCATAACGGTCTTTCCGCAGTAGCTACACTTAATAGGACTACCTAAATCATCATCATTTAACTGTAATGTCGCCCCACAACTGGGGCAAGATACATCTACAATTTTCATATAATCACCTTAATATTAATCTATCGGAAACCAAGAGTCTTCGATTAAACCATCTTCCAACAGTCTACCATCATATTCGCCTATTTCATCAGGTACACCTTCACTCTTTACTTCCGTATCATTCATATCTGTATTAGAGAAATCTAAATCATCGTCTAAAGAATCTAAATAAGACTCCCTAAACTTTTTAAAAGCATTAGATGTTTCTTGTTCCTTTGATAACGTCTTCTTTAATACCCCCGATGTTGAGCCTTCTATTTTCTCCGCATTAGATAAATCCATTTCACGAACGAAAGCACCCTTCTTATTCTTCTGATACATAAGTGTACTAATCTGTTTAGCTCGAGTACAAGCAATATAATGTACCCTTCTTTCTTCCTCATACTCAGCATCACTACCGCAAGATTTTTTATAAGGGAATACATCTTCCGAATCGTTCCAAATGTACACACTGTCTGCTTCTTTACCCTTAAACTCGTGAACCGTAGCTATCTTTACAATAGCATTAGACTTTTTCTCTCGAGCCTTAAGCCTATTATTCATATCTGATAACTCGGCAAGAAAATCTTCTACTGAGTCATAATCATAATAATCAAGCAAAGACTCAACACCATAGAGTACAGAACGCATAACATCATTGAACTGAGTATCCTTTGAAAAAACATTACATCTATAATCTTGTAATACCAGTTTAAGAGCAACTATATCCCCTGAAGTCTTGCGGACATCTCTCCAAGATAATATTCTATTAGCTACCTCCTGACAAGAGTAACATAAATCTTCTTCACTGATAGTCCAAATACTCTCTTTATTAGTCCTACATACATCAATAAGAGCTGTGATACCATATGAATCCCAAGTTAAAAGATTTAAAGCTCTCTTAACATCAGGTGAAAAAGTGTCCGTGAACAACTTGATAATAGAAAATGCAAGCCTACCGATATAGGAATCAAACGTCATATTCGCTCCTGATACCGAAAAAGGGAAGTTGTCCATCTTGTCGAAAAACATCGCAGGTAACAAGCCATCACTATTTACCCTACAGAGTATTGCAACAGACCTATTACACTTTACATCTTCATATACCAAATCAGCCAAAGTTGTTGACATCTGCCTATAACCTGAGAACTCACCATACCTAACAATGCCACCTTTAACAGCAGACTTAAGCTCCTTACTGAAACGCTTTTCATTCTTTTTAATACTTGGCTTAATAGCATCGAGAATATTACTTGGACATCTAAAGTTAGTGGATAAGTCATTCTTAATAGGAGAGAAGTCATTCATAAACTCCGAAGTAATAATATTATTATCACTACCCCTCCAACTGTAAATGGTTTGGTCATCATCTCCGATAGCTACCACCTGCTTAGCCTGAAAACAGTAAGTCTTTAAAATAGCATACTGTATCTGAGAAGTATCCTGAAACTCATCGATGTAAATATAATTATACCTATTAAGTAAAAAATCAATTACATTTTTATCTTTCTTAACATAGATAGCATCATAAAGGATTTCCTGCAAATCTTCAAAATCTACCTTATCCTTTATAATACGCTGAGCCTTCCAATCACGCAAAATGGCATCTATAATTGAACCCACTAAACCTAATTCATTGTATATATCTGTTTCATATCGAGTAGCATCCAATCTGTTACGAGTGTAAGTTAAAGCACTCATCAGGGAACTTACTTCCTCCTCATTCAGCTTTACCCCTCTTGAGCTTCTTATACCAAAAGTGTTTAATACTTTCTTAAGCAAGACCTTATTATCTTTTTCCGAGATAATATCAGTTTGTAAACCCATAGCATTTAAAGCTCTTTTAAACTCAGCGTGCAAGGTACTGAAATGCATAACCTGCGACATATCGGAGCATTTAAGCTTATTACACCACTTTCTATAGGCGGACTTAAGCTCATCAGCACCTGACTTTAAAAAAGTCGCTACCCATATAGAGTCAGGTACTCTTACAGCATTATTATTTATATCTTTAACTACAGTACTTCTACCTGACTTTAAATCATAAATAATCTTAAAGATAATGGATGTAGTCTTACCACTACCTGCACAAGATACTATCAACTGGTTACCCTTTGTTGTCAAAACTTTCTCAAGCTGAGTCATATCGAAACCCCAACTTTTTATGTCAAATAACAACTTTTCGGATGGTCTCATTTTTGCACTATTCTGAGTAGTTGAATCATTAGCAGAAAAATTGCTAATCTTATCAAATATTTCATTCGTAGTTGACATACACACAAATCCTTTCAATTATGTATTTTTCGCTTTTCTAAAATTATATAATTAAATAACTAATTTTATTAATTAGTAAACTAAATTTATAAATCTTTTTTCTATTATTACAAATGTAGTAACTAAATATTACTTTCCAATTTCTAAATTTATAACATCATCTTCTAACAGGAGTACAATCATAGTTATCCCACATTAAAGGCTTACCCTCGTTATACATTTCTTTGTATAAGGTATCATCAAAGTCTACCCCATATTCCTTGAGTATCCAATAAATAGCTTCTACATCATCAAGTTCTATTGTAGCCAGTCTACCATCAATAGATACCTTTTTCATTACCTTTTCATCCCTTTCTATAGGCATCATAAGGTATTCTTCATCTAAGAAATATGTGCCGATACCCACACCACTGAAAGACATAAAGGTGCTCATAGTGCCAATCTTTGGGCTTAAAAGGTCTGAAAAAGTACTCCTGTATTCCTCATCGATACCGTAGTAATCGTCTTCACTCTCTTCAATAGTCTTATTTACACTAAGTTTTGTAATCTTCCAGCCTGCTCCCTTTTTCAAGTCAGTAATACACTCATCTATACGAATAACGGTAGATCGCAGTATAGTACCAATAGAATTACTTTCACACATTCTACCCCTTTCATATAGAATAGCTATACTACCTTCCTTGAAACCATACTTTTCAAAGAACTTAAACTTATCTTCACAAGACCACTTTTTCAGTCTACCTGCTCTTCTTGCAGTATCAAACAGGATATTGAAGTCAAGGTCGCCTACCCTATCAGAATAATCTTCGTCAAGAGATATCTTTACCCTACCCTTTAACACCTTTAAAGTTCTTTCACAAGCCAACAGGTCAAGGAACATATACAGAGTAGCTACCTCAAAGGTCTTAAAATAGAATTCAACAAGCTTATCTTCCTTTTCTTTAAGCTTAAAAGATACAAGCATATGAGCCATCAAATGCAAAATAGTACTGCCAATCTTTCTTTTATGTAATAACTCTTTAGCATACTTACCATAAGACTTATACGCATAGGAAGTATCCCAATAATACTTGTCATTTTCTTCATTAAATAATTTATCCCCTAAAGTAGTTATTGCTTCCATATTACAATAATACTTTAGGTTAGACTCTAATGAATCATCCCCATATTTCTTGCTTTCTACTTCCCTTGTCACCCCATCGTATATTGCACCATTATCTCTTAAGTAATGCATATAAGCAATATCATCAGCGGAAAGCAAGTCTTTATCAGGAATACGCATCATACTCATATCCAATGATGCCCCTCTTCTTTTACATTCAGCAGATAATGCAAGAGCAAATAAAAACTCATAACAAGTATCCAGTGTATTCTTCTCCATCAATTCATTGCATTTTATTAACATTCTTTTGTACTTCCTTTCAATTCTTTAATGATACTTGCTCTTAAATCAGCAGTACCCTCTTTTCCGTCTAATACATCAAGTATATACTTGAGGTTGCTTAATTTGCATTCAGACATATCCTCCTTGAGAAAACTCCTTGAATATCTCTTGAGTAAATCAATTTCCTTATTTATAACCGATACCCCAAACTTTTCTACTTCAAAAGCAGTAGAGTTAAACCAATCTAAACCCCCTGAGATATCTTTTTCACTACGAATTATGTTACACACATCAGAGAGTACCAAATCTTTAGCTGAAATATTTGTATGCAAAGCATAGTACATACAATCATCTACATACTCCTTATTTTTATCATAGCAAGCTAATTTGTCAAAGAAGTCCTGAGGAAAAATACCCCACAACTCATTAGATATTGTACGCTTCTCAGATCTTATCGTTTCATAAGACAAATCAAGATAATCAGCGATTTCTCTTATATCTACCCCTGCAAGGATTTTCTCTGCAAGAAAATCAGCTTTTTTACAAGAGGAATAAGTACCACTCTCAACAAAAGACTGTACTTTAAGAAACGCATCGGCGGATACTCTGTCACGATTGTTATAAATCGTATTTTTACATTTTAACATCGCACTAAAAAAGTTAACCATTTAAACATCTCCTTAAATTTTTATATGTCTGAATCTTTCTTTTAGATTTCTAATATCAATAAAAATTTCTAAACATCTTTTAATATAAATAATTTTACCATAATTCGACAAGCAATGCAATACAATCTGACATTAAAAGAACATATTACCAGTGCTCACATTCAAATTCAACAAGAGCTGAGACTAAACATACCCTTAAGCTAAGTTCTTAAATAATCCACCTTAAAAGAGCAAGAAAAATCAAATAACTTTTAACCAAAAACCCCTCACCTACCTAACCCCACCCATACCTAATTCCGATAAAACCGCATAAACAAGCCGTTTTTTAAGAAATAAAATATAGTTACTAAAAACCGAGTATTTTTGTAACCACTACTAATAACCAAATCACTGATGAACAACAAACCTTCCAAATTTTTCCTCTAATCTTGCAATCTTTCTTATAAGTTCCTTTATAATGTACCTGAATATAGCAATCTTAATAACCTTTATAAAACATTTTAAGACAAAAGAAAACAGCTATTCTTCATGAAGAAAGAATAGCTGTTTGTATTTAGGGTAAAACCCTTTATATAAAATAAAGCCGATTTAATTTTAATAGTAATTTTAAGGAATAAAAACGATGAAAATGAGGGTTAAATCGGCTCTATCTACTAATTAAAGGCGGTAGGTTAGCCTCCTACCCCACATCTTTCAGCCTATGATGTAGTTGAAATTGTGCGTTTTAAAGGCAGATAATCAGTAATTACAGTAGTGCTCCTTACTATAATTTGATATCAACCCTGATAAAGCCGATAGCAGGAGTCGAACCTACATTTTACTCTTTACAAAGTACGGTCTACCTATACTTAACCTATATCAGCAAATTAGGCGGTAAGGGAAAATAATAAAACCTTACCTGTACCTTTCAGCCTTCAGTACATTTTAGATGACAAGAAAAACGGAAGAAAGTCTTGTCAATCAATTAACAAGCCTGAGCGTACTACTCAGAAGAGAAAGGAGAAAGAAGTATATGTTGAAATCAGAAAGTAAACACTTAACGAAAGGAATAATTAAGAACTAACTGATTTTAACAGTTATTATTTTACAGTAAATCTCAATTGAATACAACTCTTTCTTACAAAAACTTACAAAATTTCTTAAAATATTTTTCTATTTTACATATTTAAATTTTTCTTTCCTAATACTAAAATTATATACTCATCCTTTACCAAGTCACCTAAATACCCTTGCGCACTACACTGACTAAGGACTTATATATCACATCTATACCTACTGTGATATATCAAATACTAACATTAATTGCCCAATTTACTTAATACCATTGTGCCAAATAAATAGAGTCTGTACCGAAAACTGGTACAGACTCTACATAAGATATGTTCTTTTATAAATCTAAATTGATACTTTCTTGATTGTAAATAAAGAACTATGTGACCAATAATACCCAGTACCTGATTTAGGTGACATATCTTTAAGCTGTTCCCAAGCATCTACAACCTCTTTAAACTTTTCAGCATCCCCACCAAGGTCAGGATGATACTTTTTACACAGTTGTCTATATTTAGCTTTTATAGTATCATAGCTGTCCATAGTAGTTACACCTAAAACATTATAAGGATTTCTCATCTAATTACCCCACTTAAGCACAAGCTGACCAACCAATACCGTTTATCTTACAAGAGATACCACACTCTTCAAGAACTTTTTTCACATTACCATTTACAAATACCGCTCTACTGTACTGAGATAAATCGTTATAAACCATAATACACTGGTCAATGTCGTATAGTGATAAGTCAAACCCTTTGACTTTACCGCCCGTAATCCATTTGTCTACATAACCCCTTAACTTTTTCATAAAAGCTACACCCCTTTAATCATTAAATAAACTATTTAAGCCACCTTTAAAGACATTAAAGCCTGCCTTAGCCTTGTCACCTACTCTTTTTGCTCTTGACCTACTATCTACCCTGTGGGAGATACCCTTTGTTGCCTTAGCACCTAAGGTAGCTACACCTGTAACAGCGGATGCTGCTCCTCCAAAGATTACACCAAAAGTCTTAGCCACAATACCGTGATTTCTGCTATTAAACATATTCTTTGTAAAACTCCAAGACTTGTTGGTTAAACCTGAGAGATAATCATCACACACAGATGCATATTTAGTAGCCTTACTCTGATAATGGAATATATCATCCTTTTGCATCTCGGTTTTATAATTCTGCCTTGTAAATTCATTACTACCTATTATAAGGGCTTGCAGTGATGGTATATCCGCAAATAAACTATCAACACCAATATTGTTGTACCCTAAAGCCTGTCTTACATTATCATAAACAAATGTAACAGAATCAAATTCAAGACATCTTAAATTAGGCATACTTAACAAAGCACTATAATTAAATAACTCGGATAGGTTACCAGTGGCAAGTTTCTTTCTGATATCTAAAGGCAATATCCCTATACAGTCCTTACTTATTTTACTTCTGAATACTGTACCATTTACTACAATAGCACCACCTATAACTCTAAAAGTATTAATCCTCTCAAGACCGCCATAAGTATTTATTACCTTATTAGTAACCAACTGTATAAGGTTAGCAAATGTTTCAGCGGTAATCTCTTCATTGTTCTCATCAAAGTTCATACCGTTCATTTCATTCACTGCAAATTCTGTGCTATCCTCTGGTCGAGCATAACCACAATCAACACCCTGAGTTACATTAGGGCTTACAGAATACCCACCTAAATCTCCAACATCTATACCATTCTCTTGAAGTTTTGCAATAAGATTAGCAATCAAAAGGTCTCTTTCATCTTTAGGAGTACCCACATTAACATTACCCCCTACCTGATTGCTTTCATCACTACCTGCAAAAGCAGACTCATTTGAATTAGAAAAACTACTTATATCTTCATACCCGTCTGAATAGCTGTTAATATCTTCATAGTCACCTGATTCCTCATCAATATCGTTTTCATCACCAAAGATGTCAAATAACTCCTCATTATCATCATAGGTACTATCAAAACCAAGACTTTCAGCCATTCTATCATCAAAAGCCTGAGATTCATATTCTTCATCAGAACCATCATCAGATGCGTAAAAATCTTTCCTTCCTGAGCTTTCATACCCCGTTATATCATATTGTACTTCACCATTTTCATCTGTATAATAAGCCTCATCACAAGACATAGTGTTATCAACAATACCTAATTCTGGGTGACTATGTACATAGTTTACATAGTTAAGATACTCTTTGATAATAGGATTGTCATTACCCTTTGTTATATTAGCATCTTTACTTAAACCACCACACATACAAGCTACATCTCTAACAGATAGTAACCATTCAGGTCTTAAGTCTGTAGCAAACTGTAACCATAAAGGTCTTCCACTACCATCATCAGGATAGTTCAGTACAGAACCTACCACATAATTAGCAACTTCAGCACCCTTCTTCAATCTCTCTGCAATATCAGATACACCCATAAGAGCCATATACTCTGGGAAACCTACATATGGGCTGACATTATTGCCACTCTCATTAGGATACTCCCTTATTACATCCTCTTGTGTTAATCCTGCATTACTTACCCTATCATACATCTGGCTTGTATAAGCTGGGGAGGAATTATTTAGAATAAGATAAGGCTTAAAGTACACACTTGAAGTATCATTAGCAAGATTTTTAGTTAACTGAGCTCCTGGTGACTCTTCACTACTTGCACTAATTTTAAAGTTAGGCAAATAACAGAAATTATTTGCTGTAAGGTCAAGCCTTCCAAAAGCCTTAGAACCTTTCTCACTCTGAGCAAGATACTCAGGGTGTAAAGAGTTATACCCTATTAGGGCGTCTGCACTATTAAATACAAAATGAGCAAGAGGGATTGAAGTTGCACCCTTAACTTCTTTAGCTATCTGAGTACCCCCAAGACCGTTCGCCCCTGAACCTTCACCTGACAATCTACCACTTGTAACAGCGGAAGTAATAGTGTCTTTTGATATAGGTATCTGTTCGAGGTTCTGACCTATAATTACTACATCAGAACACTCTGCTTCCTTTGGTAAGAAACCTGCAAGACTCTTTTGATATATGTAAGCTATGTTATCTGATAAAGAATTGAGGTAGGATAGAGCATAAAACTTAGATGCGTTATAAGCCTCTTCAAAATCTCTTTTATTATTTGCATACTTAAGGTCCGCACCTTTTCTTGCACCCTCAGAATTTGCCTCTTTGTAAACAGCTTCTAAGTTTGCAGACATAGATACAAATTTCTTAGCCTGTAAAGGTATCTTATCAGCTATAATTTGACCAATGAGTTTAAAGTTCTCTTGAAGTACATTTGTTTCGTCACATACCAAATATATACCATCAGTACCATTATAATTTGGGTCACTCATTCTACCGTGACCACCATCAAGACCCCTTGCCAAAATTATACCAAATGCAAGAGTAAATGCCTTCATATAGAATATTTCACCATACCTACTCCAAGTGGGTTCACCAAACAAAGTAACTGCTTCAATAGGAATATTAGCTCTACTAATCCAATTATCCTGATTTGTAAACTGCTTTTGTTTATCATCTACATAGTTACTACCATTTAAACCAAAGAACAGAGGTCCGTTAATATTACCCCCTTCTTCGCCACCACACAACTGAGCAAGCATAGATACCATATCAGGTTTATCATCAAGATATATTACAGCTTTGTTACTAAGTATCGCTGCTGCAAGCATATTCAAGGTCATAACACCTTTACCACTTCGAGAACCTGCATTGATATAATGGAATAACTTTTTATCCAAAACTAAACCGTGAGTGCCATTTCTAAGAATAGTTCCATCAGTACTCTGACCTAAGATAAGATTCTTATATTGAACACCTTCACCTTTTTCTTTTAATTTCTCAAAAGCCTTATAAGCAAACAATGGCATAGCGTTACTCAAAGAATGATTAAACTCGTGACCATATTCAAATACCCTATATTGTTCGCTATCAGCAAGGTTTAAACCACTACTTAAAGTTACCCCTTCTGAACCACCCGTATTACCTGAAAAAGACCTTGAGATAATCTCTAAGGTCATATTATTACCTATATGACCAGTCGGGTCGCATACTCTAAGCTTTATACCTACTGGTTTTGCCTCTATGCTTTTGTACTGAATAATTATAATACAGGTACTTAAGCTGTCAGCAACATACTCAATAAATTTCTGTATCTCGTGCATCTTTTCAGAAGTACGAATAGTCTTTCTTATATTTTCTCTACCCAATCCAGTATCAAGTACATTTAAACAGTAGATAGAAATAGAGTCCTCAAGAGTAAGCTTAACATCTTCTACAATCTTTTTGCTAAACTCGCCCCACTTAGTACTTACTCCTTTACCATTTACTGTTGCATAGTTATATACTTTACTATCATCTTTACTTGCATTTCTTCCATAAGCATACTCTAATAGCTTATATGGAAAATATACTAACCCATTTCCATTTAAGTACCCCTCAAGAACATCTTGAGCGATACTCTTAGCTGACCTTGCATCACTTAAATTGAACCCTGTTAAATCCCTGAACAACTCAAACATATTCATAGATGCACTGAAATCCATATCCTTCTCGGCATCTTCTCTTGTTTTTAATACCTTTTCGCTATCAACATAAAGAATACCTGATGCATCAACCATACCATAAGGTCTCTCAAGGTCATACCCTGATTCAAATAACAGGTCATAACGCTTTTTAACCTTAGATACCAATGAGATTATAGTAGAGTTAAATACCTTCTTTATCTCTTCCCTCAAGGCTGCCTCAGATTCATCTCTTTCGGAAGTATTTTCTTCTTCATCATCATCTTCTTGAGCATATGCATCAGACTCATCGACATCTGGTACTTCTTCATAATCTTCATCTTCTTGAGCATACGAATCAGCCTCATCAAAGTCCTCAGTATCTTCGTTAGAGTACTTGCCCTGGCTTTCTATATCAACATCTAATAACTCCTCTGCCCACTTTCCAAGGATTATACTCCGATTTACACACTTTCCCACTGGTATGCCAAGTGTCTTAGCAACAGTCATACCATAATCAGTACAGAGATTGGTTACATCTTCTGTATCCGATGCTGATAAAATAGATATAGCATCAACAACACAGCTTATATACTCTCTTTCATCTGTGCCACAAAATCTGTTAGCAAAACTACCTAAGTCTATACCCTTTATAGGTACATACTTCATTTTACCTACCCTATCGCCACATATGTTCATCATAACACCTTGTAGCATATTTAATGCACTTGCAGGTAATGTGTTAACTTTTGTTTCAATAATTTTTTCTATATTTCCCATAAAACCACCTACTTTATTCAGCCTTCGCCTTTTCCTGATACCTTAGTATAAAGTCTTCCTTTATAAATCCACAAATACCATAAGTAAAACGCAACAGACCATTTATATTACCTTTCTTTGTCACTTCACAATTAAGTAACTTCTTTCTACTTAATACATCTGTTAATTTACCTTCAGGCAACCCTTCAGTTACTCGAGAAGTTGTCATCAGATACAGCAACATATAATCTTTTCTTGTACATTTTGCATTAGCCTCAGCTAAAGCAAAATCAAGTCTGTCACAAAACTTATATATACCATCATTCATATCATCTTCAGAGGGGTCAAACTCTTTACCACTCTCATCAAATACCCCAACTTTTTGATATAAATTTAATAAGAAAATACTCTTTTCATCCTTGGGTATTTTTGCTATCTTTAGTGCCTGTATAAACATATCTTTAGATAAGCCTGATATAGTCATTTGTTTTGTCATACTTTCCTGTACTCGAGTGGCTATATCTTTAGCAAAGTCATCACAACCTTTAATAAAGGTTATAAAGCTCATAAGAATTTTAATGTCCTGTACCCTTTGTAAATCAGTGTTATACATTTTCAGTATCTTCTCTGAGGTTTTTAAGGTTTTTATTGCCTTTTCCTTGTTCTCAATTTCTTCACCTATCTGTTTCTCACATTTCATAAAATAGGTATGAAGAGTACCTTTATCAGAGTCTAAGGCATAATACTGGGGTCTTAAATTATGTTTTTTATACCAATCTGAGTTTCCAGTATCATTATACTCAAAACCACCAATATTAAGAGCAATTGTGGCATCCATAGTACCATTAATCTGCACATTAGAATAAAACTGCCTTAATACCTCAGCATTTCCTGCCCTTGTATACCCATAATATCTTAACCTTGATACCTGATTAAACATATCCCTGACATACTTTTCTAAATCGAATACGTCCTTATAATTCATGAATACAGAGTCGACATAAATCTCCTCCATACAAGAAAGTTGACGATTGTTTAACAGGTTGTTCAGACTGCTACCACCACCCCTGCTCCTCAGGTCAACATCTACTTCATTTAAATCTAAAGGTATAACCTTAGGTTGTTTCAAATAGTTTGCGATAAGAATATACTCTCTCATTATGACTATAGACCTAATCTCATTAGGTGACCACTTTTTAATCTGCATTCCAGTCTTTACAGAAGTACCCCCAAGAGCATCTCTTAACTTATTATATAAATAACCCATAATCTAATCCTCCTTTTAAAATTTAAAGTACACAAATAATATATAAATCTCTAAATTTCTTTAGTATATGGCTAAGTTACTACAATCATACTACTAAAGTTAACTAAGTAAACTACTTTGTAAATTTTCACATTTCTAAATTTATTTATTAAGAAACGAAATTTATATAATCTATTTTCTGATATTTTATATTCAAAAATCTAAATACAAAACATTACTACCTGTATTACGGATAAATTACCCTAAGCTTTATGATACATCGCCCTTCCAAACAATTACTACCCTTAACTTAACCTCTTCAAACATTAAAAGTATTACCATTCTCTAAGAATTTGCGAAAATACACTATTGAAATTAATATACTCGAAGAGAAACTCAACTCCTGAAATAAACATAATTATAAGGAAATTCTAATCGATTGTTATAATACTTAAGCGTAGTAAAAACCGCTAATCTCAACTACAAATTGAAATCAGCGGTTTTTAAATTTTTTCTATAAAACAGGTTTAGTGGGTATCTTCGGTACTAAATCTTGAAATACCCATCTCACTCCAAAGGTTAATGATGTCATCCATATACTGCTCCAAAGTCCTACCCTTTAACTCTTCCAAAAGCGTATCATATTCATCAGTTAATATCTTTACTGAGTTTTGATAAAAATGACTGAAATAGCAATCATCCTCTGATCTATCTCTGCAAGCAGTTAAAATGTTTTCAAAGAATGACAAGCAGTGATCATCTATTATATCGTTGCAACACTGCCCACAGATGTCTTCTAACTCACTCAGGAAAATCTCCCCATCATACACATTACCATAGATATCGGCAATCTTCCTTACCCCTTTACTTATAAAGTAAAAGTTTCGAGCTATACAGTAATTGACATAAGTATCATCTTTATCCAATTTATACCCAATCTGAGGTACAATACCTTTGGTATGGATTGTTGTACAATCTTAAATACAAGAGGCATACGCAAGATTACTACATCTAACCAAGATTTAAAATAATCTAAGGCTTCCTTATCCTCATATACCTTTGCTACATTTAAACCTAACATAGAAAAGATATAATCATAATCAATAAAAGGTACTCCTACCTTTAATGAACTGAAAGTGCTATCCATATCATAACTGACACCCTCTACACCAAAGTCTAACTTTTTAAATACATCAATGTAACAAGGATGTAAGTTAAAAACAAAACTATCCATTATAAAACTCCTTTTCTACAGTAATACCCTTCTTTAAAGACTCTTTTACATCTATTATCCTTTGATTATCAGAACCTTTAAATGTTAAACCTAATGACTTTCTTTCTAACATAAACTCACCGTCTACAAGTACATCTATAAATGATAACATACCTTTTGTATACTTAGTATTAACAGTACCCTTATCGTCTAAAAGGTCCTCAAAGGTATACCCTGTGTAACACCATACATCTTTATCTGGGAACTCAGCCTTTACCCTGACTAATAAGTTATGTAGTGCTTCCTGATTGCATACCTCAAAAGGCTCTCCACCTAAAAGTGTTAAACCAGTTATATAATCCTTAGACAGTAATTTAAGTATTTTGTCTTCTACCTCTTTAGTAAAAGGTTTACCATAATCAAAGTCCCAAGTCTCTTTGTTAAAGCAACCTACACAATGATGAGTACAACCTGAAACAAACAGTGATACTCTAACTCCTTCACCATCAGCTATATCGCAGTCTTTTATCCTTGCGTAATTCATATGTTAACAACCTCCTTCTCATCTTAATACCTATTATAGACCTATTAATTCTTTTAGACAACCTAAAATCAGATATTATATGAACAAGAACAAGTATATCTTCATTTTGGTGCCATCTTCTTGGTGAATGTAACCTAACTTTTTTACATACACTATTAGTTTTCTTATTCATTTTATCCCTTCTTATAGATGTAATACCCTGTCTTTGATTTCTTGAGTTCTACCTTGATTCCAAAACTGAGTACCTATATACCCACAAGTCCTCCTCGCTACATTTAACTTAGTCTGGTCAGTATTTCCACAGTTAGGACATACCCAAATCAGCCTACCATCTTTTTCCTGAATCTGTATCTCTCCGTCAAAACCACACACATCACAATAGTCTGACTTTGTATTAATTTCAGCATACAAAATCGTATCATACATAAATTTTATAACATCCAAAACTGCTGAAATATTCTTCTTCATATCAGGCACCTCTATGTAAGAAATGGCACCTCCTGGGCTCAGTTTTTGGAATTCAGCTTCCTTAGCAAGTTTACTAAAGGCGTCAATCTTTTCAGTGACGTGTATGTGATAAGAGTTTGTTATATAATTCTTATCGGTAATACCCTTAATCTTGCCAAATCTTTTCTGCAAGCACTTAGCAAACTTATAAGTTGTACTTTCAAGCGGAGTACCATAAACGCTGTAATCAATGTTCTCAGCCTCTTTCCACTTAGCACAATAGTCATTCAACATTTGCATTACTTTCATACCAAAAACTTTACCTTTTTCTTCGGTATGACTTTCGCCTATCATATATCTTACACATTCAGCTAAGCCTGCATACCCTAAAGATATAGTCGAATACCCATTGAACAACAGCTTATCTATGGTCTCACCGCTCTTTAACCTTGCAATAGCACCATCCTGCCAAAGTATAGGAGCAACATCAGATGGAGTACCAAGCAATCTTTCGTGTCTCAACCTTAAGGCTTTATGACATAACTCCAGTCTATCATTCATAATCTGCCAAAAGTCATCCATATTACCTTGTGAAGATAACGCTACATCAACAAGATTGATAGTTACAACACCCTGATTAAATCTACCGTAGTACTTATGTTTACCTTCTTTATAGTTTAATGCATTTGGAACATTGCCGAACTTACCTTCATCAGTAAACCTATCAGGGGTCAAGAACGACCTGCATCCCATCGGAGGGTACACATCACCCTTTAACTGTAACATTACCTTCTCACTTACATAGTCAGGAACTAATCTCTTAGCCGTACATTTAGCTGCAAGTTCAGTAAGATACCAATACTTACTGCCCTCTCTGATATTATCTTCCTGTAGCACATAAATCAACTTAGGGAACGCAGGAGTAACATATGCACCTTTTCTATTCTTTACCCCTTTGATACGCTGAGTTAACATCTCCTCTATAAGCATAGCAAGGTCATCACGAGCCTGACCTTCTTCTACCTCATTGAGGTACATAAATGTAGTTACAAAAGGACTCTGACCGTTAGTGGTCTGTAAGGTAATGAGTTGATACTGTATGGTCTGAATACCACCTTCTATCTCATACTTTAAAAGTTCCTCAGTTAAAGCAGTAAGTTTCTCATCAGAAATATTTATACCCTGTTCTTTTAGTTTAGTAGAAAGTCTCTTTCTCGTTTTCTTTCTACTTATATCTACAAAAGGTACAAGATGAGCCAAAGAAAAGCTCTGTCCACCATACTGACTGCTTGCAACCTGAGAAACTATCTGAGATGTTACAGTACAAGCTGTAGCAAAGGACTTTGGTTTATCAATTTTAGTACCACTAATACTTGTACCGTTCATAAGCATATCTTCAAGGTTTATAAGGTCGCAATTATGCATCTTATGAATGAAGAAATCTAAATCGTGAAAATGGAGTATACCCTCGTTGTGAGCCTGTTGTATATCTAAAGGTAGTTTATACTTCTTTGAATAGTACCTACTCATTTCACCTGCTATGTAATCCCTCTGAACACTGAGAACAGTGGGATTTTTATTTGAATTTTCTGACTTTACTGCCTCATTTTTACAACCAATAGTACCATTCTCGTCCACACCTACTTCGGTTATAGACTCAAGTTTTTTATCTATTGAGGATAATTTTCTTTTCTCTGTGTGAAGAAATCTGTAATCGTGATACAATAGAAATACATTCTTATTCCTGGAAAATAGTTCATTTTCTACAAGGTCTTGTATCTCTTCTACTGTTGCTTCTCCCTGTAAAATTTTTAGCTTATCTTCTACAACAGCTACAATTGTTTTAATACTCTCATCTGATAGCCTGTTTGATAAAATTGATTCAGCATTATTTGCCTTCTCAATAGCCTTATATATCTTGCTACTATCAAACAATACCCTCTCACCTGAGCGTTTAATAATATGCATACTAATCCTCCTAACAAACTATAAAAGATGTGTTGAAAATAAAGTTCATACTATCCATTTAATATAATATGCATAATTAAAGGGTAACATACTACCTGTACGCTACCCTTTGTATTTTCTTTATATTAATCTCGCCTTTACAAAATACCTATAAGCTAAATCCCAATCACAACTGGTATAAATTTGCAAATTATTAGAATCATTGTATAATTCTGATATGTTTGACCAATCATCATACTCATAGGCATAGCTTGTTGGCAACTTAACAGTCTTTAATATACCTTCAACCGCTGAGGGAGATAAGTGAAATATCTCCTCATAAGATGTAAACCTTTCTAAATTGACATTCTTAGCCAAAGTTTCCAACAAATCTATTACAATCAAATCTAAGTCTCCTTTTAAATAGAATCCTCTTCCATATCTTCAAATATATGAGATTTGCAATTTGCACATCTCACATTAAAAACTGCAAGAGGTACATTCCTCTTAAGTTTTGAACCTACTGCTTTTTTGGCTAACCTATCTGCCAGTTCATTACCCTTTACCTTAGAATGAGCTTTTACCTTCTCAAAAACTATATTTAAACCCTGAGCAGTAGCTTCCCTTACCTTTTTAATATATGTACATCTAAGGGTATTATCACCGTTATAATTCTCATCAGATAACCACCCTTCTATGGCTACCCAATCGTAGTATATTACTATGTTTGTAATACCCAGTTCTAAAGCTTTAGATATTACCGCCATTACCCCTAATATTTCGCCTGCATTCGCTTCATACGAAAGGTACTTACTATCATTACCCTTGCCTTGTATTATGTACCGACGACTGCCCTTCTCTATAAACCCTCCATACCCATATTTATTTGTTTTTGTACTATATGAGCCGTCTATATAAGCATAAGAATAAGTATTTACATTAGAATAAACACATTTAACAGGCTTTTCAACTTCAACTCTCTGAGAAAATTTCTCTGGATATTTAAGGTAATCTAAGGCTTCCTTTTCTGAATTACACTTCTTAATCCTTGAACCCTTTACACCATAAACATACTGTTCACAGTCAGAAAAGTCTCTGTAAACACCAGTATTTTCACCGCTTAATACTGCATAATAGGGTCTCTCCTTAATTTTAACATCCAACGCTGTCTCCCCCCACATCTGCAATTAACACTTCTACTAAAATATTTTCTTTACCCTTGATTTTTCCATCATTTGTTGCGGAGTTAGCACATCTTTATTACCATACTTATCTTCACAAATATAATATACTTCATTCCCTTTTCTATATGCAACTGCTAACAATGTATAGTTATGAAAAACACCTTTTACATAAGTGCCCCGAAGAATTTTTATACCTGGGTATGCTATCTGACCTCTTTCAAATGCATGCATAGACTTACTATTAACAATTAACCCATCTTCAAACTGTACATCTATATCTTTAAAACTTCTGTAGGATATTATTTTCATTTTTATTCCATTGTTTGCAACAAAGATTTTACCTTCTCTTTCTTCTTTTAAAATTTGAGAATTCAATAAATTAGGATTTCTTATACTACCTTTTTTAAACTCTCCATAAGTTCTATTTTTTACTATTGTACCATCTTCAAACTGTACATCTATATCTCTAAACTTTCTGTATACAATGATTTTCATACGCATTCCTTCATTGGAAATGTTTGTTTCACCTAATCTTATTTCTGGATATCTTATATTACCTTTTTTAAAACTTGTATATTGTTTACCTTTTACTATTGTACCATCTTCAAATTGTATGTCCACATCATTTGCTTTATTGTATCTTATTATTTTTATCGTCATACCGTTTATTGCAGTAGAAATTTCCCCAACTCTGCCACTCTTATAAAAATTAGGATTTCGTATACTCCCAGTTTTAAACTGGGTATATGTTTTATTCCTAACTATTGTACCATCTTCAAATTGAACATCTATATCTGTAGAACTTCTATAATTTATTATCTTCATCTTCATCCCATTAGCAACAACTCCTACTTCACCTAACCTATCTGATTTTGGATACCCTATGTAGCCCCTCTTAAACATTTTATATTCCCTGTTTCTTACTATACTACCATCCTCAAACATAATATCTATGTCATGGGCATTCCTATAAGCTATTATTTTCATTTGCATTCCATTACTTGCAATACTTATTTCACCTATTCTATCTTTAACTTTGTTCATTAAAACACCCTCTTTACCTTTGATAACTCCATCATCATTTGAGGAGTTGCTATAGTTTTATTACCATTCCTATCAATACAAGTATAAAATACCTCATTTCCTACTGAATATGCTCTTTTAATATCTGAAAAACCATAAAACTTGTGAGCATAAGTAGATTTATTGAAATGAGGATGGGCGATTCTGCCACTTTTCATATTATTTAGGCGAACTTTCTTAATTTCCCCATCTTCGAACATTATTTCAACATCTGTTGATGATGTATAGTTAATTACTTTAAACCTTATACCACTTTTATTGTATAATATTTTATCATCATATCTGCCCATTATTGCGAGTTTATTCTTTTGAGGATGAGAAATTTTACCATCTCTGAAACTACTATACTGTCTATGTTGGGCAATAGTCCCGTCTTCAAACTGTACGTCTATATCATTTGCACTTCTATATTTTATAATTTTTAGCTTCATACCATTTGTAGCTACGCTCTCTTCACCAAGTCTGTAATTAGTAGGTTTATCAACTTTTCTATCTCTAAAGCTGACATAAGTGCGATGTTCAGCTATAGTGCCGTCTTCAAATCGTATGTCTATATCATTAAAACCACGATAAGCTACTAATGTCATAAGTTCCCCGTCTTTATTTTGTACAGTTTGACCTATCCTTTCTGCCACTAATCTCTCTTTTCTTAAATTTTGACCTGGATAACCGATTTTCCCCTCTTTAACATTTCTATAATTCTTACCCTTAACCACTACCCCATCGTCAAACCTTACATCTACTTTACCACCTTTTTCATATCTTATAATTTCTAACCATCTTCCGCTGTTTTGCTTAAACCTTTTACCAACAAAATCTTTACTCTTTCTTTTTTGCGGAGTAGGACTATTAGGGTTTCTAATATTACCTCTTTTAAAATTATAATAACTAACATTTTGAGCAATATACCCATCCTCAAATTGTACTTCCATATTTGTAGAACCTCTATAAGCTATTACTTTAATTTTCATTCCATTGGATGCTATACTCTCTTCCCCTAATCTAACATTAGCCTTATCATTTTTAGTTAAACTATTTGAAGATAGTAAACCCTTCTTAAAGTTATAGTATGTTTTTCTATACAGAATAGTACCATCTTCGAATTGAACATCTATATCTGTAGCACTTCTGTAATTTATTATACACATCCTCATACCATCTTTTGAAATATTTTCTTCACCTAATCTTGAAACTTTTAAATCTTCTGGTTTAAATATGAGACCTTTTTTAAACTTACCATAATTCTTATGCTTTAGAATAGTACCGTCATCAAATTGTATGTCTACATCAGTTGAATTTCTATAGCATATCAATTTTAGATGCTCACCCTGTTTATTTGTAACCTCCTCACCAACTCGCATTTTACTATAAACTCTTTCTGGATGCCCTACTTCTCCTTCCTTAAAAGACCTATAATCTTTATTTTCGATAATTACCCCATCTTCGAACTGTATATCTATGTCCTGACTACTTCTGTATGCAATAATTTTCATCAGCATACCATTTTTAGCTCTATTAACCTCTCCTACCCTGTTTTCAGGATGTTTTATATTACCTCTTTTAAAATTTGTGTAGGTTTTCTTGGTGACAATAACACCATCTTCAAACTGAACATCTATATCATCTGAGCGTCGAAAAGCAATTATCTTCATTAACATACCACTTGTTGCTTTTCCAATTTCACCTGTTCTATCTTTAACTTTTCTTGCCACAACAACACCACTCCTTACAATTTCACACAAACATTTCTTTTCTTAGCTTCTGCTAAGTGTTTCTCTACAATACTTTTATAGTTCCTTGCACCAAATATAACAGTTAATACATCTACCAAGGATACCCCTTTAATCGCACAGAAAGGCGTTATTGGAGTTTTACCCTCTTCTAAGCAAGTATTTAAAATATAATCAGGAGTTCCGCCACTGTCATCCCCACCATATTCTTTCCACATATTATATGCCTGCTTACATACAATGTTTTTAGGTTCAATAACTATCTTAGAAATCATCTCATCCATAGTTGCTTGATGAGAAGTAACTATTAAGTCCTCCCTATATAGCTTATTTACATTTGAAATACTTGTACACTTTGGTCCTTTAAGTTTTTCAAATATCTTTCTCAACATAACAAACTCTTCTTGTTCATCATCAGAAAGTACAGACACATCTTCAGCACCGTCACTCAATTTAAGCATCTTCTCTCTTAATTCTAAATAACGAGCCTTATCACCTATGTCTCCATCTGCCTTTCTATCTAAAGCCTGGGTTAAGGCTTTACTATGCAAATTATCTACTAAATCAAAAATAACACAAGGATTTACATCACCTGAACTCAAGGCTCTACCTAACTGCTGAGAAAATAATGTAGCAGACTTAGTACCCCTGAACATACCTAAAAATGTTAAATCTCCCACGTGATACCCATATTTAATATGTTGATAGAACATATTATATCAATAGTTTTATCCTGCTTTTTCATCTTGCTTAACTTGAATCTGTTGTTACTTGTTTCTGATGTATCAGTTGATACAGTTAAAGTCCTAATTGAATAATCAGGATAAGCTTTTTTAAACCAATTTACCACCTGCGGTTTAGCTTCCTTTAAATGATTATTATTTTTAAAGAAAAATATACCCTTCATATAATTCTTATCTTCTACATATTCATCTAAAGTTTCCTTTATTATTTTATCCATTTTAGAAATTCTTGCCATCTCTATAAACTTTGGCTCTAATTTTTTCAGTATAGCATTCTTCTCCTTTGAACTTATACCTTTTAACTTTTTAAAAGCATCCTTTTTTAACTCGTCTATGCTATTCTTTATTATATAAGAGCAATAGCAATAATAAGGTCTTTTGATTACCCCGTCTTCAAAGGCATCTGTTAAAGAGTAAGAGAATACTATCCTGTTATCATAAAAGTAACTTACTTCATCAAACTCATCCATTCTTACAGGTGTAGCAGTTGCTCCAACTAAAGCTGCATTTGGTAACGCTTTTAATAACCTTGTTAAAGCAACAGATGTCTCTTTAGCACCAGTAAGATGACATTCATCAGTTACAATAAGCTTTACATTAGAAAACCCTCTCATAGTTTCATTTGACATTTGCAATATACCCCTGTAGGTTATGGTTTTTACATTAGGAATACGTCTATATTCATAAGACCTTGTTCCATAGTAAAACTCCAAAACTGCATCCAATACAGGGTCACTTGGATATAGAAAAAGTACAGTTATCTCTGAACCTTTCGCCAATTTTGTATAATCTTTAATTAACCTTGTTAAGATACCCGTTTTGCCAAACCCTGTAGGTCTTACTATACAAGCTTTACCATAACAATCAAGTAGCTCTTTAGCCTCAAGATAAGTCTGATATCTTAATTGCTCAATTTTTGACATTCCCTTTACACTATCCATAATCTATTCTCCTTAAAAATTACATATGTCTTATAAGACCTTTTTTAAAGTTAACATATGTTTTATTTGTTACTATAGAACCATCTTCAAACTGCACATCAATATCAGATGCACCCCTATAAGCAATAATTTTAATCTTCAAACCGCTTCTTGTGATATTTTCTTCGCCTAAGCGTATATTTTTCTTATTAGTAACCTTTGCAATATTTGGATTTCTTATAGAACCTTTCTGAAACTCCTGATATCTTCTATTAGATACAACAGTTCCATCTTCAAACTTAATATCTATATCACCATTATTGCGATACCCAATTATTTCCATCTTTTGACCATTATTGGCAGTGTTCACTTCACCTACCCTTTCAATGACAACCTTACCCGATTTATACCCTGTGATTTTAATATTGTGCGACATAATGTACACTCCTTTTATATTTTTTAATATTATAACATACATCATAAAAAACTGCAATCTATTCCTATCTTTTTTTACAAAAAATCTATAAAAAAATAAGAGGACTGAAAATAACACTTATCAGTCCTCTTATTTATTAGTAATTCTATCTCATATACTGTTTAATCATAAATACACTCTTCCTTTAAGACAACTTCACAAGGTTTCCTTTATTTTTCCTATCATCCTCATTTACTATGTACCAACCGCCCACCCATTTACCTATAACTGGGGTAGGGAAATAACAATACAATACCGACATTTTAGTACATAAAACAATACAATTAATAAAGGTGCTACATTTTTGTAGCACCTTTACATTAATATACACTTAAATATTCATCAGAAAAACTACCGTCTGGTTGGGCATACGATATATTTATGGAATAATTTTTAAAATCTTTAAACATTGCATATATCATCTGTGTATGAACAGTATCACCACTCGAAACTACAGCACTATCATCATCAATACTTCCTATGAAAGTTTCAAACACAATGTTATCACCTTCACCATCTTTTGATGTGTAATTCACCCCATCGGGTTTTGCCACACTATAAGATAGAGGAACAGGAATCCCTTTATACTTTTCAACATCTTCAGATGAGGGAATGCGAATATCTACATCTGCTACTACAAACTCGCAGACTGATGGTAAGGAGTTCTTGTCAAAAGCTTTTACATTATTCTCTGAGTTATATTTATCAACAATACTACTAACATAATCACTATCATCTGACTCAGTTTTTACATCTGTTACCCTCATTTCTGTTTTAAAGTAATTACCCGTTGCCCTATCTTTTACAAGATAAGCTACCCATTCTCCTTTAGGAGCTGGGTTATTATTTGTAGTGACAGGTGAGATACCCTTGCTACTGTCTCCGTTCTCTTCAGTATCAGAATTACTTACTTCCGAACCTTCGTCATCAGATGAAAATACTTCACTTACTGTATCACCCTTGTCACTGCATCCTGAAATACAAATCATTGTTACCATAGATACAAGTAACACCATTAAAATTAATCTTTTCATAATCCTAACCTCTTACTCCTCGGCACTATCGTCTATTATAGATAAATCTACGTCACCAAGAAATACTGTTTCGTCTGTATACTCTTGACCTTTTTCTAAGCTTACAATTTTAGACTCATTACCCCTATGCTCTACATTGTAAATCTTGCCTATATTATTTAAACCATACTCTACAAAGATAAACTGAAAACCACCTTCAGCAAAAATTTCAATAACTTTACTAAGTATGCGTTTAGCCTCTTTGTGTAAGCCGTTAAGACGCTCATCAAGGATAAGCAACCTTCTACCTTTTCTGATTTCAATCAAGCAAATAGCAAACATAAAACTTACCACCTGAGATAGACCTGTACCACTCTGAAGAGCCATATCTAATGAGTTACCTGAGCCATCAATTAACTCTACATTAATATGAGGCTTACTGCCTGCATATAACCTCTTAGTAAGAATAATTCTTGGAACATCAGCTACAAACATCTCTGAAAGTACCTTGTTTACCATTCCTGTGATAAAATCAAGCGTTTTAGAGGTATTATCATCAGAAATCATACTAAGAAGTTTCTGAGCATCTATCATATTTACATAAAGGCTTTGAGAACTTTTCAAATCATTGTTTAGGTCTCTTTGACGCTTCTCCAAACGCTTTTTATCTGTTAGAGATTTCTTAATTACTCCTATCTGAGTGGCGTAAAAACCATCACTCAACATATCTTCTACAGATACTGCTGAAGTATTAACCATATTATATACCCCCTTAACCTACTTTAGTACCTACAAGAGAACTTAAAGCTTTTAAAGCTGTTTCCTTATCAGAGAATATTGAATCAATCATTCTCTTATTATATATCCAAGTATTATAATTAGTTAATACTGAATCTTGAATTATATACCCTTCCGGGCTATAGGCTAAATGAGGAAAAGTGTTTTTATCTTTTATATAGCTCATACCCTCTATAGTTAGTTTATGTAAATTACTTTTGAAATCTATGTACAGATAGTTACCATCTTTAAGAACTACCGTATTTAGAAGAAAACTTTTTGACTCTTTAACAAGACTATCAAAAGTCTTCTTTGACTCAACATTTGTATAAGGCATTGTACCTATTCACCTCCAAATATATTACTTACTACATCTCTATCCCACAAGAGAGAACATCAAATGGCTTTTTGCTTCCCCTGTATAGGGTGTTCCAGTTGCACTCATAGCACAACCTCTTTTACATCTTACTTGCCTGCATACTCGAAAACCAAACACCTGAAGTATCCTGTATATAAAGTACATAACTTCTTGAGGTTTCTACAAAGTATATAAACAAATCTGATGAAAACATATCGTCGCTACCCAATATAAGAGAGTTAAGAACAGGGATTGAAACCTTAAAGGCAATACCTTCGGTTCCGTTCTTGCACTTCTCAAGAGGTACTTCCTGTTGAAACAGGTCATTAGCAACAGTCAGATACTCAGTGCTGTTAATTGACATCTTACCATCAACAGCAATGCTGTTCATACGCTTAAGTACATCTTTCATATACAGTCTATCCACTGAAATACCCTTTTCCTTTGAGCGTCTTTCAACATAATTGCGATAGTTAATCTTAATAGGTTTATATCTCATAAAGGACTGAGTATTACCTGACTCAATACAGAGATATAACTTATCCTTAGCTACTGAAATCACATCAGTACCCTCACAGAGCTTCTTTAAGAAACCTACTGAGGAATATCCTAAGGTAATACCCTTGAAATCATCAGGCAGTTTATTCAGGAAAAACGCACTGCAACTACTGTTAAGGGTAAAAACATAATCATCAGCAAAGTTAATTTTACTTGCTGTAGAATTGTTATTGTCATTCGACATAAGAGGAAGTAAAGAACTGAGATACAGAAGTACATCTGTACTAACAATACCGTTACAATCAGATGGAAACTCAGTCTTAATATCTTTAAGTATCTTTGCCAAAATAGGAGCGTTTTCTACATCGAAAATACTGTCCTGAGTGAGCTTAGCATCCTTATCAGCATCAAGAGGAATTTCGTGAACGGTGATTTTAGTTCTTACACCGCTATCCTCAATGTCCATAACTTCAACCTTAGTTTTATAAAGATTGGAGTATGCAGTCATAATCTTATTAAGCTCATTGGCTTTAATCTGAAACTCCCAACCCTCTTCAGGAACATCTTCACAATATGCCTTTTCAAGAACTGTTCTGCTGAAAGTAACCTGATTATACCCAACTAAGGTTACTGTATCATCCTTAACCAAAAAGATAACATTCTTTACCTTTTCGTCTACAGACTTATCGGACAAGATAGAATTTACATACCCCAAAGCCGCTCCGAACTCGTTAAAATCAACTGTTATTTTCATATAAATACAACCCCTTTACTTTACTGACATCTTAAATCCACAATTTGGGCAAAACCTCATAATCTTGCATTTACCGTCTTTACCGATTTGACGATAATCGTTACAGCCACAGTTACTACAATCATAATTATAGTAACTGTGTTTATAAGAAGATTTTACCCAATATGCCTTTTTCTGTGTCTTACTAATCTCGTACTTTTCCACTTTCTTGACCTCTTATATGTCTAACTTCGAGCCACTCAGAATATCACCGAAACCAAAGTCATCCATATCCATATCGCCATAAATATCATCATCGTCAGCAGTATCTAACTCCTCGACAATATCATCAGCGTTAGTACCCAAGTTTTCTACTGCTTTTTCATCGACCTCATCAGCAGTACCGAGTTCGTCAAAGGAGAAGTCGTCTTCTTCATCTTCTTCGTCATCAGAATAATCGGAGTCATCTACACCACCAAAGTCATCCTCTTCCTCGTCGACAAAGTAATCTGTTTCCTCGTCTTCTATATCATCAAAATCATCTGAGGAGTATTCTTCTTCAACTTCTTCCTCATCGACAACAACCTCTTCCTCGTCGGTGATACCCAAGAGTTTGTTTGCCTCAGCAATGTTACCACTCTCAATAGCAGAAACTACCTTTTCTTTAAGCTCATACTCAGACTTGATATCAGCCACTACCTTACTCTGCTCAGCGAGGATAAGAGAGATAGTCTCTTTTAAAGACTTACCCTTTAAATCTACCCCATAGTTTTCTGAATACTTTTTGATTTCAGCATCAAGACTTGACAACAGCATCTCTTTCTGAGTCTCGGCTTTTGTACGCTTTGTCTGGATGCTTTCAATTCTCTCGTTAAGGCTTTTAACCTTCTTTATGTTTGCTTTATCCATTTTAAAACCTCCTAATTATTTACTTTAGTAGCCTTGTTAAGATAATCTTTTGCTATACCTTTTACTTCAGAAGATACCCCTGGAGCCTTATCTATTTGGCTATTTAAATCACCAGTCATAATTCTACTGTCTATAATTTCTTTTACAATATCTGTAAGCTTATCGGACTTATTTAACCTATCAGCTTCCTCAGAGTCTTCCTCTATAAAATTTTCTTTAGGATAAAAGACTTCATCAGCAGGGTCTAATCCCATAAATAACGAATCATAACAGGTTGACCAATCATTACTGTCACTTGGCTTAGAATACTCAAACATCAAGTACCAACAATCATCATACCTGTCAACTACCCTTGATGGACTGCCTAAATAAAACAATCCAATATTTTCACCGTTTCTTAAAGAGGTATACAGTATTTCATCGCTTGGAATATGTATATGACCGCTAAAGACTAACGATACCCCTTGATAGTTGTCTAAGCAACTAAGGTCTACACCTTTACCCGCTGAATACCAATTCGTTATACCTTCTATGTAATAGTCACTGTGACCAAGAACTACATCAGATGCACAATCACTATCCTTTGTAATGGACAAAGCTTTATTTTCATCACCATAGTTTACAAGGTGAAAACGGATTTCCAAACCATCATCTGTTGAACTTCCTGGCTTTCTACCATAGTAATCAATATACTTTGGATTCTTTATGTACCCAAGACCTTCAAAGAAATCAAAGTCAGTAAAGTCACCCATATCGTGGTTGCCTTTTACCGAATACACATTATTCTTTGTAGCTTTATTTAACAAAGTTAAGAAGTTCTGTGTACGCATCAAGAACTGCCTGTCTTTTATATTCTTTTCATTCACACCTACCAAGTCCCCAAGAAATATCACTGCACTGGCTTTCTCTTTGGATACAATTGATAGTATGTTATCCATATTCTTATAGCATTCATACTGGTAATTTTTATGCTGTCCACTAAAAGAACTACTTATATGTAAATCCCCGAAAACAAGCACTTTACCCCCATGAATACTACAACTCTCCATTCTACTCATAGTTTTAGATAATCACCCCTTAAATACTACAAATAACAATAACCAATTAAGGAACTTAATCACAAAATAAGCACCGTCTTAACCAGTAGTGCTTACTTCTATATATGTTCCGCAGTTTTCACACTGTACAAATTTAATACCCATTGCTTTAGCCGTATGTACAAGAGTATCTAATTCTTTTCGTACCTTAGTATTTTCAGCGGATAATTTACGCATAGCTGTCTGATTAGCTTTAAGTTCTTTTACAATAGACAAGATTCGCTCCATACAAGCAATTCTGTCTACATCTACAAAAAGAACTTCAGGGTAAGATTTACCCATAGCCTTTAACCTACTAACTATATCGGTAATCTTTGAAATACCAATCATTTTGTCTGTATTACACTTCTCTACAGCAGGGAGGTCTACCATATTATTTAAAGTAGATACCCTTTCTTGAATAGAGGATATAGCCTCTAAACGAGTACATTCAATTTCGGATACAGATGGAATATTTTTAATACCCTCAAGTTCTGAAAGTATCTTGATTAAGCCTTTTATATCTCTGTACTTACGACTTAGTGACTTACACTCAGATTCTTTACCTTCAAGCAGAGATAACAGTTCATCTGTGTACCCTTTTGACTCTATGAGAGCAGAGTTAACTTCCTGTAGAGACGCCTCAATACCAGTAATTTCAGAGTTCAGCTGATTTTTATCGGAATTTAACAGAGCATTCGCTCTCGATAGCTCCTCAGTCTTTAAAATTTCATTAAGGCTGTTGTAGTTCTCGCTACCCGTCGTTTCTATAAGCCACAAAGGGTCTTGCCTTACCTGATAGTTCAAATATCCTGAGCTTGTCTCGCACAGTCCGAGATACTTCTGAATTACCTGAGGGATTTCACTAATCTTAGTTAGCTTATTACCCTCTTTGGTAGTAAATATACATCTGTCATCTCTGTACATCTCATACAAAGATTGACCTGTTATATACTTATCTCTAACTATTGACATACCGTCCTCAAAGCGTACAACAATTCTGAAGTACTTTTCTCCGTGACGAATAAACTTTGTCTGAGCCTTAGGGTACATATTCATAAGACACACTGCTATTGCTTTCAGCATAGTGGACTTACCACCACTGTTGTAGCCTTTAATGTTGATAATGTTACAATCATCAAAATGTATAATGGCGTGTTCATACACCATAAAATTAAATACTTCTACGGAAGTAATCTTGTTATAATTCAAAATATACCCCTCCTATAAAATAATAAAGGGTATGGAATACCAACTCCATACCCTCCTTCTCGCTGTTATGTATAATCTTAACCGAAATCTACATCTTCATCTGTTTCATCCATAGCTACAGAAGTACTTGCTGCCTCAATAGCAGGGGTTTCAGCCTGAGGTTTAAGGTTAAAACCACCCACAGCAGTATCACTACCGCCTACCTCAGATGCCTGCAACAGGCTGTAAAGTTCTGTTGGAGTTTCAAGAACGCTATCAGCAATACCCTGAAGTTCTTCAAGAGAATAAAGAAGATTTGAAACAACTACCTCACGAGCCTTCTCAGGTGTCCAGTTCTCGGTGAGCTTATCAAGATGAGCCTTAATCTTGTCTGAACCCTTAGGATTCTTAGCGATTACAGTGAGGTTTCTTGCTGAGTCTCTCTTGTTAGCATCTTTACCCTTTGTATCATATACATAAGACAGAGTAAAGAAATGTCCACCTGGATGTGTAGGTTCATCTTCCATACCCTCAAAGCACTTAACCCATTTGTCATTGTACTGAGATTCGGAAATATGATACCAAGCAATCTGAATGATTGGCTTGCCTGTCTCATCCTTCTCAAAAGTCTTGCCGTCATCATTTACAGTCTTAAATACTGCAATCGGGAATGTGTAATATCTGTTAGCTTCCTTAATTACTCTGTCAGAGAATTCTGCTGAGCGGATAGCCTTAACTGACGGATTTTCCTTATCATCAGGGCTTAATCCGAGCTGCTTACACTTCTGTTTAATCTTTGCATTAGCCAAATCCCATGGAAGAGCTGTACCATCGCAGAGAGGGCAAGAGCCATCAAGAATTTCACTGCCGTCAGCACCTTTAACTACAAGACCTGATACACAACGATATGAGAGGAATCTCTTACCGTCAAGAATAGTATGAATAAGCGGTTTATCCATACGGAGCTCTGGTCCTTTTTCGCCTTCAACTACGTGATTTGGTACATAAATGAGTACCTTCTTGTTAACAGGAATTTCAAAAACAGGGAAGTCCTTGTCAAGCGACTTAGGGGCTGTTCTTCTTTCCTCCTGTACATTAAGCTGGGCTGATATGCTGTCCTGCATATCATCTGTAAGTTTAAGTGGAACTGGTTTTCTCATAATTTGTGGTCTCCTTTACTAATTTAGATTTTTTAGTTTTCTTGGTTTCTTAACCAGTATATTTTGAACTTCCTATAAAAAAGTACCCAACTTCTTCATAAGAAGTACATACCTAAAAGTAACATCAAAGCGGTACATCACAAAGACATACCCTTCAGCGTACTAAAATATGTCATCTACAGCCAAAGCCTCTTCCTCAGGGGTGGTTTCTACCTTTGACTTAATACCTTTCTTTGCTAAGAAGAATACAACTACATTTACAATAGGTATCATACATAACAAAGAGATATCACCTTTGTATTTTCTTCTCCTTAGCAAAGTAAAAATACTTACCGCTACATATATTAAAATGATTATTCCTGCTGTTACAGCTATACCGACAATATAGTTATCAGCTAAAGTTTTCATAGTGTCTGCCATAATAAGCACCTCTTAAAAATAGGCTAATGCCATTCCTATCTCATCTTTATTACTCTCGAGTTGGCTTGCATCAGCAAAAGCATAATCATCTTTGACCGAATCAGCGTATGCACAGATATGTAAATCAAAACTACCCTCTTCTTTTTCCGAATACCCAAGTTTTACTTTTCTATACCTTAACGCACCTAAGTCTAACAGTATCTTGTTAAAATTAATACGCATCTTGGTTATTTCACTGATAAATGTTACAAAAGCCTTTTCAGCTCTTTCCCAAGCATTATCGTCTATAAAGAAGTTTCCTAAGTAATACTTCTCCTTACTGTTAATACTAAAAGTATCACCCACTTCTACATCATAATAACCATTAGCTGTTACCAGTGAGCCTTTCTCGTTAGATACCAAAATCCTCATAAAGATTTTTTTGGTATCATTCGGTTTTGTCCAAATTACCATCCTCATAGGAAAATCTACAAAGCAATCTGAACAAACATTGTCAAATTTTCGGGCGATTTCCATTATTCTCCTGACATCATTACCCTTTACTTCTTTCATTTTCATAAGTTCTTTTTCCTACCCTTCTGTTTTTACTTATATATTGAGGTTCATTACCCTTAATACATTTCCATCTAAGTACACATCCTCATCCACCTCATCACAGATAAGCGTATTAACAGCTGTACACCTATCACCGCATACCGATTTAGCGAGAGTCATAAGCTTTTCAGCTTCCTCATAAGTTTTTTCATATTTCTTAGGTAAATCTACCGCATTCAATGAAAAGTCAGAAACCTGGATTAAAAAACTCAACCCATCATCGATAACTGATAAAGCAAATATTTCTTCATACCCCTCTGAGTACAAAGTCTTTACCGTTTTACGCATACCTTTTACAATTTCTTTTTCTTCCTGATTTGTTACAGTAGTTATTTTACTATCTAACATATTCAATTACCTCCATAAAATTCTATAAAATAACAAATACGAAATATACCGTTAATATACAATCTCTATTACTCTATCTACTCCTGACTCAGTCAGTATATCAGTTAAAGTGTCTGACATATCATAATATTTAATCATATCATCAATATCCTTAAATTTACCACTCAACTTAACATAACTTCCATTTGAGGGTAACTTCCACCCATCACGCACTATAACTTTTCTACCCTCAGTATCATTATCAGGTATTGCAACAAGCTTACTAAACAATGAATACAACACCTGAGTATAGGCGTTAGCAGAAATACCCATCATTGCCATACAATTAAACCCTAAACTTCTAATTGATATACAGTCAAAAATACCTTCAACGAGAAAATACTTCTTTCCTAAACCAGTAGCTTTTAACTGCTCCATACCGAATAGAATATTCTGTTTCTTAAAAAATCTACTCGGAGTAGTAATGTACTTTTTTTCATCTGGATACCACCCAATTAAAGCTATTACATTACCAATCATATCTTTTACAGGGAAAATGAATCTACCCTGTAAAAGAAAGTTATCCTCTTTAGTAAATAAGCCTAAATCACCCTTATCAAGTTTTTTAAGTACATCAAGATTAAGCTTATCTTTATCAACAAAAACAAACCCTATAGAGGATAACATATCAGGCATTTTACCCTTAATGTCATATCCTCTTAAATCACAAACTTTATGTATAACAGCATCATCTAAATGACTTACTACTCTGAGGTAAAGCCACACCCTTGAGAACCTATCACAATAATCTTTATACTCTTCTTTTGTAAGCAAATCATTTATCATATAAACCACCTACCCGTTGTGATACTACCCCATGCCATATAGAGAATTATCATTACCAAAAGTAACATAACAATTCCTATAACTATTCTAAATATCGATTTTCTAAATAAAGATTTTCTGTTTTCTAAAAAGTCTTCATCAGACATAGTATCTATGCTATATGGGTCTAACCACTTGGCTTTCTTCTTTTCCTTCTTTTCTTTATGTTTATCCAACCATTTCATAAAGTTACACCAACCAGTCTGTATTACCTGACATAATTGAAAGAGTGTCCTTACCATCTGTTTTGCTGACTACCCTTCTACCCCTATTAAGCATAGAGTCTTCACCCAAAACAGAGCCTACACAACAAACTACTCCTTGACTTCTTGTTATGATTGTATTAATCATATTTCTATTTATAAAATGAGGACTACCACTTGATTCAAAGACTGCTATAACAACAGGACTCTGACTACCCTGCATCTTATGACAGGTTAAAGCATAAGCAAGATTAAGGTTATCTAAATCTCCGCCTGTAACACATACCCCTATGTCATTAGTGTGAGATCTACCCCTTAACAAAGCATATACATCTTTCTTTAAATCGGTATCGTATATCTTTAATACTATAAAAACACTTCCGTCTCCGCAGAACACAGAGTCATCTCTTAAATCAGACTCAATATTCTCATAAGCTTCTAACATACTCTTAAAGGCATCATCTTCTACTTCAGAGTACATACCCTCTCCTGCTGAAATTGTAGAAAGATTTACATCTTGAACCTTTACATCAGTTGACTTAAGCAAGCCTACAATCTTACCCATTTCACCGTTTACACAACCGAAAGTAATCAACTTACTAAATACACCATTCTCATATGTATATCTACATATATCATAGCTATTTCTATTAACATAGATTACTCTATCATTCATATAGAAAGGTTCAGCTTCTGAGCCTTGACGGAAACCTCCTTTATAGAATAAAAGTCTATCATTCCCTCGTAAGTAAGCCTGTATAGGTTTGTTTAACCTTGATGTAGAGGATAACTTTTCTACTGATTGATACCCAGTAATTACTTGTATATCGTCTTCAGAGTATTTAGTTCCGTTCATAGTACCATCTATAAACTTAGAAAATACATTTCTAACTACAGATACTATACTCTCATCAGTACAATTTTTTGCTATGAAAGACTTGTCATCATACTTTAATTCTCTGCATACCCCAGTAGACATAAAGTTTATCAGAGAAGTATTATAATTCACAAGACTACCTTTAGCTGCTCTCTTACTTACCCCTAACTCTACACAAGGTAGTATTTTCATTAATGCCTTGAAAGGGCAACCTCCTCCAATAGGTGGTAACTGCTTAACATCACCTAAGAAATAAATTATATCTCTATCAGTAATATTTCTTGCTACGTGATACATTAACTCTGTACTACACATAGCCATCTCATCAAGTATATAAATAGAACCCTGTATATTAGCCTTAGGTTTCTTCTTGTAAGCACCTTGTAAATAAGACGAGCCACCTAAATTTACACTGAACTGAGAATGTATAGTCTTAACCGTGCTATGAACTACTTCAGCTAATCGTCTACAAGCCTTGCCAGTAGGAGTGCAATAAATGATGTGAGCCTTGCCTAAAGTTTTTAATACCTCAGCCATACAATCACTTGTAGTAGTTTTACCACTGCCTGCACAACCACTTAATACCCCTGCTCTGTATTTACAGAGTTTTATTCCATCTTTCTGCAATGCTTCGAGTTTAAAACCTCTATCTTTCTCGAATACATCTATAACAGAGGTTATTACCTCGTCAGTGATACCTGTTTCCTCTTTACCAAGCTTCTCAAATACTTCATAAATAAGAAACTCTCTTTCTATATTACGCTCTAAGGCACAATAATCATCTAAAACATTTATTACCCCTGCCTTGGCTAATTCATCAAAGTAGACTTTATCATACCATTTAGATACAGACAGCTCCTTCGTTAAGGCAATACTCTTATCTATCAGATTTGGGTCATCTAACATCTCTGATAGTACAAAAAGTACTTCACTTCCACCTACAAAACCATCTCTTTTAATGTTAGATAAAGCCTTTCTTGAGTAGCATACCCTTGCGTTTCGATACTCAGATATCTTTATATAGGTATTGTTATCCTTTGTAACATTGTTAAGGGTATCTAACATCAATAAGTAAGACCTATACTTTTTGTTTATTTCCTCTACAGCAGAATTGTAACTTTCATCATTCCCTTGACTGAAATATAATCTAAAGGAAGTATATAACAAATCGCAATCTACTACCGACAATCCTACCCCTATTAAGCCAAGACAGTATGGACAATTTAACAGCATAAAGAGCCATAACCCTCTATCAATACCTAAGTACCTATTACAATAATTTAAACTATTTACTAAGGTATCAAAACCTATCTCAGTACAAGTACCTACAACATTTACTGCAAAAGTAAAGCTATCAGACATCATAGGCAAATACCCTGCACCATCAAAGTCACCGTATAATACGTGACTATCGACATATACCTCTTTAGATAGGGTTTCCAAGGCTAATGACCTATTGTCTGAATCATCTTTAACGGATTCATCCATATCTCTTGGTATAATATTACTACCTGCATTTTGCAAAAAGGCATCTATGTACTTCCTATTTGTTCTATTACCCATATAAGATACATTTTTATCAGGATTACTTGCTATTCTATCTATAAACCAAGATTTCAATAGCTCACTTGGTGAGTCTATATACCCTTTGTATAGGTCACTTATATCAAATATAGTATTGGTCACAAACACATTACGAGCCTCAGATTGAACCTCTATATCATCTTTAAAGGCATCGAAGTAAGGTGACCTCTCCTGACCTTCCAAATGATACACTAAGTTCATATCAATCTTAGTTATGTCAACCATACCATCTTCGTTAATGAAATTTTTTGAAGAGGAACTTTTAGTGTTTTCTTCAGGCAAAGAATTCACATCAATTACCTTATAATCCCCTACCCCTTCATATGGGATTATACTATCTATAGTATCAGAATATAAGATTTTTCTTCCTATTACAATGGCATTTATATTGTCCTCTAAAGCAGTACCCTTTACATCTCCATCGTTTAACCTTAACTCTACCATCATATTAGGAACAACAGGATATACCCTCTTTCTGCCCTGAGAAATTGGAGCAGAAAATACAAGGGCTGAAATACCTTCTTCAGCCTTTGTAGCAATCTGTTTTTTAATGTTAACACCGTGATATCTATTCTTGCCATAAACCTTAACATCTTTTCCAACCCACTTCGGGCTATCAACGAATATTAAAATACTGCCTTTTGTGAAATAAGTACCATTAACATCATAAGAGTAACTATCTCTGAAATAGTCAGTGCCTAAACATTTTAAAGCATAAGCATCTAAAAGGGCAAAGTACCCGTTGCCTATTTCTACTCCTGTACCTAATACCTTTGGCTTCTCAATAAGACACCTTACCCTGCCAAAGATAAGTATATCATTTAAAGAGGGTCTTTTATACCCTCCTTCTGTTGAACATCTATCCAATGCCTCTAATATATTTGCGTCTGACACTTATATCACCCTTTAAATCATTTTATACCCGTCATACTGAACTACATCTCCATCACTTTCGGCAAGTAAGGAATTAAGACTCGTTAATCTTGAATCCAAGTTATCTAACTGATAGATGACATAAGATACAACAGTTCTTGGGTGTTCTGCATACTCTCCGTGATGCTGTTCTACTACTGCAAGCAGAGAATAAAAGAAACTTTCGCCCATTGAAGAACAAATCAACTCTTTATTATCGAGCAGAATAATTACCCCAAATGTGTGGTGAGATAAGGATTTACCCAAGTTTGATATAGCTCCATTATTGTACTCAAAGACTTTACCGATATCGTGTAAGGCACATCCAATGAACAACAAATCAGACGATACTCTTTTAAGTATCTCTGGGTACTGCTTAATCATAGATGCCATCCTTACTACTTTTGTTGTATGAGCCAACAGACCACTTCTACAAGCATCGTGATGACTTACGGCTGCAAACTCATTCTTAAAAGAGTCTTCAACAGGTTTTATAATCTCATCAAATAATGCAACAGCATCGTCTGAACAATTCTTTTTAAGGATATTATGTAAAGCAGTAAACCACTGGTCAACCTCATATACGGAATCCATAAAATCATATGTAGATAGGTCAGACTCAACCACCTCAATTCTGCTTAAAATCAGAGAAGTTACACCGCCATACTTATTTATCATACCCTCAATTTTGCAAACCTTGTTGCAGTACTCATCTTCATTATTGAGCAACTTAGAATATGCTAAACTGTTTGACCAAGCCTTAAAAGGAATACTACCCTTAGCTTGCAAGTTACCCCCAATGTAACTTCCACCGTTCTTCTGGGGTAACTTCTGATAAGACTGGATGTATACCAAACCTGATACTTCTGCACCTTCAGACATATTAAGAATATCTTCTTTAATCAAAATATTATCACTCATAAACCAAATCACTCCTATTCTTATTTAAAAATATAAAGGCATATCTTTAATAATATCAACTATCATAAATACCGATGGTAATTCTTCTTTTGTAAAAGTCGGGTCTGTAAAGCATTTCTTCAAGAAAAATACATTTGCATATTTTGTTCCTTCAACTCCTGACTCACAAGGAATAGTTTTAATAACATTTAAAATCTTATCTATACCTGAGGTAATACCCTTAGAGCGTGAGCAATTACCGACCACCTGGTTAATCACCTGCAGAAAGTAATCAACACTGAAAGAAGTATCTCCGTCTTCTGTTGCGTTTAATACTGAGTTAGGAAGTAAATTAACAAGCAGTCTGTTAAGTTTCTTAGTCTTCCACTCATTAACTTCCTTATCGCAGTGGAACATCATCTTACACTGCTCAAGCATAATTTCAACATCTGCAATTTCCTCAAAGAGGTTGTCTACAGATTTTAAATCATCAGAGATAGAACCCTTAGTTCCGCTGAGCCATCTTCCTGTTGCCTTGCAAAGAGCCTGAGATAACTCAGAAAGTTCCTCAACCGTTTTTACCATCTGATTTACCACACCGTGAGTATTTATTGTTTTCTGTAAAATTTCTCTTGACATAAAAATCTCCTTTTTTAAATTGAATTATTCTGGTAAGCCTCATATTTAGCAATATGCCTATCATATCTGCCTGAGGACTTTGATTCGTCTAAAATACCCTGCACATTTTCTTTACTTCTGTTCAGGTCGTGAGCAATCTGTTTTATAGTTTCACCGTTGTGAATGTAAATACTCACAAGAAACTCTGTATCTTGCGTACAAGGGCGATTTAATCCTGCTATCCTCTTTTCCTCATTTTCTTTCTTAATTACCTCTTTACAAGAGGGGCAGAACTTATCTCTCTTGTGAACCGCCTCAAAACTACTTCCGCATCTTTCGCAAACACGAACTCTGTTAAGACAGTCAGGACACTTATCAGCGAAAACTGACTCTGATTTAAATATCTTATTACATACTGAACACTTAGAATTTAACATAAATAGTATACCTCCTATACTTTTTATGTATTATACCATACATCTTTACACATTGCAATATATTCTAAAGTTTAATTTCTATTTAGGGTTATTTTCGATGAATCAATACCCATTTTAAGTAGGAACAAAGTTTAAAAATTTGCACCTAACCGAGAACTCACTCACCCAAAAATACAGAAAAATCTCCAAAAATGAAATAGTTTTCTCTATAATTCTAATAGGTGTAAATTTTACTGAAAATCCCTGTTTTTACTATTCTTAAAAATTAACATTTAATCAACACTTCTAATAAAAGACTTTTCTGAGGGTTTGAAATCGTGCCTTTCACATAACTTCAATATGGCAGGATTAACAGTATCAATACCCACTTTTCTACAACCGCAAAACTTAGAAAAAGCTAAGGCTTCAATTATAATCTCTTCACAAATACCTTTACCTCTCCAGTCTGGGTCGGTATATACACTACATATATACCCTTCTCTGTTAGGTTTTCCATTTATATGAGGCATAAGGTCATTTACCTTTAAATAACAAGTAGCTACTATTGTACCAGTGTTTTCGTTCTTCTTGACAAAAGCGTGCAAGCTATCATCACCATAGCATCTTAAATAACTCTGTACCTGATACCTAAACTCTTTTACATCACCAACATTTTTAGGTTTATGTAATTCGTACTGTTGCATTACCCTTAAAGATATTAACTCTTCTAAGTTATCAAGTATCTTTATATGCACTATACAAACCCTCCTTATATAGAACAAAGGGTATATATTAAACTACCCTTTAGTTCTTCACCTTTATCAATAAAAGCCATCAAATTATCCCTGCCTACTATATCAATCAAAGAGCTTACTTGCAACCCGTTAATTTCACCCAATTTATACAGGTCACCATTGTTATTAAAATATATAGATATATCATCTTTTACCCCTTTGGATATAGAATTTACCATATTACTTATAACCTGTACCTTATGTTTTTCAAGGGTAAAGCCTTCCCTAAAAACAATACAAGGATATGTAAGACCAACAAAGGTATAATCTGTAACAGTGTCGGTAATTCCTTCTATTTCTTTTACTTCTACCTCATCCTCAGAATATCCTTCATAAAAACTGTCAGACATAACAAACACCTCCGAATTTTACCTAAACACATAATCTATACATTCAATCTAATATTATAAATACTCTTAATAATAAAAGTGCAATCTAATATTTATGATTAATTACATCTTACTCTTCATTTACTGACTTCTTCTTTATTATCTTTCTAATTACTATGAACAAGACTGCCAATATAATTACCCCAACTACTATTCCTATAATTAAACCGTAGTTTGTAGTTTCAACTGGGGTAATCTCTTCCTCAACTACCTCAACCTCATCATTAGGTACTCTTTCGCCTGTTACAATCAATCTATGAGTATTTACCGCATATGGATAACAAGTTAATAAACTCACTAAATCCTTGCCATCTTCTATTTCAAGCAGACTTAAATCATCAGGGTCAACTACCTCTGAGTTTATTACCTTGTAGTACATCTTTTCACCTAACACACTAATGTAAAAGGTATCACCCTCTTCAAGCTCAGGTAAATCATCAAAGAACACCCTACCTGGCTGAGCCGTGTGAGCAGATATTACACTATGAGTATTTACCCCTCCTATAGGCAAAGAGCTCTCTGGCATATGACCTGCACCCTCGTGCAATACATCATCATCTACACTATGATATATCGGAAGATTTACACCTATTTTCGGAATAACTACTATACCCATTTGACCATTATCATTGAAATTTAACATATCTTCGTATACTAAATCACTATCACCTAAAGAGCCATTATAAAGATACTCATTATAGGACTTAGCTTCCTCAATGTAGTTATCAAGTTCATCTTCATCCATAGCAGATACTACATTGCTATACTCTTCTATTACCTCTCTGGATTGCATTGTGTAAATCCAATTACTAATCTGGGGTGTTAATAGAAACCCTATACATAATAGCATAAAAAACGCTATTACACCTATAAATATCTTTTTCTGTACTTTACCCATATCTAACCTACCTCCAAAAATAAAAGACTGGATACCCTAAGATACCCAGTCTTTTTTAACATTTACTATTTACAACTACTTATTTAGTTGCGTTTCTTCTCTTTTTTTTGCTAACAATAACACCAAGAACAGATAAGCCAAGAATTACTACTGCACAAGCACCTGCACCAATGTAGAACATATTATCACCGATACCGCCTGTCTTAGGAACGATAATCTTTGAGTTAGGTACTGTAAATGTAGCTGTACCATTCTGAGGACAAGTCTTTACATATGTACCGTTTGTTAATGTATCGTTATAAGTAGCTGTAGCATCAATTTTGATAACCTTACCATAAGGATTGTACCCTTCTGGAGCTTTTGTCTCTACTGCGTAGTATGTGCCACTCTGAAGTCTGATTTCTTCATTCTTTGCGTTCTTGTAAACTACCTTACCATTGCCATCAGAAATACCCGTTGCAATAGCGTTTTTGAGTGTCTTAGCATCGTTTTCAGTCTTAAAGAGCTTAAACTCTGCACCTGCGAGAGGACGGTCACTTGTATCTGTTTTGTTAGATGTAATAGCGTATGTATATACATAAACCGTATTACCCTCGTGCTCCTGAACTACATCATTCTTGTTTGAGTAAGAGATTTTACCCTCTGTATTTGGGTTACCTGCTGTACCTACAACAGCATTCTTATTAAGAACTGCGGAGTATGTAATTCTTGTATAATACACATCATCCTCATAAAATTCGTCCTTCTGGAGATAACTCTTTGTTAAGGCTACTGAGAACTTAGTTTCCTTAGTAAGGTCTGTACCGTCAAAACCGTTTTCATAAGTTACTGTGAAGTCAGGGTCTGTACCTGCACTTGAAAGTGTCTTAATAATTGAACCATCTTCTCTGAGAAGATACATCTTAAAGCTGTTCTTGTCAAGTGTAAGACCTTTACTCATAATATCTGTAACATAGTATGAATTAAGTTTCATATCTTCTGTTACATATTCATCGCCTTCAGGAGTAGTAATTGTATGGGATGCGTCACCTGTTACAGTTGAATCAATCTTAAAGTTAACTGTATCACCAAGAGAAACATCAGTGAAGTTTACATTACCCTTTGTAGAGTTTGTAATTTCCTTCTTAGTAGTGATATCTTTATCTTCTACCTTAGTAGCAAGCGGAATAGTATCGATTGTGTAATCCCAACCTGTTTCATTATCAGGATAATAAGGTAAAGCAAATACTGAGTTTCTTACCCACTTAACGCCTGCTGGGAAGTTAACTGCTTTTACATAGTAAACACCCTGGTCAAGATTAGAAAATACCTTAGATGTAACTGTAGCACTTGTAGGTCCGAATGTACCACACTCTTTAGCACCTGCAAGATTAGCCTTATCAAGAAGTGCAAGTAACTTTACAGAGTTACCATCTTTAATAGCCTTTGTAATATCTGTATTAGATACGGAGCTAATTAAAGAAGTATACTTTGTTTCATAAGGTGATTTTGAATTCGAGTCAAGGCTCGCTACTTTATACACCTTAAATGTATACCCTGGTTTGTTACACTCTGCTGTGAATGATACCTTCTTAGACGAATCTAACAAGGTGTTAGATGCTGCAAAGGCTGGTACTACTGAAAATACCGCCATCAACACAACCAAGACAGCAACCAATGACGTCCTAATAACTTTTCTCATAATGTTTTTCCTCCAAAAAATTTTAATATATATTTCTCACGCATTTAGCCTTGCGTTTATACAAGGCTAAAGCGATTAGAGCAATTGTAAGACAAGGTATTGATAAGAACATTATCATATTACCTTGCCCACCAGTCTTAGGAAGTAACTTGACATTGTCTTTAACAACTATCTTGTCACTACCAACAAGGTCTGGATTATCAGCTGTTAATGAGAACTCAATCTTACTGCCATAAGGCATATAACCGTCAGGGGAAGATACTTCAACTAAGTAGTAATCACCTAAAGGCAAGTTTTCTATCTTCAGGTTACCAGTATCATCAGTAACTAATGTAGTCATACCCTCTGTAGAGTCTGAACATCTGTAAACACCATCTTTTACTGAATCCAGTACAACTAATTCTTCAGTTGTACCATCTACCCTGTATAGATTCCACTCTGAACCTTTAATAGATTCACCGTTTTCATCTTGCTTTTCCAAGATAACCGAACCACGCTTATTGATAATACGAGTTACAACAACGGAATAAGCATTTTCTTCACCTAAATCATACTTTATATGGTCAGTGATAAGAGTTTCTTTACCTTCCGTAGATACTGCATAATAAGTAACATTACCATCTTTATCAACTACAACCTTGATAGTATAGTCAAGAGGAATATACCCCTCTGGGGTGGTTGTTTCTTTCAGATAATATGTTGAACCCTTAAATGTGTCATACCTCAATCGTCCAAAGTTTATCATACCTGATTCATCGGTCACTACATCTGAATAAACTGTATTATAGAAATCCCTTGCTACTTTAGTACAATCTGCATCAGTATAAAGAGTAAATCCTGCACCTTCAAGAGGTTTGGCTTTTTCGGGGTCTTCATTATCATCAGTTTTGATAAGATTAATAGATGTAAAAATAGGGGTATTGGTAACTTCTAATTCTGTAGTGTCTCCACCAACAACATCAAATATTACCCCATCTTCAATAACTACCTTATAACCTGCTAAAGTCTGTACTTCTACAAGTTTATATTTACCCTCTGGTAATCCTCGTACATTTAAGATACCCCTATCTTCAGGAGGTGTTGTCACACCCATATCATTCTCAGTCTTTGTAGCAAGGTCTGTGAGACCTCCTGGTCGAGGTGTTTCTATGTAGTAATAAGTACCCGTTGAATAATTACCATTTACAACAAACTGGTCTTCAATCAGAGTTAAAACATCATCTGTTTCATCATCTGTACCCTTATCGTCAACTGAGTAGATGTTGAACTTAACACCACCAAGTCTATCACCTGAGAAAGAATCTAACTTAGTTAAAGTTAAATCACCAATACCGATATATTCAACAGTCTGGTCTTCATCGTCATAATCAGTATGTGATGCTATTACAGTATCTTGATATAACAACTCTTCTGTTGCTACATAGGTTACACTACCTGAACCCGAATTAGCATAAAACTCAACTAACAAATCCTGAGATTCGTCGGTTGCTGTAAATACTACAGTAACTGTTTTCTTATCTTCTGAGAGCGTAACAGTAGCACCTGAACATCTTGCAGAAGATAATTCTACAGGTTCTAAATACCCTTCTGAGGACTCTCTCTTGTTGACAAGTTGACCTTCAAGTGTATACTGCTTACCAACAATTAAGCCAGTTAAAGACACAGTGTCATATACCACTACTATCTCACTACTATGGTGAGCTGAATGAACTTCAGATGTACGGTTAGTTGAGGCTGTTGTATCAATCGTTGGATTTAGAAGTGTTATAGTTTGATTCTTATCTGTTATGTCTTTATGGGTTGCAATAATTTGATTATCCGCAAAGCGTAGTTCCTCAAATACTACCACATCAGAATACTTAGATGGGTTTGGTAAACTTAAAGGTATATCTACACTCTGGGATTCATTACTTGCGGTAATAACTTTTGTTACCCTTGTGTTGGATATTACTTTGTTGGTTGTTTTATCAACTAACCAACTTACTACCCTGTATGTCTGATTAGGAATTAACCCTGTCATTACTACAGTATCAACAATATCTACCGAATCTCCCAATGCATAAGCATAATGAGTATTAGTATCTGGGGATAAGGCTGTTGTAGTTACAGTAGCCTCGATAAAGTCAATAGTTTGATTAGCTTCAATAGGATTGCTTTCACTTGCTATATTTGTGTTATGTTCTGCAAAACTATACCAGTATTCACCATCATAGTAACCTAACTCTTCACCAAAAGTTATTGTTTTGCCCTTTATATAATCTATACAAGCACTGAAATCAAATCTTAGTGATAAAGTTTGAGTAGCAGATACCGATGTAAAAGAGAATATACCAGCATCAGCAAGACCTAACTTAAAAGTACCGCCTTCTACATTGTCTGAAATCAACTTGTTGTTGAGATATACCTTTACTTTCTCAGCTATGTTAGCAGGTAAAGGAATACGCTTTCCATTTTCTACAACATATACATAAGGAGCAATTGCATAATCAACACCCTTATTTAACTTTGAAAGCTTTAGGATTTCAACAATGTTTGTATCTCTCTTATTACCTGAGATATAAGCTTGTTTTCTATCACTGCTACCCCTTGGGTATGCATTAGATGTAATCTCTGGTACAACAAAATCTATTGTCTGGTCAGCATCTTTAGGGTCTGCGTGATAGGATGATAAATCACCACTTTCAGCTTTATCCGTAAAGAATTTTAATATACCCTTTGTATCCCAAACATTATTACCCTTATAATAATCCCTAAGAGTAATCGAGTAGTCATCTATGGACAAGAACTCATAAGCAACATAACTTTCGTTATCTATCTTAGATGAGTCTACATTATACTTAACTGTATACTCGAAAGAACCGTCAGCTTTTGTCGTAACAGTCGACTTCTTGAAAGGTGTAGGTCCACTCATTGTTTCATTATAAATCGGATCACCTATTACACCGTTATTTACCTTAAATACCATAGTGTATAGATTATACCTTTTATTACCACCGAATCCTTTACCGTAAACAGTATCTAAAATTAAGTTATTACTTATCCCCAATTTCACTGGATGATAAGTACTTACTGCTAAATCTTCAAATACATCAAAGGATGCTTTTGTAGTAATTACCCCATCTCCTAAGTAAGATACAGTTTGGTCAGAGTCGTTTACATCCATATGACTACAGATGACTTTACCCTTTGAGTCTACCACCTGAGCAAAGGCTACAACTGATTTACCTACAAGAGTTGCTTTACCGTTACTACCATCACTTGCAAAAGTATGGGTTAATGAAACAGTACCTGTACCGTCAGCACCCGCTTTAAAGCTTTTTGATATCACAGTTGAATATCTGGTTTGAGTTGATTTCTCTACTACATAACCTTTAATTGTGTAGGTTTCTCCTGGGTTTAAACCTACATAAGTAATCTTATCTGTGATACTTGAATTTGCACTTACAAGAGCTGTGTGAGAGCGAGTACTGTTATCTACAGCTACTGTGTCTATAGATGGTACTCTTGGTTCTGGAATTTCAAAGTTTAATCTTACACCACTTGAAATGCCTTCTTCGTCTACTTTTCTGTAGTAGTTTACTGGGGATACCTTGTAGGTATCAGGGTCTGGAGATACTACCTCGGATACTACTAATGTGCCGTAGGGTACTACTGGTACACCACCTTTACTTAAATACCTCTCATCTGACTCGTAAGTACCACTTGTAATTATCCAATCATTATTTAAAGATGCATAACCACCACTATCAGTTTTTATATACCAAGTCCTTGTCGGCTTGCTACTACCGAAAGGATCTGTGTAACCACTCTTTGAAGTGTCAAGCTCGAAATCCCTTTTGTACTTTTTCTCATCTAAGTGAGAATTATAGTACTCTAACTTAAAGACTGCATTTGGTAGTCTGATTTGTTCACCAGTAATCGGGTCTGTTTTCTTGATACTTACAGTAACAGGGTCGTTTCCTGGGGTGTCAGCTACACCTTTGGAGTTACCGTTAGGTCTGTAGATTTTACAGCCTTTACTTGAAGTTTTTCCGCTGTCTTTGAGCTCATAAATTGTTTTGTCAAGTTCATACCCTTCTGGAGCTGTAAGCTCTCTAACAAACCAACCTTCGAAATCACCTGTTTTAGTGGTGCTAACTTGAACTCGAGTGCCTGACTTCTTACCTCTGTATACTGGATCAGTATCATTAGTGTTAGTGCCAAACCCATACTTATTTGTGATATAGCAACCATATCCGTCCTTATCAGTGGTTATAGTACCAAATTGATTAGATGCCTTCTTATAGTTGGCATCCGATGCCTTGGCTTTTGTTGTATAGATACCATAAACAGCACCTTCGTAAGAATAACAAGTACTTCCATTAGTCATTTCTTGATTTGCAGATACCTTTTTCAACTGTAGGTTGATGTACGGGTCATCCACAGGAGTACCTTTACTAATTCCACTACCATTAGAACCACAATAATGAGCTCTATAGATTGGAACACCGTTACTATCCTTCTTATTAACATTTACAAACTTATAAATGTTTGACTGGCTCTTTGAACCTAATGCATATAAACCACTCGTAGGACTTTCCTCTTCACGAGCATAATATGTCCCAATCGGTATATCTGCACCCGAGTTCCTACCCTCAAACCTTGAACCTTTATCACCTGCTGCGTTGTTTATACCTCTACCTGAACCTAACTTACCATAGCCATTAGCATCTATTGTGATAAATGCGTTTGCACCATTATACTTTAAATGATTTTTAAAACCCTTATCAGTATAAATGTAATACTTTGCACCTTCACGACTATAAACACTATTAAATCCTGGAACAGAACTATCTTTCTGCATCTGAAGTTTGATTTTAGGATTTTTAACCTTAACTTTAAATACCCCACCCATGGACTGTTTTGGACTTGTAGCTATAAGAGTTTTTGACTGAATACCAAAAACTATTGTTGTTTCATCACCTGATGTGTACTTATCAAGAACTCGTATATAGAAATTAAGAGTATAAACTCCTGAAATCTTCCTTGGAGATTCCCACTCTAAGTTTGCGTGGGTACACTTTGCTACAACACCGTGATTGTACTTACTACCCCAATTTCCTTTTGACTTACCCTTTGAATCATACATCTGGAAGTTTACACCCCCAAGAGATGTTGGAATGCCAATTGTACCCAAGGTAAAATCAGTATCAGCATGGTCAAGACCATATAAATGACCTAAAGGATTTGGATCATCTGGATATGCAGAATAGCCACTTATCCCTACATGACAAGTTATATTAAACCCTTTGTTTTTTGTAAAAGTACCTACATTTGTACCTTCTTTTAAGTAACCTATTACATTAGCTTTGCTAATACTACCCTTATCAACATTAGATACATAATTGTAAGATACCTTAAAGGCAGTTGAATAGTTTTTTGATAATTTAACCTTAATAGATTTTACAGTACCCGCAAACTCTAATACAAATAGTTCATTATCAATAACCCTAACGAATTCCTTATCTACAGGAATTGACGAATTGTTTAAGTAAACCTGAACATCGTCTACAGATACAGATTCAACAGTGTCAAAGGTCATACCAACATAATCATAAGGAGCTGCTGAAATATAACCTTTACTTACTTCTTTACCTGATGCGTCCTTCACAGATGCTTCAATCTTTGCTACAGAGTCTATTGTTGATGGAATCATTATCTGTATCTGAAGATTGACAGTGTCAGTTTCATTGGATTTAACTAAGGAGTCCTCTGATAAAGTTACAATGTTTGTATTATAGTCATATTGAACACCCTCTGTTACAACATCACCATTATCATTACCCTTTGCAAATGCAACATCCATAGCCTTGCCTAAAGCAGAACCATTTACAAATGGAGAGTCTGCAATTACTTTATAAGTACCATCTGTATCCCTATAGGGATAAGCAAATCCTTCAGTTTGATACAATGTATCTTCTATATGATTTACCTGTTGATCGAAAATTGTTCTATCATTAGGAACTTCATCTTTGTCTACATATAAATACTTAATAGCCACTTTCTTTGAAGTATCTACTGGTAACTTTTCAACCTTAGATACCTCATTTGCCACATCTTCAGGTATAGTTGGTGCAGTTGCATCGGTGGGAGTCTCTACTGTAGCCTCCTCTGTTGTTGGTTCAGTAGTTTCTTCTGTAGGCACTTCAGAAGTTGGCTCTTCATACACATAATCTGTAGCATAAATTAAGCCGTTATTTATATCTCCTTCCAATACCCCACTATAATAGGATAAGTACCCCATAAAGAGGGATGATGCCTCAGATGTAGAACTTGCTACCACATTGTAATCTACATTAGAGCCATAATTAGAGCTATCAAGACGAGTACCATTTACATCTGCTGCTCCAATGATGTAAGCATCTGCTACAACACCTGGAACAAATAAAGATGCATCCATACCCTTATTTCCTGCTGCTCCGACTACTGTAATACCATTATCAATAGCTGTCTGAATAACATCTTTGATAATTGAGGTTTCCTCATTCAATAAGCCTACAAAAGACATATTAATGTAGGATACATTCTTCTCAATAGCGTACTGAAGTGCTGCGTAAATTGATGATACAGTTCCGATACCGTTAGCATCCATTGCTTTGATTGAAATAATCTGAGCGTTAGGATTTTGACTAACAATGTTAGAAATCATAGCGTTGCCGTGACCATTGTCATCGTCAACATCATCACCAAGCATAGATACTCTTTCAATAACATTAGGGTTCTCTTCTGAACCAGTATCGATTACTGCGATTACATTAGTACCCATTGTTTCAGTTATGTCTGCTTCTGCAAGTTTACTGATAGGATTTAAATCTTCAGACATAACCTGAGATTCAATATCCTGAATACTATCATCAGCAACAGCGAAACTACTGCTATCTACGTTAACAAAGTCTGCTTTGGAGAGTAAATCATTATAAGCAAGCTTTGTCTCCTCAACTGAAGAATACTTTAAGAGGTACACTCCATTATATTCTGAAAGAATGTTATCATTGTCAGCAAATATTGTAGAATCATTAGTACCCACTAATAATCTACAAGAGGAAAAATCTATTTCTGAGACTTCTTCAGCCTCAACCATAGAAAAGTTCACTGTGAACATACTCATCATCGTAAGTATGCACAGCATTAAGGATGTTATGCGTTTAATTGTCTTAAACAAATCGTTTACCCCTTTCTTAAAAATTAGAATGTTACTTACATACAAGAAAGACTACGGTCGGTCTCTTGCACGATTTAGCTTATACATCATAATACCACCTCCTAAGAATCAAGTATCTATATGATAAATCTTGATAAAATGTTTATAACGAGTAAACGCATAACAATTTAATAATATATACAATTTTCAAGCGAGTTAATTAAAACTCTTAAAGTAAGAACCATTCTACCAAGTAAATTACAGATTTACCCTATTGGAACAAAAAGAAATGCCCTCAGAGAACTTAATCTCTATAGTATCAATTTTAATACATATAAAGTAATTATTACAACAATCTACCTTTTCTAATACTTTAATACCCTATCAACTATACTCATAATTCATAAAGAAATGCCCTCAGAGAACTTAATCTCTGAGGGCATGGTTATTATTTTAATATTGCTTATTTGTACTCATAGTGACCGCCACAGCTACAACCTATTGAATATTTGACTTTTATTATTTCTTAAATTATAATTGTGATATAATCAAGTAAAAGAGGGTGTCACCTATGAGTTCATCAAAAATAAATTACAATGTCTATCAGGTACAATATAATATCAAAAACATCAAAAAAGCAAGTGCACTTCAAGATAAACTAACAGATTTACTACCTAAATGTAATCTATCTGATGAGGATTTTAAGACACTCAAAGATAATATTAAAAGCTTTAAAAGCATAAGCAAATCCATTATTAAGGGTAACATTCCCACCACAGAATGTAAACTCTCAATCAATACCCTGATTGCTTTGAACTCCAAATCTCAAAGTATTTTATATCATAAGAAGTACTCTCATAACATTCAAGTTATGACACTAAAGGACTGCTATAATAACATAGATGAATACCTAAAATCATCTCAGTCGGCTGAAAAGCTATTCTTAAAGTATTTTGTAATCGTATTATTAGCTACAAGTAAATTAGCTTATGACATCTGTAATGTTGCCTCTCAAAACAACTTTTTACTGTATCGGTTGATACCACTATTAGTAATAGGACTTGCCATCAATCTCACCTTTTCTAAAAGGATATCTTTAAAACTAAAAATACTTTATTGCAAATATACCATACACTCAAACACCTACATAGGTCTTTCTAAGCTAACTACGCTTAAAGCTTAATAACTTTTATAATAAGCCTTAAAAATTAACAGGGTGACACCCTACCTAATAAATACCATTCAATAGGACACATCAAATGAGATGTTCCTTTATAATAAAAAGTATACCTTTTTATTTAGTAAAGAAAATGCCCTCAGAGTTTTACTTCTGAGGGTATTTCTTGAAAAACATTATAATTTTGAAAACTGTTATTTATATTCCCAGTGACCGCCAACCACTACATTTCGTCAATCCTATGAATACCCTTGTTTGACTTTTGATATATCTTATCATATAATGTTAATTAACTATTTACAAAGAGGGGTATTACATATGAATATTACAAATATACCTTACAAGGTTTATAAATACTACTTTAGCATTGATAACATAGAACAAGCAAAATTAATACAATCTAAAATAGACGAACAACTAAACAAATGCAACTTTGACAAATCAGACTTAAATCTTCTTATAGACTATTCAAAAGACTTCACAAGCATATGTAATGATGTAATCAATAGAAACAATATTACTACATCAGAAGAATATAAAATATCTATAAAGACTTTAAAGATTATCAACTCTAATGCACAAAGCCTATTATATTCTAAAAAATATAGACATAATATCAATATTATGATAATTAAAGACTGTTATAGCGAGATTGATAAGTATATATCCTTTTCTAAAAAACCAGAAAGTTTATTCTTGATATACATATTTAGTATGCTCACTGTATTTATATCAACAATCCTAATCTTTAAAAACTTCATAAATAACACATTTGTTTATTTATCCTTACTTGCACTATTTATTATTCTTATAGTACTCCCTCTCATCTTCTATAAATGGTTTGGAAGAAAGCTAAAATGTATAGCCAATATTATTACTAACAAAATCAATAACTACAAGGGACAGAAAACCATAGAAAAATTGAACAACTGCCTAAATAACATCCAACACTAACTACAAGTCACAATACCAAGTAATACACAAGCTATACCCGCAAACCCCAACAAAACATAACTTACCCATATATCTGATACAAATATTGATACAAAGACTGCTATAAGCAATATTACAATCAATGCTAATAAAAAAATAGACATACCGTTCTTACTGCCTTTCTTAATAATTTTATATGTTTAAAAGTATATTCATTGTTTTCTTTCACAAAAATACCCTCAGAGTTTTAGTTCTGAGGGTATAGTTTAAATATTTAGAATTGCTTATTTGTACTCCCAGTGACCGCCGTCTTTTACCTTTTCAGTCTTATAATAACCTTCCTTTACAGTTTTGGTTTCATAATGACCGCCGTCTTTAACAGTTTCAGTTTTGTAGTAGCCTTCTTTGTCTGTGACCGTTTTGGTGCCAGTCTGGACTTTTTCATCATAAGTTCTGTAAGATACACAAGTATCACTGTCAAGGAAATGCCACTTTACTGCGTTAGCATCGTCTAACCTCGCACCGCACTGATTGCATATATGATAACTTACCCACTCATAGACTGGTTCTTCGTGAGTTACTGGGTCTACCCAAGTTTTTACTGTTTTGTAGTCATCTACCCACACTTTCTCAGTTACTGGTTCTACCCAAGTCTTTACAGTCTTATAATCATCTACCCATACTTTTTCCTTTGGCTTCTCAGTAGGTTTCGGAGCTGGCTTCTGGGTTGGCTTCGGGGCTGGCTTCGGAACTGGCTTCGCAGATGAACTACCGCCGTTAGAACCGCTGTTATTAGTATTACCCTTACCCGTTGAAGAATTATTGCTATTAGAGTTACCCCTATTAGAGGTTGAACCGCCGTTAGAGTCCTTAGGAGCTGTCGTTACTACCACATTGCTACCATTATTAACAGCCTCTACCTCGTCAGCAGAAATCTTTACCTTCTTGCCGTCCTCAGTTGCAATTTCTACTTCGCCCTTTTCGTTAGGCTTTACTTCGTTACCTTTCTCATCGACGATTTTGCCATCCTCATCAACCTTAAGCTTCATATCCTTTACTGCGTCTACCTTGTCAACAGGTACAGTTTCAAGGATTGTTGCTTCCTCAGCTGATGTTGCTTCGTCTACCGTTGAGATAGCCTCATCAGGTGTTGAATCTGTTTTCTTACCACAACCGCTGAAAGCGAATGCTGAAGTTGTTGCCATTACAGCTGCAAGAGCCACCATTAAAAGTTTCTTTTTCATAATCGTTACCTCCGATATAATTTGTTTTTTAATAAAGGTTGAAAAATTTGATATTTCCTTTATTTTGTATTTACATTTTAACACCATTCTAAGGGATATTCAATGGTTTCTTAAAAGAAATTTTACGATTTAAGAATTTAATTTATATTTCCCATCAATTTATTTTATTTTGATAAAGAATTTTAAACATTCTCAAAAAGCTGAAACTTTTTGAACACCTTTTGAATTTGTTGACTTAATATTACCATAATTTTACAATGTTTTCAATGCAATCTTAAAAGTTTGTTATATTTTCTTAGAAAAACAAACAATATTTAAACTAATAAGTAACCCTCAAAACCTTTTACTTCTATAGACACAGCTTACACCTCCCTTTATACATCAAGCCTTTTTCTACCTTTAAAATACCATAATCCACTATAATAATCATCAATCACTGCAACGGTTATCATATTAGAATTAACCCTTTCTGTACTTCTTGCGAGTCTTGTAGCTTCTCTAAGAGTACAAGCACTACACCACTGAATGAGTGCACCATCTACTAACCCGTTATACTCTCTTTCTACATTGATTAATGCATACATAAACTAACACCTCTCACATATAACATAATATCTACTTTTACCACCTGATATACAAGTTAGTAAAGTTACTAAATCTTTCCCTTTTTCTATAAATATGTTAAAAGAGTCATCTGGTTTATGTATTTCAGTAGCAATTACTTTGTATTTAATAGTGTACCAGTAATTAGTCAGGTACACCTCATCTCCCTTACTTAAAAGGGGTATGTTATCAAAAAATACCCTTCCAATATACCCTGAATGAGCTGAAAGGACACAATTAGTGTCCTCTCCACCCAAAGGTAACGATGTATACGTCAAATGACCTACACCATAAGACATAGTGCTATCATTAGCACCTAAATAAATCGGTAGTTTCAAATCAATACTTGGAATAGATATATACCCATATGAGTTATCATATATACCATACTTAGTAAGGTCAAAACAAGGGTACGCATAGGATGTCTCATCCTTCAAAAGAGAAAACTGATTTTCTTTTAAATTCTCATTATATTCAACACTATCCTTATAAAGTTTATCTAAATCAACTTTATAATAAACAGGAGTATTTGATGTTCGAGTACCCTTTTCGTCTATAGGATAACCCTCAGTATCTATATCACCTTGTTCTATAGCATCTTCGTGAGATTTACCATTATCTATAACAGACTGAACCTTGCTATCAAAATCCTCAACCTCATTTTCCATAATACCCTTGTTGATATTCTCTGATACTGTTGGAAATAAACCTAAAAATATACCTATAATTGCTACAACAATTATAGAGGTAATCCAAATCTTCTTACCCAACTGAAACACCTACCAAAACCCTTATTATATTATACGCAATTTTATAGTATTTGATACCACATATTTTTATTTATTTGGTATTCAAATACAAGAATACCTATATCCTTAATTAGATATGTATACAAATTTAATGCATCTAAAACAATCCTTAACCACCTAACTCTTAACTAAAAATTAAAGAGAACCTTTAAATCTTCACCATTAGGCGACTTACCCCTATAAAGCACCCTATCAAAATTCTCCTCAACTACCCAGTTACTGCCACTGGACAACTTATTTAAAGCATCAAGTACCCCATCTGATATTGCATCAGAATAATAAAATATCTCCTTGAGGTCTGCTTTAATTTTATCAGGATCACCCTCTTTAAATAGAGATACAGGCGAAACTTTTACCATTCCCATAAAGAAATGTACATTATCCTTTTTAAACAGCATATCTTTAATAATTGGTTGAGGACAGCAATACAATACTCTTCTACCTGATATAAGAGTTGTAGAGTTAAAAAACACAAAATCAGACCAATACTTAGCATCAAGTAAAGTAACCAAAGTATCTATACAGCAAGCTAAGTACCTTACTAAATGAGATATTTCCTTATTGGTATCATCAACCTTATTATTTGTACGGGTGTACCCGTCTGAATCATCAACTGTTGAGACATAACCATAACATCTCATACCCTTATAAAGATACACTTTATCATCCATTTCTCTTTTTGTTATATACCATAAACTATCATCAGAAATACAAGAGTTTCCATATCTTTCCACAAGTAAATTCTTTAAAGCATAACTGTAATCTACTATATTCTCTCTACAGGCATTCAGTGCTTTACTTCTTTTATCTCCACCTATAAACTTGTTCATTACCTCGAACTTACCAGTTGGGTTAACCAATACAAAACTATTCATATCTATTACCTACCTTTATTTACTTAAAGAACGCATAATTGCGAATTTCTTTACTAAATCAGGGTAAACACTCTTATCTACAAACATACCTGTTGTAAATAACTCGTTACCCTTCACTGCAAATACCTCTACAGTACCTTCGTGTTTCTTAAAGAAATTATGAAGAATAGTTAAAAATGAGGGATTATTTTCATCATAACGGAAATATATAGCCTCAGGTATATCTTCCTCATCATTTACCTTTTTCTTTCTATAATAACAGCCGATACTGTTTATATACATACGCATTGTATCTTCCCAAGTTACTTCTTCTGGGTCTGTTTCTTCATCAGGTTCTTCATCATTATTAGTTACTGTTTCAGTAGGTTTAGCTACCTCAGCTTTTTCTAATAATTTCGAGCAATCAAAAGCTTTACAGAACTCACCTAAATTCTCAAGAGTATCTGTTTTTCTCTCAATGTCAGTACAAACACAACCCTCTATGACTGCACCATCAATTATAGCATCAACTACATCGTGAGCAAGGCTATTGATAGCTGGTGGTAATACTTTACCCTTCTCACAATTACTAAGATAGTTTATTACCCTATCTCTACCGTAATTATTTATTTCATCTACAATAAAAGTACAAAGTTTATCAGTATCACCATTCCACCAACTTAAACCTACTTCACCATAGCTCTCAATAAGACTTTCCTGTACTTGAATAGGGATTTCAGTATTTTTAGCCTCATACCAGTTTCTTCCAAAACCTGCACCAATATAAAGAGGACACCAACCCTCTTTATCAAGCATCATACACCTTCTTAATACCCCTAATACTACAATCGGGTCAAGAGATTTATGCACCTCAAGGAAACACTCATCGTGTACAAAAGCGGAAATCAATACCTTACCAAGCCAGTTTCTTTTTCTTAATTGATGTAAAAGCCTTACCATAGCAACCTTGTATATATCTGCTGCCGTTCCTTGGATTCTTGCGTTACAAGACTGTCTCTCAATGGTATCTTTTCTTACCCTTCGAGAATCAAAGTAACGTCTTCTACCAAAGTCAGTTACTGAATAAAACTGAGTAACACCTTGAGCCTTAGACTTCTCTATAAAATCCTTAAGCTCCTCCATACCCACAAAGTATTTCTCTTTTTGCCTTTTAGCTTTACGAGTATTTTCAGGAGTCTTACTTCCGTATAAGTTAACTCCAAGGTTAGGGTCACCTAATCCATAAAGAATACCAAAGTTTACACCCTTAGACATCTTTCTTTGTTTATGAGTTACCATTTCATAAGGAATATTAAACATCTGTGATGCCTTTATTGTATGGTAGTCTGTATCAGGGTCTTTCATACGCTCAACCATATCTTTACACCCTGCCATACTAACCATTATTCGAGCCTCAACAGATGAATAGTCAGCATCTAATGCAAAATACCCACTTCTTGGGATGATGTAGTGTTTTACCACATCACTGTAAGACTGATAGTTCGGTTCTTTTACACTAACTCTACCTGTCTCAAGGAACTGTTCTACCTGGGAGAACATTAGACCATCCTCAGTGGCAAATTTATCTATATTCTTTGTAAAATTAGACTCCAAAGTACAAGACTCAAGATAATTATGGAGATGTTGAACAAAGGGGTATTTAGGTTTACCTTCGACATCAACTTCATCCATTAACTTCTTACGAACTTTTTTACCACAAGAGGGGTTACCAGTATCTGTATGTCCAAGTATAGGATACTTAAGCTCTTCATACATAATCTTAGGCAAATCTTTATTACTTCTTGGATTGAAATCGTGACCTACTAAGTCTACCATTGCCTTATACTCAGTTTCCTTCGTGGTTAAAATACCCTTAACGAGGTCATCAATCTTTGTAATATCAACGCAGTGTCCATAATATTCCTGATACGCAATGCAAATAGAGAAAGCTACCTCTATCTGGTATATTTTCTTTGCCCCATATTTAGCAAGCAAATTAGTATCTACACAATACTGATACAACTCAATAAGGTTATCAGTATCAGGGCAAGCATAATACTTAACACTCTCTTCTTCCAAGTCCCAAAACTTAATGTTGTTGCTACCGAATTTACCCTTAACAAAATCATCAAGTTCAAAGCTGTCCCTGTTTAACACATTGTGAGTTAACAACTTCAACTTAAGGGGCATATCCCTGTGGTCATTCCACATAGTTACCTTAAACAAGATAAGCGTATCGTGTGCCAAATTAAGAAAAATATCATAGTTATACATAACCTTCCAGTCGAAAGAACCGTTATGACAAAGAATATCTTTTTCTTCGAGAATAGGTTTAAAATATTTAGTAATAATATAGTTTTCATTAGAGGGGTCACATATATTTTCTACCTTTTTATGTCTTATAGGGAAGTACCAAGCTTCTCCTGGTTTAATACTAAACACCATACCAACAAGTCTATCACCAATGCCCTGTCTGCTGGTTATATTAACATTAAGACCTGTTGTTTCGGTATCGAAAGCAACAATACCCTCGTGACTCCAAATAAGTTTACATATTCTTTCTACCTCATCAATACCTTTAACTATATGGTATTTTCTTTCTTTAAGCCATACATAACTTTTATGAGGGTTAGCCTCAATAATGTCTTGCAAGCTAAATACAGTATCATCATTGTCAAAATCCCAATCCTCAGACACTTCTGTTACAAACTCAGAAAGGTCTAAAGCAAATTTGTGATTGATACTTGTAATTTTTTCAATCTTCAAATTGTAACTATAATCCTCATCCAAAACTAAAGATACCCCGTTGCATTCATAAGACATACTCTTTATAGTTCTGATTTCAAGATTCATATAGCCTTGAGGGAATTTATAAGTTAATATTCTTGTGGGAGAAAAGGTGACATACAAATCATCTGTCTCCTTGTTACTGTTATTGCAAGCAGACTTCATACCTCTTAGGATAGAGCCAAACTTTATTAAGACCTCAGCATTCAGATTATTCTTATACTTGACAGGATTACCTTCCATATCAGTATCTTCATACACAAAACAACTTGCAGATACATTTCCTGTACCTACACTTACATACAGTTTATCCCACTGAGATGGTATAGAAAAACTACCATCTATACCCTCTCCCTTTATACCTTTATCGAGAAACTGCCTACCTTTAGTAGTATGAGGAGTTAAATAAACTGCTATATTATCATCAAAGTCATAAGCTTCTACGCTATATAAATAACCTTTATAATTATAAGTACCTTTTAACATCAATACAACCTCTTTATCTTACTATTCTAATTGTCAACCGTCTCAAGGGAATACATACCCCTGCTTTAAATATAGATAATATTAAATTAGTTTCATTAACATTTGTAGAAGATAATATAATATCTTTACCTTTATTATACTTCAACACCTTTAGATTAGACTTGATAGCTAAAACTGTACCGATTACCTCCCTCTCTAAAGCTGAATACAAATCTTCTTTATTAAAGAAAATACCCCCTGAAAAAGAACAGTATACATCACTACCAAAGAAAGTTCTTACTGCAATACCGTCATCAGAATAAAACATAATGAATAACTTATCTACTAAACTTCGTATATCTAACACATAAGCATACTTCTTTCGTCTAATACCCAAGGTTTTGCAGGTGACGATATCACCTATCCTACTCGAAAATTGCAAGGTCTTATCCATACTATTTTTATACCTATCTTCTCCTAAGTCACGCATTTTACAACTCTTTGATAACTCTTTTATGTACTTTGCATCGTCACTATGAGCTTTCATTAGTAACTTTATAGCACCGTCTATAGAATTATAACTAAATTTATCAAATAAACCACTATAATCTAACCTACGATTTGAACCATCTTTACTATCAAAGAATTTAAAGTCCTTAATGAAATAAGGAAGAAGATACTGAATACAACTCCTTAATTCAGCATCATATTCAATATCTTCTTTGTTTAATATCTCATCATAGGGAGTACTTAATTTATCTTCTTTGACAGCTAATTTATTAGACTCTATAGAGTAAACTAAATCCGAACTTACTTCCTTAGAGAATTTATTTAAATATATTGTGTTTACAACCTTAACTGCGTAATGTTCAAGCTCTCCTTGAGATTCATCATAGTGTTCTAAGATATGAAAATATGCTTCATCTAAAGCATCTTCCCAATTTGCCTTATATTTAGCTTTAGCCAATCCCTCACAATTCCAAACGGCTTGATGTATTTTAAAAGCCAATACCCTGTCAGGGATGTTTACATATTTATAATATCTCATCTTTCAAACCAACCTCTGTACATTACACATTTAAAGTCTATGCCGTGGCTTCTAAAGCCTTTAACAACCTACCATTACTGCTGTTTTCACAAAGAGAAAGAATTAAATCTTTCACGCAGTTATCACTCATAAGGTTTTTAACCTCATTTATGGCTTCAGGAATACCCTGAAGAGAACTTCTTAGTACGCTCACTAAGTCAATACCGTGCTCGATTATGTACTTACTGCGTATCCCGTAAAGCATCCGTATGTTTTCTTCAAATTCCTCAGAGTTAATAACCTCATCGTAGGAATCTTCAAAACTCTTAATAGCTCTACTTGATACCTCACCGTAACCTACCTTTAAATCGTCATCTGAACTATCAACATCAATAATGTTTACCGTATCCTTACAACGATTAAAAGTAGAAATCTTATCAGTTTCTTTACATCTGTATTCGTAAGCTGCAAGATTAAAACCACTTACGCTTTCATCCGTTAATGAGATTGAACCGTTCAATGCTGCATTAACTATGTCTAATGTATGAGAATAATTACTACCCTCATACAGTTTTTCTAACTGTTCTGCGGACATTGTTCCTAACTCTTTAAACAATTCCCATACTTTAGACATTGATTTGGTATTTTGGTATTTGTAGTATTTCATAAGCGCCTCCAGTATTTCTTTATTGATATTTTATATTTTACCATATAATGTAACAATATACAATAGAATCTTAATTTTTATCGCCCTGTAAAAATCCCGCTTCTTTTAAAATTTCTATTGCATTCGTTACCCCTGATTGGCAGACTTTAATTTCCGTACCTTCATACTTTAAGGTAATGTCACCTGAAACATCTACACCTAAGATAGAGAGTTTAGAAACATCATACCAATCATTATCAATCTTTATGAGTACCTTGTTACCTTCTGTTTTAATACTACTGCTCCCAACAATATCTGTAACCTGTTGTATTTTAGTCTGAGCCTCAGCGGAAATACTATTCAAGTTAATAACAGCACCTCCACCTGTAAACAGTATAACTGCTAATATAATAACAATTACCTTCATTACAATGCCCTTTATAATCTTCTTACATAAAAAGATTACAATACCTGCAAGCAATAGTGCCAAAAGTATGAATAAAATCGTCTTTGTCATAGCACATTCCTCCAATGATATTAAAATTCTTCTGATACACCACTAAAAAGCGTACTAAAAGATTTACTTATATCATTCTTTTTGGAAACTACCTTCTTAACTTTAGCACTCGAACCCTGCTTGCTATCCGATGGGGAATTAAGCTTTTTACGAGCCTTCTTTACAACATCCTTTAGATTTCCTATTTCTGAAAGAGGTATTTCTAAAAACTGGTCATATATACCATTGTAAACAGAACCCCTTTTATCCTTACCTATATCATATCTGCCAATACGAACTCCATCTATATTAAGGAAGTTACCACCGATTACCCTTACATTTTTATACTTTTCGCATAAACCTTTAAGTACTCTCATATCAGAATACTCTTCTGGAGTACGAACTAATATGGTAATACCGTCCTGTTTATAACCTTCTATACCATTTTGAAGAACCTCCTCAAGAGGTACTTCAACAAAGATATCAGGTTTACAATCTACTACCTCTGAACTAATCTTAACACCACTATGTAAGGTTATACACTTTACACAAGGTTTTATAGTACTTAGAATACTTGTATCACCATTCTCGATGATAATATTGAGACTTACTTTATCGGGTTTTGAGCCTTCCTCACCCTCTACAACAAGCTTACCATCAAACTTAATACTTTCTTCATATGAACAACTTGCTAATATCTCCATTATTTACCCACGCTTTCTGTTTTCATATTTATCAAAGTAAGATAGTACTTATACAAAAAAGCTATGCCATCTTGTACACCATCCCATCTACCCATCTTACTTAACCTATTATACAGACTTACAATCTTGCTGTAACTTACTATTTCTTTGATATCCTTTAAGTAAAAACTATACCGAGATAGCTTCTTTTCATCAAAGCAATCAGGCAAACCTTTTATCTGATTATAGATAGTACCTTCAAGATACAGCATTTTGATATAAAGAATATCTTTTATAGTAGCTCTTATATAGTTATAAGAAGTTCTTGAGCCAAAAGTATCACATAAATCATATACTGTATTTACTCTTTTCTTGAAACTTCTTTTCAAATACATCTTAGTGACAGGGTCATCAGTCAACAACTGGAATACAAACTTTTGTATATTACCTACACTCTCACCGCAAATTTTTATTACATCTTTAGAGTCCTTTATGACTGCACCATTATCCATCTCTTTACAGAGAGTGAATACTTTCTCTGGGTCACGATTGTAAGAATAATATATAAAACTCTTTACCTTCTGACTTATATCATACCCTCTTAATAAGTCCATTGTATCATCTAATCGTAAAGAATTAAGGTACAAGTCATTTACTACCACATTTGCTGATGATATCTCAGACTTAGCCTCTTTAAAATCTTTATAGTTATCCACCTTAATAAGAAATACAGATGTCTCAGATTGAAAAATACCCATTACTTTCTTTAACTGATTTTTTACCTTACTGTAATCCATTACAAATAACCATCTATCGGATAAGTTGGGTTGTATATTTACTAACTCTAACATACCCTTGAAAGTATTGCTATTTGTAATGTCATATACACTTTCAAGAGTAGCACCACATAAAGCTTTTAAAGTATCATATACATATATTTCAATAAGATTAGATGAGGTTAATACCAAATGAACATTAGTATTATTACTCTTTAACTCTTTTAAACTACCCATACTCACACCTTCGCTCAACTTTAATGTATTTGCCTATATAACGAACTTACATAATCTTTACAACGAGATAGGGCATTAAGGTATGTACTATTAAGATTACTATTGTCACATTCTTTTCTTACCTGTTCAAAGGTTTTACCTTCCATATTTTCTCCAGTTTCATCAAAATAATCTATAATACCCTTACAAATACCCATAAGCTCTTTAGACTCATAGCTGAAATATACGGAAGATACATCCAAAATCTTCTTTACAACAAGAGAAGATTTAATATCAAGATTATTAGGTAATCTGACATCTACACCCTTTTTATTCTTCACTGTACCCATATCTTTAAACCTACTGTTTATATCAAATAAGAATATAGGTACACAATTACTTACCAAATTGTTATATTCAGTATGCCCACTGATAATATCGCTAATACCTGTAAACATACCTGAATTATCCATCGCCTGAGTAACACCAAAGTATCCAATGACATCCCATAAATTCTCTTCAGTAATAGCCACATACTCAGAACCCTTTAAAGGATAAGAAGTAAGGACAGCCACTCTATCCATTACCCTCTTACAAAGGTATCCGTATGCACCTTTTACTCCTTTTCCTACTCCTACTACTTTAAATTCATCGTCTATAAGAGGAACATTATCCTCATAACCATTGTAATTATTGAAAAGGGTTTGTAACATATCTGAACCTTTTGAATACCTCTTACACTTACCCTCTGCCTTTACTTCTCCACCTACTTCAATACCTTTTGCAAGTAAGAAACCGTCCTGTTCTCTATCGTTAATACCCCTTGGTATGCATTCACATATAGCATACTCCTCAGAGGTGAATGAACCCTCATACAAGTCTTTAGATGCTACTACAAAACCATCATATTTAAAGAATGATAAGAAGTATTTAATTACCTCTGCGTTTTCTTTATCATACAAGAAATTAGTATCAGTAATAAACACAAACTTAAAATTCTTGCAATCATCACCTAAAACCTGTAACATACTGCACATTCTATACAGTATCATAGAATCATAATTCCTAATCGGAATGCCAATATGTTTAGCATCTGTCACAATATCAGCATTCTTCTTAAAGGATTTTTTGGGATTAAATTTTACTAAGATTGTCACACCAGTATCTTCGGTTAACCCAGTCTTTAAGTCATCAGGCAGAGTATCAATAAAATCGAAGTTAAAAGGTAAATCTATTAAACTACCCCAATCTATTTCATCAACAGCAACACCATAAGGATTTACTTCAGAAGATACCCCTATAGTGAAGACTTTATCATTCTTTACTATATCAAGGATTTTATTCTCATAACATTTTTTGATAGAAACGTCAGCATATTCTTCAATAATACTCTGAATAATGTTGAACCACTTAGCAAGTAACTGAGAGTAACCTACCCCGTCTTTCTCAGCTATTTTTATAATCTCATTCACGAGCCATCTATTGTATTCTTCCCCTTCATACCCGTTGGATGACTCCATTAAGGAAAACATCTCTTTAGGGGTAATACCCATTGTTTCCAACCCATATTTTATGGCTTCCATAGTATTCTTCATAAAAACAACCTCTTAGTAATTCATATTTTAGCCTTCAGCACTGAACTCTGACATCATATCATCTACCGCACTAAATTCCATCTGTGTCAAACCTTTGCCTTTCATATACTTCTTGGCTAAAGGACTTTTAACAAAGTGGAATAAGTATCTGCAATCCAATAGTTCAAGTACACAAAATACTTTATTCAAGTAAGTGAAATAATCCTTGTACTCTACTTCACCGTTTAACCAGTCACAAAGGTTTCTATTCTGCACTTCTACCACCAAGATATCTTCGTGCTCTAATAATAATGAGCAAGATTTAATACCTTGGTAAATGATGTCTAATGTGTTTTCTTTAATGTTAGTACCCTTAAAACTGGTTATTTTATCGTGAAGTATCTTACCCCTACTTTCTATGACAAAACATACCTTACCATTTACTCTGTCGGCATATGTACTTAATTTATAATTCATAACTAATCACCTACTTTACCTATACTATCAAAAGGATAATACCTGAATATGACCTTTGCTATTATATCTTTCTTAGAAATAAACTTATTCTCCCAGTACCTCGCATCTAAAGAGTTTAATCTATTGTCACCAAGCATAAAATAACAATCATCAGGTACAGTAAATGGTTCTTTAATAGTTCCACTATCGGTCACATCTTGCTGTTTTAGGTAATCTTCGTTAAGCTTTTCACCATTTACATAAACACAGCCACCATTTATTTCTATCTCATCTCCTGGAAGTCCAATTACTCTCTTTACAAGATACCTTCCTTCCTCAGCGGAATTGAATATTACTATATCTTCACGCTCCACATCACTAAACCAATATGCAGATTTTAAACCTATTACCCTATCGTTAGGATTTATGGTTCTTTCCATTGACGAGGATGGAATAACTGCATTAAATATAAAAGTATTTAATATTAAAAAGAAAATTAGTATAGCTATAACATAAAACATAAAACTCTTCCAAGGTTTAAACTTCTTTGCACCTTCAGTAAGTTCTTTAATTTCATCATCTGGAAAAGGGATATTACCTGTAAGGGGTTCATCACACTCCTCAACACCTGCCACTCTATTATTTTCAGCTACCAAATCCATAAAATTAGGACTCGATTGCATATGTTCTTCACTCATAGACACACCGCCTCCGAACAAATTGAAACTATACAGATAGTTTAATTCAAAAACTAACCTCTAAGTTATACCCTACTCTAAGCCTTATTTTCATAATCTCAAAAGTACATACATATTACATAAATAAAGTACAGTAAACTAAGTCTACTGTACTTTATTTTAATAACCCTTCAACTTCTATACTATTACTGTGTAACTACCCTTATTTAATTTTAACAGTATATTTTTATACATTAACGGTAAACGAAAACCTTTAATTAAAGTACACCTTAAATCACAAATTACCCCATTACTGAATGAACTGTGAATCACACATGATTTATAAACTCGACCGCTAAAATCACTTATACTGTACCTTAAGGTAGATAAATCTATTTTAAGGTACATAACACCATACTTCAATACTAACATATTAGTTCTGACATAATACCGAACTAAATAGGGTTTATATCCGCTTAAACCTAATTCACCCCACGCATTGTCTGTAATTCTATCAGCTAACCCCTCAAAAGCAAATATCTTCATTACTTCTGGTGGAATAGCACCTACATTAGAATCATTTAATCTCCGAACACTTTTCTCACATCTTACATTAACCCCATAGGGAATTATAACTTTATCTTTAGTTACTGCAAAGAGTACATTTATAAAGCAAAAATCAGATGATGCATTAAATTGAAGTACCCTTATTATTTGGAAAAACTCGCTCCATAAATTACGCATACTCCTTTTCATTATAAAAATAGGCTTATCACTGTGACAATAAATAGAATATACACACTGTATTAGTTCATCAGTAGAAGTACCCCATAGAAAAGCAATAGATGTAGGCTTATGTAACTTCCTTATACTATCATCTTTAAATCCTGCTAAAGGTAACTCCCAATGTATATCGCACTCATTACTTGTTACAAGTGACTTTCCTGAAAAAAGATAACTATTCTTCTTTCGTATGTCCCTGTTTAAATCTTTAAAATAAGTATATATCTCTTTCATCGATATCTTAACCCCACTTTCTGTTTGACCTCCTATTATTAGTAGGCACTTTCACCGAATTCATAACTACCTGTTAAAACCTCTTTTGCTGCATCCTCTTTAAGCAACCTACCATCAGGAAAACAAGGCACTACCCCTGCTTCTCCGCCATATCTGAAATAAATCGGCTCACCGATATAAGCATCCAGTAAAAGAATATTCTTTGGTTCATATAGAGGCACTCTCCTAACCTTATTACCCTGAGCAGTTAATACCCCCAAGTCATCCATATTAAGTATGCTTCCATCCTCATCTTCAACAAGCATACCTGTCGAGTCAGCAACAATTGCAACAGGAGATAACTTAGATTTACCTCTTGTCCATAATATCTTCTGAATGTATCCACAATAGGATACCTGTTCCCATATCCCTACCTTTAATGCTATGTTACCACAATTGTGGTTACCCTCTGTTCCAAGCTCAGCAAACAGACTTCTATCATTGCACTCAAATACTACACCATCACAAAAGTAACCAAATTCTTCATAGTTTTCCTCAAAAGCCTCTATTACACTATGCAACAGCTCAGGGAGTTCATCTTTAGTTGCCGACTCAACAAGAAGATATTCAGGTGTCGTGAAACCACATTTCTCTATCTCCTGAAATTCATCCTCTCTTGTTTCAAAAGATAAACCATCTACTATAAAACCGTAACAAAGAAAGTCTAAAAGAGATATTTCTTCATCGGTAGCTGACGGTTTAACAAGGGAAGATACCGCTGAGAAAGCTGATTTAATAGAGGGGTTAAACTCTCTCGCTTTAGACAGACTATCCAACGGCAAACATAATTCTCCTCTTAATTCAACTAAGCCATACCCCTCGAGCTCTTCCTTGTACTCTCCGAGAAGTACCTTTAAATGGCGAGTAATATCTCTACCTGCTGAACTTCTTGCTCTACTTGTAGCTGATACCAGTACACCGTCGTTATATACTACTCTAATACCGTGACCGTTAATCTTATACGATGCAAAGTATCCTGTTTCTTCAGGCATTCTGTTTATAAAGTCAAATATAGCTTTACAGTTATAAGATTTCGCAGTTTCTATTGACATCATAGGATTCTTAACAAGTAACTCTGTGTAATCCGTGATGTCACCATCTTCTTCCCAAATCTCATTTAAAATCTTTGAATCAGGCTTTACCGTCTTTAGCATATCATAAAGAACATCATAAATACTATCAGCCACTGCATTTGTTGCTGTGCCTGACATCTCAGAGTTACAATCGAGAATAATTCTTTCCAGTTCCTCGATTTTAGAATCATCAAAACCGCTTTCTCCATATGTATCTATGAAACTTAGCATACCTTCCAACCTTAAATTTAAGCTATTCAAATCAAATACCCCCTAATATAATATAAAAGGTGTTAGAGAAACTCTAACACCTCCACTTTACTTTCTTAGATTTCTCTCTATTAATTAAACCCTCTATGTATTCATAACTTTCCTGGACTGTACGCTTATTCCAAAAAGTTATACCCTGATTCTTTGACAAAGCACAAATATACATATCACAACCCCTTGGGTTTTTATTGTCGTAATACACGCACCTTAATAATTTTCCTTGAGGATACCCTTCTCTCAAGAACACATTTATACCTTTATCTAAAGTAAACAACAATCCAATATTGTGACCAGTAAGCACATAATATGGTTTAAAAGTAAATCCATACTTAGGGAAATAAGCAACATAAAGCGGAGATTTTCGTATGTAGAGGTTGGCGAAGTCACTCTCACAACCTCGTCGATACCTCAAACACAAATCATCACCGACAGCGTGCTCCACCGCCTCTACATAACACATACCTAAACACCCCTGTTCTCGTTAACTAATCCTACAAATACAATAAATCAAATCTTTATTTTCCATACAATCCTTATACATTATTGTAGGATTACCATCCTTAACTATAAAATACCCTGAGGTTTCATCAGCTACAACAGCCATTTTAATACCCTCATCATTCAATATCATAATGTCACCTGGTCTTAAATCAGATGTAGTAAAAGTTTCATTACCCATTGCATCATATACTACCTCATAGTTATTTTTAATATAGTTAGCAAGCATTTTACCTATTTCGTCTGAGTACCCATATTGGTTTATATAAGTATTTATCTCATCAAATACCCCTGCATACTTCACTAAATTACCTATACCCATTGAATACAGTAAATCAGATGGAGTCCATACTGCATTTGCATTTTTATTAGATACATAAGGTGATTTATCATATGTGATACCAAGTATACTCATTATAACAAAAGATGTGTTGTCAATGTATGCATTTCCTTCAACATCTCTTAAATGGCAAACACCTTCTGTATTGGTATCACTGAATACACTTTCTTCGTTATAAACAAACTTATCACTATAACAACTACTCTCATAATAAGACACAGCACTTTTAGCAATGTTATTTCCTTCGCCTTTATAGCTGTTAGTCAGGTTTACAATGCCTGCACAATCCTTCTGTATCAAAGTAACATCATCTATAGAAAGAGAGCCACTACCATTTAAATCGTATTTGGAGAGGTAGTAGTCATTACCCTCTATAATACCTGCTAATATCTTTTGAGTATTTGTTGCATCCCCTACACTATAATTACAATAATTAGTAGGGCTTGCAGTTGTTATCGCTGATGCCTGAGTATTTAACATAGTTGAAAAAATCAAACTTGTTACTACACTACATAATATTAACTTTTTCATAATACAACCTCTTTTATTTATAAAATACAACCTTAACCTTTAATATTAGTTTAACCCAATCAGTATAAAATATACTTATGATCCACCATAATATTTCCTTCTCTTAGTTACCAACCTGTTATCTGCTTGAATTTCTGAGGTAGAGTCATTAAGCATATAAGCTATATCATCTTTATCAAGAAATCCCAACTCATACCCTGCTTCTACTGCTGAAAAATTCTTATTACGCTTGGCTTCATCTTTAGTGTACCCCAAAGAGTTTAGGATATCTTCAAACTTCTTCACCATTGACATACTAAACCTCCTTAATTACATACAACCTTATTCTTTTTATCATACATAAACAATGACTTGTCAGGATTAAGAAAGTATATGTAATCCTTATCTTCCTTTAAATAACCCCAACCACTTAAGTCACCTTTGTAACCATTCTTTTCAAGCAATTGCCTCTGAGTCCTTGTTAACTTTTTAGTTCTCAACTTTTACACCTCATACAAATCTATAATTGGTCGAAATATCTTCGACTTATTGTACCTATATATTACCGTATTTCCCTTAAAAATACAATATATTCTATACCAAATAAAAAAAAAATATCAGGGTAGATTATGGTAATATTCTACCCTGATACTTCGTCCACACCTTATACCCTTTACTGAAGATTCCCTACAGAAAATTTCATACATACTGACTCAGTTACTATACAGTCATTTACCACTATGTTTTCACTAATCAAAGATACTTTATCATCGGCAGATATATTTGTGTAATCTCCTGCAAACTTTCCTTTTTTGTCTGCCCCAAAGTACCCTAAGGTACTCATAAAAGATACATTCTCTAAAGTTACACCGTCTTTTCCTTCGATACTCTTTATTAAACAAGCCTTTTTGTACCCTGTTTCAATAGCATTACGGACAGCTTCTTTATAAGCACTTATGTAGTCCTCTTTAGCTAAGAAGAAGTTGTAGTTACCACACTCAAAGTGTTCAATATCATTTGATACTGTATTAATGAGGGAAACAAGCGTATATACATCCAACTCGCTGACAATCTCAATAAAAATTGAGGATTTATACCCCTTTATCCTGTCCTTTTCGGGCTGAGGGTCATTTTTATTAAAAGGGGCAATCAACTTTTTTGAATAAATACCACCTTTTGTTAAAGTATATTCTTTCTCTTTAATTTTAAACAAGTTATCAATCTTTTTTAAGACCTCATTTACCTTTGCAGACAAAGTTCCTATACTCTCATAAAAATTCTTCTCATCAATGGCACATAGGGTAAAGGAGAACTTCATCTTTGTAGGTTTCCTTACCGCCCTGCCAACTTCAGTTACTTTAACTATCAACCTATAACACCTATCTTTCTTTATATACTTTATATTTTAGGGCTACTCTACCTTTTATCTTTGAATCTCTGATTAAATTATGTTGAGGCATATAATACTTTCCCCTAACTTCCTTTAATCCTCTCATCCAAGGATATTTACTATTGTTAATAAATGTATTTGCATTTATTTTTGCAGAAAAAGTATTTTCACTCTTCAACCTTTCATACTCAGCAAGCACACTTAATTCTTCTCTCGTAGGGAATCTTACCCCTGCGTCATATACAATAAGATAATCATTAAAATAATCTATGAGGGATGCATATCTTATTTCTAAAGCACTTTCATCACATTTACCCCTCTGCATATAAATTCCTTTTGAGTAAGACCTTGTTACTCGAGCAATACCCCTAAGCCTTTCGGGTATTTCATTTCCGACCTGTATACCTCGTTCAAGTAGTTCTAAATACAAAATACCTGCATCGGCATCTCTCTTCAACTGAGCTAAAGTCATAATAATCACCTCTTCTTCGGCTTTTGCGGTACTTCATATGTAAAAATAAGATTTATTTCACCCTCGGGAGCTCCTTCTGAGTTAATACTCAATTTATAATTACAAGCCATCTTTTTTAAATATACTGATAAAAGGTCTAACCCGTCAAAGTATGCTTCATACCCGTCTGCTGATGAGGGTTTATAATCATCATAAGAAAGTGTATTATTTCCTGGACTTCCAGGTGTAAAATCTTCACCTATATCACACATAGGAGCCTCAAATACTACTTTATGTACTGGCATATCATACACATCTGCAAGCTTACACAAAGCGATTATATCGTCCTCAAACTCTTCACCACATATATCCTCAGTGGTTTGGAAATACGAACTTGGTTCATATTCAAACTCATTAGTGACAATATCACTATCTATTTCTTCTGTAGCAAATATAAACTCTTTAGTATTAGTATCGAAGAAAAAGCTGTAACTACAATGCTTAGATTCAGAATGTACATACCCACCGTCTTCTTTAATAACAAAAGGTCCATACTCAAACTCAAACTTTAATTCAAGATACTTTTTACCCTCTTTTACTACCCCGTCTGTTACAGTTATATTATAAATATAGTAATCATCATTTCTAAAATATAGCTTTATTGTAGATATTACAGTTGCTAACCAACGCAGATATTCTTCTTGTGATATACTTTTGGAGTACTCTTTCATAAATAACACCTCCAATATAATATACTTATACCGTTTCTACTCGCTTTATAATCTCATCTAAAGTAAAACCTTTTGCAGTTCTACTATAAGCATTAGCTGCTTTTCTTGACTTCGAGGACATAAGAATCTCATCCGCAAGCAATAACCCTTTACAAGTTATATTAAAATGATAAATATTAGCCAAGCCTTCAAAGATACTTAAAGGTAAACCTACAACTAAATAATTGCTGTAACAATTAATACACGCTAAACACATCTTCCTTAGCAAAGGATTTAAACTTGGGACACTCATAAGCATTTGTTGTAGCAATCTTGCAGTATTCTGGGTATCTGAAGTGAATATGTAAGCTTGTAAGGCAACCACACCACCTGTACAATTGGAATTTAAAACATATACATATGGTATTCCGCCTGTCATAGCAGTCTGTAAATATCTAAGCTGAAGATTTATATCGTGACTTAAAAAGTCTTTGAGATTTGAGTAGGTAGTGGTCATTTTATACTTCTTAAGTAACTTAAGCTCTTCATCAGTATATTCTACCTTTAACTGATTACCCTCTGTTACAAAGAACTGCACCATCCCTTGAGATACCATTTGAGTAAACTTCGCTTCATCGACATATTCCATAAATGGAGGGTTACTACCCACTATACCCTTCTTTAACAACCACCCTACACGCTTATTTCCATCCTTTACAACCGCTACTTCGTGATACATTTTCATAATTAGCCCTCTTTTCATTTTATACTTAAAGCAGACTACAACAACCAAAAATTAGTTAAAATTTTAGTTTTTTCTAAAATTTTATATACCTAATCCTAAAGGTATTTTGGTCATCGTAGTCAGCCTATTTTACTATTCTATGTTTTCAATAGATATTCAATTTTAAGTAAATTAAAAATCAGATAATAAAGTTAATCACCGTTCACAAAACCGTGATTTTCCTTCTTTAATACATTTTTTTAAAAAAAGCAACTTGCCTTTCTTCAGTACTCATCTGCTGTTCTAAAAATGTTAAGGAAGTCCTGCGTCTTCGTACCCTTTAGGAAACCTGCTAAAATCTGATGTTCTTCTGTTTCCTCTAAATTTCATTGTAATATCACCTGTTTAATATACCCTTTTAATCAAACTGAAAATCTATTCCGTACAAATAGCATACATCTGAAAGTAACTCCTTGCTATCATCTTCTATCACACTGTTATCTACAGTAATTTCTGCAATAACAGGATACCCTTTAACCATATCAACTTTAATCATTTCAAAACAGGAATAAGTTTCATTACCCAAATGATAGTTATAATCAACCTGTTGTAGTGCCCATCCATCACCTGTATACATCTTACCGACTGATACATCAGTATAGAAACTTAAATCATTTAAAGTATCTACTACATAACCCATTTCTTCTTTTACCAAAGCTTCTGGGTCTTCACCATACCCGTTGTAAGATACTTGTAAGGAGATACCACTCTTAGAACTTGATATAAATGAATCTGAAGTATAGTTGTTACCATCTTTAAATACAAATACATTAGTGACGAGTGATTCATCAAAACTGTTATTAATCTTTACAGTCTCAAAATTTGGAAAATCAGATAAAGAAGATGTAATTCTATCACCTGAACTACTTGACTGATAATTAGTCACTTGTTGAGTCTCTTCCGTTTCCTGAGAGTATTTGCTATTCTCGTCAAATTCATCTAAACCATCTGAATATATGATTTCAGGTTTCCTGTTATCGTAACTATACACATTATTAAGCATATGTAGACCCGCTGCCATAGCTATTATAAAGCATAATACAAATATTACCACATAAATAATACCCGTTACAACTGATGCTATGATTGTACCCTTCTTACCCGTCGATGTAGGTCCATAATATAAATTATTACCAAAACCTAAGGCAATTAAAAAGAATGGGTTTAGTAATATCATACCAACACCAAAACCACTGCTTTTTCCGTAACATTTTGCTAACTTGTAATATGTAATATACTGATATACTATTCCACCAAAAGGTATGAAAGTCAACCAAAAATAATTTCCATTACCCCATACAATCTTTGCCAAAATATACATATTGTAAAAAGGTATGATGGCTTTCCAACCCTCAATACCTGCTTTTGTAAATATCTTATACAAACTTATAATTTCAAGTACAACCAATGCTGTACAACCAAGTGCCAATATAATACTCAATATAATCGATACTAAAACTAAACTACTTGTAAACAACCTTTACACATCCTTTAAATAATTTTTAAACATTAGGGGTAAATACATTTATCATCTTCATAAATCATTATGTTACTTCCTGGATTATCTAACAGCCATTGCTTTATAGCTTTGGCTATTTCCACTTTGCTATCAGATTCCAATATTGTTTCATCTGTGAAATAATCAATAGCTTTATAAGTATATAAAGATATACGATAATTTTTACAAAGCTCCTCTATATCCTTTGAAGATTTTACCTCATAAATATCATCTGTACCTTCAGATACATAAGTATTACCCTTCTTGGACATAAGTATATCTTCACCCTTGCAAAAAGCTTCCTTTTTACTTATATTAGAGTAGAACAACTCAAATATTGAAGATGATACATCACATACATCATTACCTATATCTAATCTGTAACCTACTCTAAGGTTTCCTACCATCAAACTATGAACTACTATTTGCATATTTTTCTCACCCCACTCTCTTATATAATTAAGGCATATTATACCACCTTACCCCTCTTGTTAATCATTCCACTCGGCATCCTTAAGAACGGTTACCACTGTAGCTAAGATAACATTATTAGCATATCCTTCATCCCTCAGAATACCTATGACATTTTCAAGAGTTTTACCAGTATTGTGATATAACTTTTTAAATCTTTCTATACAAGATGTGAATATATCTTTAGTATCTGTAGCTGTCTTTGTAGCCTTAGCTAATACCTCTGAATCTTTTTTTATTGTACTTTTCACCTTTTCTAAGTAGGCTTCAACCTTTTCGGAGTTTTTTAACAATTCAAAAGCAACAGTTGCATCAACAAAATCAAAATCTCCTAAATATATACTATCTTTTTTGATACGGAAACTATATCTTGAAAACTTTTTTATAACTGTCAATGCTGAATCTACAGATGACCAATCTAATTGAACATTATCATCTAAACTAAAAGATTTTATAATAGAAAAAGATACATCATTAGGAAACTTTGACATCAAAACTAACATAAAGTGACTGAAAGCAGACTTTAAAGCATTATTATAGTTTTCTAATTTAAAATTTAATTCCTCTAAATCTCTTTTACTTATAGTATAATACCCCATAATTCTGTTTACTCCTTTTACACTAAATATAAAGAGGTTCATCTTCCTTAGGTAAGCAATCTACAACAGCCCTACCCTGACCAACTAAAGACAACTTACTCTTCTTACTCTTAGGTATGTTTAAACGAAAGTTACCATCATACCCCAACCTGAGTCTATTTGTTATCTCACTTAACGATGTGTCTTCTCCATCCCCACAAAACATCCATAGGTGAGCCTTTCTTTTACCACTCTTTGCTGTATACATACTATTTACCCTCAGATGTTTATAATAACCTAAGTATAGATACAATTCATAGTAGTTTTTATTTTGTACCTTATAAATATACCCTCTTCGTAGCTCTAAAGGACTTGGCTTTGCTACAAACTGACCACTTGACAATCCTAAATTGTTAGCTATCGCAAGTATTGATTTATTATTACTATGCCCTATACAGCTTAGCAATGCTGGGAGTTTTTCATATGAGAGAACTACATATTTTATAGGCACATTAGCCACTAAATAATTTATACTTTCATCTAATCTCTTCCATACTAATGGAGTATTGTACCATTTTACATCAATAACGGTGTTGCTGTTTTTCCATACTGGATTATTACCTATAACACTATCCACCCACAAGAAGTGAAATTGTTTCATTGAGTTATACCCTATAAAGACCACAACCCTGCCATCTTTCATTATAAAGACATCACCAATCTTGGTGGTTCTGAATTGTGATACTGGTATTACCTTTGTATATTCTCTCATATTATTCTTCCCTTCTGGCTAAACGAAATCAAGCAAACATTTATTCATCCCAAGTAGCATCTCTTAAAACGGATACTATAGACTTATAAATCTCACTGTCTTTAAACCCTTCTGTTTTCAAGGCTTTAACTACATCACCTAATGTAGTGTTTGTATTCTTATATAGGCAAGTAAATCTTGAATTTAATACAGAGGCTCTGGAAATACTCTTGCCTTTATTTTTCTCATTAAGTTCTCTGTATGCATTTGATATCGCAGAGTACATATCAGAAAAGTCTCCATCACCTTGTCTTAATTCATCAACATACTCCCATATTTTATGTAGAATAAAAGCAAATGTTGAAAAATCTGTTCCTTCCGTACTGCCCTTTAAATCAGTATAAAAAACTATACGGTCTTTATATATTGTAGCAACCAAATCTTCATCTCTGTTAAGCACATTAGCATCTTCGAGATTTTCATCCTCATCGTACTCTCTTGATTCGCTGACTATATAAAGTGATATACTATTTATTCCAAGTTTAGGTACAAGATACTCAGCATTCACCTCACCACTAAAGGAACTAACTTCATAATAAGTGCAAATACCCTTGTTCATTACTTGCTTTTCTGTGTTCCCTACTGATAAGCACTCTTTTACAAGATAAGTTAATTCCCACAGAGAATCAAAAGCTTCGTGTAAATCTTCCTTATTATAATTGTAACCTTTAGTCCCTAAGTCTGCTATATCAAATAGTTCTTCTCTTGAATTTACTGTGAACATAAATTACTCCTTCAATATTAAAATATTACAAGTACCATCTTTATAAATTTTCAACAATATCAATAAACTGCTGAGCCGTTACAATAGGTATATTGCAACCCTTTTCATTGTACCTCTCAACTTTTTGAACCTTGCTTGTATATCTCGCTGGAGTACCATCAGCACCTGCCCAAACAAGATAATCTATACTTTTAGTTACGCTGGATAGAAAGTCTACGTGCAGTTTATCAGCGTAAGTATTATTTATATAAGCATAAAACTCAGACTTTTTACTAAAACCATTACCCACCTGGTCTGAACATACTACATTTAACTGCTTCTTATTCGACAGGTCAATAATCTCAACATCGTTTATTCCTGAATACAAATCATCTTTGTATTCTATAAGATTATTATATACCTTCATAGCCTGTACGGATAACTCATTGTACTCACTGATTCCAAGCCTGTCCTGTATAAAGATTAAACCGCCTGATACGATATCTTTGTACGCATCATCAAGATTTTTATACCCTTGAAATATCTTCCTCGCAGAAGTACGAACAAAAGGTATATTTGCAAACATAACATATTCCCATAACTGCATTTTACGCTTCTCTTTGATTTGACGGATTACATCAGCAGAAATCTTTGGAGATACATCTGGAGCTAAAAGCATACCCTCTTCAAGCTGAAAGATATCCATTGGACTGTCTGGCTCGTAATAATCTATAAACTTTTCAATGGTACTCTCACCAAACTTAAGTATCCCTAAATCATTGCATAAAGCTTTAATACGCATTACCATCTTATCTTTACAACGAGGATTACTACAATGTAAACCAGTTAAAGTCTCACTAATCTCCATTGGAGCTCCGCAAGTTTCACAAAACTCAGGAAGTACCTCAGCAAACTGCTGGGGTAAATTATAACTATCAAAATTTTCCTTAATATCCGATACAAACATAATTAACAACCCTTTCTAAACACAATACAACTTTTTTATCAAAAACCTTAAAATAAAATTATTAGACATCCTTGTATACCTTTTCTTCATAACATCATTAGTTACAAGGAAATCTTTATCAGAAGATAAGACACTATATTCTACACCTTTATCAACATATGTGTACCCTGTATCATACAGACCATTTCTTAGATAGAAATTTCGTCTTTCAATCTTACTATCAGTATTAACTTCATCTGGCTTTTCTATACTTAATAAAACTGTGCCCTTACTGATTAAATCTTTTACAATTTTACTACCATACCCCATACCTCTTAACTCTTCTTTTATAGCCAAATACATAACATAATTTATATTATCATATTTTACCATAAATATTATACCTACGGCAATACCCTTATAAAATATAGGTTTAAAAGACACATTACTACTCTTAGAACATCTAACTAAAAGCCAAAAAGGAAACCGTTCACATTTAGGAAAAGCAGAGATATACAATTTTTTCATAAACCTTTTGTCTTTCCTATCAATCAACTTAAGTACCCTCCAATATATACCCAATACTCATTATTGTTAGGTTGCTGTTGACCACTTACCACAAAGCCAAGCATTTTTAACTCCGAGATGAACCTTTCTAAATTATAAGGAAAGTCAACAATACATAGAGCAATAGCACCATAAGACACTACCTCATCTACATTATTTACTACTGCAAAATTATTTTTAAGTGCTAAACTACATATAGTATTATAGTAGGATACTAAAGCATTAGCTACTATATAATGCACAAACCTCACCCCCAAACACATATACAGATATATAAAAATCTCACAAACACTGACAACATATCCTTTTCATTTATTAATCGATAGAACAGAAAAGTTGGGCAATTCATCAAAGGAAACACCCTTTACAGCTACCCCATACATTTTTCCTGGAATTACCAAATCATTTATATCTCTTGCAAAACCCACTACTGTAAGATAAGGTTCATCACCTGCATTCCTATGTAACAGTACTCTAAAACCATTCGGTAATACAACGAAATCACCATCTTCAATCTTGCAAGGGTTTGGCATATTTACATTCTTAATGTAACACACGTCATACTTCTTTGGAAATTTAAAAACACTCCTTAATTCTGCTTCTGTCATAATTAACTCTCCTTAAATACAGTAAGTTATAGCCTACCAAAGTAAAGCTTTAACTTTGTATATTAAGTTTAACATATATCAATAAATACTGCAATAAATTCCTATACTAAATTATGCTAAAATCTGATTATTTATCATCTGTTCAACAATTTCATAAGGAAAATCCTGTCAGCTATGACATCATCAATGTCTTTCCAATTAGGTAATTCATTATAAAGTTTACCAAACTCTGATTTTAACTCAGAAAGTTTTCTACTGTACTCTTTACTTAATGCATAATCTTCTCTTGACCAATGGTCACCCATCTCCAAATAAAAGTCATTATACATTACAGATACTATATCACTTAACAAATCATACATTTTACGGTTATAATGCCAAAACATAACATAGTCAATATCTTTATTGTAAAGCATATACACCTTTGCATCATTAGACATTAAGAGAACATCTAAATCCCTTTGGAGAACCTCACTATTTAACAAATTCTTTCTGGGTATATAAAACTGCTAAGAACTATTACCTGTAATATCTATATCATAGTTTGTTGCTATATGATACCCGTAGGCTGGTAAGTCCTCTACCACATAGTTATCATCTCTAATAGTCATACCCCTATGGGTTTGAAAAGATACTTTTGAAAATATACTCTTTAAATCATATACCCCTTCAGATACTGTGCCTACTACCTCTGGATTTGAGGATTGTATCGGCTCACTTACTTTTCTTACTCTGGTACTCATAATATGCCTCTCTTTCTATAAAGTTTCTTTTTTAATTGATGTTAGTAATAAAGGCAATCAAAAACCTAACCACCTAAAATAGCATAAAATTTATAATTTATCTAAAACAAATTATACATATTCTGATGTAGTTAAAACCATACCAATTAACAACATTCTGTAATAAATCATACTTCTTATATTTTAGATACTGAATGTATAATTACCGATTTTACATAATCAATACCCTAACTTCTTTTACATTGTATAATAATTTTAACATAATATTAAGTTAAAAGCAATAACATTAATGGCTTGAATAAACATTTAAATACCCCTTTTATTCCCAATCTAAAAAACTACTGATATGCCAAGAGGAAATACCCTGACTCTCAGCCATTTGTAAATATGATACTGTATCATCTACAAAAAGTATATCTTTAATAAGTATGTGATTCTCTGAACAATAGTCAATTATACTTTTGTACTTTGGTATATCTTGATAAGTAAGAATAATATCATCAATCATAGGATAGTATTCCTTGAGCCATTTCTTTTTATCTAAAATCTCTTGATAATAAGCACTATGCCCCATTATAATATTCTTTTTAGCACCACTGGTATTTAATACCTTTTGCATATGTTTGGATGGTTTCCTGTACAGAAAACAACCATTATCTACCTCTTCTTTTGACATACCATTATGAGTACCGTCATCAACACCTACATGATTATTAAACCTGTAAGGTGCTAATACACCATCTATGTCCCAAAATATAATTTTCCCTTTGGTAATGCTGTTATTTATCATACCATCGTATAAATCCATAGAATATAAACCTCCCACATAAAATATAGAGAGCCACAAAAATGTAACTCTCTATTTAAAGATTTATTAACCGATAACAATTTCAATTCCAGAGTTTTTAATCATTCTTTCACAAATAGGACAAGGTTTACACTCCTTTATTCTATTATAGATAAAGCTACCCTCTTTCTCATAAGCATCAGTGTCCAACTCTTCCCCTGCTAAATACATCTTAGCACCGAGAATTTTCTCTCTTGGAGCAGAAATTAAAGCATTCTGTTCAGCGTGAACGGAATGACAGAGAGAATAATCTCCTGAATTACTTGGAGCGTGCAGTCTATTACAAAACCCCAAATCACAACAGTTTACTTCTCCTCGTGGAGAACCATTGTACCCTGTTGCCACAATTTCATCGTTATTTACGATAACAGCACCGTAATGACGCTTAATACAATTCGACCTCTTAGATACAGCAAAAGCTATATCAAGATAGTACTGCTCTTTTGATATCCTAACCAATGCACTTTTCTCCAATCTTACTTAAATTCAATGGTAATAAAACCCCATTTTGTATAACGAGTTAAATCTGTAAGAGGGTCTCTGTTATAATCATACTTTGCCTCTTCTATCCACATCTTTACAACATCTTTACCTGCTAAAGACTCTAAAAAGGTTTTTGACACCTTTTTATTGTTTAAATAAAAATAAGTTCTCATAAAACATATACTCCTTTATTTATAAATTATTATATTTCCAATGTTTTACTTTATCCCAAGTTAAATCTTTTTCATCATTAAACCCAATCCAATATAAATCGTCTACCAAGATACCGTAGATATCACCAATAATAGCAACAGGATTATACCCTTATTTACAACACCACACAATACAAAATTTTCTATTTTATATTATAACATATTTAACAGTTAATTACAACCTATTCTAAATAATCATATTTAACAAATTAAGGTAGTATTGCAAAGAACAATACTACCCCTTATACCTACTCACTATACCAATAAAACCTGTTAATACGCTTCATAGTTGGTATATAATCTGCTATTGAAGTCTTTTTATTGAAATTCTGTTTTAATAAATAAAAATTATCTAATACCGAAGTATCTAACTTCTTTATATTCTTAATATAAAATGTAACTTCCTTAGTACACTTACTATAACTATATTCAGAATCTGTACATATATAAGAAGTACAATTAGTATTAGATCCATACGGAATGTTTAAAAATAGAATAGAATCTAAAACCCTTAACATCCTCTCGTTTATAGGCATTACCGTAGTAAATTCGTAAATACCCTTATTAGATATAGTTTCTGATACCTTCTTAAAATAATCATCAAAAGTAGTCATATTTTCAAAGAAAAATCTATCACCTAATCTGAAACAGATACCTTTCATATCTAAACCCCCCCCCCCCCAACATATTAACAAGTAAACAAATATACTTTTCTATAGCCTTTAGCTATTTCCATAGAACCATCTGTCCAATTGTCAATGGTATAATATCCCTTGTAATACTTTTTTGGGGTTTTAATACCATTAAAACCGCAGTTCAGTAAAAACCTTATAGATTTTACATCTAAAGTATCTCTACCTTTTTCCGAAACAAAGAACTTAAAACCTTTTACTATAAAATCTTTAATACCCTTCACTCCGAGTAGGTCAGAGGGAGCTACTTCATAGGAAGATATATCATGAACTTCTAAACCCTTACACATAACCTTAGAACAGGTATTAACATTTAATAAATCTTCAATACTATCACCAAAGGGAACAAACAATTCTCCATAAGACATACCATACATTAACACAACTTTAATACCATCCTCTTCTAAAAGATAATCTAATATTGCACCAAAATTTTCATATTCTTTAGAGTTTTTAAACATATTTGTACCCTGTAAATACATTCCTGATACAATACTGTTAGGTATATCATCAAAGGAATTAACCTCTTTACCTATAAACTTACAGCCATTATAATCGGCATCTTTAATATGGATATTGCAGTTACCTACTTTCTGTAAATTACTATCTTCAGAAGAATTAATAAATTCTTCTGAAGAGCATTCTACAACATCAATACCCATCATACTACTAAGATTTCCGTCTACCTTATAATACATAAATACACCAAGCCTTTCTTTAATTTTGTAGTTATATTATACCACAAATTAAAGAATAATGTAATCTTTTCATAATAACACCTTATACATTTCTTAAAACTTTATGAATATTCTACAAATAAAGAACTGACTTACATTGACTGAGATTGTAACTTCTGACTAAAATACTCTGACACTGATAAAATAAAAGGTGGTATTATATAATACCACCTTATAATTATATTAAACTTTGCCTATTTTACAATATACTGGTTACTTAAATATGAAACTAAAGCACTATATGCAATAACCTTATTGTAACTTTCATATAGCTTTTTAGCTACCTCTCCAAGATATAAATTAATTATACAAGATAATGGTCTTTCAATGCAGACACAATAGCCTTATTTACTACATCTTCAGGGTATTTTTTATAAAATATCTGAGCTACATCACCTACAGTGTATTTACCCGTTCTTAGCATTCTGTATACTTCTACAGAAAAATTAGATATCACAATATCGTGCACAAACTTTGCCTCTTCATCTTTTTTCTGTTTAACTGGTTTAACATAATTAAAGTGCACATTAACCTTGGCAGAAAATGCCCTATTAACAGCATTTTTAGCCTGATACTCTGCTTTCGAACCAACAAAATATACATCTTTTAAACTATGACAACCCACAAAAGCAAGGTTATCAATACTCTGTATTGTTTTAGGTATTATCATACGCTTAAGTTTAGAACAACCCTTAAAAGCATAAGCAGAAATACTTACTGCAAGACTTGGTATTACCACTTCTTCTTCATTTCCTGCGTATTTTGATAATACACCCCATTTATCTATTACAAAATCACCTTTATACACTTCTACTGTCATATTTAATAAACACTCCTTAATAATTAATACTAAAGTTAACAAAGTGAATACCCTGTTAATTTTAGATTAATACTACATTTAACAAGATATTTTACTCTATTCTAATATAAACGAATATAAGCATTAACTTTTTATCATTAATAAGTTTATCACTCATTTGACTCATCTACCTTAGCCTTAGCAATAGCTTCCATATTTTCTTTCTGTACTAAGCCTGGCATCTTAAACCTGATAGAATCAGAAGTATCCTTTCGTATCTGTTCTCTTGACCTACCCATTCTCTTGTTTGCCTCTACTGCAATACGAGCAATTTTCATTACACCTGTAATAAATTTCTTCTCCTCCTCACCAAGTGCATCAAACTGTTCTTTAGACATTCCAAGTTTACCCATATTTCGTTCTATGATATGAATCAATGTGTGAGCGTCAAGACATATCGTAATAAGGTTATCCATAGAGTCCCTTCCACCGCAGTGTACAGGTATTTTATGATGAATGTTGAGTATTCCAAGAGCAATAGGAGCTGGTAAGCCTTTGCCCCTACCTGTTATCTGACAGCAATACCCGTCTCTCTGCAAAACCGCTGCCCTTAAAGCAGGGTCTAAAGGATGCCTGTCCCCTACTGTCTGTCTATCATCAGGTAAGTTATTACCCATTAGTTCATCGAAGTCATCTTCAGATAAATCACCATCAAAACTGCTTTCCATATCAAGGATTTCCTTTACTTCATCATCTGATAGCTTATCGTCAGTACCTTCCTGTACTACTCCTTCCGTTTCTTCCATCTCACTTACACCACTAACATCTTCCTTAGCAAGTAAGTTTTGCTCTTTCATCAACTTATTAAGCTGATTGTAAGCCTGCTGTAAGGTTTTCTTTTTAGAAAGTAAATCTTCAGCTGGTTCAGGAAACTCATTCTTTCGTGTCATAATTTCCTTCAGCTTCATAGCATCTCCTGGTTCTAACTGTAACAAATACTCAATGTTTCCAGGTGATAATGCACTCTGACTTTCTAAAACTTGATACAAATACCATATCTCTGACCAAGACTTTTTCTGAACCTTATTGAGAATTAAGGAAAGTATATTCACCATATCAGAGCCTTTATCTTTATCCTTAAAGTCATAGATAACGGCATTTACCCTATCCAAACCGTTTTTCTTCAGAGCAAAGATTCTTCGCAACCCATCAAGAAGTAAATACTTAGGTCCATCATATCCTTCATCCGAGCCGTTCTCTTCAACATATTCTGCATACCCTTCAAGAACCATTATTTGTATTGGTACAAGAACACCTAACTCTTCTACAGACCTTGATAAACCTAAATATGTTTCCTTTCTTGAATCTTTAATAGGAGTAGGAATTACAATATCTGATACACTAACTGTAGCCATTGTAATAACAAAACTACCTTTGTCTATCTGTATTTCAGATACAAGAGCCTCATCACTATCTTCATTGATACTCTCTTCAAAAGAAGAGGAGTCCTCAGAATACCCCTGCTCCTGAAACTCCTCTTCATACATTTCATTATCTAACATATTTACCACCCTTTAACAATATTCTTAGTATGTAAATATGCGAATACCTTTATTAGCAAATAGAAATAATTTTACTGCTTAAAACATCGTCATCATCCTGAATACGCTTAATACAGTCTGAAAGAGTTTTATCTCTCTTAACACTTACATAAGGCGATGAATTTACATTTTTACAGAATTTAAGGAATTCCCCATTTACATAACCTTTAACAAACTTAGCAAATTCACCGTCAAGCGGAATGCCATCTGAATTTTCAAGGCAATATCTGTATAAAGCGTTTACACACTTTACTGCATCCCGTTTACTGTGTATAGGGAATGTAACCACATTCTGCTTTCCATAAAGTACTCTTATGTATAATACACCATTTCTATCATACCCCATTACTTCAGCAGGTATGTTACTTTTAACAAACCTATTCATCTTAGAAGTAATTTTTTTCACTCTCTTAATAAAAGATGAGTTTTTAAAACCTTCTACGTCTATTTCCATAAGGAACATAACAATGTCGGCTACTACTGATGCTAAGCTGTAGGCATTTCTGTTGAATACCCTATACTTTCTCATATTCAACGTCCTTGCATTAGCAATAACACCCTTGCAGTTAAAATCAAACCACTCCTCAGCGGTCATCTCAGCACCGTTACTAATGGCTTCATCAACTAAAGATATGTCTGCCTTTAACCTTCTCTTGTACTTTGCCAAATCTTCTCTTTTCATAGTAATAAACTCCTTAAAACAAAAATAGTAGTACCATAAGCTCATCACTTATGATACTACTATTATAACACACCTTTGAGAAAAAATAAATACTATCTCAGCTAATTATGAAATATTCAAATGTTTTTCTACAAATTCTTATATTTAATACACTTCCATACTTGACCTATCCAATATCAATTTACCGCAACCTCTACAAAACATGATGCCTACATTAACTATACCTTTATTTGTTGGTACAGGTATTACCCCTCTTTCTATAAGAATAACTCTTTTAGAGCCTGGACATATATGCCTTGTCATATTGGTATCAAATTCATCAACTACTTCAACAGAAGTACAACCAGTAGTTAAACATACATACTCTTTTATTGATTTTTGAGTTGATGCTATTCCACCCATAAACATACCATTATCATTATAAGACATAGAATTATCACCATACATACCCTGATAGACTCTCATTTGACTACACTGATAAGGATTACTAAAGTTATTGTACATAGAATGCACCTCCTTAAATGCTATTCTTAAAGTATATTACCTACCAATTTAAAACTTGTCGATTTACCTTTCGTCATCAACAGGCTACAGCTATTTATATCACCAACACAATCAATACTTGTTGTATTGAAACCTACTTTAATCTTTGAAAAAGAAACATTGCAAATCCCTACAGAAACTAAAGAGTTTAAAAGCAACTGTATTCTATCGGATACTCCATAATCGTATTTACTTAGAGAAATTATTCGAGCCTTCTTAGAAAACTTATCCCCATTACCATAATTCCTTATTTTTACTACACATAAATCTGAATCATATTCAAAATCACAATAATTAGAAGGTCCATATAAAGGCTTTAAAACATCATAATAGAAATCTCTAAACACCTTATATATTTCATATAAGTCTTCTTTAGAATAGATATACCAAATACCCCTTCTATCCATACTAAATATTCTCAATATCAACCCTTCTGTCTACTTTTATATTTCTTTACTGATTTATCACTTAACCAAAAGCCAAAATACCCTCCGTTATTTAATACTGGTAAATCTAACTCATCTGTTAAAAATCCTAAACGAATAGGATTCTTTGTTATAAATACAGTACATATATTTGAAGATAAATAATCGAGTATCTTTCTTTTAGTTATTTTCTTATCATCAATGTACCTATGTTCTCTTTCATCCACATCTGAGGTATAAAGAGCATTCATTAATACTAAATCATCATCTTCTTCATAATCACAAATTACATCTTTGAAAGAAACCTTTATCTTTTTCTCTTTTTCTTTAGGTTCATCTGAACCCTTAAGAAAATACCCTATTAACATACCTGTTGCATCTAATCTATCCTGAAAGCCTTTACCTTCATCAGATACACCAAGCAATTCTAAATACCCTTGTATTTTCTCTTTATCCTTAAAACCTTTGTACCTACCCTCAGTATCTACTACTGAAAGCCAATTCTTCCAAGTACCGTTTTGAACTCTTACAAACTCTTTGCAAAATACCTTACCATCAAGAATTAGGTCATCTATTGCAGTATTTAAAGCATATAACTTCCTTGATACCTCAGGGTTATTACCCTCAAATACATCCTCTATAACAACCAAATCTAACTTAGTATCATCTATAATACTAAGTAAATCATCTTTTAACTGTCGCCTTAAATCTGCTTCAGCGTGGGGGTTTCTCTCATCGTAATTGAGAGAACAATTATATACAGACTTAATACCATCTTTATATAAACAAACACCTGAAGAATTTTGAGATATATCCAATCCTAAGAAATTACCCTTCTTTGGTACTACAGTTTCCTCAGATAACTCTTCATATATTACAGCAGTAGCACAATCTTCAGGTACTACCGACTCATCTTCTAAATCCATTTCAAATAAAACATCATTCATTTTTCTTCAACTCACAAATCATCATCATAGTTAAAGTGTTGAAATACCCTATTGATTTACGACTAATTTTACCATCAAGAACCATTCTACGGTAATCTGAAAGGTCAAACCTATTCATTGCTTCTTGCATAGCAACTTCTTTACTTATATCATCGTCATATTCTTTAACATTTTCCTGCACCTGAACATTTTCATAAGGTACATTAAAAATTCTACATAAATCTTTTAAAGTCTCTTCTTCAGATAAATACCTTTTAAATAACCTCTTACTTACCTTTTTATGCAGGTCTACTATATTACCCCACTGATTGCATCCAAAACAATGAAACAATTCATCGCCACTACTATTAAGTATTATACCCATAGAGGGGTTTACGTCGTCGTGTAAAGGGCATACCATCATTTTATCAGATTTTACCCTGTACTTACTTCTGTTAAAAGGTTCTACTACCTTTTTATAATATTCCACTATCGGAAAATAATCCTTGTACTTCATATCTACAACCCCTATTATTGTAAGAGGGTGATAACATCATATCACCCTCACAATATTATTTAAAAACTTTTTTGATGCTTACAAACTACCATCAGTACCGTAATACTATACTGACGTCACAGAGGTGTCATCTTCATTCTCAGAAGATGAATCACCTCTGTCCGCAGTATACCTGGTAATCCATCACAGCATTAACAAAAATGAACTTATTATTAACAAAAATTTCTTTACAGATAACAACAGGTGTTATCTAATAGGAGCAATATCAATAAACAAGGCATTGCTACTTGGAGCAACAATACAAGCCTTTAATACCCCTTCTTTTTTACTTGCAATCTCAGATGCAGAACGAACAACCCCTCTTACAGGGAAACCATACCCACAGTGATTGCAAATTTCACAAATTTCTTCGAGAGTTAAAGCAAATGCAGGATAGGATTTACCGTCAACTGTGATAGTCTTGCTATCATTTGTACAGTAGATACCAATTCTACCTGAATAGCCTTTCTTCATAAGCTTAGCACAAGAAGTTACAGCATCATTTCTATGCTGGAGAGCTTCCTGAAGAGCCTTTTGGTCAAATACCCCCATAGCCTCTTTAGACAGAATGTTTACCAGTGTCTTAAGGTCCATATAGAGCAGATATCCATAAATCTTCTTATCGTGACTGTATGCTACCTCAAAGATATTACATACATTACTCTTCGCAAACTCATCCTTGTACTTTCTGAGTTCGGATGTATTTCTTACAAACTCCCAAGAACAGCCGTTAAGAACATTCTTAGAAATAGATGAAATAGCAAGCTGTTGCTCAATCGGATATTTCTCAAGGTTATCAGCAAACTGTTCAGCTGCTCTCTGTAAATTTTCATTAGCTACCATAATAAAAAACTCCTTTGTAATTAAATTAGCGTCACATAGTATAAAGTATTTAAGAGAAAACATATACTAAATCATACTTAAACACCTTCTCTTTGAATTTGGCATCAACCGCCACCAAATGACTCGTATATTCTATATATCCATTGTATTACAAAAGGCATTATACCCCCTGAAATAAAAATACAAGCCACTATAAACATAACAATAATCAGTATAGTCAATCTCTTTGTGCTAATATATTTAGTACCATCCTCAATATTTTCCATACCTGCTGAGTATTTTATTCCCCCTAAAGATAATATTCGTACCAAACCTATATCTAAGAAATTATTCCAATTATCAAACACCATAGCCAAGGCTAACATAATAGCATATATAACCATCAATAAACCTACAAATATAACTACTACCCTCGCTGTTTGCCAAGCATCGAACCTATGAGTTAAGCTAATGGATTCACTTATCTGGGATAGGTTATATGACTCTGGTATTGACAGGTCTTCTCTGCTCACAAGACGAGGTAAGTTTAAATCCGCAGTTAAACCACTTTTAGTTGGCATACCCACTAATTCCCATTCATTAACTATAGTATCTCCTGTTACCAAACCCGTTGTATTTACTGTATTTCCACCCGTTGACAAGCTACCATCATAATCCTTAGGAGGTAAATCTTTAAATGCATCATAGTAGGCTCTTGCATAGCTTTCTCTATCGTCAAAGTTATTATATGCAGGTCTTTCAAATTCAGCACAAAATATATCTGTCAACTCTTCTACAGAGTGACCTTCCTCATAAAATTCCATCATATCTGAATGGTCACCATCAGGGTGTAAATACCCGTTCTTTAACACAGTAAGTTGTACTCCTAAATCTGTCCAAGGTTTACCCATCTCGTGTGCTGTATTAAACAAATCACCTTGCACAGAGTACCAAGTGAAACCCATTATTCCAATACCTGTTTTACCAAATACAAATTGATCCCAGTCTACCCAACTTTCTGTTATTGTGGGTTCTGCACCTTCAGCTTTAAAGTTACCCACTATTGCTGCTGCACCATTTTTTGTTATACCCCAAGCTAAACACTGTTGATATACAGCTTTTAATATTTCATCTACTTTTTTACTATCTTGATAATATAAGTTTACCTCATGATTAGCAGACAAATCATATTCTCCTAAATACTTGTAAACAGGATTTGTGGTACTTCCATTCCACCAATATTTGCTTTCATCTGTAAAATTTGTGTACCCGTTAAATGCATAGGCTTCTTCTACATTACAGAAACAAATAGCTACCGAAAACAATAAAATTGAAGTGAACAGCCAAGCTAATAGCCTTCTACTTTTACCTGTACTGGATTGAGTACGAGCCATCATTTAACTGCACCTCCCAACATCTTCCTAACTCGTGGAAAAATTCCTTTTCATCATCAGTAAACTCTGTACCCTTTATGTAAACTACCGGAGTAGCACGATTCTTTGTACATAATACACTTAACTTTTCACCGTTAATAATATAATCTACCTTATACCCATTCTTTGACTTTCCTGCTTCATACTCAGCGGTTGCCATATATTTACTGTATGGTGAAAGACTACTTGACAATATTATTGTTGACTTCTTTATTGAGGCTTCGAGAGCATCATCTACAGGTACATCATACATTAAAGCTAAGGTTTTTTCTGCCTCTGATAAAGACCTAAACTCTTCTACAGAGTAACCACCTATCTCATCATCAGTAGAAATCTTTGGCTCTGTTGTTTCCTCAACTACTTCTTCAGTTAATACTTTATTTGTATCATAGCTATTATCAACTAATACCCCCGTTAATAACCAAGCTAAACCTACTACCCCAAGTATTATTAATACAATAATAGCTATTTTTACACACTTTTTCACGAACTCATATTTATCTTCCTGCATAGACAAACCTCCTTATATTGTTTTATAATAAAATGATACCGTCTAATAATACATTTCTGTACTATTAGACGGTATCTAAGGTAACAATTATGGCTTAATCTACACTAATAAACTGACAACTCGATAAATCTACTCTTAGATTTATATTAGGAAACGCTGCATTCATACGGCAAGGTAAAGAAATAATCTTCATACTATTATTCCTTAAGTCATCAATCGTTGCCCACATAGCAAACAATACATCAGGAGTACGGAGTACTTGGCTCGAACCACCTGCAGAAGTTCTCATATCCACATTATCCATTGAGTTTTTCTTTATTAACTCATTAAATGACTCTTGTTTAATCTGAGCAGGGGATATGATAGCTACATTATTTTTTCTACAAAATCTTAAAAGCTTTATATATGCTTCAGATATTCTTTCTCTTTCATTTAAGCCTTTTTCAGACTCAATCAACTGCAAATAGTCTATAATTACAGCTTTACTATTGTTTTCTCTAATAGAAGTTTCAATATCGTCAAGAAATGTCTCAACATTAAAAGGTCTATCTATGTAGTCTATAGAACCATAGTTTTGATTTGATGCTAAGTCAAGTTTACTTGATAACTCTAACTGCCTTAATTCTTCAGTTTTGAAGTTATCCTTAAGTATTACATCTTGACTTACCCCATATTTTCTGTCTAATAAATCTACGTCAGTATTGTAAATATAGTCAAAGTGTATAGCTCGCATTTGAGCCGTCCAAGCTTCTTGACCACCTTCCTGTGCCCATACAGATATATTATTGCCGTTAACCATAGCTATATTATGACAAAGCCTTGCAGATAGCTTAGACTTACCTGCCTTCGGCGGTGCAACAAAAGAATAAAAGATTCCTGTATAAATACCCCCATAGGCTTCATTTAGAGGTGCTATCCTACCAAAGTCACCTATTTTTATAGGCTTCCTATTGTCAGGCTTCTCTTCCATTATTACCTCTGACATCTTTGTAAAGCCAGTACCTACCGAGAAATCAACTAATCCTTCAATTTCAGCAAGTTTTTTCTTACAATAGTTTTGACTATCCTCAAAACCTGATAAGGTTTTCCTACCAACCTTTAATCCATCTGATAGTATAAGCTGAGCTTTTCTAAATACCTTATTAGCTTCAATAGCTTTAAACTCAATAAGATACTTTTCAAAACAAGTTTCAAACTCCTCTACGGATAAATCAGGTAAGGTCTTTAATCTATTAAAATGCTTTATTACCCCTGAAATATACCCTAATTCTGTTGAGCCATCCACATCGCCATAGGCATTTATATCAATATAATCACGAGATTTACTTATCAAACTTCTGTTTCTATTTAAGAACAGCTTGATAAATTCATCATCAATTTTTATATACCTTAACCTGCTACGATAAAAATAGTAAATAGAGAACAAGATATAATTCTCATCACGAAATAATCTCGGATTAGTTATAGAGGTTAACTTATCTAAAGCATACTTACTTATTTCTTTACCATCAATACAACTGGCTAATATTTTATCTGAGAACAATCTAAGTCTTTCCTCTGAGGACAGGATTTCCCCATCCTCATCTTCACTTTCATCATCCTCAAGCGTACCTATATCAATATCAGATAAATCTACAGTAGGTGGCTCTGACATTTCATTATCAGCAACCTCTATATTATCTTCAGTAATTTCTTCACTATCTGTTAGGACAGCTGGTTCTTCAGTTGTAGTACCCTTTAAGCTTTCCTCATAGAAATTTAATTCATCTGTCGGCACAATACAACCCTCCCTATAACATTATTCCAAGTTACAACAGAACTCAAGGTATTTACCATCTTCTACATCGCCTACATCACCAGTAAAGGTCTCATCGGTAACCTTCATCATCTTACCCAAGTAGTCGTCAGGATTTTTAATATTGGAATGTACATCTAAGTAAGACATACCCTTTAGGTAGTGTATATCTATATTAGAGTTACTAAATACTTTAGCTCTACCAAGTCTACCTCTTTCAGGTACATTGGCAGTATCTATAAGACCTACTTTCATTCTCTTTCCAGAGTTATCTACGCAGAGTAGGCACTGAGGGGTATCTTCATTATCCAACTCCACTATATCAAGAAGTTTATCCATAACAGCAGTATTAACACCTTTGCTAACTGCTTTTACAACTTTTTTTCCTACCCACTCAGAAGTATCGAGAAAACTTACATATCCATCTGTATATACAAGCATCTTTTTAGAACCATCACAAATACACATATAAAGTATATGATAATCTTCCTGGAACGATGCATCAAATACCTTAGGTAGATAAATACCCTCATTACCGATAGGAGTAAAGGCAAGCTCAGAACCATACAATCTTAATACTCTACCATAGTTGTCAAAACCCACAAGAATACTGTTTGCCTGACCTCTGAACTGGCAAAGTACATCAACATCTTTTACAAACTCCCTTGTCTTCAACATATACCCATCTTTTGTAAGAGTATATACACAAGGTGAGTCATCCTCAATACCTTCTGTGTCAGCAATCTTGCTAAACTTATAATCAGTATTAGAAATAAATGTTTTTCTTGGACAAGAGTTGATATGTTCTCTTCTAAGCTCAGACATTTCGTTCAAGATATACTTGTCAGGATTGTTTTTCATATCCTGGCAATACTCACTGTAATCAGTCAATTCTGAGAATCTCTTAAGATATCTACCACCATTGTTAAAAGCACTGATAGCTCTACCGTTAATCCAGTTGCATACATCATCAGGTATATCTGGGAATATTTCGTGCAGGTAATCATCAGCATCTTTCTTAGACACCTTTGTCGCCTTCGCTACATAAGTATCTCTCCAGTCTTTATTATTGATTAACCTGATAAAGTAATCAAGAATGACTAACTCGCTGTTAATATTGTTTAACTCAGTTTCAAACTTCTTAAGAATAACACTTCTACGGAACTTAACCCATTCCGCAATAATACCGTGTACCCCTAAGATGTAGGGTTTATCATCGTTAACTACCAATATGCTACTCGCAAATACACTCTGAAGAATACCCCTGCGATATAACTCCATCAATACCCAGTTAACAACCCTCTTACTCTTACATACAACTACTACCTTACCATTAGAATCATTACCAGTAAGGTTAATAGCTGATTTTATCTCTTTAATTTCAGCGGAATCAATAGCTTTAACAATACTTTCAAATGTTTTGCCATAAGGTACTTCTGTTACAACTATTTCATTACCCTGTATTTCTACATTAGCACGAATTTTTAACTTACCTTTACCCGTTGCCATAATCTTGGCAACCTCAGAATCAGTCTTTACCAGTACACCACCTGTAGGAAAGTCAGGATAAATAATATCCTTTACTGGGTCAAGACTACCATTCTTAATGTACTTCATAGTTAAGTCAAGTACATCGCAGAAGTTAAAAGATGGGATTCGAGTACCTACTGATACCGCAATACCTGCTGTTCCATTAACCAATACAGTGGGGTAAGATGGGTATAATACATCAGGTTCTACACCGTCACCCTCCTCAGACTGTACAAGATTAAATATATTCTCTTCTTTAAAGTATTCCTTGGCATTAGGATGCAACCTTGCCTTAGGATAACGATAAGCTGCTGGAGGATTGCTTGAATATACCTTACCTAAATTACCCATACCATCAAATACAGGCATATTCCAACTTCCATTGGAATCGGTCATCAGTACAAAAGCACCATATACAGAACTATCACCGTGAGGATGAAGTTTCATAGCATCAGCTACAAAAGTTGCACACTTTTGATATGTCTTCTTATCATTTTTCTTTGCGGAATATAATATTCTTCGTTGAACAGGTTTTAAACCATCACGAATATCAGGTATAGCTCTTCTACCAATTACCTCTTTTGAGTATTCCATATACCCGTCGATTAGGTAATCAAAACCTTCGGAACTACCATTATATATTTCGTTACTCATAAATAATAACCCCCGTTATATTTGTTTTCTATATTTTACCATAATTCAAATTTTACTGCCATACCTTCTAATTCTTTTTCGGTAATTTACGAGGCTTATTAATCGCTTTTCTGCAATCCTTTAATATTAGTATCAACCACACTAAACACCAAACAACTACCTTTGCTATAGATATCCACTCAGTACCCTCTTTAATCCCAAATAACACCTCAAAGGAATATGAGTATATGCACCAAGAGTAAAATACTGTAACCAAATACCAAAGAACAAATCCTGCTACAGCAAGAGCCTTTTTCTTCCTAACTATAACTAATTCTATTATAAACATAATACTAATGATTATATCTAAAATTAAAAACTTTAGTATAAAGTTTCTACTCTCTGTTAAAGTAACCTCAGATACAAAATTTTTAGTATTTGTATCATAGTAATACTTTGTACCATTAGGTACTCTTATGTATTCATTGATTTCGTCAGGAGAACATTTATCCTCACTACCCTCGAGATAGAAACTACCATCAGTATTAATCTGAGCAACCTCAGTTAATACCCCTCTACTAACGTCGTCTTCAACATTGTTACGATTTATTTCAAGAATATAACTATTAAGCGACAATTCCGCCCCTGCTAATAAATACCATAAATATAAAAATACCACAACGAGTATGTATAATATCTTTCTGTATTTATTCTTATACTTTTCACTAATATTTAATAAAGACATTTTTCAACCTCCTCCTTTAACAGAGAGTAAATCCAAACTTACCCCTTCGTATATCTTACCCATAAGGTTTTTTAATACTCTACTTCTTCAACCTCAAGTCCACCGTTAAGGTCAAGACCATCTATATACCCTAACATTTCATCAATGTTTTCAAGAGTTCCATCAAAATCAGTACCTAACATACTACCAAGTATAGCTCTCTTACGCTCGTCTGTAGATTTACCAAAGAGTACATCCAAAGCACTGTAAATGTCAGTATCTTCAGGGTCTATCTTAATCTGTCGCAGAATTCTGGTTTCGGGATTGAGTGTGGTATTCCAAAGTACATCACTGTCACACTCTCCAAGACCTTTAAATCTATCAACAGATGCTATATTTTCTAAACCGATAGCCTCCTGTTCTTTTTCAAGCTCAGCATTGTTCATACAGTAAACAAACTCGCCATTCTTCTTGTTAATAACATAAAGAGGTGTCTCAGCTACATATACATTACCGTTAATCAGAAGTTGAGGAAACAGCTTATAGAAGATATTATAAAGCAGTACCCTAATATGCAAGCCATCTATATCGGCATCGGTACAGAAAATAATCTTACCAACCTTTAATTTATCTAAGTTAAAAGTCTCGAATTCATCAATACCCAAGTCGACACCACAACCAAGAACACTGATCATATCAAGTATCTCTTTATTGGCAATTAACTTCTGCAAAGGTGCTTTGAATACATTCAAAGACTTACCTTTTATCTTTAAGATACATTGGTAATCAGATGCCCTTGCAAGTACAGCATTACCACCTGCTGAGTCACCCTCTACAATAAGAAACTCAGTCTCGGCTGCCCTTTTACCATCTTCATATGAACGGCAAGTTACAAATTTATTACTTGCTTTATGCTTAGTTGTTGCCTTTTGTACTTCCTTCATATTTTTAGACATCTCTGCAATAGCAATTCTGTCTCGAGCATTCTGAATAACAGATTCAATTATATCTTCTACCCAAGGAATGCCTTTACTGTGAGCTTTTTTCAAACTATCGTATACCGTGTTGGCAATCAGTTCAGCAATCCAAGCATCATCAATACTATCCTTTGTCTGGTTACGCAAGCTTGACTTATTAGCAAGAGTAGATACCACAACTGAGAACTTACCTGAATAGTCTCTCTCATTCAGCTTAATACCCACTTCTTTGCTTATATCTCCAAAGAACCAATACAATGCTGAAGATACACCCTGAGCGTGAGCTCCACCTCTAATTCTTACCTTATTATGATAGAAGTCCTGAGGTTTACCACCTGGTCCTATCGCAGTTTCTACATCACAGATACACACATCACCAACAGTATCTGTAATATGTTCAAAGGCACGATTTGCAAGGCAATCTCCTACCTTTTCTTTCATATTTTCGGCTATTGAGCTCTTTTTATACTCTTTAACCTTACCCCTGATATTCAGATATACATCAAACCCTGATACAAAGGCAAGAGCCTTAGCAGTATCTTCAAACCACTTATCAGGTATATTTACATCGGAGAATACTTCATTATCAGGTTTCCAGTGAATGTAAGTACCGTTTGGTTCCTCAGTATCAGTAATTATAAGTTCGTCAAGACAAGCTTCACCTTTACGGAATTCCATTCTACTTGCCTTACCATCACGATAAGATATTACAGTGAAGAATTCTGAGGTATACTGTGCACAAGCTGCTCCCAGACCATTAAGACCGATAGAAATTAAGTAAGGATAGTCAACCATTTTAAAGGAATCCCAACTATTTTTAGCCTCAATACCCTTTAATATTTCTTGATTGTCAGAGTACTTACCCCCTGCGTACAAATCATTATATATCAGTAAGTAGTTCCAGTTTTGCTCTTTTTCATTCCAACCAAGTGGAACACCCCTACCATAATCTCTTATAGAAATACTACCATCCTCATAATAATAAATGTTAATCTTATCACCATACCCTGACAATTTCTCATCAGTAGCATTACCAATAATTTCCTGAATGGTATGGATAGCACCATCAAGTCCCCTACTACCAAGTAGAGCCTCAGGTCTTTTTCTTACACGCTCAGCACCTTTTAACTGAGATATTGAGTCGTCGTTATATACATTTTTAACAGACATTTTATCTCCTCCGTCTTACAAAATTAATTTATAGTGCTATCCCAACGAACAGCACACTACTAAATTTAGTTTAATTGTATTTTAACACATATCCTGTAGAAATACAATATGATTACACCAATTATTTAGCATATCATACCCTACTTATATCGCTTTAGACTTCTTTTATCCACTTTATTTTTCCATAATCATAAATACGATGTAAGCCATTTAGAGTTGCTAATTCTCTTTCAGTTAACCCCTCCCTGTATAACAAGGTTTCATCTTCCCTAAATCTTTTTATTCTGAAATTGAACTTATGTACTCTATTACCCCCTTGAATATACATATAGTCTGGCTTTAGATATTTTTCTGCCACAAAACCTAAACCCTTATATAAACCACCATCAGAAATGGAATTATCAGAATAGGTATAAACCCTTGAGTAATGCAACAAAATCTCTTTTAATACCTTTCCAAAGCCACCCCTTACTATACAAGAAGTAGCGTATCTTACTATATAACAACCCTCAGATGTTACCCTATATGCAAGCTCTGAAACTACTTCATCTGTATCAGTAACTAAGGAAATGTAATTACAACCAAGAACATCACCCTGTATATGGTATGTATTCAACAACCCAGATGAGCATTCTAAGTATTTAATATATAAATCTCTTGCATTAAGCTTCTTATCATCAGAAACACCTAATTTTCTCATTAATGACCTTTTACATATATCTTTTTTATATATCCAATCATCTTCCCACACAACATACAAAATATACCCCTTATCCTTCAAATTCTGCAGTTTTGAATTATTAAGACTTCCATCTTTATACCTATCTATTGCATCGGAATGATAGTAAATACCATTGTACTCTATAACTATCTTCAGGTCTTCTATTATAATATCATAATTATACTTGCCTATATACGCATTACTTTTTATATTAAAACCAAAGGATTCTATAAAACTTAATAAATCCTTCTCTCCCTTACTTGATGAGAGAGCATCAGCACAATCAGGACATAAACCGACAGAATTTACCCTACTGTCAATTCTTTGCTCATAACTGTTACCACATTTCACACATTTCCAATTCGCTAATTTAACAGATTGTCTTGTTACCTCTGATGGAAATATACCCGATAATTCACTATCCCAATACTTGGCAACCAAATCCGTATCCGTAGTTAATAGGTCGTTATAACCTTCGAGGACTTCCCTTCCAGTACATATTTTACAACCTGAGCCTTTAGACATAGCAACAGAATGGGGTTTACTTAAGTAGCTATGACCTTTATCACATCTAAACCAGTATAATTCTTCAGTATAAAAAGCTATTTTATCAGGAGAAACATTATTCTTTGAATAATCCCAATACTTTAATTTATCAGGACTTCTGCCTGCAAAACTATTCTCTAAAGCTACTTTTTTTCCTCCACAATAAGGACAACCTTTTGATGAACTACCCTTGCGTATTGCATAACTTACTTTGTAAGGTCTTGAACAAAAAGTATGCCCTTTATCGCACCTAAACCAATATTTTTCTTCTGTACTTTTCTTAACCTTTGAGGGCTCTATTTTATTCAGCTCGTAATCCCAATAAGGCAACACTTCAGGATACCCTTTTTCTACCGAATTATCTTCACTAAATTCTTGACCTGCACATACTGGACAACCGTGAAAAGAAGAGTTTACCGAATGTATCATATGATTAGGAGTTGAATAATAAGAATGACCTTTTCTACATTTAAACCAAAACTTCGAATCCTCCCCAATTGTTACAGTGTTTATATTTCTATTATTCTTATCAAAATCCCAATACTTCTTAATTTCTGGGTATAAAACAGCTATACTGTTTTCTTTTATCGTTTTATGATTTTCTTCTGTCGCACTCTTCCACACACAAGACCTGCAACAAAAACCTGACCTTCGTATAGATGCACCTGTTTTTGAAAAATATGTATTACACCTTGGACAATGGTAAAAGAATTTATGCCTAAAGCCAACAGATTCTATAAAATCATATAAGGTTCCTGTATAGACATCATTATTTATAACCCAATCATATGTTTCTTTTTCTGACAGTTTATCAAAGTCGCTTGCAATATAATCTTCAATATAAATATCTCCGTCTATTTTCGCCAACTTTATATCACTCATTTTAAAACTCCTTTTCACTTAATCAAGTGGGTAAACAATAAAAATCTTATTTGCTATTTACTTATTTTGCCCCTCAAATAATTGCAACTAACAAGAGTTCACCTCTATAAAAATAAAACTAAAATCTAAAACAATTCTTATTAAACACAACCATTTAAAAACAATTATTTTTTAATTTTATACTAAAAATCACTATAAATTTAAACATAAAACATACATTCGAAATTAATAAAAATTTAACGCAATCATTATACATATTAAATCTACATAAGCACCTTTTAACACACCAACAAATAATCTGCAAAATTAAAGAAAAATCATATTTAAAAGTTAAAAGGTACTTACACCTAAGTGCAAATACCCTTCTTTTCATTTATATCATACCCTAACAATTCTTTTTGATTTAAGCGTTATGATAGATTTTATATTTTCTACCTCCAGTGAATTATTAGATTGTACATTATCAATAGCGGAGTAGGCAAAAGAGATTAAATCTTCTACAGAGTTAATATCCCTGTACTTAATAACCATCTCGCAGGATTTAGCATCCGAGTATAAGTTACCTAACGGTACTGTAACTACTCCTTTAGCTGTTTTTACATATGCGTGGGGTCTAAAGTTAGGTTCATAGGATAGACCTCTTTCTCGCTTGCATACCAACTCACCTGACTCAACCTTAATACCGCAATTACTGACAAAGTAAACCGTATCACCAAGTTTAACATCAGCTTTTAACATATAATCTAACCACCTTTTTATTATAAGTCACCTATACTGAAACCCTGACCACCAAGGTCTGTGTCCTCGTTATAGCGTTCATTCTCAACACCTGTAAGCTTGTTAATGTAGTTAGAAGATTTACCACTATTTCTATACTTAACAAATACAGGTTTAGCTAACAGCAAATTATCATCTTCATTAGCATACCCCAACATTAAGGAGCAAGCTTCAATCGTCCAAGTGGTTAAGAAGATAGTTGGTTTACCCCTTAAGGCTCTTGCCTGCATTACCCCTTTAGCTGAGGATATTTCACCCTTTGTACTACCCTCACCTATCATTACCATAAGTAAATCTACATTGTAGAACTCATCGATAAGGTCATCACCTTTTAACTGTAGCCTTGACATTTCACTACAAGTGATAAATTTACCTACACTCAAACCTTTTAAATAGGCTATGGCAAGCATAGGATATGCAAATTTATCTACCCTTCCCTTAATCGACAACCCAAAACAGTAACTGCAAGTTGGGAGTTCTCCAAGAGATAAGATTTTATACAAATCCTCAGCTTCCTCTTTAACATACTCAATACTATCTTCCTCAAGGAATAAAGCCTCATCTTCAGGTATTATAGCATCGAATATAAAATTTTTCGATAGGTACTTAGATTTAATACCTAACATATCTGCTAAAGGCAACCTTGTGTCTGTTTCTTCCTCAACAGCCTCACCCTTAGCTAACATTTCTTTCTTTAATTTAGAACAATGAGGGCAATCTACCATATTACCCGTCATTGTGTCCAATAACAACCCCTTAGCATTACAGTTATAAGGACAATCATCAAAATGATTTTTAACAGCCATTTTTTATACAACCTCTCTTTTATTTAAATCTCTTCATACTCACAAGGAGTACCACTTACAACCTTAACAGCAACAAAATAATTATTGCACATAGTTACAATAGAAAGTCTATCGTTTACACTAAGCCTCTTTACCCTTTTTGGCACACCTTTCGACTTTTTTAAATAATTTATACAATCCTCACCATACTGGTCTATAAAATAATTAGACTCACACGCTGGTAAAGCATAAATGTTTTTTATAGTATAAGAAAATAAATCATACAGTGCTTCGCTACACTCATTCGATAACTTCACCTTCTCTAAATATTCATAGTATCTTTTAACATAAATAGATACTACTTTCTTCAAATTATACATCATACAACAATACCCCACTCAAAATAATTAACTACCCCATAAATTCTATTTATAAATAAAAGTCTACACAACACTATACACTATTCTCATAACAAAAGCAGGTATAATACCTGAAATTAATAAACATCCCACAATAAAAAGTATAACTAATCTAACAAAGAATGCGTTTGGTTTTATATATCCCTGCTTATCCTCTTCTTCAGCTATAACATCATTAACATTTAATATTTTCACTCTACCTAATGTTAAGAAAGACACTATAGATACCTCTAAGAAAGAATTAGACTTATCAAAAACATACCCTATCATTAACAGTAATGTGTAAACAATTAAAATTAGTCCTATTACAACAAATATAATCTTTATTACCCTATATGTACTCATTTTAGATGCATCAATATTTTCTTTAATATTGCCTATTACCAATTTATCTGAAAAAGATAACTCAGATTGGTCAGGTAATACTACATCTACCATATCTACTGCTATGTCAGACTTACTGGGCATACCCTTTAAATTCCATTCTTCAATTACACTTTGATAAGCATCTATCTCTGCCTGTGACCGAGAACCATCTGTACTATATGATGCACCATTGAAAGCCTCATTAGAGGGGAGAACACTACTTGAATATACATGAATATTTCCTGTCTGGACACCATTGGCAGTAAAATCATCCCAAGTTAAACCTCCGCCTCCTACATCCCATACTATAGGTTTATTACTACCATCATCCCAACCTACTATTGGACTAAAGTGAGTACCACTTGAACCAACTGATCCCCATAATATTATATAATATCCATCATTTAAAGCATTCTTTACATCTTCAGCACTTGTAATTTGTACATTTACTTCAGATAAAGGTCCTGATTTTGGTGACCAATAAACGGCACTACCTGAGAAATTTAAATAATCTTGTGCACATATCTTAGGGTTAAATATATTTACATCTCTCAGAGAGGGGTCGGCATAAGCCATTAACACTGCAAAAGATGTTATAGCACAACCTGCACTTCTAATAGTCTCGCTACCCCCATAATTGTAACTACCCCATCTGTCATCACCCTGTAAAAAATGGGTGTATTCATCGTCCTCAGCATAAGCATTAAAGGGGATTAGCATAAATGTTATCAATGCTATTAAAAAGCATAATACTCTTTTAAACATATTATATAAAACCTCCTACTAACTTAAACACCCATTGGGATAACAAACCTGACACCATCAAACTTCCTACAAGTATTATTACGAAAGAAATTATAAATAACTTCGCAACGGTCATATACCCTTTTGACTTTTTAGTTTCATCTGAGATAGTACCCCAATCATCTTTAGATACTATTTTCATTTTACCAAAAGTTAAAAAACCAACCATTGACAAATCTATAAAGGAGTTAGCTCTATCAAATACATATGCTATTACTAATAATAAACCATATGTAATTAGTAAAAACCCTATTATTGATATTACCATTTTTATTGTAGCAAATGCAGACATTTTATCAGCATCTTTGTAATCCTTTATATTTTGCACTGCTAACAATTCTTCCTGAGATAAACTGTCATCACCAAAAAATTCAGGTTTTACTATACCCTCACTTAAATTAGTTTTCGTAGGCATACCTTTCAAATCCCACTCTTTAACTAATTTATAATACTCTTGAATTTCAGATGTAGTTGTACCCCTAAGAGCATTTTCATCATAAATAGAGGGTTGACTATTAAAATCTACCCCATCACACTTTAATAACTCTAAATAAGAAAAATAAGTATTTTGACCTGAATATACTTCTTCCCAAGTTAAGCCACCAAAAGCACTATCACCTATACTTGTAGTGCCATCTTCATTAATGCCATCAAAGAAAATACAGTGCCCTGAAGTAAGATTACCATATACAATACCTACAACAAAATACCCTTCATTCATCTTGCCTTTAACATAGGCAAGACCTTCAGTTTCACCCATACCTGAAACATTATCATCTCTACCCTCATATGTTACATTCGGATACAATTCATTTACTCTATTAAAATCGAAGTAACCCCACCCAGTTAAAAAGGCATTCTTATCTCGAGCATTTTGTATATGAGTTATAGGAGTATCACCCTTAGATGGGTCAAATATACCCATTTTTACTAACGCATAGGTCATTGCAAAGTGACTACAAGCTGCCTGACCTATTGTTTCTGAGCCTGCTTGACCTGTTATTAAACTATTATCAGCAGGAATTACACCCTGATGCCAATACCTTATATCATTCTCTAACTCACTCGCAGACTCCCCATTCTGAGGATATAAACAAGCTGATACATCAATAACGCTTACACAAACTATCATCAATACTGACATTAGTATGACTAAAACCCTCTTTAATTTCATATTATTTTACCTCCAAAAATAAAGGTAGGGCATCAAACCCTACCTATAATTTAATTTAGTTCCTTACTATCCAAAAGTAAATTCAAAACACAAGAATAATCACTACCTGCAAATATATCACTTGCTTCTGCTCGTTTTTTAACTACATTTTTTAGAGCATTTAATTCCTTCCCTTTTGAAATCAAAAGAACTACGTGCTTGTTCTCTATATTATAAGTACGAGTCATTCTACCTTCAAACTGTATCATTTTACTCGGATTTGGATCGTACCCATAAAATATGCAGTAATCACAATTACCGAAGTTTAATGCTTTCTGAACATTTGTAATTAGTACCCTTAAATCTCCTAACTTAAAACAGTTAATTACAGACTCTCTTTCCTCTTGAGGGGAATCACCATTCAGTATCATAGACTCAACATCATATTCATTTAATATATCTTGAATACATTGCTGAGCTTCTTTGTACCTTGAATATACTAAAATTGATTTAGCATCTTTAAAATCTTGAGTTATCAATTTTATCAATGCTTGCAGTTTAGGGGTGGTCTCCTCATTCGTCTCAACACCAGTTCCAAAATATGATGGACAATCGTACACCATATTAGGCATACTGGTCTTCTTTAACAACTCTTTTTGCTCTGGACTTAAAGGAACTACTACTAAATCCGCTGTACAGTTCTTCATTACAGCTCCTGCTTTTTTCCTTGTTCGAGCAAGATACCTATAACTTACTAAGTTTCTGAACTTATCCTGATTTTTGTAATTACCACTGAATACTGGGTAAGGTCCTGAGTAATCCTTTATTTCATACTCTTTAGAAAAAGCTGTCTTAGTGGGTAAGAAAGTTGAGTCTACAAAATTTATTTGGTTATAAAACATACCCAACTCTTTCTCAAAAGGAGTTGCATTTAAAAGTACCACCCTATCCATCATATCTCTAACTTTTAGTGCAGATTTGTAAGTTTTTGTATTTGAATTAGTAAGTACATCACCTGACTCATCTACAATCAATAGGTCAAAAGGGTAACAGCCGTTTTCTCTTTTATACCTTATTAGATACTCCTGAAACCTCTCACTTGTCAATAACGAATGAGAACCTACAACACTGTGATTTATAAATTCTCTATTCTCTCTGCTAAACTTATCTATATTTGATGCTAAACCAAACAATTTCTCTACATAATCACCTGTAAATCTTATCATCTCATCTTGAGCCTGCGGTACAGAAACCTTGTTAGTTAAATATAAGAATCTGAATAGTTTTCCTTCTTTCATATATTTTGTTGCTAACAAATTGCACAAACCACACACTTCTACTGTTTTACCTAAGCCTACTGAGTCACCTAATACCAAATTCTTAGCAAAGTACATATAAGCTACACCTACTGTCTGTAAATTTGTTAAAGTACCTTTAGGTAAATCAACAAAATCGTTAGACTTATTGAGCTTAATTAAATCTATATCAGACTGAGGTAGGTCATATATTACATTTTGTAAACCCCTTACATACCCTTTCTGTGCATCGATTTTTAGCAATTCTTCAAGTTTATCACAATCACTATCTTCTAACATTTTTCCTCTATATCTACCCCTGTAGAATATAATTTCCTTCGCTCTTGACAACAATTACAACCCCTTTATTATATTATTCTGGTCTATAACAGTTTTTCTGACAATCAGCTAAACAACAAGACTCATACCCTTTGGTTATTGTATCCAATAATATGTGATAAAAATCACTCACTACTGGATGATAAAACTCTTCATAATGTTTATTCTCTTTAAGATTCTCTGG